>OGUE01000005.1_pt1 | contig 366667 bp, 315 predicted proteins | sample 1574111 | NCBI WGS metagenome assembly OGUE01 (sample SAMN03295833, study PRJEB24534) | human gut metagenome | isolation source: fecal sample 1 from infant 5 | host: Homo sapiens | place: USA: Pittsburgh, PA | collected 2014-07 | reverse complement strand
CCGATGGTAGTGTGGGGTCTCCCCATGTGAGAGTAGGGAACTGCCAGGCATCAAATAAAGCAGAAAGCTCAGTCGAAAGGCTGAGCTTTTTTGCGTTTGTGTCATCCGGGGAGGGTGCCGGCATGCCCCCCCGGTGGCGCTGCGCTTACCTGGGCTACACGATCCGTAGCCCGGACAAGGTGCGCAGCACCGCCTCCGGGGGAGGCTCCTGTCCAAGGGTTAGCAGTTGCGACGTCAATCTTAGTCTGCTTCAGCCTGCTGCTCATGTATCAAATTCAATAACGGATACGGTTGCCCCAGATCGTCCGTTTCAGACCGCCCTGTCACCCTAAAACCCATTCTCTGATAAAACCCGACCGCTTGTTCATTCTGCTCATTTACGTTGGTCGTCAGCTTCGGCGTTAACGACAGCGCATGCTCAATCAGCAATCTCCCCACGCCGCAGCCGCGGACATCTGGATCGACGAACAGCGCATCCATATGATCTCCGGTCAGTAGCATAAAGGCGATCGGCTGGTCCTCCGTGTTAACCGCCACCCACAGCGGAGCCTCCGGTAAAAATGCGCGTACCATCTCCTCCAGCTCCTTTCGATACGCTTTTGACAGAAAGTCGTGGGTGGCGTCGACCGACCGACACCAGATCGCAATCAGTTTATCCCCTTCATCAGGCCGGGAACGGCGGATGCTAATAACCATATTTTCTCCTTTTCTTCATTCTTATATTCTAACTCAATGCGCGCCGTGAAATTTTCTCACCGTGAACATGCAGACTCGACATTCACCCGATTCCTGGTTATCTTCAGCTATCTGGATGTCTAAACGTTTATACGTATGCTATGAGGTAATAGAGTTATGCCAATTCGGGTGCAGGACGAGCTACCAGCCGTCAATTTCTTGCGCAATGAAAACGTCTTTGTAATGACGACAACGCGTGCAACAACTCAGGAAATCCGCCCCCTGAAGGTGTTAATCCTCAACCTGATGCCGAAGAAAATCGAGACGGAGAATCAGTTCCTGCGTCTGCTGTCGAACTCTCCGCTGCAGGTGGACATCCAGTTATTACGTATCGATGCGCGTGAGTCACGTAATACGCCGGCGGAGCATCTGAATAACTTTTACTGCAATTTCGATGAGATCTGCGATCAGAACTTTGACGGCCTGATCGTCACCGGCGCTCCTTTAGGCCTGGTTGAATTTAATGATGTCGCTTACTGGCCGCAGATCAAACAGGTGCTGGAGTGGGCCAAGGATCACGTCACTTCGACGCTGTTCGTCTGTTGGGCGGTGCAGGCCGCGCTGAATATTCTGTACGGCATTCCCAAGCAAACCCGCGCCGAAAAGATTTCTGGCGTCTATGAACACCATATTCTACACCCACACGCCTTACTGACCCGCGGTTTCGACGACTCTTTCCTCGCCCCACACTCACGCTATGCTGACTTTCCGGCAGGGCTTATCCGTGACTATACCGATCTCGAGATCCTCGCAGAGACAGAAGAGGGCGATGCGTATCTGTTCGCCAGTAAAGATAAGCGTATCGCCTTTGTCACCGGCCACCCCGAGTACGATGCCAATACCCTGGCAAGTGAATATTTCCGCGATGTGGAAGCCGGTTTGAACCCTGAGGTTCCCCACAACTATTTTCCGCAAAACGACCCGCAGAACAAACCGCGCGCTACCTGGCGCAGCCACGGTAATCTGCTGTTCGCTAACTGGCTGAACTATTACGTCTACCAGATTACACCATACGATCTGCGGCATATGAATCCAACGCTGGAGTAATACTCCGCACGAAACGATCCTAAAGCGTTTCAGCACTTTGCCTCTGGCACCTTCGGGTGCCTTTTTTATTTCCGAAATTCACCTCACAGCTGATGATAACTTTAATTCCATTGTTATCAATATGTTAATGTCATTTTAAAATTAAAATGGAAATTGTTTTTGATTTTGAAAATTAATTGAGTAGTCTTAATTGTGCTGAGCGAAAACTGCACAACGATCTTTCGCTCGCTTCCAGCGGATCAACCAAGAGGAGCAGCACAATGACGCAGCAGGCGACAATCACCGATGAACTGGCCTTTAGTCAGCCCTATGGCGAGCAGGAGAAGCAGATCTTAACGCCTGAGGCGGTAGAATTTCTGACGGAACTGGTGAGCCGCTTTACGCCGGCGCGCAATAAACTGCTGGCCGCGCGTCTGCAGCAGCAGCAGGCTATTGACGATGGACAACTGCCGGATTTTATTTCGGAAACTGCTTCCATTAGAAATAGCGACTGGACCATTCGTGGTATCCCGGCGGATTTACAGGATCGCCGTGTTGAAATTACCGGCCCCGTCGAGCGCAAGATGGTCATTAACGCGTTGAACGCTAACGTAAAAGTCTTTATGGCGGACTTTGAGGATTCGCTGGCGCCTGACTGGCGTAAAGTCATTGATGGTCAAATCAACCTACGCGATGCCGTGAACGGGACCATCAGCTACACCAATGAGGCTGGCAAAATCTATCAACTGCAGCCCAATCCCGCTGTGCTGGTATGCCGTGTGCGCGGTCTGCACCTGCCGGAAAAGCATGTGACCTGGCGTAATGAGGCCATCCCCGGCAGTCTTTTCGATTTTGCGCTCTATTTCTTTCATAACTACCAGGCGCTGCTGGCGAAAGGAAGTGGTCCCTACTTCTATCTGCCAAAAACCCAGGCCTGGCAAGAGGCGGCATGGTGGAACGATGTCTTCAGCTTTACTGAAGATCGCTTTGATTTGCCGCGCGGCACCATCAAGGCCACGCTGCTGATTGAAACACTGCCGGCGGTATTCCAGATGGATGAGATCCTGCATGCGCTTCGCGACCATATTGTCGGCCTGAATTGCGGCCGCTGGGACTATATCTTCAGCTATATCAAGACGCTGAAAAACCATCCGGACCGCGTACTGCCGGACCGCCAGGTGGTGACGATGGATAAACCCTTCCTTAGCGCCTACTCACGGTTGTTGATTAAGACCTGCCACAAGCGCGGGGCGTTTGCGATGGGCGGGATGGCGGCCTTTATCCCGAGCAAAGATGGCGAGCGTAACCGTCAGGTGCTGAATAAAGTCACCGCCGACAAAGAGCTGGAGGCGAACAACGGTCACGATGGCACCTGGATCGCCCATCCTGGGCTGGCAGATACCGCCATGGCGGTGTTTAACCGCGTGCTCGGCGACAAGCCGAATCAGCTCTCGGTGACCCGTAGCGAGGACGCGCCCATTACCGCCGAACAGCTGCTGGCCCCCTGCGAGGGCGAGCGCACGGAAGCCGGGATGCGCGCCAACATTCGCGTGGCGGTGCAGTACATCGAAGCCTGGATCTCCGGCAACGGCTGCGTACCGATTTATGGCCTGATGGAAGACGCCGCGACAGCTGAGATCTCGCGCACCTCTATCTGGCAGTGGATCCATCATCAGAAAACCCTGAACGACGGCACGCCGGTCACAAAAGCGCTGTTCCGCCAGTGGCTGGCGGAAGAGCTGATGGTGATTCAGGAAGAGCTGGGAGAGCACCGCTTCAGCCATGGCCGCTTTGACGATGCGGCGCGGCTGATGGAGCAGATTACCACCTCCGACGAACTGATTGATTTTCTGACATTACCGGGCTACCGCCTGCTGGCCTAATCGCCAGATGGTGTGGTTCGCCATTTAGTCCTTCACCAATGCGCCTGGAGAGCCAGGAAATTATATGGAGCATCTGCACATGAAAACCCGTACCCAACAAATCGAAGAATTAAACAAAGAGTGGACGAACCCGCGCTGGGAAGGGATTACCCGCCCGTACAGCGCGGAAGAGGTGGTGAAATTACGCGGCTCGGTGAACCCGGAATGCACGCTGGCGCAGCTTGGCGCGGCGAAAATGTGGCGTCTGCTGCACGGTGAAGCGAAGAAAGGATACATCAACAGCCTTGGCGCGCTGACCGGCGGCCAGGCCTTGCAGCAGGCGAAGGCCGGCATCGAAGCCATTTATCTCTCCGGCTGGCAGGTGGCGGCGGATGCTAACCTGGCGTCCAGCATGTACCCGGATCAATCGCTGTACCCGGCCAACTCGGTACCGGCGGTGGTGGATCGGATCAACAATACCTTCCGCCGCGCCGATCAGATCCAGTGGTCAGCCGGGATTGAGCCGAACGATCCGCGCTTTATCGACTATTTCCTGCCGATCGTGGCGGATGCGGAAGCCGGTTTTGGCGGCGTCCTTAATGCCTTCGAGCTGATGAAATCGATGATTGAAGCCGGTGCAGCGGCTGTTCACTTCGAAGATCAGCTGGCGTCGGTGAAGAAGTGCGGTCATATGGGCGGTAAAGTGCTGGTCCCGACCCAGGAAGCGATACAGAAATTGGTGGCGGCGCGTCTGGCGGCTGACGTGATGGGGGTCCCGACGCTGGTGATCGCCCGTACCGATGCTGACGCTGCCGATTTAATTACCTCAGACTGCGATCCGTACGATCGTGAGTTTATTACCGGGGATCGCACCAGCGAAGGGTTCTTCCGCACCCATGCCGGGATCGAGCAGGCGATCAGCCGCGGGCTGGCCTATGCGCCGTATGCGGACCTGGTGTGGTGTGAAACGTCGAAACCGGATCTTGAGCAGGCGCGTCGCTTTGCTGAAGCCATTCATGCGCGTTTCCCGGGCAAACTGCTGGCCTATAACTGCTCGCCGTCGTTTAACTGGAAGAAAAATCTCGATGATAAAACCATCGCCAGCTTCCAGCAGCAGCTGTCGGACATGGGATACAAGTACCAGTTTATTACCCTCGCCGGGATCCACAGCATGTGGTTCAACATGTTCGACCTCGCCCATGCTTACGCTCAGGGTGAGGGGATGCGCCATTATGTTGAAAAAGTGCAGCAGCCGGAATTCGCCGCCGGGCCGGAAGGCTATACCTTCGTCTCGCATCAGCAGGAGGTGGGTACCGGCTACTTCGACAAGGTCACCACCATTATCCAGGGCGGCGCCTCGTCGGTGACGGCGCTGACCGGCTCGACCGAAGAAGATCAGTTTTGAGCCATGCCCGGTGGCACGACGCTAACCGGGCCAGTGAAGGGATCCAGGCCGGATAAGCGAGCGCGCCATTCGGCCTAGACGTGGTGCCGGATGGGGGAGTTCGATGACGCGTGGTCTGGAATTACTGATTGCCCAAACGATATTGCAGGGATTTGACGCTCAGTATGGGCGTTTTCTCGAAGTGACTTCCGGCGCGCAGCAGCGCTTTGAACAGGCCGACTGGCATGCGGTGCAGCAGGCGATGAAACAGCGGATCCACCTCTATGACCACCATGTGGGTCTGGTGGTGGAGCAGCTGCGCTGCATCACGGAGGGAAAGAGCACGGATGCCGACTTTTTGCTGCGGGTGAAAGCCCACTACACCCGTTTGCTGCCGGATTACCCTCGTTTTGAAATTGCCGAGAGCTTTTTCAATTCGGTCTACTGCCGCCTGTTTGACCACCGCTCGCTGACCCCCGAGCGGCTCTTTATTTTCAGCTCGCAGCCCGAGCGTCCTTTTCGCACCCTTCCGCGACCGCTGGCGAAAGATTTTTTTGCCGATCGCGGCTGGCCGCACCTGCTGGGTAAAGTGCTGTCCGATCTGCCGCTGCGGCTGCCGTGGCAAAATAAAGCGCGGGATATCGGCTATATCATTGCCAGTCTGCAGGAGGCGCTGGGGGAGGAACTGCTCGCCACCTGTCATCTGCAGGTCGCCAATGAGCTGTTCTATCGTAATAAAGCCGCCTGGCTGGTGGGCAAACTGGTGATGCCGATGACCACGCTGCCCTTTTTGCTGCCGATCCATCGCAGCGACGAGGGCGAGCTGTTTGTCGATACCTGCCTGACCACCCATGCCGAAGCGAGCATCGTGTTTGGCTTCGCGCGTTCCTATTTTATGGTTTATGCGCCACTGCCCGGCGCCCTGGTGGAATGGCTGCGCGAGATCCTGCCGGGGAAAACCACGGCCGAGCTGTATATGGCGATTGGCTGCCAGAAGCACGCTAAAACCGAAAGCTATCGTGAATATCTGCACTACATCGCTCGCTGCGATGAGCAGTTTATTGAGGCGCCGGGCATTCGCGGGATGGTGATGCTGGTGTTTACCCTGCCGGGGTTTGACCGGGTGTTTAAGGTGATCAAAGACCGCTTCGCGCCGCAGAAAGATATGACCGCCGCCCACGTGCGCGCCTGCTATCAGCTGGTAAAGGAGCATGACCGCGTCGGGCGGATGGCGGACACGCAGGAGTTTGAAAATTTCGTGCTGGAGAAACGACAAATCGCGCCGGCGCTGCTGGCGCTGCTGCAGGCGGAGGCGGGGAACAAACTGACCGACCTCGGCGACCGGATTGTCATCAGTCATCTGTATATTGAACGGCGAATGGTGCCGCTCAACCTGTGGCTGGAGCAGGTTAACGGCCAGGCGCTACGCGATGCGGTAGAAGAGTATGGGAATGCTATCCGCCAGCTGGCCGCCGCCAACATCTTTCCCGGTGATATGCTGTTTAAAAACTTCGGCGTCACCCGCCACGGCCGGGTGGTGTTCTACGACTATGACGAAATCTGCTATATGACGGAAGTGAATTTTCGCCAGATCCCACCGCCGCGCTATCCCGAGGATGAACTGGCCAGCGAGCCGTGGTACAGCGTCTCGCCGGGGGATGTGTTCCCGGAGGAGTTCCGCCACTGGCTGTGTGCCGACCCGCGCATTGGGCCGCTGTTTGAGGAGATGCATGCCGACCTGCTGCGCGCCGACTACTGGCGCGAACTGCAGACGCGGATTAAAAACGGCCATGTGGAAGATGTCTACGCCTACCGGCGCAAGCAGCGTTTTAGCGTGCGCTATGGCGCCGACAGTAGGCCGGATAAGGCGTTTACGCCGCCATCCGGCAAGGTGCGCCGATCTGCCTGATGGCGCTACGCTTATCAGGCCTACTTAAAATGCCCCGGTGGGGCATTTTTTTATTTAACCCCGCCGTATGCCAGCGTCACTTCCTTCGCCGCTTTGATCACCAGCGCGCCCAGCTCGGTCACCCGGTCATCGGTCATGCGTGAGATGGGGCCGGAGATGGAGATTGCCGCGAACGGTTCGCGGTGTTCATCATAAATGCAGGCGGCGACGCAGCGGAGGCCGAGCGCGTGCTCCTCGTCATCGAACGAGTAGCCCCGCTTGCGGGTCTGCGCTAAATCTTCCTTCAGATGCAGCGGCGAGACCAGCGTGGCATGCGTATAGGCATGTAGCCCTTTACGGTGCAGGAGGCTGGTAACCTGCTCTTCGCTCAGCTGCGAGAGGAACGCCTTCCCGGCGCCGGAGGCGTGCATCGGCAGTTTTCCGCCGATCGGCGCCGACATCCGCATCAGCTGGGTGCACTGCACCTGGTCGATAATGATCGCCTGGTGGTCGCTCTGGTCAAGCACTGCCAGATTCACCGTTTCACCGGAATCTTCCATCAGCTGGCGCAGGATCGGGTGGACAATCGCCAGCAGATTGCGGCTTTGCAGAAAGCTGCTGCCGACCACGAAGGCATGCGCGCCGACGGCCCAGTGGCCCAGCTCGCCGACCTGGCGGACGAAACCCAGCTGCTGCATGGTGGTCAGCAGGCGGTGAGTGGTTGAGTTGGGCAGACCCGCCTGCTGCGCCAGCTCGGTCAGCGCGACGCTGCTGTGGGATTCGGCAATCCATTCGAGCAATTTCAGGCCGCGGGTCAGCGACTGAACCTGACCGCCAGCCTGCTGGGCGGTGGCAGCCGCGGGTTTTCTGCCGCGTTTCGCGGGAACGGGGGTAGTGGCCATCGCGGACTCCTTTTTCTGTATCGTGGAAATAATTTTCGTTTTATTTGGCGATAATGCAATCACTACCGGACTCATCGGAGGAGTGAAGCTGAACATGTCTCATATTGCCCGTTGTTGTCTTTTCCGCTCCGGTGGTTTATGCCAGTATGGTTTGTTGGCTATTTGGCCTGAGTTGAGCGTTGTCGGGAGCAAGTGTGAGCAGCAAAGTTGAGCAACTGCATCAGCAGTTAAAAGAACGTATTCTGGTTCTGGATGGGGGCATGGGCACCATGATCCAAGGCTATCGTCTGAGTGAGCAGGACTTTCGCGGTGAGCGCTTTGCTGACTGGCCGTGCGACCTGAAAGGCAACAACGACCTGCTGGTGCTCAGCAAGCCCGAGGTGATCCGCGAGATCCACGACGCCTACTTCGAGGCCGGCGCGGATATCATTGAGACCAACACCTTTAACTCGACAACCATCGCGATGGCGGATTACCAGATGGAATCCCTGTCGGCAGAGATCAACTTTGCGGCGGCGAAGCTGGCCCGCGCCAGCGCCGACGCCTGGACGGCCCGCACGCCGGAAAAACCGCGCTACGTCGCCGGCGTGCTTGGCCCAACTAACCGCACCGCCTCTATTTCGCCTGATGTGAACGATCCGGCGTTCCGTAATATTACCTTTGACCAGCTGGTGGCCGCCTATCGCGAATCCACCCGGGCGCTGGTGGAAGGTGGCGTGGATCTGATCCTGATTGAAACGGTATTTGATACCCTGAATGCCAAAGCGGCCATCTATGCGGTAAAAGAGGAGCTGGAGGCGCTGGGCGTTGACCTGCCGCTGATGATCTCCGGCACCATTACCGATGCCTCCGGCCGCACGCTTTCCGGGCAGACCACCGAAGCTTTCTATAACTCGTTGCGCCACGCCGAAGCCTTATCGTTTGGTCTGAACTGCGCCCTCGGGCCGGACGAACTGCGCCAGTACGTCCAGGAGCTGTCGCGCATCGCTGAATGCTACGTCACCGCGCACCCGAACGCCGGCCTGCCCAACGCCTTCGGCGAATACGATCTGGATGCCGATACCATGGCGGCGCAGATCCGCGAATGGGCGGAAGCCGGTTTCCTTAATATCGTCGGCGGCTGCTGCGGTACGACCCCGGAGCATATCGCCGCCATGAGCCAGGCGGTAGCGGGCCTGCCGCCGCGCCAGCTGCCGGAAATCGCGGTGGCCTGCCGCCTCGCCGGCCTGGAGCCGCTCAATATCGGCGATGACAGCCTGTTCGTTAACGTCGGCGAACGTACCAACGTTACCGGCTCGGCGAAATTTAAACGCTTAATCAAAGAAGAGAAGTACAGCGAAGCGCTGGACGTCGCGCGTCAGCAGGTGGAAAACGGCGCGCAGATTATCGATATCAACATGGACGAGGGGATGCTCGACGCAGAAGCGGCGATGGTGCGCTTCCTCAACCTGATTGCCGGCGAGCCGGACATTGCCCGCGTGCCAATCATGATCGACTCCTCCAAGTGGGAAGTTATTGAGAAAGGCCTGAAATGCATTCAGGGCAAAGGCATCGTTAACTCGATTTCGATGAAAGAGGGCGTCGAACCCTTTATCCACCATGCGAAACTGGTTCGCCGCTACGGCGCTGCGGTAGTGGTGATGGCCTTTGACGAAGTGGGCCAGGCTGATACCCGCGAACGTAAAATTGAGATTTGCCGTCGCGCCTACAAAATCCTCACCGAAGAGGTCGGCTTCCCGCCAGAAGATATTATCTTTGACCCGAATATCTTTGCGGTGGCGACCGGTATCGAAGAACACAATAACTATGCCCAGGACTTTATCGGCGCCTGCGAAGACATCAAACGCGAGCTGCCGCATGCGCTGATCTCCGGCGGGGTCTCCAACGTCTCCTTCTCTTTCCGCGGCAATGACCCGGTTCGTGAGGCGATCCACGCCGTATTCCTCTACTATGCGATCCGCAACGGCATGGATATGGGGATCGTCAATGCCGGTCAGCTGGCCATCTATGATGACCTGCCGGGCGAGCTGCGCGACGCGGTGGAGGACGTGATCCTCAACCGCCGCGATGACAGCACCGAAAGATTGCTCGAACTGGCGGAAAAATATCGCGGCAGTAAAGTTGACGACGGCGCCAATGCCCAGCAGGCGGAGTGGCGCAGCTGGGAGGTGAAAAAACGCCTCGAATATTCGCTGGTGAAGGGCATTACCGAATTTATCGAACAGGACACCGAAGAAGCGCGTCAGCAGGCTGCCCGCCCGATTGAGGTGATCGAAGGGCCGCTGATGGACGGCATGAACGTGGTCGGCGATCTGTTCGGCGAAGGCAAAATGTTCCTGCCGCAGGTGGTGAAATCCGCTCGCGTCATGAAACAGGCGGTGGCCTACCTTGAGCCGTTTATCGAAGCCAGTAAAGAACAGGGCTCCAGTAACGGCAAAATGGTGATTGCCACGGTAAAAGGCGACGTTCATGACATCGGCAAAAACATCGTCGGCGTGGTGCTGCAGTGTAATAACTACGAAATCATCGATCTTGGCGTGATGGTCCCGGCGGATAAAATTCTCAAAACCGCCAAAGAGGTAAACGCGGATCTCATCGGCCTTTCCGGGCTGATTACCCCATCGCTGGATGAGATGGTTAACGTGGCGAAAGAGATGGAGCGTCAGGGCTTTACCATTCCGCTGCTGATAGGCGGCGCGACCACCTCGAAAGCGCATACGGCGGTGAAAATCGAGCAGAACTACAGCGGCCCGACCGTTTACGTACAGAACGCCTCGCGCACCGTCGGGGTGGTGGCTGCGCTGCTCTCGGATACGCAGCGCGATGAGTTTGTCGCCCGCACGCGCAAAGAGTATGAAACGGTGCGTATCCAGCATGGGCGTAAAAAACCGCGCACCCCGCCGGTGACCCTGGCGGCCGCACGGGAAAACGATCTGGCCTTTGACTGGGAGAGCTATACGCCGCCGGTGGCCCATCGCCTGGGGATTCAGGAGGTGGAAGCCAGTATCGAGACGCTACGCAATTACATCGACTGGACGCCGTTCTTTATGACCTGGTCGCTGGCGGGTAAATATCCGCGCATTCTGGAAGATGAAGTGGTAGGGGAAGAGGCGCAGCGCCTGTTCAAAGACGCTAACGAGCTGCTGGATAAACTGAGCGCAGAGAAAACCCTCAACCCGCGCGGCGTGGTGGGCCTGTTCCCGGCCAACCGGGTGGGCGACGATATTGAAATCTATCGCGATGAAACCCGCACCCACGTGCTGACGGTGAGCCATCACCTGCGCCAGCAGACGGAGAAGGTCGGCTTCGCCAACTACTGCCTCGCCGACTTTGTGGCGCCGAAGCTGAGCGGCAAAGCGGACTACATTGGCGCCTTCGCCGTCACCGGCGGCCTGGAAGAGGACGCGCTGGCGGAGGCCTATGAAGCGCAGCATGACGACTATAACAAGATCATGATCAAGGCCATCGCCGATCGTCTGGCGGAAGCCTTCGCCGAGTATCTGCACGAGAAAGTGCGCAAGGTCTACTGGGGGTATGCGGCCAATGAGAACCTCAGCAATGAGGAACTTATTCGCGAGAATTACCAAGGGATCCGTCCGGCGCCGGGGTATCCGGCCTGTCCGGAGCACACTGAAAAAGGCACCATCTGGCAGTTGCTGGACGTCGAAGCCCATACCGGCATGAAGCTTACCGAATCGTTCGCCATGTGGCCGGGGGCATCGGTTTCCGGCTGGTATTTCAGCCATCCGGACAGCAAGTACTTCGCCGTGGCGCAGATCCAGCGCGACCAGGTCGAAGACTACGCGCGGCGTAAAGGGATGACCCCGGCGGAAGTCGAGCGCTGGTTAGCCCCTAATCTGGGCTATGATGCGGACTAGTCGTCATCTTTCCTTACAACTAACAAGGCGCTCTGTGAGCGCCTTGTCTCTTTATTGAGGTTAACCCCTTATACTGAGATAGGTTCCAGAACGTCGGAACACCTATAACGATAAGGAGAAGCTGATTCCGTGTTAACTCTGCTACACCTGTTGTCCGCGGTCGCTCTGCTGGTGTGGGGCACGCATATCGTGCGTACCGGGGTGATGCGCGTCTATGGCGCTCGCCTACGTACCGTTCTCAGTAGCAGCGTAGAGAAAAAGCCGCTCGCCTTCTGCGCGGGTCTTGGCGTGACTGCGCTGGTACAAAGCAGCAATGCCACCACCATGCTGGTGACCTCGTTTGTCGCCCAGGATTTAGTGGGCCTCACGCCGGCGCTGGTGATGGTGCTGGGCGCCGACGTCGGGACGGCGCTGATGGCGAGGGTACTGACCTTCGACCTGTCGTGGCTGTCGCCGTTGTTGATATTTATCGGGGTGATTTTCTTCCTCGGCCGCAAGCAGACCCGCGCCGGGCAGCTGGGGCGAGTGGGGATCGGCCTTGGGCTGATCCTGTTGGCCCTGGAGCTGATTGTGCAGGCCGTCCACCCCATTACCCAGGCCAACGGCGTGCAGGTGATTTTTGCCTCGCTGACCGGGGATATCATGCTGGATGCGTTGATTGGCGCTGTATTCGCGATCATTAGCTACTCCAGCCTGGCGGCGGTGCTGCTGACCGCGACGCTGACCGCGGCGGGAGCGATCTCTTTCCCGGTGGCGCTGTGCCTGGTGATTGGCGCCAACCTGGGATCGGGGCTGTTGGCGATGCTCAACAACAGCGCGGCGAACGCGGCGGCGCGCCGGGTGGCGCTGGGCAGCCTGCTGTTTAAGCTGGTGGGGAGCCTGATCATCCTGCCGTTCGTCCATCCGCTGGCCGCGGCGATGCACAAGCTGCCGTTGGCCGAGTCCGAGCTGGTTATCTACTTCCACGTTTTTTACAACCTGCTGCGCTGCATCGCGATGGTGCCTTTTGCCGGACCGATGGCGAAGCTGTGCCAGCGCATGATCCGCGATGAACCCGAGCTGGATAACCATCTCAAACCCAAGCATCTTGACCCGTCGGCGCTGGACACCCCGGCGCTGGCGCTAGCCAACGCCGCGCGCGAGACGCTGCGCATTGGCGACGCGATGGAGCAAATGCTGGAGAGCCTGCATAAGGTGATGCATGGCGAACCGCGTCAGGAGAAAGAACTGCGCCGCATGGCGGACGATATCAACGTCCTCTACACCGCCATTAAGCTCTATCTGGCGCGAATGCCAAAGGATGAGCTGGCGGAAGAAGAGTCCCGGCGCTGGGCGGAAATTATTGAGATGTCGTTAAACCTCGAGCAGGCCTCCGATATCGTCGAGCGGATGGGCAGCGAGATCGCCGATAAATCGCTGGCGGCGCGGCGCGCCTTCTCGGTGGAAGGGTTAAAGGAGCTGGACGCCCTGTACGATCTTCTGCTCAGCAATCTGCAGCTGGCGATGTCGGTCTTCTTCTCCAGCGATGTGCCGAGCGCCCGTCGCCTGCGGCGCAGCAAACACCGGTTCCGCATTCTTAACCGCCGCTACTCGCATGCGCACGTTGACCGTCTGCATCAGCAGAACGTGCAGAGTATCGAAACCAGTACGTTGCATCTGGCGCTGCTGGGGGATATGAAGCGCCTGAACAGCCTGTTCTGTTCAGTGGCTTACAGCGTGATGGAGCAACCGGATGAAGACGACGAACGGGATGACTACTGAGCCATTCCCCGGCGGCGCTGCGCTAACCGGGGTTTTGCGTTTGGATGTCCCGTTGAGGCAGCCCGGATAAGGCGCAATGCGCCGCTATCCGGGAAACGTTAGCCCCCCAGGCTCAGAAGCGGTGGCCCGCAGGCAGGGTTATCGCTTCTTCCCCCGCTTTGAACAACAGCGTCGGGTTCGGGCCGCCGAGCGTCGCGTGACCATCGGTGACCTGGATCCAGTTTCCTTCCGGCAAACCAATCACCGTTAATTCCGGCGCCACGACCAGCAGTTCGCGGATACGCTGTTCGCGGGTTTCGCCCTGATGCCCGGTCGGCAACGCGTTGGTGAAGTGCGGGTTAATCTGTAGCGGGAACAGCCCCAGCGCATCAAATCCCTGCGGATCGACAATCGGCATATCGTTGGTGGTGCGAATGGTCGGGCAGGCGAGGTTTGAACCTGCGCTCCAGCCGATATACAGCGCCCCGCGTTTGACGACATCGACAATCGGCGCCAACAGACCGCGACTGCGGCACGCTTTCAACAGCTGGAAGGTGTTCCCGCCGCCAACGATCACCATCTCGGCGCTTTCAATGGCGGCGATAGGGTCGTCGACGCTGTGGATACCGGTTACGCTGACCGCCATGGGCGCCATAACCGCAGCCACTTTGGCCGTGTAATCATCCCAGGATTGCGTCACGCCAGCGAAGGGGATGAATACCGCCTTACGGCGCCCTTTGACCTGACCGGCAATCAGCGGCAGGGCGTGTTCCAGCCAGGCTTTCCCCGGCAGCGTGGAGTTACTGAGTAACAGCAGTTCCATCTTTTCTTCCTGTTTTAAAAATATTATTGAAGCAGAAATTCTAGCATCGCCCCCATACCGGCGCGCTGATATGGCGCATGATGTAGGTAAGCGGAATGCTGTTCACAAGCCCGACGAAGCTTCTGGATAATGAATCATACAATCCAGGTTTTTTCTCGCCCACAAGGTAGGGTATATTTCGCTTTTACAGGAGAATCTATGCTGCCCGACTCATCAACCCGATTAAACAAATACATCAGTGAAAGCGGCATCTGCTCGCGTCGCGAAGCGGACCGCTTTATTGAACAAGGCAACGTCTTTATCAATGGCAAGCGCGCCACGATTGGCGATCAGGTGAAGCCTGGCGACCTGGTCAAAGTTAACGGACGGTTGATTGAGCCGCGCGAAGCGGATGATCTGGTGCTGATTGCGCTGAATAAGCCGGTCGGCATTGTGAGCACCACAGAAGACGGCGAGCGCGACAACATTGTCGATTTCGTCAACCACAGCAAGCGTATCTTCCCTATCGGCCGTCTGGATAAAGACTCCCAGGGGCTGATTTTCCTCACCAATCATGGCGACCTGGTGAATAAGATCCTGCGTGCCGGCAACGACCATGAAAAAGAGTATCTGGTTACGGTCGATAAGCCGGTGACCGATGAGTTCATTCGCGGCATGGGCGCGGGGGTACCGATTCTCGGGACCGTGACCAAAAAATGTAAGGTAAAGAAAGAAGCGCCGTTCGTTTTCCGCATCACCCTTGTGCAGGGGTTAAACCGCCAGATCCGTCGCATGTGCGAGCACTTTGGCTATGAAGTGACGAAGCTTGAGCGTACGCGGATTATGAACGTCAGCCTGACGGGGATCCCGTTGGGTGAGTGGCGCGATCTGACCGATGACGAGCTGATCGACCTGTTCAAGCTGATTGAAAACTCCTCTTCCGAAGCGAAGCCGAAAGCGAAGCCGAAGGCCAAAGCGGCGACCCCCGGGATCAAGCGCCCGGTGGTGAAGGTGGAAAATAGAAACGATAAAGGCCGCCCGGCTGGCAACGGCAAACGTTTCACCCAGCCGGGACGTAAAAAGAAAGGGCGCTAACGCCTGCCGCGGGTCGGCGTATTCGCCGACCAGGAAAAGGTTGCTTCCTTATCCGTCTTATAAGCCTGCTGTTTTTTCACCTGGCGGGCTTTCTTCGCTTCCGCTTCGCGCTGCGCCATCAGCTTATCGATATATTCCTTTTTCACGCTGTTCGTTTCCGCATTGCTCAGCGGGCGGCCGTGCGCAATGCGCGCGCGGTCAAGCAGCGTTTTCAATTCGCGCTGTTCGCGCTCGGTCATCTCTTTTTGTGTAATTCGGGGGAGTGCCATGGTGGTGCCCTCAGTCAGACCAGAGCACCCAGTGTACGGTAATCAGCGCAAAATAGAACGCATCCGGAAAGCGCCTCGCAGAATATTTCCCTCGTTCGTGACCCGTGAGGTGAACTGGCTTAGGGTAACGGCACGGTCAACCTGTTATCGACGATAAATATCGGGCGAGTGGTGTATAAAATTTTATACAAGGATGTGGTATGCTCAATCAGCAACCGAGATTAAGGCGTATCGTCTGGATGGGCTCTTCCTTTGACGATCTGCGCCAGTTTCCTGAGGACGTCCGCAGAGATGCTGGATTCCAGCTTTATCGTTTACAGTCAGGTTTAGAGGCTGCGGACTGGAAAGCAATGCCTCAACTGGGGAGGGGGGTTGAAGAAATCCGCCTGCGCCACTTTTCCGGTGCATATCGGGTAATTTATCTGGCCCGTTTTGCAGAGGCGATATATGTCCTGCACTGTTTTAACAAAAAGACGCGCCGGACCGCCGAACACGAAAAACAGATTGTCAGAAGCCGTTTGCGGGTTATACAGCAGGAACACAGGAGTCATAAATGAATCGTAAGAGTGTGGATGGTATCCGTCATGTGACCTCTGAAGAGAGCAATATATTCAGTGAACTGGGCTTTGATGATGCTGACGCAGAGCAGCTTCGCGGACAAGCGGAAAAAGAAGTTGAGCAGTTGATGGCGCTTAAACGACAGTTAATGCAGGAAATCGCTGAGTGGATAGATGAACATCAATTGAAGCAGGCCGATGCTGCCGCGAAGTTGAGCATTTCGCGCCCACGCATTTCAGATGTGGTCAATCAGAAAACCAGTAAGTTTACCCTGGATGCGTTAGTCATGATGTTAATGAAGTTAGGTAAACCAGTACGTTTGCAGATTGGATAACGCACACGCCCGGGCCTGCGCCCGGACGTGTCACGCTCAGCGCTTGCTGGCTTTTTTGGCGATGGGCTTCCCTGACCAGTATCCGGCCAGCAGCGAACCGGACAGGTTATGCCAGACGGAGAACAGGGCTCCCGGCAGCGCCGCCAGCGGGCCGAAGTAAATTTTACCCAGCGCGGCCGCCAGGCCGGAGTTCTGCATCCCTACCTCGATCGCCAGCGTACGGCAGGTGGATTCATCAAAACCAAACAGACGTCCGCCCCAGTAGCCGCCGAGCAGGCCAATGGTGTTATGCAGGATCACCGCGATAATCACCACCAGGCCAACGGACGCGATATGGGCCGCGGAACCCGCCACCACCGCGCTGATGATCGCCAGAATGCACACCATCGAGAAAGCGGGGAGGAACGGTTCCACCGCTTTCACCACCTTCGGCAGCAGATGATGGACAATCAGCCCCAGGGCGATGGGAATGACCACAATCTGCAGAATGCTCAGCAACATCCCCATGACGTCGACCTGAATGTGCGCGTCGACGTACAGACGGGTCAGCAGCGGCGTCGCGATGACGCCGACCAGGGTGGAGACCGAGGAGATAGTCACTGACAGCGCCACGTCCCCTTTGGCCAGAAAGATCATCACGTTGGAGGCCGTCCCGCTGGCGACGCTGCCCACCAGCACCATCCCGGCGGAGAGCTCCGGCGGCATATGAAACAGCAGCGCCAGCAGCCAGGCGGCGAGCGGCATCACCAGATAGTGCAGAAATATCCCTGCAGCGACCGGCGCCGGACGCGACAGGACGCGTTTGAAATCCGCCAGCTTTAGATGTACCCCCATACCGAACATAATCAGCATCAGCAGGGTGGTAACCCACGGGCCGATCGGGGTGAAAGTGGTGGGGGTGTAATAGGCCAGAACGGAGAGCAGCAGTGCCCATAACGGGAACAGCCGCGTCAGAGTTGCGAGCATGTTGTGTTCCTTGCGATACGCAAACCGGCCGCGCCGAACCGGTAGGGCGGCGAGCTGGTCAGCTGGTTGTGTTGATGTTGTTATAAAAAAGCCGGGTTCGAGCCCGGCTATAGGTATTGTTTATCGTGCTAAGGAATTTTATTCAAACAAATTATGATGCAACGTCTGCACCACCTTCTCCGCATCGGCCCCAGGGACCAGGAAGCAGAGGTTGTGGCTGGATGCGCCATAGCAGATCATGCGGATGTTAAACGGATCAAGGACGCCAAACACCTCTTTGCCGACGCCGCAGGCTTTCGACAGCTCGTTGCCGATCAGGGCAACCAGCGCCAGGTCTTCTTCCACTTCCACGCGACACAGCGAGGAGAGCTCGGTCAGCAGCGCCTGGGTCAGCAGGGTATCGCCCGCAGAGGTTGAGCCAGTGGTGTCCATTGTCAGGGCCACGCTCACTTCGGAGGTGGTGATCAAATCGACGGAGATGTTATGGCGCGCCAGAATACCGAACACTTCGGCGAGGAAGCCGCGGGAGTGCAGCATATTCAGGCTGTGCAGCGTCAGCAGCGTCTGGCGGCGGCGCAGCGCCAGCGCGCGGAACAGCGGCGGGTTCTCGGTGGTTTTACACACCAGCGTACCGCCCGCTTTCGGTTCTTTACTGGAGCCGACAAATACCGGGATATCGCTGCGCACGGCAGGCAGCAGGGTCGCCGGGTGCAGCACTTTGGCGCCAAAGGTGGCCATTTCCGCCGCCTCTTCAAAGGCGATGACGTCGATGCGTTTCGCCGCTGGCGCGACGCGCGGGTCGGTCGTATAGATCCCGGGCACATCGGTCCAGATATCGACGCGGGTGGCATTCAGCGCTTCGCCGAGCAGAGCGGCGGTATAATCGCTGCCGCCGCGGCCGAGGGTGGTGGTGCGGCCCTTCGCTTCGCTGCCGATAAAGCCCTGCGTCACCACCAGGCCTTCCGCGAGACGCGGCGTCAGCTGCTGCTGGGTCAGTTCGGCGACAGCGGCGATATCCGGTTCGGCGCGGCCAAAGCGATCGTTAGTGCGCAGCACTTTACGGGCGTCAAACCACTGCGCCTGAATTCCGCGTTCACGCAGAATCTCCACAAACAGCAGGGTGGACATCAGTTCGCCATGGCTGACCAGTTCGTCAGTCAGCGCGCTAGAGGAGGCGAGCGCGGCGGCTTCCGCCAGCGTGGTGATATTTTCCAGCAGGCGCTCAATCTCTTCGCGGATCACGTTGGGATAGCGCAAACGCTCCAGAATATTGAACTGGATCTGGCGCAGAGCGTCCAGCTGGGAAAAACGTTCGGTGGGTTCCAGCCCTTCCGCTAAGGCCACCAGAATGTTGGTCACGCCGGCAGAGGCGGAGAGCACAACAATACGGGTATTGGCATCAAGCAGCGCCACATCAATGCTGCGGTTCATCGCGTCAAAATCAGCAACGCTGGTGCCGCCAAATTTGGCGACGACTAAATCTGTCATAACAACCTCGTGTCAGGGGGCCTGACTTATTAAAACGATTCCTGAACACCTATCCTGGCAGGGGCTGGATGCCGCCGGATCGCAACAAAATGTCTTAATAAGCCAGGCCAAATTATTCAGCCATGGCACAAGGGAAGAGCGATAAACAGGGTGGCGCAGAATGATAAACAACTACGATGTCACCCAGAAGTGCTCCACCTTGTAGACCCGACTCACCGCTCTGGGCGCTGAAGTGTTCGGGTATGAAACGCCCGACTGCGAACGTTTCTGGTGACAACCCAGGGGATTCAGCCCCTGTGGCCGGTGAGGAGCGTAACCAGACGCTCTTTCACCTCGGCGTTGCTCCCCCTCACGTATTTTCGCCGGACTGGTTCCTCCAATACGGTTACCTGGGCAACGCACCTCTTCTGGCAATTACCGACGTCTTTCACCTGGCCGGGGGAATAAGGACATTATATCCCCCGCGAATACCCTTTCGCTGTAGCGTGAAATGCGCGAGCAATAGATACTTACAATACGTAAGCACTGCGGATATATAAAGGCTTAACGCCAGCTATGTCAACGCTGCGGTTATGCGGATTTTTCATGCCCCTGCGGCTAACAGAAAAAAGCCTTATGATAGCTATACTAATGGGGCTTTTTACTCCGTATTGACCCGATTCCTGACCGGCGTCAGGGACAAGTCACAAAAATCATCACAATTTTCCGTCACCGGCGCTACAATCGACCGAAGTCACAATCTCAAATCAGAAGAGTATTGCTAATGAAAAACATCAACCCAACGCAGACCTCTGCCTGGCAGGCATTACAGAAACACTTCGACGAAATGAAAGATGTCACTATCAGCGAGCTGTTCGCCAAAGATAGCGACCGTTTTTCTAAGTTTTCCGCGACGTTTGACGATCTGATGCTGGTGGACTTCTCCAAAAACCGCATCACCGAAGAGACGCTGGCTAAACTACAGGATCTGGCGAAAGAGACCGACCTGGCGGGCGCCATCAAGTCGATGTTCTCCGGTGAAAAGATCAACCGCACCGAAGATCGCGCGGTACTCCACGTCGCGCTGCGCAACCGCAGCAACACGCCGATTGTGGTTGATGGCAAAGATGTGATGCCGGAAGTGAACGCTGTGCTGGAGAAGATGAAAACCTTCTCTGAAGCGATTATCTCCGGTAGCTGGAAAGGCTACACCGGCAAACCGATCACCGACGTGGTCAACATTGGTATCGGCGGCTCCGACCTCGGTCCGTTCATGGTCACCGAAGCGCTGCGTCCGTATAAAAACCACCTCAACATGCACTTTGTCTCCAACGTCGATGGCACCCACATTGCCGAAGTGCTGAAGAGCGTCAATCCGGAAACCACCCTGTTCCTGGTCGCGTCCAAAACCTTCACCACCCAGGAGACCATGACCAACGCCCACAGCGCGCGCGACTGGTTCCTGGCGACCGCGGGCGACGACAAGCACGTGGCTAAACACTTCGCGGCGCTCTCCACCAACGCGAAAGCGGTTGGCGAGTTCGGCATCGACACCGCCAACATGTTCGAATTCTGGGACTGGGTTGGCGGCCGTTACTCCCTGTGGTCGGCGATTGGCCTGTCCATCATTCTCTCCGTGGGCTTCGACAACTTCGTTGAGCTGCTGTCCGGCGCGCATGCGATGGATAAGCACTTCTCCACCACCCCGGCGGAGAAAAACCTGCCGGTACTGCTGGCGCTGATCGGTATCTGGTACAACAACTTCTTCGGGGCAGAAACCGAAGCGATTCTGCCGTACGACCAGTACATGCACCGTTTTGCCGCCTACTTCCAGCAGGGCAACATGGAGTCCAATGGTAAGTATGTTGACCGTAATGGCCACGCCGTGGACTACCAGACGGGTCCGATCATCTGGGGCGAGCCGGGCACCAACGGTCAGCACGCGTTCTACCAGCTGATCCATCAGGGCACCAAAATGGTACCGTGCGATTTCATCGCCCCGGCTATCACCCACAACCCGCTCTCCGATCATCATCCGAAGCTGCTGTCCAACTTCTTCGCACAGACCGAGGCCCTGGCCTTCGGTAAATCCCGTGAGGTGGTGGAGCAGGAATATCGCGATCAGGGTAAAGATCCGGCGACCCTGGAGCACGTGGTGCCGTTCAAAGTGTTCGAAGGCAACCGCCCGACTAACTCCATCCTGCTGCGTGAGATCACCCCGTTCAGCCTCGGGGCGCTGATTGCTCTGTACGAGCACAAAATCTTCACCCAGGGCGCGATCCTCAACATCTTCACTTTCGACCAGTGGGGCGTTGAGCTGGGCAAACAGCTGGCTAACCGCATCCTGCCGGAGCTGAAAGACGGCAGCGAAGTCAGCAGCCACGACAGCTCCACTAACGGTCTGATTAACCGTTATAAAGCCTGGCGCGCATAACGCTTGCGCAGCTAAGACGGAATGCCGACCTTATGGTCGGCATTTTTTTTACAGCCGTCGCAGCAGGCGGGCTGGATTCCCCGCCCACACGCCTTTCTCGGTGATGGACTTCGTCACCACGCTGCCCGCGCCAATCACCACGCCGTCGCAGATACTGACGGCCAGAATCGTGGCGCCGCTACCGATCGACACGTCGTCGCCAATCTCAATCCGCCCCCAACTGGCGCGGTCGGCGTTTGGTTTGCCGTCGCGAAACAGATCGTTGGCGAACATCACCCCGTGACCGATAAAACAGCGCCGACCAATGGTGACGTACTCGCAGATAAAGGTATGAGACTGGATTTTACTCTCCGCGCCGATGCGGGTATTCCCCTGGATCTCAACGAACGGCCCGACGAAGACGTTATCGCCCAGCGTGCAGTTATACAGGTTGGCGGGCTGGTAAATAACGACATTTTCACCACAAACGACGTTACGTACGCCGGTGTCACGAAGCTCAGGCATAGTTCCTCTCATAGCGGTTTGGCCAGAATATGTAAGGTGCTTTGCTGGCTGGCGGAATGAAAAGTTGCGTCTCTGATGTGCTGCATCCCCTGGCGTTCGTAAAAACGGCGCGCGGCGGGATTCGCGGCGAGTACTTCCAGCCACAGCCAGCGTTCACCGGCCGTTTTTGCTCGCGTCTCGACGGCGTGAAAAATCTGCTCGCCGTAGCGGTGGCCAGTCTTCCCCGGCATCATGTAGAGCTTATGCAGCAGCGTACCCGTCGTGCCGTCGTCAGCCATTCGCTGTTGATAGCTATATTTAGCGAAACCAACGGGGGAAGCGGCTTCGGCGATGAGCCAATGATGGTTGGCATCGGTAAGACTCCGATGTAGCGCATCTTCGGCATATTCTTGCTTAAGAAATAACGCCAGTTCATCGGCATTGCGCCAGAGATGGGCGAAGTGGTGCTGGTAACTGGCATAACCCATCGCGCTCAGTTGTGGCGCGTCGTCGGGTAATGCCTTTCGGATAGTCAACATGCTGCGTTCCTCGGGTCATTCAGTGGCTATAGTGCCTGTAATATGAACAACGTGGAACGACAAAAATCGGTGGGGAAGGGGCTGGAGGTTCTTCCTCCAGCCGGAGGGTTAACGGGCGAAAGCGATCGCTTCGATTTCGACGCCAGCGTCTTTCGGTAACCTGGCCACTTCCACGCAGGAGCGCGCCGGAAAGGCCGCATGATGTTCGGTAAAGAAGGCCTCGTAGGCGGCATTGATGGCGGCAAAATCCGCCAGGTCTTTCACAAACACCGTGGTTTTGACGATCTGACCAACGCTGAGGCCGGCGGCTTCGACGATGGCTTTCACGTTCTCCAGCGACTGGCGCGCCTGTTCGGCAATGTCGTCGGGCATGGTGCCGTCCTGCGGATTAATGGGCAGCTGGCCGGAGGTGATGGTCATCGCGCCGAGATTGACGCCCTGAACGTACGGACCAATCGCGGCGGGTGCGTCAGCGGTAGTAATAATCATGGGGTTACCCTTCAAACAGTTACAGAAAATAATTCAACAGCACCAGTGAGCCGACGCCGCTGACCACCACCCACACCAGACCCAAACGGAAGCTGGCGAGCGTACAGATAATAGCGGCGATCACCTTCGGGTTTTTTAAGTCGAACTCCATGCTGGAATTCACGCTCAGGATCTGAATGGTGATGATGGCCGGCAGGACGGTGACCGGCACGAAGCGCAATGTTTTGGTCACCCGCTCAGACATCTGGATCTTGCCGGCCAGGCCGATAAACGAGAAACGAATAAGAAAAGTGACCGCGGCCATGCCCAGCGTCAGGGCGATAAAGTAGCTATTACTCATTTTCCAGCGCCTCCACTAACGGCATATCGGATTCGGTTGTTGCCCTCTGCTTGCGCTCTTCCGCCAGGTCGACGCACAGGCCGGCGAGGACGCCGAGCACGGAGGCGACGACGATACCCAGCGAGTAGGGCAGGACCACTAACAGCACGCCGGAAACGGCGGCCACTACCGCGGCGACGGTGCAGGCCTGGCTTTTAATTTGCGGCACCACGATGGCGATAAAGGCGGCGACCATGGCGAAATCGAGACCGTATTTTTCAATGTGGGGAAACGAGGCGCCGACCAGCGCGCCAAGAAAATCGGCCAGCACCCAAATCGCCCAGAAGGTGATCATCGCCGAGCCATAAAACAGATATTTTTCCTTTTTATTTCCTTCCATCTCTTTAACGGTGGTGGCATACACCTCGTCGGTGAGCGCATAGGACATAAAGCATTTTTTAAAGAATGAGGCTTCGCGCACGGTACCGGAAATAGAGGCGCTATACAGCACGTGGCGAAGATTAATAATTAATGTGGTGAAAATAATCACGCCGAGCGTGGCGCCGGTTTTTAACATATTCAGTGCCAGCATCTGCGCCGAGCCGGCAATCACAATCGCCGACCACGCGGTACTTTGCCAGACGCTCATTCCGGCGCTGACGCTTAACGCGCCAACAATGAACGAGAAAGGAAAGTCCCCGATGCACAGGGGCATAATGGCGCTGGCGCCGCGTAATATGACTTTTTTATTCATCGTAAAATACCTGTTGGTGCAGGCAATAAATCATTATTGCGTAGGGTACAAAAGGGCTGGTCTTATTTGCTGACCATAATGCGAATGATCTCTTTATCAGTTTGCGCCATAGGCTTAATCACGAGGCGGCACAGGTTATTAATCGACTGTTCGACGTCGGCGCAGACAATGCCGTCGTTGGCGCTGGCGCAGCGGTTTTGCATCGCCATCAATACAGATTTAAAGGCGCTGGAAACCACCGAGGACACCTTCATCGCGCAGCTGTTGGAGGCGCCATCACAAATCATGCCGGTAACATCGCTAATCATATTGATGATGGCGGTGTTGATGGTTTCGATATTGCGGGTAAACAGCCATGCCATACCGGCGGCGGCGCCCATGGCGGCGGTGGAGGCCGCGCACAGTGCGGACAGGCGGGTATAGCGCGAATGGATGGAAATGGCCGTCAGATGCGAGAGCGCCAGCGCGCGAGCGAGCGTCTCTTCATCGGCATTCAGATGCTCGGCGACGGTTACCACCGGCATGGTCGCCGCGATCCCCTGGTTGCCAGAGCCGAAGTTCGACATAGCCACCACCGGGGCGCCGCCCATACGCGCATCGGAAGCCGCGACGGTGTTGATAATGACCTCACTCATTAAGTCATTGCTTAACAAACCATTTTTAACGGCTTCAGAGAATGTTCCGTTAATATTCAACCCATACTTTTTCGATTTTCCTTCTGCAGCCAGTGCGCTATTGAGGCGGGCGGCTTCCAGAATAAACGTAATATTCTCAACCGGGGTGGAGATAATAAAGTCATACGCTTCCTGGAGAGAGAAAGTTGGCAGTTCGGCCTGCGCTGTGGCGCTATTTTCCCCGGCGTGTAATGGCTGCTGTTCGCCATTAATATATAACTCGACCACATTGGTATGCGTGCCTTTTACCACGACGCGACAGGTCTGGTCACCGGCGCTGAGGGTGAGATCGAGATGAATAAAGTCAGGCGTGTCCTGGACGTCAATATTAACGTGGCCGGCGTCCACCAGCGCTTGTGCCTGTTCCACATGCTGTGAAGTAATGCCTGCCAGGGTCTGTAATCCCTTATCGGCATCGCCGCCAAAGGCGCCGATGGCGGCGGCCAGCGCGACGCCATTCACTGTCGTGCCGGGAATCGTGACGCCCGTGGCGTTTTTATACAGGTTGGCAGAAATAAAACCGCTAATTTTTTCGCAGGGTATCGCTAAATGTTTCGCGGCGTAAGCGGTGGTAAATGAAATAGCAACGGGTTCAGTACAACCTAATGCTGGTACGACTTCTCGCTGTAGCCAGCGAATAAAAAGAGAGGATGTTTGGTCAGACATTATTATGATTCCTGGACGTAAGATGATGAGGAAATATGCTAAGGGAATCGGCAGAAAAAAACCTTCTCAAATAACCCTTTATTTATTAAGGTCTGGAGAAAAATTTTATTTTTAGCCATATCTAAACATGCAGGCTTGTATGTAAATTAAGCTATTGATTAACAATGATTGTATAAGCAAATTTTTATGCAAATCATGGGAATCAGTTATGTCGATCACACGCCGTTAAGGAGAGCATTTTTCTCTTTTGCCGAAATCCTGCCCTGAGGGCGAAAAAAATTAAAGCCCACGCGGTGAGGGGTAACTGTAGATCTGGATCACACTTTTGCGCTATACCGGACGCAACACGGACTGATTATGAGGTGTGAATATGTCGTCGGTTTATCGCCCACTGGTGAATTTTATCGCCACTGCGATGCAAACGGTTTTGAATCTTGGGCTGCTGTGCCTGGGGATTATCCTGATCGTCTTCCTCGGTAAAGAGACGCTGCATCTGGCCGATGTCCTCTTTACCCCGGAGCCGACCAGTAAGTACCGGCTGGTGGAAGGTTTGGTGGTCTACTTTCTCTACTTCGAGTTTATCGCGCTGATCGTCAAGTATTTTCAGTCGGGGTTCCATTTCCCGCTGCGCTATTTTGTCTATATCGGCATCACCGCGATTGTGCGTCTGATCATCATCGACCATGAGTCGCCGATGGCGGTACTTATTTATTCCGCCGCGATCCTGATTCTGGTGATTACGCTCTGGCTGTGTAACTCTAATCGCCTGAAACGCGAATAAAAAAAAGCGGCCTCCAGGGCCGCTGACCAACAGTCACAAATAGAATTTATGTAGGGTCCAGTTGAGGATAGCAGTGGCATTGGCCTTACTTTTTCAGCTGAGGGCGACGGCGACAATACCCGGTTGGGGTCGTGTATTGCGGCTAGACCGTCGGCCCTCCTCTGAAATTTGGGGCCGGTGTTACAAAAAACTTAACCTTTCACCCCGCCCGCCGTCAGGCCGTTCACCAGCCAGCGCTGCGCCAGCAGGAACACGACCGTAATCGGGATGGCGGAGAGTACCGCCGCGGCGGCAAAGTCGCCCCACAGATAGTTCTGCGGGTTGAGATACTGTTGCATACCTACCGCCAGGGTATAGCTGTTCACATCGCGCAGCAGCAGCGAGGCGACCGGCACTTCGGTGATAGCCGCGATGAACGACAGAATAAAGACCACCGCCAGAATCGGCACCGACAGCGGCAGCAGTACGAGGCGGAACGCCTGCCATGGGGTCGCGCCATCCAGCGCAGCCGCTTCTTCCAGCGAGCCATCGATGGTTTCGAAGTAGCCTTTGATGGTCCAGACGTGCAGGGCGATACCGCCCATGTAGGCAAAGATCACGCCGCCGTGGGTGTTGAGGCCGACGAACGGGATGTACTGGCCCAGGCGGTCAAACAACGCGTACAGCGCCACCAGCGACAGCACCGCCGGGAACATCTGGAAAATCAACATCCCTTTCAGCAGGGTCGCTTTCCCCGGGAAGCGCATACGGGCAAAAGCGTAGGCGCAGGTGGTGGAGAGGGCGACGATACCGATCGCGGTGATCCCGGCGACCTTAATCGAGTTCCACAGCCACAGCAGGACCGGGAACGGCGGCGGCGTGACGCGGCCATCCGCGTGTTCGACGCTGAAGCCTAACGCCAGACGCCAGTGCTCCCAGGAGATGGTATCCGGGATCAGGCTGCCGGTGGCGAAGTTACCCTCGCGCAGCGAGATGGCGATAACCATCAGCAGCGGAAACATAATCGCCGCGATAAAAATCAGTAGCAGGAGATGCGTGGTAAATAAACGTAGCTTCTGCGATTTGGGTTGGACCATAGCCATTGTAATTTTACTCCCCTTGACTTCGCACCAGGCTATTTTGCTTGCCATTTTGAACTCGGGCAGTGCTCAGAATCCTCACGTACTACGTGTACGCTCCGGTTCTTCCGCGCTGGCCGAGTCCAAACTGCCCGCGCCAATAACGCCTGGTTATTCCAATTAATCAAACTTCATGCGTGTGGCTTTCAGGTTCACAATCGCTAACGCGCCAACCAGCAGGAAGATAAGCGTGGCGATAGCCGCCGCCAGGCCGAAGTCCTGACCGCCGCCGCCTTCAAAGGCGATACGGTAGGTGTAGCTCACCAGCAGGTCGGTATAACCGGCCGGGGTGGTGGTGCCGAGACGGTCCGGACCACCGTTGGTCAACAGTTGAATCAGGACGAAGTTGTTAAAGTTAAAGGCGAAGCTGGCGATCATCAGCGGCGTCAGCGGCTTAATCAGCAGCGGGAAGGTAATTTTAAAGAAGTTCTGGAACGGGCCGGCGCCATCCATTGCCGACGCTTCGTACAGATCGTCCGGAATCGCCTTCAGCAGCCCCATGCACAGGATCATCATGTACGGGTAGCCCAGCCAGGTGTTGACGATGATGATCATGGTGCGCGCGGTGGTCGGGTCGCTAAACCACGCCGGCTTAATGCCGAACAGCGTGCTGAGCATCATGTTGATTTCACCAAAGCTCTGGTTGAACAGACCTTTGAAAATCAGAATCGAAATAAATGACGGTACGGCATACGGCAGAATCAGCAGGACGCGGTAAATCGCTTTGCCTTTCAGTGCTTCCCACTGCACCAGGCAGGCAAGGATCATCCCCACCGCGACGGTCAGCACCACGGTCAGCACCGAGAACACCACCGTCCAGACGAAGATCGCGAAGAACGGTTTCTGGATGCCTTCATCGTGGAAGACGCGGGTAAAGTTGTCCCAGCCGATAGTCACGGTGTAGCCCGGGCTCAGCTTTTCTGTGCCCCAGCTACCGTCGGCGTTGATGGCCTGGTAGAAACCAACGTCGTTGTTCGGGCGGTATTTGACGTGGGTTTGATTGTTGGTCAGCACGCCGTTTTCGCCAAGCGTATACAGCGGTTGGGTGCCGGAGAACTGGCGCAGCGAGCTCATGATCACTTTGCTGTCGTCAGGCAGCACGGCGGTCAGCTGGTTCAGCGCGGTGCGGTTCTGGGTAATGACGCGCAGGTTGGCGCGCTCGCCTTCCGGCAGGGCGTCGGTTTCTTTTAACGCCAGCTTCTGCTCGCCGCCGAATTTAAAGGCGTCGGAAAGGTAGTTTTTACCGCTCTCACCGTCGGTCAGGGCCAGCTTCCACTCGTCGCCTGCCGGGATCAGCGTGAAGTTATAGGCTTTGCCGGCCTGGAAGGAGCGATCCATCAGCACCTGCTGCGCGCGCTCAAAGGTCAGCTGGTTGGTGCTGCTGTAGTTGGTGAACGCGATAGCGATAGTACAGATCAGCGGAAACAGGACAAACAGGCCCATGCCGGCGAGGCCGGGATAGACATAGCGCCAGGCATAAGCCTTGCGGTTAGCGAAAATATACAGGCCAACTGAGCTTAAAATCAGCGTCATGATGGCGAACAGGTACTCCCCCTGGGCGTACATCAAAACAACAAGGTAACCCACCAGCAGGCACAGTAAGCCAATCACAGACCATGTGAGTTGCGGACTTTGCCACCAGTGTTTCTTTTTAACGGCATCCATGGGGATCATCCTCTACAGCGGTGAAAGCTTATTTGTCAGGTGGCGCTTCGCTTACCTGACCTACGGTCCGAGCCGTAGTGGTAGGGCGGGTAAGCGCAAGCGCCACCCGCCGTTTTCTTACTTGGTGATACGGCTCTGGGCATCCTTCAGCGCAGCATCGACAGTCTGACGACCGCTGGCGGCGTTGATAACCGCGGTACGAACGGCATACCAGAAGGCAGACATCTGTGGGATGTTAGGCATGATTTCGCCTTTCTGGGCGTTCGCCATGGTGGCGGCGATGCGCGGATCTTTTTCCAGTTTTTCCTGGAAGGATTTCAGCGCCACGGCACCCAGCGGTTTGTCGTTGTTAACCGATTCCAGACCCTGATCGGTCATCAGGTAGTTTTCGAGGAACTCTTTCGCCAGCTCTTTATTCGGGCTGGCGGCGTTGATCCCCGCGCTCAGCACGCCAACGAACGGTTTCGATGGTTTGCCTTTAAAGGTCGGCAGCAGGGTCACGCCGTAGTTAACCTTGCTCTTATCGATGTTAGACCACGCCCACGGACCGTTGATGGTCATCGCGGTTTCACCTTTGTTGAAGGCCGCTTCCGCGATGGAGTAATCGGTATCGGCATTCATGTGCTTGTTCTTGATCAGGTCAACCAGGAAGGTCAGGCCCGCTTTCGCGCCTGCGCTGTCCACGCCGACGTCTTTCACATCGTACTTGCCGTTTTCAAACTTGAACGCGTATCCGCCGTCGGCAGCGATCAGCGGCCAGGTGAAGTACGGTTCCTGCAGGTTGAACATCAGCGCGCTCTTACCTTTCGCTTTCAGTTCTTTATCCAGCGCCGGGATCTCTTCCCAGGTCTTCGGCGGGTTCGGCACCAGGTCTTTGTTGTAAATCAGGGACAGCGCTTCCACCGCGATCGGGTAGGCGATCAGTTTGCCGTTATAGCGAACGGCATCCCAGGTGAACGGATAGAGTTTGTCCTGGAACGCTTTGTCCGGGGTGATTTCCGCCAGCAGGCCGGACTGCGCGTAGCCGCCGAAACGGTCATGCGCCCAGAAGATGATGTCCGGGCCGTCGCCGGTCGCCGCAACCTGCGGGAATTTCTCTTCCAGCTTGTCCGGGTGTTCTACGGAAACTTTAATGCCGGTGTCTTTTTCAAACTTTTTACCCACTTCAGCGAGGCCGTTGTAGCCTTTGTCGCCGTTAATCCAGATAACCAGCTTACCTTCTTCAATTTTCGCGAGGGCAGAGGCGGAAAACATCATCGTGGTCAGTGCCGACAGCGCGAGGATGCGAGCGCCAGTTTTGATTTTCATATACCCGTCCTTTTTGGTGTTGTACTCGTGGATACACTTCGGTGGCTTAACGATGATGAGTTTCCTTTTTTAACAACCCCTTTCCATCCTCCCCAGGTCTACGCCCCACCCGCTGGTTGTGTGATCTCCATTGCAAAAACGGCCGTATTGCGTCCTGGAGCACAGAAAAAAGCGCCCAATTTTGTCGCCTCCATCACGAAATCACGCGCCGCCCGCCATCCCCCGCGGCGAGAGCCAATCTCTCATCCTCCCATCTCCTCCCCCATAAAAAAGCCGGGGGGTGGAGGATTTGCCCGGCTAATGAATGCCGCATAGTCGACCCATCTTGAATGTGACTGTTAGTGACAGGTTGTAACGAAGGGAGAAGGGCATGGCGAGCGTACAGCTGCGAAATGTAACGAAAGCCTGGGGTGACGTGGTGGTATCGAAAGATATCAATCTCGATATCCACGAAGGGGAATTCGTCGTGTTTGTCGGGCCATCGGGCTGCGGCAAATCTACCCTGCTGCGTATGATTGCCGGGTTAGAAACTATTACCAGCGGGGACCTGTTTATCGGGGACACCCGCATGAACGAGATCCCACCGGCAGAACGCGGCGTTGGGATGGTATTCCAGTCTTATGCGCTCTATCCCCACCTTTCCGTTGCGGAAAATATGTCGTTTGGCCTGAAGCTGGCCGGCGCGAAAAAAGATCTGATTAACCAGCGGGTGACCCAGGTTGCGGAAGTGCTGCAGCTGGCCCATCTGCTGGAGCGTAAACCGAAAGCCCTCTCCGGCGGTCAGCGCCAGCGCGTGGCGATTGGTCGTACCCTGGTGGCTGAGCCGAGCGTCTTCCTGCTGGATGAGCCGCTTTCCAACCTCGATGCCGCCCTGCGCGTCCAGATGCGTATCGAAATCTCCCGTCTGCATAAGCGACTGGGCCGCACCATGATCTATGTCACCCACGATCAGGTGGAAGCGATGACCCTCGCGGACAAGATCGTGGTCCTCGACGCTGGCCGGGTGGCGCAGGTCGGGAAACCGCTGGAACTCTATCACTATCCGGCTGACCGCTTCGTCGCCGGCTTTATCGGTTCACCGAAGATGAACTTCCTGCCGGTTAAAGTCACCGCGACGGCTATCGATCAGGTGCAGGTTGAACTGCCGAACCGTCAGCAAATCTGGCTGCCGGTGGACAGCGCCAACGTTCAGGCGGGCGCCAACATGTCCTTAGGTATCCGCCCGGAGCATTTACTGCCCAGCGATATCGCCGATGTGACCCTCGAAGGTGAGGTTCAGGTCGTCGAGCAGTTAGGTCACGAAACGCAAATTCATATCCAGATCCCCGCCATCCGTCAGAACCTGGTTTACCGCCAGAACGACGTGGTGTTGGTAGAAGAGGGAGCCACATTCGCCATCGGTTTGCCGCCAGAACGTTGCCATTTATTCCGTGAGGATGGCACCGCTTGTCGTCGGCTGCATAAAGAGCCGGGCGTGTAAGGCTTCCCATTAAAAAAAGGCGCGAACCCGGCTGGCGGTACACCGGCGAAGCGTGCAAAGAAAAGCAATGATCTCAGGAGATAGAATGATGATTACTCTGCGCAAACTTCCACTGGCGGTCGCCGTCGCGGCAGGCGTTATGTCTGCTCAGGCGCTGGCTGTCGATTTCCATGGCTACGCGCGTTCCGGCATTGGCTGGACCGGCAGCGGCGGCGAGCAACAGTGCTTCAAAGCGACCGGCGCTCAAAGTAAATATCGTCTTGGTAACGAATGTGAAACCTATGCGGAACTGAAGCTGGGCCAGGAGCTGTGGAAGGAAGGGGATAAGAGTTTTTATTTCGATACTAACGTTGCCTATTCCGTGAATCAGGAAGATGACTGGGAAAGCACCTCTCCGGCGTTCCGTGAAGCCAACATCCAGGGTAAAAACCTGATCGACTGGCTGCCGGGCTCCACGCTGTGGGCGGGTAAACGCTTCTATCAGCGTCATGACGTTCACATGATCGACTTCTACTACTGGGATATCTCCGGCCCGGGTGCAGGTCTGGAAAACGTTGACCTTGGCTTCGGTAAGCTCTCTCTGGCCGCTACCCGTAACTCAGAAAGCGGCGGCTCTTATACTTTCTCCAGCGATGACACCAAAAAATATGCTGCGAAAACTGCCAACGACGTCTTTGACATCCGTCTGGCGGGCCTGGAAACCAACCCGGGCGGCGTGCTGGAGTTAGGCGTCGATTACGGCCGTGCTAACCCGCAGGATGACTACCGTCTGGAAGACGGCGCGTCGAAAGACGGCTGGATGTGGACCGGTGAACATACTCAGTCCATCTGGGGCGGCTTCAACAAGTTTGTCGTTCAGTACGCCACTGACGCAATGACCTCCTGGAACAGCGGCCACTCTCAAGGGACCAGCATCGATAACAACGGCAGCATGATCCGCGTTCTGGATCACGGCGCGATGGACTTCAACGATGACTGGGGCCTGATGTACGTTGCGATGTACCAGGACGTGGATCTGGACAGCAAAAACGGCTCCACCTGGTACACCGTGGGTGTTCGTCCGATGTACAAATGGACGCCGATCATGAGCACCCAGCTGGAAATCGGTTACGACAACGTGAAATCCCAGCGTACCAGCGAAAACAACAACCAGTACAAAATTACTCTGGCTCAGCAATGGCAGGCAGGGAATAGCGTCTGGTCTCGTCCGGCTATCCGTATCTTCGCAACCTACGCGAAGTGGGATGAAAACTGGGGCTACAGCAACACCTCCGGTCTGCAGACAAAAGACAGCAGCGGAAGCGGCGCTTTCACCTCCAGCCGCGGTGACGACAGCGAAGTTACCTTCGGTGCCCAGATGGAAGTGTGGTGGTAATACCGTCCGCAGGACGGGTGTAACCTGGGAGGGGCATCGGCCCCTCCTGACTATTCAGGGTTAGCGCGCTATTGCCTGGCTACCGCTAAACCGATGCTATCCAAGGTGAGAAGAATGAAAATGAAGAAAACTCTCGTCGCTCTGTGTTTATCCGCAGGGATGTTGGCATGCGTGCCGGGGATGAGCCTTGCCGATGTTAACTTTGTACCGCAGAACACCAGCGCCGCGCCGTCTATTCCAGCCAGTGCGCTGCAGCAGCTGATCTGGACGCCTGCCGATCAATCGAAGACGCAGAGCGTAGATTTAACCACCGGCGGTCAACGCCTGGATGTACCGGGGATCGTCGGACCGGTCGCCGCCTGGAGCGTGCCGGCCAATATCGGTGAGCTGACCCTGACCCTCGACAGCGAGCTGAACAAACATAAGCAGATTTTTGCGCCGAACGTGCTGATTCTCGACCAGAACATGACGCCAGCGGCGTTCTTCCCCAGCAACTACTTCACCTATCAGCAGCCGGGCGTGATGACTGCCGATCGCCTGGGCGGCGTGATGCGCCTGACCCCGGCGCTGGGCCAGCAGAAGCTCTATGTGCTGGTATTTACCACTGAAAAAGATCTCCAGCAGACCACCACCCTGCTGGATCCGGCGAAAGCCTATGCCAAAGGCGCAGGCAATGCGGCGCCGGACATTCCGGATCCCATCGCCAAACATACCACCGATGGCGTGCTGAAGCTGAAAGTGAAAACCAACAGCACCTCCAGCGTGCTGGTGGGGCCGCTGTTCGGCTCCTCCGGCCCGGGCCCGGTCACCGTCGGTAACACCGCGGCGCCGGTAGCCGCGCCAGCCGCCGCAGCCGCTACGGCGCCGGCCGCTAAAAGCGAACCGATGCTCAGCGATACCGAAACCTACTTCAATAACGGTATTAAGCAGGCGGTGAAACAAGGTGACATCGACAAAGCCCTGAAATTGATGAACGAAGCTGAGCGCCTCGGCTCGAAATCCGCTCGTTCCACCTTTATCAGCAGTGTAAAAGGCAAGGGGTAATCGTCTCCCCACAATGCTGATGTTTAGGCACAGCCTTTAGGTGCATCCTCCGGGATGCACCTTTTTTTGCACGCGCGGCGGTCTGTTGCATGGCTGTTGCGTGAATGATCGTATATTGACGTTTGCCCGCCACCAACCGCCTATTCTGCGATACAATGCTCTCACGTTATGTACCGGAGAATCAGGCATGTCCCATCCTGCGCTTACGCGACTGCGTGCGCTGCGCTATTTTGCCGTTATGCCGCCCCTGGCGCCGCCTCTGAGTGACTGGCTGCTGCTGGAGGACTCAATGACCCAGCGTTTTGAGCAACAAGGAAAGCAGGTCACCGTCACCCTGGTTAACGAAGGGTATATCGGGCGTGAGGCGCTGGCTGACGAAGCGGCGCTGTTGCCCGACGAGCCGCGCTACTGGCTGCGGGAGATTATACTCAATGCCGACGGTGAGCCCTGGCTGGCCGGGCGCACGGTGGTGCCGGAGTCGACGTTGTGTGGGCCGGAGCTGGCGCTACAGCAGCTCGGGCAGACCCCGCTGGGGCGATACCTGTTCACGTCGTCGACGTTAACCCGCGATTTTATTGAAATTGGTCGCGATGCAGCGCTGTGGGGACGTCGTTCCCGCCTGCGGCTGAGCGGCAAACCCCTGCTGCTGACCGAGCTGTTTTTGCCTGCGTCGCCGTTGTACTAAGAGGAAGAAAAAATGGAGTGGAGTCTGTCGCAGAATAAGCTGTTGGCGTTTCATCGCCTGATGCGCACTGACAAACCGATCGGCGCCTTGCTGCTGCTGTGGCCGACGCTGTGGGCGCTATGGGTGGCCTCGCCGGGCGTCCCGCCGCTGTGGATCCTGGCGGTCTTTGTCGCCGGCGTCTGGCTGATGCGTGCCGCCGGCTGCGTGGTGAATGACTATGCCGATCGAAAATTTGATGGTCACGTAAAGCGTACCGCCCGCCGTCCGCTGCCGAGCGGCGACGTCACCGAGAAAGAGGCGCGAACGCTGTTTATCGTTCTGGTGCTGCTCTCCTTCCTGCTGGTGCTTACCCTCAACACCATGACGATTTTGCTGTCGGTGGCGGCGCTGGCGCTGGCGTGGGTCTATCCGTTTATGAAGCGCTACACCCATCTGCCGCAGGTGGTGCTGGGGGCGGCCTTTGGCTGGTCGATCCCGATGGCCTTCTCGGCCGTCAGTGAATCGCTGCCGCTGAGCTGCTGGCTGATGTTCCTCGCCAACATTCTGTGGGCGGTGGCCTACGATACCCAGTATGCGATGGTGGATCGCGATGACGACGTCAAGATCGGCATTAAATCGACGGCGATCCTGTTCGGCGAAAACGATCGTCTGATTATCGGTATCCTGCAGGTGGCCGTGCTGGCGCTGATGGGCGCGGTGGGCTGGCTGAATGGGCTGGGCTGGGAATACTACTGGTCGCTGTTCGTGGCGGCGGGTCTGTTTGGCTGGCAGCAGAAGCTTATCTTCAATCGCGACCGCGATAACTGCTTTAAAGCGTTTATGAACAATAACTACGTCGGGCTGGTGCTGTTCCTCGGCCTGGCGATGAGCTACCTGTAAAACCCCTGTCCCCATCCCCCCGGTTTACCGGGGGGCGGTGAGGACGGCAAACGCCGCGTTACGCGTCGTCCTGCGTGACGCTTTCGATCGTCAGACGTACATCCGATGTAATCAAATCCGCCAGCATCCGGTAGACCTTCAGGGTCTCTTCCGGCTCGGCATCGCCCGTATCGCTGATATAGCCTTCATCGCGCAGGGTCAACACCAGGGTACTGAACACTGCTTTGTCGAAGAACTCCGGCGCGTTGATGCCATGCAGCACCGACAGGCGCTGCGCCACGGTACGGCTCTCTTTCTCCAGCGAGCTACGGTTGATCGACGGGTTAGCGCTCAGCAGCCAGAAGGTGATGGCGTAGCGCTGCAGCGTCTCGCGAGCGCCTGCGGCCAACAACTGCAGGGAGCGAGAGTGCGACGGGTTAAGGCTCATCACATCGCCATCGATGACGATCAGCTCCTGACGCAGCATCTCGGCAATCAGCGCATCCATTACTCCGGCCAGCTCCGCTTTCTCCCAGCGCAGGAACAGCTCGGCTTTGAGGAACGGGTAGAGCGTTTCCACATGGCGCAGCACTTCGGCGCGGCTGAGATGACGATGCTGAGTCACCAGGGCGGCTAACAGCGACGGCATCACCAGCATATGGGCAATGTTGTTGCGATAGTAGGTCATCAGCACCGCCTGCTCGCGCGGCAGAATGATGATGTCGCCAATGGTGTCCTTTTCAACTTCGAACTTATTCATCTGCAGTGCATGATCGATGAGCTCGCTGGCCGAAGCGGACGGCGCGGTGGCATCCGGCGAATAGGGCACATTGCGCAGCAGCGCGAGGTAACACTCCAGCTGCTGGGTGAGCTGCTCACGGGTCAGCGAACGCTGGCGGGAGGCCAGCAGCGCCGTACAGCACAGGTTCATGGCGTTGGCCGCGCCGGCGTTGTTGATGCGTACCATCAGGTCAGCGGCGATGTTATTCACCGTCGGCGTCAGCCAGGAGGGGCGGACCGCTTCGATCGGGTCAATTGCTTCCCGCCACTCTGGCACATGGTGGTTCAGGTAGGTCATCAGCGGCAGCGGTTCGCCGAAGTTAACGTAGCCCTGGCCAAGGTTGCGCAGCTTGCTTAAGCCGCGCAGCATCTGCGGCAGACTCTCTTTCTCTTTGGTGGCGCCGCGCAGCTCTTTGGCATAGGTCCCCACCTCCATCACGTGCTCGTAGCCGATATAGATCGGCACCAGAGTGATCGGCCGGGTGCCGCCGCGCAGCATCGCCTGGATGGTCATCGACAGCGTACCGGTCTTCGGATCGAGCAGACGGCCGGTACGGGAGCGGCCGCCTTCGACGAAATACTCCACGGAATAGCCGCGGCTGAACAGTTCACCAAGGTACTCGCGGAACACCGTGGAGTAGAGCTTGTTGCCCTTAAAGGTGCGGCGAATAAAGAACGCGCCGAGGCGGCGGAAGATTGGCCCGGCCGGCCAGAAGTTAAGGTTGATACCCGCCGCGATGTGCGGTGGCACCAGCCCCTGGTGATACAGGACGTAAGAGAGCAGCAGATAGTCCATGTGGCTGCGGTGGCAGGGGACATAGACAATCTCATGGCCGTCGTGCGCCAGCTGGCGTACGCGCTCGGCGTTATGCACGTTGATGCCCTGATACAGGCGGTTCCAGGTGAAGCCGAGAATGCGGTCGGTCAGGCGGATCATCTCGTAAGAGAAGTTCGCGGCAATCTCTTCCATCAGTGCAATCGCGTTCTGCTGGGCCTTCTCGTGGGAAATTTTCTTGCTGCGTGCTTCGTCTTCCACCGCACGGGCAATGGCCTTCGACGCCAGCAGCTTGTTAAACAGATCCTGGCGGGCCGGCAGACGCGGGCCGACGGCGGCCAGGCGCTGGCGGGCAAAATGCATCCGCGCGACGCGAGCCAGCTTTTGGGCGATGATCTTATCGGTACCGTGCTCATCGGCCATGCGGCGCAGCGATACGGAAGGCGAGAAGCGCACGAAACTGTCGCGGCCGAGCCAGGAGACGGCGAAAAATTTCTGAATGCCGTTAAGCATCCGCAGCGGCGGATTGACTTCCCCTTTCTCACGACCCGGCGAGCGGCCGAACATCACCGACACCGGCACCATTTGCACATCGAGATCCGGATGGTTGCGGTGCAGATCGAGGTAGTCGTGGAACAGCTTGATGGACTCTTCTTTTGGCGTGTAATAGGTGAATACGCGCGGCCCGCCGTGGATAAATACGTAGCGCGGCAGCAGGGCGCCGTCGATTTCCAGCGGTTCTAGCGGGTCAGGTAAATCATGCGCCAGGCATTGGGCGCGCAGCGTCAGCAGGTCCGCCTTGGAGTTATAGGGCAGGACGTACATGACCGGACGCGAGGTATCGAGTCCTAATTCCTGAGCAGGCTCTGCCGGAATAGACTTGCTTTTTACCAGCACCCGTAATGGTAAATTCAGTAATTTATAGTAAATTCGTTGCCAGCCGGACATAAACGATGTGAAGCCTCTGGTTAATCATGCAAATGCGCGGCAAGAATAACAGAAAGCGGGCAAAATTTCCGTTACCGCGCGGCAAACGCGTACACTCATCGACGTCATTTACATAAAAAAGGTTTTGTGATGGCCAATAATACCACCGGGTTAACCCGAATCATTAAGGCGGCAGGTTACTCCTGGAAAGGATTTCGCGCGGCGTGGATCAACGAGGCCGCGTTTCGTCAGGAAGGCGTCGCCGCCATTGTGGCCGTCGCAATAGCCTGCTGGCTGGACGTCGACGCCATCACCCGCGTATTGCTGATTGGCTCGGTCCTGCTAGTGATGATAGTCGAAATTCTCAACAGCGCGATTGAGGCGGTCGTGGACCGTATTGGCTCGGATTATCATGAGCTTTCAGGGCGCGCCAAAGACATGGGGTCGGCGGCGGTCCTGCTGGCGATTATCATCGCGCTGATCACCTGGGGAACGCTGCTGTGGAGCCATTATCACTAACGTTCTTCGCTAACCCTCGCAAAATATAAACAATCTGCCGATTTTTGTGTGCCATGTGGTTCCAAAATCACCGTTAGCTGTATATACTCACAGCATAACTGTATATACACCCAGGGGGCGGAATGAAAGCGTTAACGACCAGGCAGCAAGAGGTGTTTGATCTCATTCGGGATCATATCAGCCAGACGGGCATGCCGCCGACGCGTGCGGAGATTGCTCAGCGCTTGGGGTTCCGTTCCCCAAACGCGGCGGAAGAACACCTGAAAGCGCTGGCGCGTAAAGGCGCGATCGAGATCGTCTCCGGCGCCTCGCGCGGTATCCGCCTGCTGACGGAAGAAGAGCACGGCCTGCCGCTGATCGGCCGCGTCGCCGCCGGTGAGCCGCTGCTGGCGCAGCAGCATATTGAAGGCCACTATCAGGTCGACCCGTCGATGTTCAAGCCCAACGCCGATTTTCTGCTGCGCGTCAGCGGGATGTCGATGAAAGACATCGGTATTCTGGATGGCGATCTGCTGGCGGTCCACAAAACCCAGGATGTGCGCAATGGCCAGGTGGTGGTAGCGCGCATTGACGATGAAGTGACGGTCAAGCGCCTGAAAAAGCAGGGCAACGTCGTCGAACTGCTGCCGGAAAACAGCGAGTTTACCCCTATCGTTGTCGATCTGCGTCAGCAGAGTTTTACCATTGAGGGTCTGGCCGTTGGCGTGATCCGAAATGGAGAATGGCTGTAGCGCCTGCCCCTGCGCAGCGTCATCTGATGCATGACGCTGCGACGTTTGTCCTCAATCAGGTCCCTGAACATGCTGCTCAACGCTGCCGATAAAGCGCTGTGGCGCCTTGCACTCCCCATGATTTTCTCCAATATCACCGTCCCGCTGCTGGGGCTGGTGGATACCGCAGTGATCGGCCACCTTGACAGCCCGGTATACCTCGGCGGCGTCGCGGTCGGAGCAACGGCCACCAGTTTCCTGTTTATGCTGCTGCTGTTTCTGCGCATGAGCACCACCGGGCTGACCGCTCAGGCCTGGGGGGCCAAAGATCCGCAGCGACTGGCGCGGGCGCTGGTGCAGCCGCTGGTCCTGGCGCTGGGCGCCGGGGTGGTGATTATCCTGTTTCGCCTGCCGCTGATTAACCTCGCCCTGCATATCGTCGGCGGCAGCGAGGCGGTTCTCGAGCAGGCGAGACGGTTTCTCGAAATCCGCTGGCTCAGCGCGCCCGCCTCGCTGGCCAACCTGGTGCTGCTCGGCTGGCTGCTGGGGGTCCAGTACGCCCGGGCGCCGGTGATTTTGCTGGTGGTCGGTAATCTGTTGAATATTGTGCTCGACCTGTGGCTGGTGATGGGCCTGCGGATGAACGTCCAGGGGGCGGCGCTGGCCACGGTCACCGCGGAGTACGCGACCCTGATTATCGGCCTGATGATGGCGAAGCGGGTGCTAACGCTGCGCGGCGTGTCGCTGGCGATGCTGAAAAACGCCTGGCGCGGAGACATGCGCCGTCTGCTGGCGTTGAATCGCGACATCATGCTGCGCTCCCTGCTGCTGCAGCTGTGCTTTGGCGCGCTGACCGTCTTCGGCGCCCGGCTGGGCAGCGATATCGTGGCGGTCAACGCCGTACTGATGACCATGCTGACTTTTACCGCCTACGCGCTGGATGGCTTTGCCTATGCCGTGGAGGCCCACTCCGGCCAGGCCTACGGCGCGCGCGACGGCAGCCAGCTGCTGGAGGTGTGGCGGGCGGCCTGCCGGCAGTCCGGTATGGTGGCGCTGGCGTTTGCCCTGGTTTACAGCCTGGCGGGGGGGCACATCATCGCGCTGTTAACCTCGCTGCCTTCCCTGCAGCAACTGGCCGATCGCTATCTGATCTGGCAGACGATCCTGCCGGTGGTCGGGGTCTGGTGCTATCTGCTGGACGGCATGTTTATCGGCGCGACGCGCGGCGCGGAGATGCGGAACAGCATGGCGGTCGCCGCGGCCGGCTTCGCCGTGACGCTGCTTACGGTCCCGGTGCTCGGCAATCACGGCCTGTGGCTGGCGCTGGCCGTGTTTCTCGCCCTGCGCGGCCTGTCGCTGGCGCTGATCTGGCGCCGCCACTGGCGACGCGGCACCTGGTTTAGCTAGTTATTGCCGTTCATAACGGCTATCCATGAATTCCCGCGGTTGCGCACCGCTTACCGGGGCAACTCAGTAGCCCGGCTCAGCGTAGCGCAAGCCGGGGAAATCTCCTCAGCCTTATCCATCGGTATGGTGGTTAAAAATTCCGAATAACGAATCGGCGCCAGCATTCTCATCTATAGTTAATACCATGTCCGGCACAAAACGGGCTGTAAACCCACCGAATGATGAGGACGTTATCATGAATAAAGACGAAATCGGCGGTAACTGGAAACAGTTGAAAGGTAAAGCCAAGGAACAGTGGGGCAAACTTACCGATGATGATATGACCGTAATCGAAGGGAAGCGCGACCAGCTGGTCGGCAAAATTCAGGAGCGTTACGGCTATGCGAAAGATGAGGCTGAGAAAGAAGTCTCAGACTGGGAGCATAAGAACGACTATCGCTGGTAGCGTTCCTTGATCCGAAGAAAGAAGCATTTGTGTTAGTGCCTGTCTGAATGGCGCAGGGACGCGCCGTTAACCCTTTTTCCCGCTGCGGCTGCCGCTCAGCGGGCTTTCTTTTTGAGCTGAATAGTATGATCGTGGTGGCAGTGTCCCGGCGTGCTGCAGGCTTCTACTTCCACGCAGCTCGCGCAGAGGCCGTGGGCTTCAATCACGTTGTGGCGCAGGGCGAAGCCCATTCTGGCCGCCAGCGTATGCATGATATCTTCCACCCCTTCAGCCGCTTCTTCCTTCACCACGCCGCAGCGGTCGCAGATAAACATGGCCGAGCTGTGGGTCGGCTGGTCAAAGAGATGACACAGCACATAGCTGTTGGTCGATTCCACCTTGTGGACAAAACCCTGCTCGAGTAAGAACTCCAGCGCGCGGTAGACCGTCGGCGGCTTCGCCTGCGGCTCTTTCTCGCGCAGCAGATCCAGCAGGTCGTAGGCGCTGATTGCCCCTTGCTGCAAGCTCATCAGGCGCAACACTTCCAGACGCTGTGGGGTCAGGCGTACGCCGCGTTGCGCACACAGCTTTTCAGCATGCGCTAACATCTCTTGCGAAGGGGACTTATCCATGAGCATCCTCAGGTTGCGTGAAATTGAATCTGTTACTTTATCACGTTCCGCGGAAAACGCCGAGACCCGACGGGTGATGCAGGTCATACTTCAGATTGTCGGCGCCAGTCCACTCCCTGGCGCTGGCCGCTGACGCTCGTGGAGGCTGCGCCTTAGCCGGCCGCTAAAACCGCCATGCCCGATTTAATCGCAACACGCCTGACCCAGGGTATGCTATATCTGAAGTGTCTCATTTTCGGGAGAAAACGATGAAACGACCTGATTGCATTCGCCACTGGCGCGAACTGGAAGGGCCCGACGATGCCACTTATCCCGACAGCCCGGAGCGTTTTTCCATTGGCGCGCCGCTGGGGCGCGGTTTACGCCTCAACCGGCTGGGGATCCACCACGAGAGACTGCCGCCCGGGCGGCGCACCTCTTACCCGCACGCGGAGAGCGATGAGGAAGAGTTCATCTATGTGCTGGAGGGCTATCCGGAAGTGTGGATAAACGGCTATCTCTGGAAACTGGAGCCGGGGGACAGCGTGGGTTTTCCCGCTGGTACCGGCATCTGCCACACTTTTCTCAATAACACCGAGCAGGAGGTTCGTCTGTTGGTGGTGGGTGAGGCCAACAAAAAGTACAACCGAATTTACTACCCGCTCAATCCTGGCTATGCCGCGACGCGCCAGGATCGCTGGGTTGACCATCCGCCGCAGTTCTTTGGCCCACATGACGGCAAACCGCGGATAAAGTAATCGACACCGGGAAGGGGCGAAGCGCGGCGCACTACGCGCCTGTGGTTTATCTTTATGCTATAGTAGCGCCCCTTTTTACCCGGATGCTTATTTATTCGCCATGATGCCTGAATCAACGTCACCTGTTTTCCCTGCTCATCGCTTCTCCATCGCGCCGATGCTCGACTGGACTGACCGACATTGCCGCTACTTCCTGCGGCTGCTGTCGCGGCATACGCTGCTGTATACCGAAATGGTGACCACCGGGGCGATTATTCATGGCAAAGGCGACTACCTGGCGTATAGCGAAGAAGAGCACCCGGTCGCTCTGCAGCTCGGCGGCAGCGACCCGCAGGCCCTGGCGCAGTGCGCGAAGCTGGCCGAGGCGCGCGGCTATGACGAGATCAATCTCAACGTCGGCTGCCCCTCCGATCGCGTGCAGAACGGGATGTTTGGCGCCTGCCTGATGGGTAACGCGCCGCTGGTGGCCGACTGTATCAAAGCGATGCGCGATGTGGTGTCGATCCCGGTCACGGTGAAGACCCGTATCGGCATCGACGACCAGGATAGCTATGAATTCCTCTGTGATTTCATTGAGACGGTCTCCGGCAAGGGCGAATGTGAGATGTTTATTATTCACGCCCGCAAAGCCTGGCTCTCCGGTCTGAGCCCGAAAGAGAACCGCGAGATCCCGCCGCTGGATTACCCCCGCGTCTGGCAGCTGAAGCGTGACTTCCCCCACCTGACGATGGCGATTAACGGCGGTATCAAATCGCTGGATGAAGCCAGAGTGCAGCTTGAGCATATGGATGGGGTGATGGTCGGGCGTGAGGCCTATCAGAATCCGGGTATTCTGGCCTCGGTCGACCGGGAGATTTTCGGCGTCGCCGGCGCGGATGCCGATCCGGTGGCCGTCGTGCGGGCCATGTACCCGTATATTGAGCGCGAGCTCAGCAAGGGCACCTATCTGGGCCATATCACCCGTCATATGCTGGGACTGTTTCAGGGTATCCCAGGCGCCCGCCAGTGGCGTCGCTACCTGAGCGAAAATGCGCATAAAGCCGGCGCCGACATTGCGGTGCTGGAGCAGGCCCTAAAGCTGGTGGCCGATAAGCGTTAGTTTCTCACCAAAACCTGGTGAAATTGACCACGCCTCGCACACTATTGCGGGGCGTTTTCTTTTAAATTCAGTTTGTTATTGTTGGCATGTTTTTTGTAATACCTGCAGAGCGACATATTAATGACTGTGGGGAGAGAGCCATGCTGGAACTGTTATTTGTCATCGGATTTTTTGTCATGCTGCTGGTCACCGGCGTATCGCTGTTGGGGATTATCGCCGCCATCGTGGTGGCTACGGCGCTGATGTTCGTCGGCGGTTTGTTTGCTTTAATGATCAAATTGCTGCCGTGGCTGCTGTTGGCGGTGGTGGTGGTGTGGGTTATTCGGGCGCTGAAAACCCCGGAGGGAAACGCTTTTCGCGACAATAACCGTTGGCGTTACTAAGGTATTGAGGGGTGTGTCACAACCTGAACAATTTTGCACAGAACCGCGTAGGCATCGCTACGCAAATCTGTCACTATTAGCGCGTTAACGAATTCATCGCGCTGTACCCTACATACAGCCGAACTAAAAAAAAGTAAGGGCTTCCCAGGTGGAAGCCCTAAACTTTTGTTCTTTTGTCCGCTTACGGCAGCAGCAGACTCGACCCCTGTGTCACCCGGCTCTCCAGAACTTCATGCGCCCGTCGCGCTTCGGTCAGCGGATAGGTCTGACTCTCCGGCACGTCCACTTTGATTACTCCACTGGCGATCAGCGAAAACAGCTCACTGCAGGCTTCAGCCAGCTCTTCCCGGTTGGTGATATAGCCCTGCAGCGATGGGCGGGTGACGTACAGAGAACCTTTCTGATTCAGGATCCCCAGATTAACGCCGGTCACCGGGCCGGAGGAGTTGCCAAAGCTGACCATCAGGCCGCGGCGCTGCAGACAGTCCAGAGAGGCTTCCCAGGTATCTTTCCCTACCGAGTCATAGACTACGGCGACTTTCTTACCGTCGGTGAGCGCTTTGAGCCGCTCCGCGATAGGTTCTTCGCGATAGTTAATCACCTGCCAGGCGCCCGCCGCTTTGGCGCGCTGCGCCTTCTGCGCGCTGCCGACGGTGCCGATAAGTTTCGCCCCCAGCGCTTTCGCCCACTGACAGGCAATCAGCCCCACGCCGCCGGCGGCGGCATGAAACAGGAACATCTCATCAGGCTTAATTTCGTAAGTTTTACGCAACAGATACCAGACCGTTAATCCTTTGAGGAACGACGCGGCGGCCTGTTCGAAAGAGATGGCGTCCGGCAGGACCGCCGCTTTATCGGCCAGCACATTGTGCACCGTGCTGTAGGCGCCGAGCGCCGACTGGGCGTACACCACCCGATCGCCTGCCTTAATGTGCGTCACCCCATGGCCGACTTTACTGACGATGCCGGCCGCCTCGGTGCCCAGACCGCTCGGCAGCGACGGCGGCGGATAGAGGCCGCTGCGAACATAGGTGTCGATATAATTGATGCCGATGGCTTTGTTTTCGACCTGAATTTCATGCTCCGCAGGATCGCGAGGGGTAAACTCAACCGCCTGAAGCACCTCCGGCCCCCCGTGTTTTGAAAATTCGATGCGTGTTGCCATGTTCGCTCCTGTGTTGTTCTGAGATTATCCAGTAAGCTTAACAGCCTGCGGCGGCAGCGACGGATTTTCTTACCCGCCTCAGGCCAGCCACGCTTAATGGGTTCTTTAGCGGCAATGGCTTTCTCGCTATACTGTCACGCTCTTTTCCGTATCGGTGAAATGTTAGGCTATGGCAGGAAATAAACCCTTCAACAAACCACAGACAGAAACCCGCGAACGCGATCCGCAGCTCGCCGGGCTGAAAGTCCCGCCGCACTCGATTGAAGCGGAGCAGTCGGTGTTGGGCGGTTTAATGCTGGATAACGAGCGCTGGGACGACGTTGCCGAACGCGTCGTTGCCGACGACTTTTATACCCGTCCGCATCGTCATATTTTTACCGAGATGGCGCGCCTGCAGGAGTCGGGCAGCCCGATTGACCTGATCACCCTTGCGGAGTCGCTGGAGCGTCAGGGACAGCTGGACAGCGTGGGCGGCTTTGCCTATCTGGCGGAACTGTCCAAAAATACCCCCAGCGCGGCGAACATCAGCGCCTATGCCGACATCGTGCGCGAACGCGCGGTCGTGCGCGAGATGATCTCGGTGGCCAATGAGATCGCCGAGGCCGGCTTCGACCCGCAGGGGCGAACCAGCGAAGATCTGCTCGATCTCGCCGAGTCCCGCGTCTTTAAAATCGCTGAAAGCCGGGCCAATAAAGACGAAGGGCCGAAAAACATCGCCGATGTCCTCGACGCCACCGTCGCCCGTATCGAACAGCTGTTCCAGCAGCCGCATGACGGCGTTACCGGGGTCAACACCGGCTACGACGACCTCAACAAAAAGACCGCCGGCCTGCAGCCGTCGGATCTGATTATCGTCGCCGCCCGTCCGTCGATGGGTAAAACGACCTTCGCGATGAACCTCGTGGAAAACGCAGCGATGCTGCAGGACAAACCGGTACTCATCTTCAGTCTCGAGATGCCCTCCGAGCAGATCATGATGCGTTCTCTGGCCTCGCTGTCGCGCGTCGATCAGACCCGCATTCGTACCGGTCAGCTGGACGATGAAGACTGGGCGCGGATCTCCGGCACCATGGGCATCCTGCTGGAAAAACGTAACATCTATATCGATGACTCCTCCGGCCTGACGCCGACGGAAGTGCGTTCCCGCGCGCGGCGTATCGCTCGCGAGCATGGCGGCATCGGGCTGATTATGATCGACTACCTGCAGCTGATGCGCGTGCCGTCGCTCTCTGACAACCGTACCCTGGAGATCGCCGAAATCTCCCGCTCGCTGAAGGCGCTGGCCAAAGAGCTACAGGTGCCGGTGGTGGCGCTGTCGCAGCTGAACCGCTCACTGGAACAACGTGCTGATAAACGTCCGGTCAACTCCGACCTGCGTGAGTCCGGCTCTATCGAACAGGATGCCGACTTAATCATGTTCATTTACCGTGATGAGGTCTATCACGAGAACAGCGATCTTAAGGGCATCGCGGAAATTATCATTGGTAAACAACGTAACGGCCCGATCGGCACCGTGCGACTGACCTTCAACGGTCAGTGGTCGCGTTTCGATAATTATGCCGGTCCTCAGTATGATGATGAGTAACCCTTCCTCCTTCTTTTATTAAGGAATTCAAATGCAAGCGGCAACTGTAGTTATCAACCGCCGCGCTCTGCGACACAACCTGCAACGTCTGCGTGAACTGGCGCCTGCCAGCAAACTGGTTGCGGTGGTGAAAGCGAACGCCTACGGACACGGTCTTCTTGAGACCGCGCGAACGCTGACCGACGCCGACGCTTTTGGCGTCGCCCGCCTGGAAGAGGCGCTGCGCCTGCGAGCGGGGGGGATCGCGCAGCCGATTCTTCTGCTGGAAGGCTTTTTTGCGGCGGAAGACCTGGCGGTGATCGCCGCTCAGCGTCTGCATACCGCGGTGCATAGCCCCGAACAGCTGGCGGCCCTGGAGCAAGCCGATCTCCCCGAGCCGGTGACCGTGTGGATGAAGCTGGATACCGGCATGCATCGCTTAGGGGTGCGTCCGGAGGAAGCCGAGGCGTTTTATCAGCGTCTGAGCCAGTGCAAAAACGTCCGCCAGCCGGTTAACGTGGTGAGCCACTTCGCCCGCGCCGATGAGCCGACCTGCGGCGCCACCGAACGCCAGCTGGATATCTTCACCACCTTTACCGAAGGCAAGCCGGGATTGCGCTCTATCGCCGCTTCGGGCGGTATCCTGCTGTGGCCGCAGTCGCATTATGACTGGGTGCGTCCGGGCATTATCCTGTATGGCGTGTCGCCGCTGGACGATCGCTCCACCGGGAAAGATTTTGGCTGTCAGCCGGTGATGACCCTGACGTCCAGCCTGATTGCCGTGCGCGAGCATAAAGCAGGGGAGCCCGTCGGCTACGGCGGCACCTGGGTCAGCGAACGCGACACGCGTCTCGGCGTGGTCGCGATGGGCTATGGCGACGGTTATCCGCGCGCCGCGCCGTCGGGCACCCCGGTGCTGGTCAATGGCCGCGAAGTGCCGATTGTCGGCCGGGTGGCGATGGATATGATCTGCGTGGACCTCGGCCCGCAGGCCCAGGATAAAGCCGGCGACGCGGTGGTGCTGTGGGGAGAGGGACTCCCGGTAGAGCGCATCGCCGAGATAACGAAAGTGAGTGCTTACGAACTTATTACGCGACTGACCTCCCGCGTCGCCATGAAATACCTCGACTAAGCCTTGTTCGTACCGGATAGCTCAGACGCTTATCCGGTACGCTATCGGTATAGCCGCGGACAAAAAAGCGGTTTATACCGCTGCGCGGTCACTTTCCCCTCAACATCCTCTCGACCTGCCGTCATATCCGGTTTATTGTGTAAGAACCTGCCCCATGTAAACCTGGAGATACATCGCGTGTTTCAAAAAGTTGACGCCTACGCCGGCGACCCTATTCTTTCTCTGATGGAACGCTTCAAAGAAGACCCGCGAAGCGACAAAGTCAACCTGAGTATCGGGCTGTATTACAACGATGACGGCATTATCCCGCAGCTGCAGGCGGTGGCGGAAGCGGAAGCGCGCCTGAACGCCGAGCCGCACGGCGCCTCGCTGTATCTGCCGATGGAAGGGCTGAGCGGCTACCGCCAGGCAATTGCGCCGCTGCTGTTTGGCGCGGAGCATAGCGCGCTTAAGCAAAACCGCATCGCCTCCATTCAGACGGTCGGCGGTTCGGGCGCGCTGAAGGTCGGGGCCGACTTCCTCAAACGCTACTTTCCTGAGTCTCATGTCTGGGTCAGCGACCCGACCTGGGAAAACCACATTGCCATATTTGAAGGGGCTGGCTTCGAAGTAAGTACTTACCCCTGGTTTGATAAAGCCACCAACGGCGTGCGCTTTGAAGCGCTGCTGGCGACGCTGCAAACGCTGCCGGCGCGCGACATTGTGCTGCTGCACCCCTGCTGCCACAACCCGACCGGCGCCGACCTGACGCCGGAACAGTGGGATCGTGTGGTGGAGATCCTGAAAGCGCGTCAGCTGATCCCGTTCCTCGACATCGCCTACCAGGGCTTTGGCGCAGGGCTGGAAGAGGATGCCTACGCCATTCGCGCCATCGCCAGCGCCGGGATGCCGATGCTGGTCAGCAACTCGTTCTCCAAAATTTTCTCCCTGTACGGGGAGCGCGTCGGCGGCCTGTCGGTGGTCTGTGAAGACAGTGAAACCGCAGGCCGCGTGCTTGGCCAGCTGAAGGCCACCGTGCGCCGCAACTACTCCAGCCCGCCGAGCTTTGGCGCGCAGGTGGTGGCGACGGTGCTGAACGATACCGGGCTGAAAGCCACCTGGCAGGCGGAAGTGGACGCCATGCGCGCGCATATCCTGACTATGCGTCAGGCGCTGGTCGACGCGCTGCAGCAGGTTGCCCCGGGCAGCAATGTGGATTACCTGCTCAAGCAGCGCGGGATGTTCAGCTACACCGGCTTCAGTGCGGCGCAGGTGGATCGCCTGCGCGACGAATTTGGCGTCTACCTGATTGCCAGCGGACGCATGTGCGTGGCGGGATTAAACTCACGTAATGTTCAGCAGGTCGCGAAAGCCTTTGCCGCGGTAATGTAAGCCGCTCTCCAGCAGGTTGTCTCTGCCGGTCAACGGGCAGGGGCAACCCCCTCTGATTGTGATCATCCTCTTTTTCTATGACATCTACGCGAAAAAGGCTTTTCATCCCTGTCGCCTGCGGGTAAGGTCGGGGCGTTACTAAGCATGCACATTATTGAAAACAATAATGATTGATAGATTTAGGGATAAATATGCGCAAACTTACTCTCGCCCTTGCGGCGGCTTCTCTCCTGTTCACGCTGAACAGCGCCGTAGTAGCGCGCGCCTCCACGCCACAGCCGCTGTGGGTCGGCACCAACGTGGCCCAGTTGGCCGAGCAGGCGCCGATCCACTGGGTTTCGGTGGCGCAAATTGAGAACAGCCTGCTGGGGCGTCCGCCGATGGCCGTCGGCTTTGATATCGATGACACCGTTCTCTTCTCCAGTCCTGGTTTCTGGCGCGGGCAAAAAACCTTCTCTCCCGGCAGTGAGGATTACCTGAAAAACCCGCAGTTCTGGGAAAAAATGAACAACGGCTGGGACGAATTCAGCATGCCAAAAGAGGTGGCGCGCCAGCTGATTGCCATGCATGTGAAGCGTGGCGACAGCATCTGGTTCGTCACCGGCCGCAGCCAGACCAAAACAGAAACCGTTTCTAAAACCCTGCAGGATGATTTTCTTATCCCCGCCGCCAATATGAACCCGGTGATTTTCGCTGGCGATAAGCCGGGTCAGAATACCAAGACTCAGTGGCTGCAGGCGAAGCAGATAAAGGTTTTCTATGGCGACTCGGATAACGATATTACCGCCGCCCGCGAGGCGGGCGCCCGCGGGATCCGCGTGCTGCGTGCCGCCAACTCCTCCTATAAGCCGCTGCCGATGGCCGGCGCGCTGGGGGAAGAAGTGATCGTCAATTCCGAATACTGACAGGCGCCAGAACGCGATAAACGGCAGCGGTGACGCTGCCGTTTTTTTATGCAAAATCCGGGGTGGAAGGTTTTACCTTTTCACGTATTGCTGCACACTTAGAGGGATTCATTCGCAAAAAGGAGTCGATGATGTGGTATCAGCAAACCCTGACGCTTGGGCCTAAATCCCGTGGTTTTCATCTGGTCACCGACGAAATCCTCGGCCAGATCCGCGGGCTGTCCGGGGTGAAGGTCGGCCTGCTACACCTCCTGCTCCAGCATACTTCCGCTTCCCTGACGCTCAACGAAAACTGCGATCCCACCGTCCGGTATGACATGGAGCAGTATTTTCTTAACGCCGTGCCGGACAATGCGCCGTACGAACATGATTATGAAGGCCCTGACGATATGCCGTCGCACATCAAATCATCGATGCTTGGCGTGTCGCTGATGCTGCCGGTCGAGGACGGACGCGTCAGGCTGGGGACCTGGCAGGGCATCTGGCTGGGGGAGCATCGGATACACGGCGGTTCGCGGCACATCGTTGCGACGCTCATGGGGGAATAAAAGATGACAATTTCGGAGTTATTGCAGTACTGCATGGCGAAGCCGGGAGCAGAGCAGAGCGTCCACAGCGACTGGAAAGCCACGCAGATTAAGGTCTCGGACGTGCTGTTTGCCATGGTGAAGGAGGTCGAAGACCAGCGGCCGGCGGTTGCGCTGAAGGCGAGCCCGGAGCTGGCGGAGCTGCTGCGGCAGCAGCATCGCGACGTCCGGCCCAGCCAGCATCTCAATAAAGCGCACTGGAGCACCGTCTTTCTGGATGGCTCGCTGCCGGATTCGCAAATCTACTACCTGGTCGATGCGTCTTATCAGCAGGCGGTGAAAATGCTGCCGGAGCCGGTCCGGCAGCAGCTTTCTCGCTAATTATTTTAGCATCGGCTTCAGGAAGCGCGCGGTGTGCGAGGCTTCGCACTCGGCGACGGTTTCCGGGGTACCGGAAACCAGAATTTCGCCGCCGCCGCTGCCGCCTTCCGGGCCGAGATCGACAATCCAGTCGGCCGTTTTTATCACGTCGAGGTTGTGCTCAATCACCACGATGGTATTGCCCTGATCGCGCAGCTGGTGCAGCACTTCCAGCAGCTGCTGGATATCGGCGAAGTGCAGACCGGTGGTCGGCTCATCGAGGATATACAGCGTCTGGCCGGTACCGCGCTTGGACAGCTCGCGCGCCAGCTTGACGCGCTGCGCCTCGCCGCCGGACAGGGTCGTCGCCGACTGGCCGAGACGGATATAGGTCAGACCCACGTCCATCAGGGTTTGCAGTTTACGCGCCAGCGCCGGTACGGCATCAAAGAACTCGCGCGCTTCTTCGATAGTCATATCCAGCACTTCGTGGATGGTTTTGCCTTTGTACTTAATCTCCAGCGTTTCGCGGTTATAGCGCTTACCTTTGCACTGGTCGCACGGTACGTAGATATCCGGCAGGAAGTGCATTTCGACCTTGATCACCCCGTCGCCCTGGCAGGCTTCGCAGCGACCGCCGCGGACGTTAAAACTGAAACGGCCCGGCGTATAGCCGCGGGAACGTGATTCCGGCACCCCGGCGAACAGCTCGCGCACCGGCGTAAACACCCCGGTATAGGTCGCGGGGTTGGAGCGCGGCGTGCGGCCGATCGGGCTCTGGTCGATATCGATGACTTTATCGAAGTGCTCCAGCCCCTGAATATCGCGATACGGCGCCGGTTCGGCGATGGTCGCGCCGTTAAGCTGACGCTGGGCAATGGGGAACAGGGTGTCGTTGATCAGCGTGGATTTACCCGAGCCGGAGACGCCGGTGATGCAGGTAAACAGGCCCACCGGCAGGGTCAGCGTCACGTCTTTCAGGTTGTTGCCGCGCGCGCCGGTTAGCTTGAGGACTTTCTCCGGATCGGCGGGCACGCGCTGCTTCGGCACTTCAATTTTGCGCTTGCCGCTCATAAACTGGCCGGTCAGGGATTCTGGTACCGCCATAATGGCCTCCAGCGGCCCTTCCGCCACCACCTGGCCGCCGTGGACCCCGGCCCCGGGGCCGATATCGATCACATGGTCGGCGGCGCGAATGGCGTCTTCGTCATGCTCAACGACGATCACCGTGTTGCCTAAATTACGCAGGTGGATCAGGGTCCCGAGCAGGCGCTCGTTATCGCGCTGGTGCAGGCCGATGGAGGGCTCATCCAGGACGTACATCACGCCAACCAGTCCGGCGCCAATCTGGCTCGCCAGACGGATACGCTGGGCCTCGCCGCCGGAGAGCGTTTCCGCCGAGCGGGAAAGCGTCAGGTAGTTGAGGCCGACGTTGACGAGGAACTTCAGGCGATCGCCAATCTCTTTCAGCACTTTTTCGGCGATTTTTGCCCGCTGGCCGGAGAGCTTCAGATTGTTAAAGAAGTCCATCGCGTGGCCGATGCTCATATCGGAAATGGTCGGCAGCGGGGTGTTTTCCACAAACACGTGGCGCGCCTCGCGGCGCAGACGCGTACCGTCGCAGCTGGCGCACGGGCGATTGCTGATGAACTTCGCCAGCTCTTCGCGCACCGCGCTGGATTCCGTCTCTTTGTAGCGGCGCTCCATGTTATGCAGCACGCCTTCGAACGGATGGCGGCGCACCGAGGTGTCGCCGCGGTCGTTCATGTATTTGAATTCAATATTCTCTTTACCGGAACCGTACAGGACCACTTTCTGCACGCTGGCGCTGAGGGTGCCCCACGGCGCTTCAACGTCGAACTTATAGTGCTCCGCCAGCGACTTCAGCATCTGGAAGTAGTAGAAGTTACGCCGATCCCAGCCGCGGATGGCGCCGCCCGCCAGCGACAGCTCCGGATTTTGCACCACGCGATCGGGGTCGAAATATTGCTGCACGCCGAGACCGTCGCAGGTCGGGCAGGCGCCCGCCGGGTTGTTGAAGGAGAACAGGCGCGGCTCCAGCTCGCGCATGCTGTAGCCGCAGATCGGGCAGGCGAAGTTGGCGGAAAACAGCAGCTCTTCCGCTTTCTCATCATCCATATTGGCCACGATGGCGGTCCCGCCGGAGAGCTCCAGCGCGGTTTCAAACGACTCGGCCAGACGTTGCGCCAGATCGTCGCGCACCTTGAAGCGGTCGATGACCACCTCGATGGTGTGTTTCTTCTGCAGCTCCAGCTTCGGCGGATCCGAGAGATCGCAGACTTCGCCGTCGATCCGTGCGCGGATATAGCCCTGGCTGGCGAGGTTTTCCAGCGTTTTGGTGTGCTCGCCTTTGCGCTCTTTAATGATGGGCGCGAGCAGCATCAGGCGCTGACCTTCCGGCTGAGAGAGCACATTATCGACCATCTGGCTGACGGTCTGCGCCGCCAGCGGCACGTCGTGGTCCGGACAGCGCGGCTCGCCGACGCGGGCGTACAGCAGACGCAGGTAGTCGTGAATTTCGGTAATCGTACCCACCGTCGAGCGGGGGTTGTGAGAGGTTGATTTCTGTTCGATGGAAATCGCCGGCGACAGCCCTTCGATATGGTCGACGTCCGGCTTCTCCATCAGCGACAGGAACTGTCGCGCATAGGCGGAGAGCGATTCGACGTAGCGACGCTGGCCTTCGGCATACAGGGTGTCGAAAGCCAGTGAAGATTTGCCAGACCCGGAAAGCCCGGTGACGACAATGAGTTTGTCGCGCGGGATAACGAGGTTGATGTTTTTGAGATTGTGGGTGCGGGCGCCCCGAACTTCGATCTTATCCATTCACCTTTCCCGGTAGGTAGATACACGGATTGCCTGGTTTGCTTGAAGGACAAACGGCAGAAACGGCTAATTATGACACAATTTAACCTGAATGAATATACAGTATCGGAATGCAAATTCAGGTCGAGTGTGCAACAATGTCGTAGCCGGGTACTATCTCTGGAATCAGCCTCGCAGCTATTAAAATGCTACGTGGAAATGGTACACTCGTGCGTTTACACTATTAAGAAACGTATTCAGGAGACACGAACATGGCCAGCAGAGGCGTAAACAAGGTGATTCTCGTCGGTAATCTGGGGCAGGACCCGGAAGTACGCTACATGCCAAGTGGCGGCGCAGTCGCCAACTTCACGCTGGCAACTTCCGAATCCTGGCGTGACAAGCAGACCGGCGAAATGAAAGAGCAGACTGAATGGCACCGCGTTGTGCTGTTCGGCAAACTGGCTGAAGTCGCTGGTGAGTATCTGCGTAAAGGCTCTCAGGTGTACATTGAAGGCCAACTGCGTACCCGCAAGTGGACCGATCAATCCGGTCAGGACAAATACACCACTGAAGTGGTGGTAAACGTTGGCGGCACCATGCAGATGCTGGGCGGCCGTCAGGGCGGCGGCGCACCGGCAGGCGGCGGACAGCAGCAGGGCGGTTGGGGTCAGCCTCAGCAGCCGCAGGGCGGCAACCAGTTCAGCGGCGGCGCGCAGTCCCGTCCGCAGCAGCAGGCTCCGGCAGCGCCTTCCAACGAACCGCCGATGGACTTCGACGACGATATCCCGTTCTAAGGCCTGCCTTAAACGCGATATCCGCGTAGTTAACACAGAAAGCCCCGGTTTCGCCGGGGCTTTTTTTATGATTATTTCACCACCGCCTCAGAAGTGGTTTTGACCGCTGGCCGCAAGCGCTTCAGGCCGCGGGCACCTGAGCGGTCGCGGGCATCGCCACGCTGGGCTGCGGTTTGGCTGGCGGCGCCACCGGCTCCTGCCGCGGCGCCGCCGTCGCTTTCTGTTTGCGGGCCATGTCATCGACGATCAGCCGATAGGCGATGTAATACTTATAGATATTGCTGACGTAGGTCACCGTTTCCGCGCCGATTTTTTCTGCCGCCAGATTTTCGACGTTACCGAACCAGACGTTTGGATCAAACCCGCGCTGTTTGGTCATGGTGCGCAGGCGGGCGATACGCGCCGGACCGGCGTTGTAGGAGGCAAAGGCAAATAGCGCTTTATCCAGCCGGGTCATGGGCTCATCAGCATAGTAACGATCTATCATCCAGCGCATATATTTCACGCCAGCATGAATATTGGGATCCAGCTGTTTAATATCGCCCACCTTCAGCTCTTTTCCGGTGCGGGGCATCACCTGCATCACTCCGACGGCGCCAACGTGGCTTCGAACCGACTGGTTCAGCCGCGACTCCTGGTATCCCTGGGCCGCCATCAGCAGCCAGTCGACATCATAGCGATCGCCATATTTACGGAAGACGTCCACCATGGCGAGGAACTTGCGCCGTTCCTTACTCGCTGCGGCATTTTTAACATATTGGGCATTTTTCAGGTAACGCAGCAGCAGGGTATTACCCAGCGTGGTGCCCTGACGATTCTTTTTCACGAAGTTGTTCAGCAGCGCCAGCAGCTGCGGGCTGTCCTGGCGTACCGCCCACGCAATGTTGCCGCCGTCGCGCAGCACCACGTTGTCATGGACCTGGATTTTCGGAAATACCTGTTTCCAGAAAACCGCTTTATGCTGATCGACGACGATCAACGACACCAGCCCGGCGTTGAGCATTTCCAGCAGATCTTCATCCTCCAGCGCTTCCGGCGCCGCTTCCAGGGTAACCGGCGGTCGTGACTCGCTGGCAAATCGGGCGTTCAGCGCTTGCAGACTTTCGTAATAGCTGGAGGAGCGGCGAACAAAGACCGTTTGACCGGAGAGCTGCTCCAGACTGTCGACCTTCGGCGATGCCGGGCCGGAGATCAGTAATTCTTTCACGTTGCTGTAGAGCGGTTGGGCGAAATCGACCTGGGCTTCCCGCGAGGGCGTGATAGTCAGGTTGGCGGCGGCGATATCCCCTTTACCTTCATTAAGCGCGGTAAAGAGATTATCCCGACTGACCGGCACAAAAACGATGTGCAGCTTCAGGTGGCGCTGTTTTAGCTTTTTATCTTTCGCCAGCTGTTTATTCAGATCGTTTTCCAGCGCGATAAAAATGTCGTGCGTTGCCCCGCGCTGGGTGCCTTTATCAATAAAAAAGAAGGTCTTGCTGTAGGTGGTTAATACCCGGATGGTGCGCCGATCGAGCATGCCAGGCAGATCGCCTTTCCACGGCTGCAGCATGTCGTCGATATGGATCGACAGCGTATTGTCTTCGGTTGCCACCGGCGGCGCGATTTCCGCCTCCGCCGCCAGCAGAAAAGGGGCGAATAACAGCGTCGCGAGGCAGGTAAGCCAGGCGATAAACAGGCGTGATAGCGAGTTGGCGTTCATGGAGGAGCACTCCGCAGGGGGATGTGTTTATTTTAGCAGAACGGCCGCCGTTAGCTGGGTATGACATGGGGGAAAAGGTGTAACGATACCGACAAAGAGTCTTTCGCAAATAGTATTACTTACTATTAATGTGCTTTTGTCTTTAATTTAACTATGGAGATAATGTGATAAAAATATGTTTTTTTAATGATGAATAGAAAGTGATGATTTTATTTTTACTTTATTCTCTTCCGTTTGTTTTTTGGTAACCAGCTGATTGGTAAATGTTATTTTATTTTTCTCTGATATTGATTATTATCATCTTGATAATGAATCTCATTTTTATTACCGTAACACGGCACATTACTCTAATGACACGCTGTCTGGATTACGCTATCAAAGAATAGCGCGCAGCGCTTTTTCTCTAATGATGAAACAGGGCACTTAATTTTATTATGCCTCACGCTGTCTTCTTATTCCCATTAATGCCGGGAAGGCGCTGACCTGCGCCAAAATCTGGCGAGGCGCTGAGGCAAGTATTTTATCCCATTGTTTTTTCGATTGGGGAAGGCGTTATGCCCGACAGCAACAGAAAACAGGGCATATTCTATGAAATACACGTCTCTCTTCCCGCTGGGGATCGCCATTCCTCTGTTTGCCTGTAGCGTGCCGCTGCAGGCGACAGAGAGCGTTATCGAACCATCGACGTCTGACGAGAGCACCCCCACTGCTGAAAATCACGAGGAAACGATGGTGGTGACTGCCGCCAGGCAGAACCTGCAGGCGCCGGGCGTGTCGACCATTACTGCGGACGAGATTCGCAAACATCCCCCCGCCCGCGATGTGTCGGAGTTAATTCGCACGCAACCCGGAGTCAATCTGACCGGTAACTCCACCAGCGGTCAGCGAGGCAACAACCGGCAAATTGATATCCGTGGGATGGGACCAGAGAACACTCTGGTGCTGGTCGATGGAAAACCGGTCACCAGCCGTAACTCGGTGCGGTATGGCTGGCGCGGCGATCGTGATTCCCGTGGCGATACCAACTGGGTGCCGGCAGAGATGATCGATCATATCGATGTGATCCGCGGCCCGGCGGCGGCGCGCTATGGTAATGGCGCGATGGGCGGGGTCGTCAACATCGTGACCAAACCGACCACGCCTGAATGGCATGGGTCGTGGAATACCTATATGAATGCTCCGCAGCATCGTAAAGAAGGGTCGACGAAACGTACCAACTTTAGCCTCAATGGTCCGCTGTCAGACAGTGTCAGCTTCAATCTCTGGGGTAATCTGAGTAAAACCCAGGCCGATGCTCAGGACATTAACGCCGGGCATGAAGCCGAGCGTACAGGCTCCTACGCGGGCTCTTATCCCGCCGGACGTGAAGGGGTGGTGAACAAAGATATTCACAGTAAGCTGCGCTGGGAGTTCGCCCCGATGCAGGCCCTGGAGTTTGAGGCCGGCTACAGCCGACAGGGCAACCTCTATGCCGGCGACACACAAAACACCAATACCAGTACGCTGGTGAAGAGCATGTACGGGAAAGAGACTAACCGTCTCTACCGGCAAACTTATGGCGTGACATGGACCGGCGGCTGGGATAATGGCGTGACCAGCAACAGCTATGCCCAGTACGAACACACCCGCAACTCGCGAATGAATGAAGGGCTGGCGGGGGGGACGGAAGGGATCTTCTCCAGTAGCGAGTTTTCAGATATCGATCTGGCCGATGTTCTGCTACATAGCGAAGTGAATATTCCGTTTACGCTGGGGGTCGATCAGAATCTGACGCTGGGGACAGAATGGAATCAGCAGCGGATGAAAGATGGCGTATCGACAACCCAGGCGCTCTCTTACGGAACTATCGATGGCGTATCGGCTACCGGTCGTAGCCCGTACTCCAGCGCCGAGATCTTCTCGCTGTTTACCGAAGATAATATGGCGCTAACGGACAGTACCATGCTGACATCCGCTCTGCGCTTCGACCACCACAGCATCGTCGGCAATAACTGGAGCCCCTCACTGAACCTGTCCCAGGAGCTGACGGACGACTGGACGCTGAAGCTGGGCATTGCCCGCGCTTACAAGGCGCCTAACCTCTACCAGTTGAACCCGAACTATATTCTCTACAGCAACGGTCAAGGCTGTTACGCCAGTAGTTCCGCCTGCTATCTGATGGGGAATAGCGACCTGAAAGCGGAGACCAGCGTTAATAAAGAGATTGGTCTTGAGTATAAGCATGAGGGCTATCAGGCGGGAATCACCTGGTTCCGTAACGACTATCACAACAAGATTGAGTCAGGGTACGCGGCGGTGGGCACTGCCAGCAACGGCACCACCAATATCTATCAGTGGGAAAACGTACCAAAGGCGTTAGTGGAAGGCCTGGAAGGAACGTTGAATCTTCCGATGGGGGAGACGGTTAACTGGAGCAATAACCTGACATGGATGCTGCAGAGCAAGAATAAGACGACAGGCGACCGACTGTCAGTGATCCCGCAGTTTACCCTGAACTCGACTTTGAGCTGGCAGGTCCGTGAAGATCTCTCTCTGCAGAGCACCTTTACCTGGTATGGCCGACAGAAACCAAAACGCTTTAATTATAAGGGCGAGGCGGTCAGCGGCAGCGAATTAAACGAAGTCAGCCCATACAGTATTGTCGGTCTCAGTGCGACCTGGGATGTGAACAAAAACCTGAGCTTCACCAGCGGGATAGATAACCTGTTTGATATCCGTCACTACCGGGCAGGGAATGCGCAAACGACCGGCAACGCGACGACGGGAGCTTATCTGTATGGCGCGGGTGCCGAGACCTATAACGAATCGGGGCGGACCTTCTTTGTGAGCGTAAATACTCACTTCTGATGGTGCTGGTGAGAATGAAACCGGGTGCAGCGCGGCCCGGTTTTTTATTTCAGATGAGAGCGGTGGAGACAATTATAAATGGTGACAAAATCTTCACGCCCTCTACATTATTAGCTCAAAATATCCTTTTATACTGATTTCCGTCGAGCAAGGTCGTTGATCCCGACCGGGCTCGATAATAGCATCCTGCTATTTCCCTTCTGCAATACCCCCTGTCCCCCTTCCATTCCCAACCGCAGCGATGCGGAGGAGGGGGACCTTCCTTATTTTTGCCGGGTGACCTGATGACGATATTGAGTGGGTGTGAGCGCATGATATTTTTTGAAGGTACGATTAAACGCACTGAGATCGTCATAACCAACCATAATACAAATATCGACAATACGGTAACCAGGCGTCGTCAGCAATAAACGGCGACAGAGCGACATGCGCTGCTGGCGGATATATTCCATCGGCGATCGATCAAAATAATGACGGAAGAGCCGAAACAAATGCCAGGGGGAATAACCAGAGATATCGCTCAGATCGTCGACGGTCAGTTTCTTATCCAGATTATTATCGATCCACAAGAGCAGGTCGCTTAATACCGATTGCTGGAGCGTTTTGCTACGCATGATTGAGGCCAATCCCAAAAACGAGGGCTCCTCAATGAGGAGCCCTGGATTTATTGAACGGTGAGCTCGCCGTGGCGAACCTGATAATTTTTTTGGTTATCAGGGCCAATATAATCGCTGGCGGGTTTTGCCACCTGCAGATGACCAAACGCGGTTGATTGCTCTGCATGATAATTTTCGCCGTCATTCACGTTGCCGTGCCCGTTATAATGGGCAATGGCCGGGAAGGGATACACCGGACGCGTTGCGATAACGGCTGGAGCGGCGTCAGCGTAAGGCTGACTGACTTTCTGCACGCCGTGAAACTGCGTTTGGGCATCTGGTTTTTCTGTCATCGGCGGCAGCCTGGCGGCGGCTGGCGCCCGTTTGCCGGCCATAATCTCTTGCGGCGCGATGCCTTCCTCGGTCCAGCGCATCAGCGGGGTAAGGAGATCAATTTGATCGTAACCTTCGCCATTACCGCAATGTGCTACCCCAGGCAGCAGGAATAACCGCAGGAAGGAATCCGTTGCGGCATGGCCCATCTCTGCTTCTACGCCGCGGTAATAGGCGATAGAAAAGGCTGGGCTGACGGAGTCATCGGCCAGACCGTGCCAGAGGATAAGCTTGCCGCCGCGCTGCTGATAGGCATGAAGATTGGTATTTGCCGCATTATAGAGCGGTGCCAGTTGAGCGACGGCGTCAAAATTCTGCTGATTAAGTGGGAAATCCCGCATCGATTGGATCTTCTGTTTTCCTCCCGGCAGGAGCACGGATTGCAGAGCCGGTAGTACCATCATTTCCGACATTGAGTGGCCGGTCGGCGTCTCCGGCACCGGCCAGCGTAGCTCGGAGCCCAGCGGAAGACCGCCAGCGACGAACTGGGCGCCGTGGCTGTCGTAAGCGCCGCGGTAGAGCTTTTTCACTACCTCAATCTCTTCCTGTGCCAGGCAGGCGGAACGGTCCTGAGCGTTGGCAGGACAGCGGGGGAGCCAAGTCTCAGAGAACTGACAGGCATAGGGGTTTTGCAGGATGCCGTCCTGCACGCCGGAAAGCGTCGGGCAATGAGCCAGTATGGCCTGGTGAATCAAAGGTAAGCGATCTTTCAACAAGATAGCGGTACCGTCCGGACGCTGATTGGCGGCCACATTCCAGCCGTGGAAGAAGGAGTTCTGAAACTGGAAAAAGGCCGCTGGCGCGCCAGCGCTGATACCGTCAAAATCCTGCGGAAAGCGCTGCGCTTCCATCAATGCTTCGCGACCGCCGTCTGAGCAGCCCATAAAGTACGCGTACTTTGGCGGCTGGCGGTAAAGCGTCTGCATCACCGCTTTGGCCAGCACTGCGGTCAGGTGGTTGGCGCGCCAGGCAAAATCGATGCGCTTTTGCGGATCTTCTGCCCATGACGCATCCATCATACTGCCATGGTGCCCCATATCGGTTGCTGCCACCACAAACTCGCCGTTCATTGCCGGCAGGCAGCCGCTGGCATTCGACAGACTCAGGTTAATACTCCCGCACAGTCCGCCGCAGCCGACCTGCAAGAAACGTTGACTCCAGCGCTGGGTCGGCAGGGCAATCTGCACGCCAATCTGGGGGGCGATAGTGGCGCTCACCTTGCACCAGCTTCCCTGCGCGGAGGTCTGCATTTCAGTGTGGTTGATAGTGACCTTTGCGCCAACGGCGGCGCTGAAGTCGGTAGCGCTTAGCGCATCGCATGTTAGCGCGGGGAGAACAATCGGCAGACTGGAGGCCGCCTGCGTGGGTGAAGCGAACGATAACCCAACGAGGGTGCAGAGAATGATAGGTAACATCGTTTTAAGTAAGCGTGTCATACGCGATTCCCTGTGATTGATGATGGGAGGCGGCAGGATGGTGAAGCCTATGCCTCACCTTCCCTGGCGAGGCGCCACTGCTTGGCTATTGTAGATAACGATAGACTTTCCTTGATGCCTTGATAAGGCGTCCCTACTGTATTCTGCTATTTTGAGGAAAATATGGAGATGTTCGCCATCGGCGTCTGGTGGTGAATACAAGATAGAATGTTGTGATGTCGATTGCATAATTTATTCAATTTCTCTTCATTATATCTGCTGGCTTTAAGAATATGATTGTGCCTGTTCCTGGTGATTCCAGAGAACAACATTCCTAACGAGATCCTTCCCCCTTTCCATTAGCAAGAAAGGGGGCTTTTTCAATAAAGACCGTTCAGGTAAATCTAAATATAGCTCTGGTGTTGGCCATTAGAACCATGGAGTTCAGGAAAAGTTCCATCATTAAATATATTTTTAAACATGATTTAACATCCTTTTTTTCTCCATTTTGTCGCCATAATTGCATGTAATTCTGCGCCTCGCTCAGGTTATTTCTGTCGCATATCTTAGATACGCATCCTGAACAAATAAGCCCAACGCCAGCAGATAACTGCTATTGCTCATTATCTCGTAGACGACACATTCATGTTAAAAAAGACTCATATCATCAGCGGATTATTGATTACCCCTTTAACGTTGTACGCCGCAACCTCATATCAAGTTGATGATATCCGTTTTGAAGGGCTGCAGCGCGTGACCGTCGGGGCGGCGCTATTAAGTATGCCGTTGCACGCGGGAGAAGCGGTGACGGCAGAGGGAGTCAGCGAGGCAGTGCGCGCGCTGTATGCGAGCGGCAATTTCGAGAATGTGCAGATCCTGCGCGATGGGAAAACGCTGGTGGTGCAGGTTAAGGAGAGGCCCACTATTGCCAGCATCAGTTTTTCCGGGAATAAGTCGGTGAAGGATGATGCGTTAAAGGAAAATCTCACCGCGACAGGTATTTCAGCAGGTAGCGCACTGGATCGAAATTCGCTTAGCGAAATAGAAAAGGGGTTGCAGGATTTCTATTACAGCGCGGGGAAATACAGCGCGCAGGTTCACGCTGTGGTGACACCGTTACCGCGTAATCGCGTTGACTTAACGTTCGTCTTTCAGGAAGGCGTATCGGCGAAAATCGCACAAATAAACATTATCGGTAATCAGGCGTTTCGGGAAGAGACGCTCCTGGACCAGCTTCAGCTACGCGATAATGTGCCGTGGTGGAATGTGGTAGCGGATAAAAAATATCAGAAACAGAAGCTGGAAGCCGATCTGGAAACGCTGCGCAGTTTTTATCTCGATCGCGGCTATGCGCGCTTTGCGATCCAGTCCACGCAGGTCAGTATGACGCCAGATAAAAAATCCCTGTATATCACCATCACCCTCAATGAAGGCGAACGTTATCGGGTCGACCGAACTCAGGTGACAGGCGACCTGGCGCAGCATGGACCGGAGATCGAGGCCCTTGCCCAGCTGCTGGCGGGGGCATGGTATAGCGGGGCGCAAGTCACCACGGTTGAAAATGAGATCAAAAAGCGTTTTGGTAAGTATGGTTATGCCTGGCCGCAGGTGACGACCACGCCGGAAATCGATGACGCGCATCATCGTGTGACGCTGCATATTCAGGTCAACGCCGGCCGCCGCTACTCGGTACGCCAGATCCGCTTTTCCGGTAACGACACCTCCCGGGACGCGGTGTTACGTCGTGAAATGCGCCAAATGGAAGGGGCGTGGCTCAACAACGAAAAAGTCGAGCAAGGGAAAGTACGTCTTGATCGAACGGGTTTTTTTGAGAACGTTGAACAGCAGATCGTTCCGGTCAATGGAACGGCGGATCAGGTCGATGTGGTCTACAAGGTGAAGGAGCGCAACACCGGCTCATTCAACGTGGGCCTGGGATTTGGTACGGATAGCGGCGTGAGCTATCAGCTTGGCGTGACGCAGGATAACTGGCTGGGTACGGGCAATAGCGTGAGCTTCAATGGGACGCGCAACAGCTATCAGTCTTATCTTGAACTGGGGGCGACGAACCCGTGGTTTACCGTTGATGGCATCAGCCTGGGCGGAAAGATTTTTTATAACAGCTATGATGCTTCCGATGCGGATGCCGGGAGCTATAACCAGCAGAGCTATGGCTTAGGCAGTACGCTAGGGTTTCCCATTAGCGAAAATAACTCCCTGAACCTGGGGCTGGATTATGTCCATAATCGCCTGACCAATATGGATCCGGAGCTGACGACCTGGCGCTACCTCAGCTCTCGGGGAATCGAGCCCAGCGTGGTGACGAAAGATGGCGACAGTGGCGCAAAATATAGCGCCAACGATTATTTTTTGAGTCTTGGATGGGGCTACAACGATCTCGATCGCGGCTTCTTCCCGCGTGCGGGAAACAAGAGCAGCCTGAGCGGTAAAGTGACGCTCCCTGGTTCGGATAATAGCTACTACAAACTCTCTTTTGACACCGCCCAGTATCTGCCGCTGAGCGAAAACAAGCGCTGGGTCTGGATGGAACGCCTGCGCGCAGGCTATGCCGGCGGGTTAGACGGCAAAAGTGTGCCGTTCTACGATAACTTTTACGCTGGCGGTTCGTCGTCGGTGCGCGGCTTCTCTTCTAACACCATTGGGCCTAAAGCGGCCTATTACCGCTGCAATGGTAGCGAAAGCAGCTATAGCGCCTGCCCGCTGGACGCCTCGTCTGATGCGGTCGGCGGGAATGCCATGGCGGTGCTGAACAGCGAATTTATCATTCCAACCCCCTTTGTGAATGACAAATACGCCGATAGTCTGCGAACCTCGCTGTTTGTTGACGCGGGGACGGTCTGGAGCACCTCCTGGCACAACACCGCGCAGACGCTGGCGGCAGGAATCCCTGACTACGGCGATCCGAGTCATATTCGTCTCTCCGCGGGGATTGCCGTGCAGTGGATGTCTCCCCTTGGTCCACTGGTCTTCTCCTGGGCAGAGCCGTTTAAAAAGTACGATGGTGATAAAGCAGAACAGTTTCAGTTTAATATCGGCAAAACCTGGTAGGGCCTCAGCGGGGCTTGTTAGACCGGCGTGGCAATATTCTGTGGACTGTCTTCCGACATAGCGATTGAGCAGAATATGCTCAATCGCTATGTCGATATTATCGCTAAGGAATGCGATCTGGCGGGACACCCGCGACATTTACCCGAGCGCGGTCTGAGGGCCTCGCGGAGCTGGTGACGTACGACGAGGTAACCGCGCAATAAATAGCTGCCTGCTACGGTCCTCTTTTCTTGCCAACCGCGGGTAATGCTCAGTGCTGCATCATCTAATACCAATGACTGAGGCCTCATCCAGAGGGACTAAGACGTATTGTCAATTAAGTTTATATTATCTTATTTTTTATTATATTTTCTTTTTTAAGGTTAATTTGGCTGTTTTTTATCAAGCCTAATCATAAATTTCGAGAGGGAAATGAAACGTTACTAATAATGGGTTGTGTTGTTAGGGATTGTCTTAAGTCACATAATTGTCAGGGACGCTTGCGGTTTATAATAATGAATGCTATCACTATATACGGTAACAATTTGTAGCATCTGTATAAGGAAGGAATATGAAATGGACTATTCTTAATACTCTGATCTGCCCGCAATCCGGCATCGCCTTTTCGGCAATATCCAGTCTGCGTTTCTTAAAATTTATCATGTGGTACGAGGCCGATGTGATCCTGCTGCCCGGCGAGTCGATGAAGCTCTATTCCTCGAGAGTTTTAATTAATGACCAGTATCATTCATTAAAAATCTACAATATTACGGTGTACGATGAGGCGCAATGGGAAAAATTACGTGAGCGGCCATCTTGCCCATACCATGCCGGCGGCGAGCGGTCTGACTCCTGTTTTTACCAGTCCTTTTGCGCAATTAAGCGCTGTCCGAATAATATTCCCCGCAGCGAACCCTGGCGGTAGTCAGTCCACGCCGCCGGCCAGCCGCCGGCGGCGTGGCGTTATTTCGCCAGCAGGGCCGCCAGCCGCGGCTGGACGCTTGCGCAGCCCGCCAGCACGAGGTTGCCTCGCCGCAGACCCTCATTGGCGAGAAACGCATTGCACTTTCCACCCGCCTCCTCAATCAACAGCATGCCTGCCAGCGCGTCCCAGCTGTTCATATGCGCTTCATAATAGGCATGGAGCTGGCCGGCGGCGACATGCGCCAGCATCAGGGCCCCCGCGCCGAAGCGGCGATATTCCAGGCCGGCGTCGAGCAGGGTCGCGATGGCCTGGGCGTAGTCGCTGGCCGGGGCGCGGCTGGAACGGCCCATACCCACCACCACCGCATCCGGATCCGGTTCGCGTAGCGTCAGACGCTGGTCGTTGAGATACGCGCCTTCGCCGCGGCCGGCGAAGAAAAACTCATCGCGATCGGGAGCGTAGATAATGCCAAGCGTCAGCTCGCCCTGGCATACTCGCGCCAGCGAGATACACCAGTAATCCATACCGAGGATAAAGTTGGTGGTGCCATCGACAGGGTCGAGCACCCAGACGGTCTGTTCATCGCCAGCAAAACCGCTCTCCTCGCCGAGGAAACCCTCCTGGGGAAAATGGGCCTGCAGCCAGCCTTTAATCTGTTGTTCTACCGCGAGATCCGCCTGCGACACAAAGTCCTGGCGCGATTTTTTATCGACCTGTAATCCCGCATCGCGCAGCGCCTGGGCGTGGGCGCCAGCCTGGCGAATCAAGGCGCATAATGACTCTCGTTGTGCTTCCGTCATAGTCCTGCTCTCAGATAACAAAGGGCGACGTGCGCCGGTGAATTAACGTCACCTCCACCCAGGTGGTGCGTGAAGGTTGTAAAGGGTCGGCGGCGCGCTCCTGCAGCCGGGTAAGCGCCTGGCGGGAAATCGCCGCCACATCCTGATGTAGGGTGGTGAGCTGGTAGCTATATTGCGCGGTCGGCGGCGTGTTATCAAAACCAATCAGCTGGTAATCCTCAGGCGCCTGTTTGCCGCGCTGGCGCATTCCATCGAGAAAGCCACAGGCAAGCTGGGCATTGGCGCAAAAGATCCCCTCAGGCACCTCGCCAGCGAGCGCCGCGGCCTGCTCACCGCCGACGTAGCCCTCTTCCGGACAGGCGAGGTGCGCCAGGTCGCGTTCGATGTTCACTCCGCGCGTCTGTAGCGCCCGGCTGAACGCTTCCCCGCGCATGCGTCCGGCCCAGGTGGAAGGGTGAGTATTGAGCCAGCCGAAGCGCCGACAGCCGCTGCGCAACAGCTGGTCGGCGGCCAGCTCGGCGCCAGCGGCGTTATCAGAGCAGACATAATCCACCCCGGGGATCGTCGGTTGACGGTTAATGCCCACCACCGGAATATGCTGGTGAACGCACTCGTTCACCAGCGCTTCCGGCGGCTGGCCGGAGGTAACGATAACTCCGGAGACGCGAAACTGAGCGAAACGGCGCAGGGTGTGCGCCAGATCCTGCTCGCTATGGATCTCGCTCACCAGCGCCTGAAAGCCCTGGCGTTGGATCTCGTTGAGCAGGGCATCAAGCAGGGCGCTGCGAAAAGGATCGCTGATGCGCGAGACGATCACGCCGATTAAGTGGCTGCGCTGGCGGTTCAGCCCCTGGGCGAGGAAATTAACCTGATACCCCAGCTCTTCGGCGGCGCGCAACACCCGCGCCCGGGCATCGGGAGAGATGCTGCCGTTGCTGCTCAACGCCCGGGACACCACCGCCCGGGAGACGCCCGCTCGCCGGGCAACGTCCTGGGCAGTGACGCTGGGTTTACGGGGTGCAGGGCTCATAGGATATGCGCCTCGTCGTTAAACGTGGGACGCGGCAACGTTAAGGCGAGCCCATCCCGGGAAACGAATAAACCCGGCCACGGCTGGCAGGCCTGCTTCAGCGCCGGCAGGGAAGCGTCCTCGCAGTGATAGAGCCCCAGCGCCGGGAGCTGCAGCGTTCTGAACAGCATCAGGCAAGAGGGGAAATCGCCATGAGAGGCGTCATCGTCCAGAGCCGCCACCGAGGCACACTCCTGAAACGCCAGCCCGGCGCCGGCCATCAGGGCCATCGAGTCGGCGGTCGGCCGGCCATCGCCGCTGTAAAACAGTGTCTGCCCGGCAATGGTGATACGGATGGCGCGATTACTCAGCTCATGCTGGGTGGGGGCAGTAAGGATCTGCCAGTCCTGCCACGTCCAGGCGTCGCGACACGCTTGCCAGTCGAGGGTGAAGCCAAGCTCCGCCTGCGGCCAGTTCGCCAGCGCGGCCAGCTGCTTGAGCACCGGCTGCTGCGCCGGCTGGCAGTAGATAATCAACGGCTTCTGGCGGGAGCCGCTTTTCCAGTAATTCAGCAGCGCCGTCAGACCGGTGCAGTGGTCCGGATGAACGTGGGTGAAGTAGATCGCGTCGATATCGTTGACCCCGCCGCCGCGCTGCCAGAGCGCGCGGGGAACGGTGGGGCCACAGTCGATTAACCACTGTTTGTTGTCCGCGTCGATTACCCGCAACGCGGAAGTATTTTGCGTGCAGGAAAAGGCGCTCCCGCAGCCAAGCACATCTATTTTCATTTACCCTCGCCAAAAATTTTTGTCGCTTAATTAAATTGTCATAAATACCCGACAAAGTAGGCTCACATCATGTCGAGTCAACGTTGCATTTTTTTTACAGCTAAATGAACACGTGTTCATACCAATAAAAAATGCCCGCAACAGCGCTTTCAGGTAGCGAATATGAGTTATTTAAAGATCTCTGGCCTTAAAATTAGTTATGGCGATAAAGTGGTTTTACATAATATCGATCTGGCGGTCGAGCAGAGGGAGATGATCGCCCTGCTCGGCCCTTCCGGATGTGGAAAAACCACCCTGCTGAATGCCCTCTGCGGTTTTATTCCGGTGGAAAGCGGGGAGATCGCCATCGCCAGCCGATCGATCACCCATCAGGCGCCGGAGCAGCGCAATATCACCATGGTGTTTCAAAGCTACGCCCTGTGGCCGCACCTGACGGTGGCGCGCAATATTGGCTATGGCCTGAAGCTGCGCAAATGGCGCGGGGCGGATATCACACGGCGAGTGGCGGAGCTGCTACGGATCGTCAATCTCGGCGGGCTGGCTGACGTGAAGGTGACCGAACTCTCGGGCGGCCAGCGGCAGCGGGTGGCGCTGGCGAGGGCGCTGGCGATAGAGCCTCAGGTGCTGGTGCTGGATGAGCCGTTATCTAATCTGGATGCCAAAGTGCGGCTCAATGTGCGCCATGAAATTAAATCTCTGCAAAAGAAACTCGGCTTTACGTCATTAATTGTCACCCACGATCAGCAGGAGGCATTAGTGATGGCGGACCGAATTGCGGTATTAAACCAGGGGCGAATTGAGCAAACCGGCACGCCGGAACAAATATATCAGCGACCCGCGACACCCTTCGTCGCTGATTTTATGGGCGCCGATAATAAAATAACCTCTGATGAAATATCCGCTGCCGCAATATCCGGTTTATCCGCTGCTCAGCAGGGTGAAAAAGTCATTTATTTTCGCAGCGCCGATGCCACGCTCGCTGAATTAACGCAGCCCGCGCCGCAGGAAGGGCTCGCCCTGGAGGGGATGGTGGAGCAGAGCGCGTTTCTGGGCAATCTGTATCGCCACAGCGTGCGCTGTCATGACCGCCTGCTGCAGGCCGACTCCGCTCAGTGCTGGCCGACGAAAAGCCGCGTCAGGCTCCATGTGCCGATGCCGGCCCTCCATATTTTTCCTTTACCACTATCACAGTGATATCAGCGTGTTCATTCTGGGGACAATCCATGTTTACTAAGACGAAAGCAGCGATCTTAACGACCCTCTGCCTGAGCGTTAGCGCCCAGGCCGACACCTTTCTTAACGTCGCCACCGCGGGCGATCAGAATATGGTGGATTACGTGAAAACCTGGCTGGGGCCAAAATTTGAAGCCGCTCATCCCGGCGTCAAGGTGCGGGTGATCGGTACCGGCCCAGGCGACGCCGGGTCGAATAAAATTAGCGAGAAGCTGAGCGCCCAGCAGGAGAGCGGCGCGCAGCAATGGGATATCGACGTCGCCGTGGTGCATCAGAAGGCGGGCGGGGAGCAGGTGGAAAAGGGATTGCTGCAAAAATATCGCCAGGATATTCAGACCGGCGGCATGGTGAGCTCGCCGAGCGCCACCCAGGCGCTGGGCGTTAACGTCGACGGATACGTCATGCCGATGTTCTTAAGCCAGACCGCTATCGCCTGGAACAGCGATCTCGTCAATACGCCACCGGCGTCGTATGACGAGCTGGTGGCCTGGACGCAGAAACATCCTCAGGCTTTTGGCTATAACGGCATCAAGAACGGCATGTCCGGCGTTAGCTTTGTGGTGGGCTGGATCTACGCCTACGGGACCGACGCCGAGCGCCTCTCCTCCGCGCCTTATGATAAAAGCGTCGAAAAGGGCTGGCAGCAAGCCTATGAGAAACTGAAGGCGTTCAATAAAAATGTCACTTTCACTCCGGGCAACGCTGGTACGCTCGACATGCTAAGTCGGGGAGAGATTGCCATGGGCCCGGTATGGGTCGACATGTTCTATAGCTGGAAAGATCAGGGCAAGCTGCCGCCATCGATTAAGCTCGCTTTACTGGCCCCGGGCATGCCGGGTCAGCCGATGTATTACGTCATTCCGGCGAAAGCGGCGAATCCGCAGCTGGCGCGCGACTTTATCGCGCTGGCCACCAGCCCGGAAGTGCAGGCGCAGGGGATCGTTAAGCAGTTCAACTGGTATCCGGGCATCGACGCCGGGCAGGTGAAGCCGAAGCTGGATGCAGCGACCTGGCAAAAACTGTTTGCCGAAATCTCGCCAGAAGCGTTGGCGAAGTATGGCAAAAGCTTCCCGATCGCTCCCTACTTTGACGATATCAAAGAGGGTTACGAAAGCCAGGTGGCCAATTAACCCTTTTTCCAGCCCGGGTCGCCGATCCGGGCGCTTGCTTGTGCCAACGCCAGGTTCTTTATGTCCAGTTCATTAAAATATTTGCTGCTGGTTGCCCCGGCCGCGCTGATGGTCGCGATCTTGTTTTTGTATCCGCTGGGGTTTTCGCTGGTCTCGGCGTTTACCGCGCCGGGACAGCCGTTCACCCTCGATCATTTTCGCAAGGTCTACGCGCTTTACGCCAACGATGTGCTCTTTTCGCTGCTTATCGTGCTGATCTCGGTGGCGTTGTTAGCGCTGATCGCCATTACCCTGTCGGCAGTGATTGCGCTGTCGCCTTGCCGGCCCGTTGTTCGCCTGCTGGGTTTTTTGTATCGCCTGCCGCTGTTTATTCCTTTTATCGTCGTCGCTCAGATGATGCGCACTTTTCTCGCCAAAAATGGCCTGATGAACAATGCGCTGGTGGCGGCCGATCTGGTCAGGCCGCTGGAGACCCTCTCCTGGCTGGGATGGAAGGGAATTGTCATTACCTTTGTCTGGAAGCAGCTGGCCTTTGCTACGCTGTTGATCTGCGGAGCGATGGCGGCGCTGGAGCCGTCGCAGATCCTCGCCGCACGTAACCTTGGCGCCTCCCGGCCGCGGCTGCTGTTCGATATTATGCTGCCGCAGGTCCTGCCGACCATCGGCGTGGCGCTGGTGCTGTCGACGGTAACCATGATGTCGGTGCTGTCGGTACCGCTGATGATCGGCGTGGGGACGCCGACGATGCTGACCGTGGATATGGCGTTTCGCGTCAATTCCTATGGTGATTACGCGGTGGCGAATGCGCTTGGCGTGGTGTCGCTGGCGATCTGCGGCGCGCTGTCGTGGTTTTACCTGCGCCATAGCCTGCAGCAAAAAGGCGGTGAATGATGAAAGCGCTGAACCTTGCTTCCTCTCCGTCATGGTGGGTAAGAGGACGCCGTAAAGTGAACGCCAGCCCGGTGCTGCAGACCCTGCTGCTGCTGTTTATGCTGCTGGCGATGTTTGGCCCGCTTCTGAACCTGTTGATCTGGACCGTAGCGGAAAGCTGGTATTTTCCCCATTCGCTGCCCAGCCAGTGGGGCCTGAAGTACTGGTATCAGGTTTTCAATCCGTACAGCGATGTCTCCAGCTCGCTGTTAACCAGCATACTGATCGCCCTGCTGTCGGTGGGGGTCTGTTTGCTGATTTCCGTTCCCGCCGGCTATGCGCTTTCCCGGCGGAAAATGCCGCTGCGGGTGCTGTTTATGCTGCTGTTTCTCCTCCCGCAGGCCTTTCCCAACCTGACGGTATACATGAATATTGCTCGTCTGTTTTACCAGTGGGGCTTGAACGGAACTATCGCGGGGGTGGTGCTGGTGCATAGCGTCCATGGTCTGATGTACTCGGTGTGGATCTGTGTGGCCGCGTTTTCAGCCATCGACCCGCTGCTGGCGCGGGCATCGCGTAACCTGGGCGCCGGACCGGTGTATACCTTCTGGCACATCGTGCTGCCGCAGGCGGCGCCAGGGATCGTTGCCGCCTGCATCTTTGTTTTTCTGGAGTCGTTGGATGAGTTTACCGGCACCTTCTTCGTCGGGGCGCCGGATATCACTACGCTGCCGCTGCTGCTCTATAACGCCAGCATGTCGGGTAACTATCAGGTCTCGTCGATTACCGCGCTGATTTTGCTGGTGCCATCGCTGCTCTTTATGGTGGTGATCCATAAATTTATGCGTCCGGAGATGATGGCGAAATTGGGGAAATAAGAGCTGCAGAAAACGAAAAAGCTTCCCGTCGGGAAGCTTTTTAACCTCAGGTCATCATCATTGGCCATTCTGGCGGCGTCTGACTCATGACTTCAATCATCACATCTTTGATATTGCCCCAGATTTTGGCAATATCGAGCAGGGTGATGCCGAGCAAACCGGTGGCGAACCAGCAGGCGGCGGCAAGGCCGAGGCAGCTGCAGATCACCGCCAGACCGGCGTAATCGCTTTTGCGAAGCTGAATATTCAGTGAGCTGGCGAGAAACATGAGTACTGCGCTCACCAGGGGCCAGCGCAACAACACGACACTGGTAGTAATGGAAGCCATTAACCTATCCTCAAAGAAAGTCGGGGAGCCATGGACGACCTGGCGCGACTGACGATGGCATAGCGCTCTGGTCTCAACTGGCGTACTAGAGAGTGATGAAACGCCATTTCTGTTTCATCAACTTGTGTGAACTATATCACACTTGGCGCTTTCTTCACCAGTCAAAAAATGAGCTTTCGCTGCGTTTAATAGCAATGTTATTTGTGTGGATATTAGTGAGCAACCCCCGCTGATCTTATTTTCATTGCCTTGCTAATGATTATTATTCTGCGGGTTTTATTACCTGTTCTTGTTTATTACACGGAGAAACCGAGTCAGATACGCGTCTATTCTTAATCTTGGCGGAATATCTTCCGAATACCTGATAAATAAGTATTATTCTTCACCATCAGGGGTAAAGCTGACGCCCGTGAGGGCTGGCAGAAAATCTGCTGATGTCTATCGCAGTCGCGATTGCTAACGTGTTTGGTCTACCTTAATTAAGGCATATCGCATGGATGTAAGCGTAAATGGGTGACAGTGCGCCGCATAAGGCGCTAAGGCTCATCGGAACGGGTTTGGTTATTTTATTGCCAGTGGTACTGGCATTGTGGTTTGCCCAGCTGCGGGCGAAAGCCGAAACCATTGATCAATTACACTCATTTTCGCAGTTGGCGCTGCAAAAAACGGAAATGGTCATCCGCGAAGCGGATCAGGCCCGGGCGAAAGCCAGCCAGTATCGCGGGGAGCTATGCTCAGCGGACCATCAGCGTTATTTATTGCATATCGTTCGCGGCCTGCTGTATGTGGAAGATCTGATCTACGCTAACGGTCAGCGCTTTATCTGTTCAACGTCCGTTCATCAGCAAACCGGCTGGCGGATGCCGGCGGCCAATTACACCAAAAAGCCGGATGTCGCGATTTACTATTACCGGGACACGCCGTTTTATCCGGGCTTTGCCATGAATTATATGCAGAAGGGGCCCTATGTGGTGGTGGTCAATCCCTTCTCGTACAGCTCGGTAATCGCCAGCGATCGCGATTTAGCCTATGGCGTATTTGATACCAAAACCAACCTCTTTTTCTCGGTCAGTAACAATGTCGAGCCCGCGGAACTTCATGCGTTGATTCGCGAAGGCGATACCTTTTTTAATCAGAATGGCCGGGTGTATACGATAGCCCGCTCCGCTATCCGGCCGATCGCCGTCATTATGTCCACCTCGCGGGCCAGCTATTATCACAACTTTTGTGACCAGGCCAGCCTGACGCTGCCGCTGGGGATCATTTGCAGTATTTTACTGGTGCTGGTGTGGTCGCGCACCCGCCGGCAGTATCACTCGCCGCGCAATATGCTGCAGCGGGCTCTGAGCTGCCGCCAGCTGCGCCTGCACTACCAGCCGATTATCGATATTAAAAATAACCGCTGCGTCGGAGCGGAAGCGCTGCTGCGCTGGCCAGGGTTTGACGGCCCGGTGATGAACCCGGCGGAGTTTATTCCGCTGGCGGAAAATGAAGGCATGATTGCCCAGGTGACGGACTACGTGGTGGATGAGCTGTTTTACGAAATGGGCGAGTTTCTTGCCAGCCATCCACAGCTGTACGTGGCGATCAATCTCTCTGCGTCGGATTTCCACTCGGCGCGGCTGATTTCACAGATCAGTGAGAAAGCGCGCAGCTATGCGGTCTGTATCGGACAGATCAAAATCGAAGTTACCGAGCGGGGGTTTATCGACGTGCCGAAGACCACGCCGGTGATCCAGGCGTTTCGCGAAGCGGGCTATGAAATTGCCATCGATGATTTCGGCACTGGCTACTCGAATCTGCATAATCTGCACGCCCTGAACGTCGATATCCTTAAAATCGATAAAACCTTCGTTGATACGCTGACCACCAACAACACCAGCCACCTCATTGCCGAGCACATCATCGAGATGGCGCGCGGGTTGCGTTTAAAGACTATCGCGGAAGGCGTGGAGACGCCGGAGCAGGTAAGCTGGCTCTACAAGCGCGGCGTGCAGTATTGCCAGGGCTGGCTGTTTGCGAAAGCGATGCCGGCGCGGGAATTTATGCAGTGGTTAGCCAATGCGCCCGCGCCCGTGAACGTGCCTCAGCCGCCGCGTCACGCGGAGATCTGATGGCGGTAGTCGCTGGGGGTGCGGTCAAACTCCCGGCGGAATACCCGCGAGAAGGTTTGCTGCGAGACATAGCCCAGATCCATAGCGATATCAAAGATCGGCCGCTGGGTGGTTCGCAACGCCTCCGCCGCCAGCAGCAGGCGGCGCTGACGAATATAATCACCCAGCGTCTGATGCATCACGGTGCGGAACATCCGCTGCAGGTACCACTTCGAGTATCCTGACTTTCTGGCGACTACATCAATGTTAAGTGGTTGATCGATATGTTCATCAATCCATTCAATCAGTGTTTGAATAATATCCTGATGGGACATAAAGCGGCCTCTCTCAATTCTCGATTCGTCGTTTTGTCTGCGGGCGAGTATAATTCCTCAAGTTAACTTGAGGTAAAGCGCTTTATGGAAAAGAAATCACCCCGCATCAAAATGCTGCTGACGCCCGGGGAAGTGGCAAAACGAACCGGCGTGGCGGTCTCGGCCCTCCATTTTTATGAGAGTAAAGGGCTGATCCATAGCCAGCGGAATGCCGGCAATCAGCGGCGCTACCGGCGCGATGTCCTGCGCGCGGTGGCGATTATCAAAATTGCGCAACGTATCGGCATCCCGCTGGCCACCATCGGCGACGCGTTTGGCGTGCTGCCAGAAGGGCACAATCTCAGCGCAAAAGAGTGGAAAATGCTGTCATCACAGTGGCGCGAGGAGCTTGACCGGCGTATCCACACCCTGACGGCGCTGCGCGACCAGCTCGACGGCTGCATTGGCTGTGGCTGTTTATCGCGGCGCGATTGCCCGCTACGCAACCCGGGCGATAAGCTGGGGGAAGAGGGGACCGGCGCTCGGCTGCTGGAAGAGGAGTGATAAAACTAAAGCGCCACAACTGGGCGCTTTAGTTGTTTTCCGGTCTTGGTCTTTCGCATTATCTCGTTGGTTCACGAGAGGGTTTCCCCCGACGTCGACGTCCCTCAGTATTGCGCAATCTGTTGATGGAGGTTCCGGTTTGCGTCGACACTTTAACTATGGCATCTGCCGCCGTTTTTTCCTCACTATTTTGCCGAAATTTTCCCGGCAATCAGCGCCTGTTCCTATAGTTAATTTGAACAAACGACGGGAGAGGCCCATGCTGACGGTACACCATCTTAATCAGTCACGATCGCAACGCGTACTGTGGGCGCTGGAGGAGCTACAGCTGCCTTATCAGATAGTCCGCTATCAGCGGGAAAAGTCGATGCTGGCGCCAGCGGCATTGAAGAAAATCCACCCGCTGGGTAAATCGCCCGTGCTGGAAGACAACGGCTATGTGCTGGCGGAGTCCGGCGCGATCCTTGAGTATTTGCAGGAGAGTTGGGACAGCGATGGGCTGCTGAAGCCGCAGGGCACAGATGACAAACTGCAGTACCGCTTCTGGCTGCACTATGCCGAAGGTTCGCTGATGCCGCTGCTGTTAATGAAGCTGGTGTTCGCCAGCCTCGGCAGACCTCCGGTGCCCTTTGGCGTCCGCTCGCTGGGCTCGCTGCTGGGCAAAGGTATCCAGAAAGCGTGGCTCGATCCCCAACTGGCCACCCATGCGCGGTTCATTGACAACCATCTGGCCACGCGGCCATGGTTTGCCGGCGAGCAGCTGAGCATGGCCGATATCCAGATGAGCTTCCCGGTGATGGCGCTGTTGTCCCGCGGCGGCATGGATGATCTTCGCCATATCGAGGCCTGGCGACAGCGGGTGGAGCAGCGCCCGGCCTGGCAGCGGGCCATCGAGCGCGGCGGCCCCTTCACCTTACCCGGCGCCTGAGGTATCAGCGGATCCGATGACGCGGCTAAATGAAAGCAACTGACTAAAAAATTGTTAGCGGATTGCGCATGGACGATAACGTTTGCGCATCAGCTGGTTATTTTCTGTTCGTCATAAGCGAAATTTAGCGAAATACGATAAACATCGGTTGAAAAGGGTTATCTAAAGGCCGGATAATCGTTTGCCTTTCTGTTTTGCTCCCTCTTTTATCTGCTATCCAGGGGGAGGAGACAAGGTTGACACACCGTAGTGTATGCGTGGAGTTAAACGTTTGCTTTTTTGCAGCCCCCCTGGCGCTGCGATTCGGTACAAGGAGATCGCGTTTAACTGGCAGTGGAGGGTCCACCACGCATACCAACGAACAATAAAAATTTTCAGGGGAAGTTTTCTATGTCTACGCCTTCAGCGCGTACCGGCGGTTCATTAGACGCCTGGTTTAAAATTTCGGCGCGCGGCAGCACCGTGCGTCAGGAGATTGTTGCAGGTCTCACTACCTTTCTGGCGATGGTGTACTCCGTCATCGTAGTGCCGGTAATGCTCGGTAAAGCGGGCTTCCCGCCGGCCGCGGTATTTGTTTCCACCTGTCTGGTGGCGGGCGTTGGCTCGCTGGCGATGGGGCTATGGGCGAATCTGCCAATGGCCATTGGCTGCGCTATCTCGCTGACCGCCTTCACCGCCTTCAGCCTGGTGCTGGGGCAGCACATTAGTATTCCGGTGGCCCTCGGCGCAGTATTCCTGATGGGTGTCCTGTTTACGGTGATTTCGGCAACCGGCATCCGCAGCTGGATCTTGCGCAACCTGCCGCAGGGTGTGGCACACGGTACCGGGATCGGGATTGGCCTGTTCCTGCTGCTGATCGCTGCCAACGGCGTTGGTCTGGTGATCAAAAACCCGCTGGATGGTCTGCCGGTGGCGCTGGGCAAATTTGCCAGCTTCCCGGTGGTGATGTCGCTGATTGGCCTCGCGGTGATCATCGGTCTGGAAAAAATGAAAGTACCAGGCGGTATTCTGCTGACCATTATCGGCGTGTCGATTGTCGGCCTGATTTTCGATCCGAACGTCCATTTCTCCGGTATTTTCGCCATGCCATCCCTGAGCGATGATAAAGGCAACTCGCTGATCGGCAGCCTCGACATCATCGGCGCGCTGAACCCGGTCGTGCTGCCCAGCGTGCTGGCGCTGGTGATGACGGCGGTCTTTGACGCCACCGGTACTATCCGCGCGGTGGCCGGCCAGGCAAACCTGCTGGACAAAGATGGGCAGATCATTAACGGCGGTAAAGCGCTGACCACCGACTCCCTGAGCAGCGTCTTCTCCGGTTTAGTCGGGGCGGCGCCAGCGGCGGTGTATATCGAATCGGCGGCGGGTACCGCGGCCGGCGGTAAAACCGGGCTGACCGCGGTGACGGTCGGTGTCCTGTTCCTGCTGATCCTGTTCCTCTCTCCGCTCTCGTATCTGGTACCACCTTACGCGACGGCACCGGCGCTGATGTACGTCGGCCTGCTGATGCTGAGCAACGTGGCGAAAATCGATTTCAACGACTTCGTCGACGCGATGGCCGGCCTGATCACCGCGGTGTTTATCGTGCTGACCTGTAACATCGTGACCGGCATTATGATCGGTTTCGCGACCCTGGTGATCGGCCGCCTGGTCTCCGGCGAGTGGCGTAAGCTGAACCTCGGCACGGTGATTATCGCGGTGGCGCTGGTGGTCTTCTACGCCGGCGGGTGGGCGATTTAAACCCTTTGTGCTCCTCTCGGGCGGCTCAGGCCGCCCGTTTTATTTTTAAGCCACATCCTGTTTCCATTTGCGTTAATCTGGGTAGCGTATGATTCACAGGCAAGACGCCTCACAGGTATAAAAGAAAACGCAGCAAACAGGGAACACATGGAAATATTCTTTACCATCCTCATCATGACCCTTGTGGTCTCACTCTCCGGGGTAGTGACGCGCGTACTGCCCTTTCAGGTTCCACTCCCACTGATGCAAATCGCCATTGGCGCGCTTCTGGCGTGGCCGACCTTTGGTTTGCACGTTGAATTTGATCCAGAGCTGTTTCTGGTCCTGTTTATCCCGCCGCTGCTGTTCGCCGACGGCTGGAAAACGCCGACCCGCGAATTCATTGAGCACGGGCGCGAGATCCTTGGCCTGGCGCTGGCGCTGGTGGTCGTGACGGTGGTCGGCATCGGCTTTCTGATCTACTGGATTGTGCCGGGCATTCCGCTTATCCCGGCGTTCGCGCTGGCGGCCGTACTGTCGCCGACTGATGCCGTGGCGCTCTCGGGTATCGTCGGGGAAGGGCGGATACCGAAAAAAATCATGGGTATTCTGCAGGGTGAGGCGCTAATGAACGACGCCTCCGGCCTGGTCTCGCTCAAGTTTGCCGTCGCGGTGGCGATGGGCACCATGGTCTTTACCGTCGGCGGCGCCACCGTTGAGTTTCTGAAGGTGGCGATTGGCGGCGTGCTGGCCGGGTTTGTGGTGAGCTGGTCGTATGGCCGCTCGATGCGCTTCCTCAGCCGCTGGGGCGGTGACGAGCCCGCCACGCAGATCGTCCTGCTGTTCCTGCTGCCGTTTGCCTCCTATCTGATTGCCGAACATATCGGCGTCTCCGGCATTCTGGCGGCGGTGGCGGCAGGGATGACCATCACCCGTTCCGGCGTGATGCGTACCGCGCCGCTGGCGATGCGCCTGCGCGCCAACAGCACCTGGGCGATGCTGGAGTTTGTCTTTAACGGCATGGTGTTTCTGCTGTTGGGCCTGCAGCTGCCGGATATCCTCTCCAGCTCGCTGGTGGCGGCGGAAGCCGACCCCAACGTCGAGACCTGGATGCTGTTTACCGACATCATCCTGATCTATGCCGCGCTGATGCTGGTGCGTTTTGGCTGGCTGTGGTCGATGCGTAAGCTTAGCCAGCGCTTCCTGAAGAAGAAACCGATGGAGTTTGGCTCCTGGACCACGCGCGAGCTGCTGATCTCCTCCGTTGCCGGGGTGCGCGGGGCGATTACCCTCGCCGGTGTGCTCTCTATTCCGCTGTTGCTGCCGGACGGGAATGTCTTTCCGGCGCGCTATGAGCTGATTTTCCTCGCCGCCGGGGTGATCCTGTTCTCGTTGTTCGTTGGGGTGATTGCGCTGCCGATCCTGCTGCGTCACATTGAATCGAGCGATAATGTGCAGCAGCGGAAAGAGGAGCGTCTGGCGCGGGCGGCGACGGCGGACGTGGCGATTGTGGCGATCCAGAAGATGGAAGAGCGGCTGGCGGCGGACACCAAAGAGAATATCGATAACCAGCTGCTGACCGAAGTCAGTTCACGGGTGATCGGTAACCTGCGCCGCCGCGCCGATGGGCGTAACGACGTGGAGACCTCCATGCTCGAAGAGAGTCTGGAACGCCGCTTCCGCCTGGCGGCGCTGCGCTCTGAACGTGGCGAGCTGTACCATCTGCGCGCCACCCGGCAGATCAGCAACGAGACGCTGCAGAAGCTGCTGCACGACCTCGACCTGCTGGAAGCGCTGTTAATCGAAGATCAATAACCTGTCATCCGGATAGCGCGACATTCATTCGGGCTACCGGCGAGACCGCAGTAAATGTGTAGCCCCGGTAAGCGTTAGCGCGACCGGGGAAACCCGGGCAGCGGCGCAAGCGTCTGACCCGGGCTACCCATTCCTCTCCGAAACGCGTTGTCACCAGGGATTTATTCCAGCCAGAACGCTTTACTGCACGCCAGCCAGGCCTCAGCGCTGCGCGACATATACACCCCTTCCCGCCAAATCATCCCCAGCTCCCAGCGCAGCTCGCTTTGCAATGGGATCCAGCAAAAGTTCTGCGGGTCGAGACGCTGGCAAATCGGCTCCGGCAGGATCGCCACGCCAATGCCGGCCTGCACCATGGCGGCGAGAAAATCCCACTGGCCGCTGCGCACGGCGATCCGCGGCTTCACGTCGTGCTCGCTAAACAGGCGCATCAGCTGCTGGCTGAGGGCAAATTCCTCGTTGTAGATAACCAGCGGATGCGCCGCCAGCTCCGCCGGCGAGAGCGACGTTTTGCCTTCCCACGCCGCGGTCCTGGGCGTCAGGACGCACAGTGGGTGGTTGAACAACGGCAGGGTGGTGAGGCTGCTACCCTCTTCGATGGGCAGGGCGGTCATCGCCATATCAAGCTCGCCGTTGCTGACCGCCTGCTGGACCGTCAGGCCGCCAAACTCGGCGATTTTCAGCTCGACGCCCGGGTAGCGCTGGCGGAAACGGCTGATCGGCTCCGCCATCAGCATCCCGACCATCGGCGGAATGCCAAGACGCAGCACCCCCTTATGCAGGTGATTGATATCGCTCAGCTCTGACTCCAGCTGGCTGAACTCGCCGAGGATCGCCTGGCCGCGTTCAAAAACCACGCGCCCGGTATCGGTAAGCAGCAGTTTGCGGCCGTCGCGGATCAACAGCGTGCAGTTCAGTTCATCTTCGAGATTTTTAAGCATCTTGCTGATGGTGGGCTGCGTGACAAACAGCTTTTCCGCCGCGCGAGTAAAACTCTGCTGACGAACCACTTCAACGAAATAGCGCAGCGTTCGGATATCCATAATTATTCCCTGAGACTATACCTGCGATGATTTTAATTCATTTCTGTCCGCGTCGGCGGCTCTCTATACTGCATGCCTGACTTCTTTTTTTCAGGACTATCGCTCATGGCCTTCGCGCCAGCTCGCGTGACGCCCATGGTCATGCAACGTCTTCTGGTACCCGTTCAGGTACTTATCTATGCCGGACTGTTCGTCTGCGCTGAATATTTGGTTAGCTGGCTACGCCTGCCGCTTCCGGCGAATCTGGTCGGGATGCTGATCATGCTGGCGCTGATTGTCTGCCGGGTGATTCCTTTAAACTGGGTGCGGGCCGGCGCCCGCTGGCTGCTGGCGGAAATGCTGCTGTTTTTCGTGCCGGCAGTGGTGGCGGTCGTTAACTATGTGCAGCTGCTGATGGTTGATGGTTGGCGTATTTTTCTGGTGATTGGTTTAAGTACCATGATGGTGCTGGGCGCAACCGCCTGGGTGGTTGATAAAGTGTATCGCTATGAAGTTAGCAGGATGAAACATGAGTGATTTTCAGCTGAGCGTCCTGTGCCTTCTGGTCACACTGGGGCTTTATTTTGCCAACAAGCGGCTATATCGCCGCTTCCATAAACTCCCATTGATGCCGCTGGTGTTAACCCCGATCCTGTTGGTGATGATTCTGGTATTTGGCCATATCTCCTATAAAAGCTATCTGGGAGAGACCCACTGGCTTCTGTGGCTGCTGGGCCCGGCAACGATTGCTTTCGCCGTGCCGGTATATGACAACCTGGCGATTATTAAGCGCCACTGGATGTCACTCACCGCCGGGGTGATCACCGCGTCGGTTGTTGCGGTGACCAGTTCGGTCTGGCTGGCGAGATGGTTGATGCTGCCTGATGAGATCCAGCGGAGCCTGGCTGTGCGCTCGGTAACGACGCCCTTTGCCCTTGCCGCAGCGAAGCCGCTGGGCGGCCAGCCTGATTTAGTCGCTCTGTTTGTTGTTGTCACCGGGGTATTCGGTATGACGATAGGTGATGTACTGTTTCTGCGACTTTCTATTCGCGCAGGAATGGCGAAAGGAGCGGGGTTTGGCGCAGCATCACATGGCGCTGGTACCGCACGATCTTATGAGCTTGGCCCACAGGAGGGCGTCGTCGCCAGCCTGGTGATGATGCTTTCCGGAGTCGTGATGGTGCTGGCCGCGCCTTTGGTGCGCTGGGCACTGTTTTAAAAGTCACTCCGCGCTCATTTCAGCTATTTTTTACGGATTAACCTGGTGGCATGGTGATTAATGGAACAACTTGATTGGGGATTTATCACTATCTCTGATTGTTGCCAGGGAAAATAATCCTTAATTAGTCTTAGTTCTAATATTATTTATTGATAACCCTTGTCTGGTTTTTCTTTAATCCGCCATGATTATTCTTAATTATTTATCGATAGTTTGTAACCAAATGTTTCTATTTGAATATTGTTTTATTTACTATATTTATTTGTATGTGTTTGAATATTTTAATAATGAATATTTTGATATTATAACTCAATGATTTTATTTGCATATTTTTAATGCATATATGATGGTTATTAATGACAGACATTTATGACTTTGAATTAGCCTTTCTTCTATTGTTGAGAATACTCCTGGTTTCCGTTATCTTGTTTGCGTGAGCTTTTATTATTGAATGGATTCAAGTGGAATTAAAGCTCTTGCATTTGAACTAATGTTAAATGCAAGCCATACATTTCCCTAAGAAATATACCAGCAGTTAAGAACGTTGGTATCCAATCTCATTCGCTAATAGCTTGCCATAAACAATTGATGGATTGATTGTTATTCTGAATAAATAGGGGAATACAAATGAAAGCAAATTTCAAAACGTTAGCTAAGATTTTAGCTTTATCTTCTGGCTGCTCTTTGGTGGCAATGTCTCATGCGAATAATACTATCGACTTCACGGGGACGGTGGCCGAAACCACATGTTCCGCCAGTATTGATAATAATGCTTCATCTATTGAAATGGGGACTGTCTCGGTAGCAGATTTAACAGCGAACGTCTATAGCGCCGCGAAGAACTTCTCTTTCACACTGGCCGGTTGCCCTACGGGCGAAGGTGCTCTGACCAAAGCCCGAATTACCTTTGGTGGTGAAGCAGATAAATTTAATAGTGATTATTTTCGAAACCAGGCTACAGGAACACCAGCAACCAATGTTGCTGTTGCTATTTTTGATGGCGCTGGCGTATTGCAAAAGAACAATACTGAAGGTTCTGATGTCGATATTTCTTCTGGGGAAGCGACCATTCCGTTTATCGTAAAAATGGCTAAGTCAGGTTCCTCTGCTCCAACTAAAGGCCCAGTGAAGACGACCGTAACCTATAACGTAACCTATTATTAATTAATCACTATATCAAGGGAAAGCAGTTTGCTTTCCCTGTTTGGACAAGGCTATGAACAGATTATTATGTTTAGTGTGTTTTTTTTTCTCTATTTCAGTTTCGCAGGCTAGCGTAGTTGTTGGCGGAACGCGCGTTATCTTTGATGGAACAAAAAAGACAACCACCGTCTCTGTTCAGAATAAAGATAATGTTACAAATATCGTCCAGTCATGGTTAGCCATCGTTGATGAGACATCACCCGCGAAAGACTCCTTTATTACCACCCCGCCTCTTTTTCGCTTGAAGGCAGGAGAAAAAGGATTTGTACGCATTCTTCGTACAGGCAAACCGATGCCGGAAGATCGAGAGTCTATGTTGTGGCTCAATATTAAAGGAATTCCTGCAACGGATGACGTATCAGATAAAAATATAGTGCAATTTGCGATTAACTCAAGGATTAAACTCATTTATCGGCCTGCAGCTTTAAAAAATGCTATTCCGGAAGAATTTGCTCAAAAACTGCAATGGTCAAATGATGGCAGAGCCATTAAGGTAAAAAATGATTCTCCTCTCTATATGAATTTCTCTGAGATTTTTATTAATGGTAAAGCAGTACCCGAGGCGTGGTTTGTTGCACCCTATTCAACGATAAGAATACCGGTAGCTAATGCCTCTCCAGCTGGGAAAAAAGAAATCACATGGAGTGTGATCAATGATTATGGTATGTCGGGACCAAAATATAAGGCCATCATTCAATAGCGCTGGATGGAATGATGCATTCTCATTGAAAAGTAGCTATATCGCCATACTTTGCAGTCTTGGCGCTATCCCCTTAACGTCTTTCGCTGGGGAGTATTTTAACCCACATTTACTTGAAGTTAATGAAACTAGTGCGACAAGCGTAGATTTATCTTATATTTCTCGCGAAGCCGTACCTCCTGGTCAGTATAATCTTGATATTTATATTAACGACAAGTTTATCGCTTCTGACACTATCGTCTTTAAGCCACAAAAGGAAGGTAGTGATTCGTCTGCTGAGCCGTGTATTAGCGTTGCGCAACTAAAAGAGTGGTCAATAAAAACGCAGGATTATCCTGAGCTCACGATAGAGGGCTCCGAGTGTGCAAAACTGCCTGCAATACCAGGATGGGAAACGGCGGTTTTACTTTCACAGCAGCGAGTCGATTTTACCGTGCCGCAGGTCGCGATGCTGCGTCACCCTCAGGGCTATGTCCCCGAGAATCAATGGCAGCAGGGCATTACCGCCGGGCTGCTTAACTATAATCTTTCGGGGCAAAAAAACGATCCGCGGCACGGAGGCGCATCGACATCCAGTCAGTTTCTTAGTCTGCAGCCTGGGTTGAACGTTGGGCCATGGCGTTTACGTAATTACAGCACCTTTAATCATGATAATGATGGCAACCAGTGGGACTCCGTCTATAGCTATATTTCGCGCGATATCCATGCTCTGAAAGGCCAGCTGATACTGGGGCAGACTTACACCTATCCTGGCATCTTTGACAGCTTCAGCTTCACCGGTGTGCAGATGAATGCAGACAGGGAGATGCTACCGGACAGCATGAATGGCTTTGCTCCGGTGATCAAAGGCATTGCCCGGACGACTGCAGACGTAACGGTATATCAGAATGGATACAGCATCTATAAAACCACGGTCTCTCCCGGGGCATTCGAAATAAATGATCTTTATCCAACGGGGAGTGCGGGCGATCTCTATGTTACGGTGAAAGAGTCTGATGGCGGCGAGCAGAGCTTCGTGGTGCCTTTTGCCTCGCTGGCGATTCTCCAGCGGGAAGGGCAGATAGACTATGCTTTCAGCAGCGGTAAAACTCGCTCGGCGAGCTCAGGCGGAAAGGAATACCATTTTCTGCAATCCACCCTTGCCTGGGGTGCATTGAGTAACGTTACGCTGTACGGCGGTTTTCAGCAACTGGAAGATAAATATAGCAATGCGCTGTTGGGAGCTGGGTTTAATCTGGGATCTGTTGGCGCACTCTCATTGGATGCTTCTCAGTCCTGGGCTGATATAAAAGAAAATCCAACCGCGGATAATACCACTGCCAGCGAGGGGCAGTCTTATCGCGTGCGTTTTAGTAAAGATTTTCCATTAACGGGTACCAACTTCTCCGTTGCCGGATATCGGTATTCAACCCATGGCTATTATTCTTTGCAGAATTTCATTGACCGGGCAAATGCTCATAGCGGGTGTTGTTCATTAACGGGGCGGACTAAAGATCGTTTTGACGCTTCGGCCTCCCAGATTTTCTCCGGGTTCGGTTCTCTCGCCCTCTCGCTGGTCAGTGAATCTTATTGGGATAATTCACGTATGGAGTCGCTGGGGGTGAGCTATAGCAATACCCTGGGTCGCATTTCTTACTTCATTAACTACTCCTACAGCCGAAATGTGCAGAGCACAGGCCAGAACAGCGATAGCTCTCCGACCAGCGATAATATGATATCGCTTACGATGAGCATGCCTTTTGGCGCGGATATATCGGCTAACTACAACCTGAACAGCAGCCGGACGGGCGACACGACCCATAGCCTGGGGTTGAGCGGTTCTGCGTTTGCGGACCGTTCTCTGAACTGGAACGTGCAGGAAGGCTACAACGCCAGCGATAAAAGTATCTCTGGAAACGTCAATCTGAACTATCAGGGTTCCCGGGGCGAAGTCGCCGCCGGATACGGGTATGACAGCTATAGCTCGCACTACAATTACTCGCTTCGCGGCGGGATGGTTGCCCATTCTGGCGGGGTAACCCTTTCTCGCTATCTGGGCGAGAGCGTGGCGCTGGTCGAAGCGCCGGGCGTCAGCGATGTGGCAGTTCGGGGGCAGACGAATATTACGACCGATGCTTTTGGATACGCCGTTGTGCCTTTTGTACGCCCCTACCATGAAAACAATCTCTCTCTTGATGAGCAGCAGGTCTCTGGTGCGGAAATTGATAACATTGTCAGAAAGGTAGTCCCGACGCGAAATGCGATTGTTAAAGTCAAATATGATACCTGGATCGGCTATAAGGCCATGGTCACCATCAACTACAAAAATAAAGCGGTGCCTTTTGGCGCCGTGGTGACGCTTGAGGATGAAAATCTGAATGATAAAGAGCGTCGTAGTTCGATTGTCGGCGATGCCGGGCAAGTCTATATTACCGGGTTACCCAAAAAAGGCCGGCTATTTGTGAAGTGGGGTGATACGCAAAATAGCCAGTGTTATCTCAATTATGATTTTTCATCTGATCAGTCAGTGGATGATATCGTTTTTTATGCAGAGAATTGCCGATGATGAATACCAGGGTAAAGGCTTTAATTCATAATCTCAGGATAGCGGCGATGAAGAGGGGGAATGGCCGGCTATCCATAAAACCATGCTTATTGCTTATTATTAGCATTGGGGTTTTATTCATTTTCGCAAGACCTGCCTGGCCCTTTAACGCCAATAGTGTAGTTAATTTTAATGTCAGCGGTAAGATTGAAGAACCCGTATGTGAAGTGTCGGTAAAGCCCTCCAGTACTATCGATCTGGGAACGGTTTCCCTTCAACGTCTGACCGGTAAACCAGGCGCGAGTAGTGATGCCACGGCCGTTGCCATTGCCTTTGAGCATTGCTCAACGGGGATGACCTCGGTGACGATAACATTTAACGGTAATTCATATAGTAGTACCTATCCCAGTATTTATCAGGATGAGCTTATTTATGGTGCCAAGAACGTAGGGTTACAGCTGCTAAGTGCGGTGGATCAGAAAAGCCTGGGGCCAAATGATACTTATACCTATGCCCTCCCTGAGGGCGCTGAACGCGTTTTTAATATGATTGCCAGAATGTACACCCCTGACGGGAAAGTAACAGCGGGAAAGGTGGCTTTTACCGTTACTTTCAACGTGACCTACAAATAATAGTGCGCATAAAAACATATAAATGGAGTTAGTATGAAACGTGTTTTTTTACTGCTGCTGTGGCTGTCTCCAGTTTGTGGCTGGGCCTGCAGCAACTATATAAATGGCGGGGATGTCACCATTGCCAACCTGCCGCCAAGAATATTACTGAGTGCGAATAACTATACGGCTGGGACCATTCTCTATGACTCCGGGAAAATCACCGGGCCGCAAACTTCGATGAATAATTGTAATGGTGGTATTTACGCACAGTTTAAATGGGCTTCCTCAATGGTGGGTTCTCACACCAGCGATCATATCTATACGACTTCAGTCCCGGGGATCGGTATCAGAATAAAAGTGTGGCTTAATGTCACAGGGCAAATGGAGGGTTACAATACCCAAATCAAACCTGACTATAGCGAACATTATATAGGAGATGCGAATTTTCTATTGGGGCAGGGGAGCTTGTTTTATTTTTATAACCACTCTCACTACAACCCTGTCTATCAATTGCAATTGATAGCCACTGGCGGCGCTATCGCCAGCGGTAGTGCTCTGACCTTGGGTAACCCAACCTCAACGGTGTCCATCAAAGATGGCGATGGCACGATGGCAGCTTCCAGTTTGCGCGTCACTGGTTCCACGCAAATCCAGCTGGTGCCGATGGGGTGCGATGTTGACGTGACAAGTCTGCTATTTCAGATGGGCAACGTCAGCGCCTCTGAATTTAATAAGGCGACAAAAGTCGGTTCTGCACAACAAAATCTGACGCTGACTTGCGAACCAGGAACGAACGTCACACTGAAGGTCTCGGCCTCTTCAGCTCAAGGAGATAATCCAGACAATAGCGTGATATCCCTGGGATGGGCTCCTGATGCGGCAACAGGTGTCGGCGTGCAATTGAATCTTAATGGGAAGGCATTACCCTTGAATACGGATCTCACATTGTTTTCATCCAGCAGAACGACAGTTTTGAATTCGGGTGCAGAGGCCAGTTACCGCGTATTCAGCAATCCGGACAACCCGGGAGGGGCTTCAGGTACAGAGAGACTTTCCTTTACGACTAACTATTATAAAACCGGTTCCGAGGTGAAGGCTGGGCAGGCGAACGCCAACGGAACCCTGAACTTTACCTACAATTAACCTAAATGCCGCGGGTTGCTTCCCCGGCCAGCAGGCCGGGGAAGCGAGCTTAATGCGCCTGACCTTTCTCGATGCCAATCCCTGTCTGCGAACGGATAAACTGGGCGCGGAACTGCTCGCGCTCGCGCATCCCTTCCGGTGAGTTATCGGTCGCGGAGAAGAGCCAGATGCCGATAAAGGCGATCGCGATGGAGAACAGCGCTGGGTATTCATACGGGAACAGCGCTTTCTCATGACCGAGGATCTGCACCCAAATGGTCGGGCCGAGGATCATCAGAATCACCGCCGTCAGCAGACCCAGCCAGCCGCCGATCATCGCCCCGCGGGTGGTCAGCTTCGACCAGTACATCGACAGCAGGATAATCGGGAAGTTACAGCTGGCGGCAATAGAGAACGCCAGGCCGACCATGAAAGCGATATTCTGATTTTCGAACAGGATGCCCAGCAGAATGGCCACCACGCCGAGGATCAGCACCGTAATTTTGGAGACCTTCAGCTCCTGACGCTCGGTCGCCCCTTTACGGAAGACGTTGGCGTACAGGTCGTGCGACACCGCCGAGGCGCCCGCCAGCGTCAAGCCAGCGACCACCGCCAGAATAGTGGCGAAGGCGACCGCGGAGATAAAGCCGAGGAACAGGTTGCCGCCCACCGCATCCGCCAGATGCACCGCCGCCATATTATTGCCGCCGATAAGCTGCCCGGCCGCGTCTTTGAACACTGGGTTCGCGCCGACCAGCATGATGGCGCCGAAGCCGATGATAAAGGTCAGAATATAGAAGTAGCCCATAAAACCGGTGGCGTAGAACACGCTTTTACGCGCTTCTTTGGCGTCGCTCACGGTAAAGAAACGCATCAGGATATGCGGCAGGCCGGCGGTACCAAACATCAGACCAAGGCCAAGGGAGAGCGCGGATATCGGATCTTTCACCAGCCCGCCTGGGCTCATAATCGCCGCGCCTTTCGGGTGGACGGCCATCGCTTCGGTAAACAGATTATTGAAGCTGAAGCCGACGTGCTTCATCACCATAAAGGCCATAAAGCTGGCGCCGAACAGCAGCAGAACCGCTTTGATAATCTGCACCCAGGTGGTCGCCAGCATGCCGCCGAACAGGACATAGAGCACCATCAGGACGCCCACCAGCACCACCGCAACGTGATAGTTAAGGCCGAACAGCAGCTGGATCAGCTTGCCGGCGCCAACCATTTGGGCGATCAGATAGAGGGCCACCACCACCAGCGAGCCGCAGGCGGAGAGGGTGCGGATCGGTCCCTGTTTGAGACGATAGGACGCCACGTCGGCAAAGGTGTAGCGGCCAAGGTTGCGCAGACGTTCGGCAATCAGAAACAGGATAATCGGCCAGCCGACAAGGAAGCCCAGCGAGTAGATCAGACCGTCGTAACCGGAGGTATACACCAGCGCGGAGATACCAAGGAACGACGCTGCCGACATAAAGTCGCCGGCAATCGCCAGCCCGTTCTGGAAACCGGTGATATTGCCGCCGGCGGTGTAGTAATCGCTGCGCGAACGCACCCGTTTTGACGCCCAGTAAGTGATGTACAGGGTCAGGGCGACGAAAATCAGGAACATGACAATCGCTTGCCAGTTGGTCGGCTGGCGCTGTACCGCGCCGGTAATGGCGTCTGCGGCCTGAACGCCGAGGGGCAGCAGCGTGGCGGCGAGCGCCGTCAGGACTCTCTTGATCATGCTTTTACCTCGTTGAGAACGCTCTTGGTCAAACGGTCAAATTCACCGTTGGCCCGCCAGACATAAATACCGGTGAGAACAAACGAAATGACGATCACCCCGATGCCCAGCGGGATCCCGCGGGTGACGCTGGTCCCGGCGTGCAGCGGCGTGCCGAGCCAGCCTGGCGCGAAGGCGATAAGCAGAATAAAGCCCACATAGATCACTAACATAATCACTGACAGAATGGCGGCAAACCGTTGCCGTGATGCTACCAGCTCCCTGAAATGCGCACTATTTTCTATCCGCTGACAAAGTTGTTCATTCATCTTAGCGTCTCCAGAGGTCTCCCTTTCGTCATCCACGCAGCGGACGCTGGCGACAGCAACCCCTCCGGCGTTAAAGGCCGGGATACGGTTCGCTGACGGCGTTCCTGCGAGTGAAATCCTGGGGGAGGGACTTATTTTTATCCTCTCCCCGGTGGGGGAGAGGGTGTAGGGAATCGGTCCTTACTTAAGAAGGCATGGTAATGGCCTGCTTCTCTTCGAGCAGTTTTTCCACTACGCCAGGATCGGCGAGAGTCGAGGTATCGCCGAGGTTGCTGGTGTCGCCCGCGGCGATCTTGCGCAGAATGCGGCGCATGATTTTGCCCGAGCGGGTTTTTGGCAACGAATCGGTCCAGTGCAGAACATCCGGCGTCGCCAGCGGGCCAATCTCTTTACGCACCCAGTTACGTACTTCCGCATACAGCTCCGGCGTCGGTTCTTCACCGTGATTGAGCGTCACGTAGGCGTAGATAGCCTGGCCCTTGATGTTGTGCGGAATACCGACCACTGCCGCTTCGGCGATTTTCGGGTGCGACACCAGCGCCGATTCGATCTCGGCAGTACCCAGACGGTGGCCGGAGACGTTCAGTACGTCATCCACGCGGCCGGTGATCCAGTAATAGCCATCTTCATCTCGGCGCGCGCCGTCGCCGCTAAAGTACATATTTTTGAAGGTGGAGAAGTAGGTTTGCTCAAAGCGCTCATGATCCCCGAACAGGGTACGCGCCTGGCCGGGCCAGGAGTCGGCGATGGCAAGATTGCCCTCGGTGGCGCCATCCAGCGGCAGCCCTTCGTTATCCACCAGCACCGGCTGAACGCCGAAGAACGGGCGGGTAGCGGAGCCAGCCTTCAGCTCAATCGCCCCCGGCAGCGGGGTGATCATAAAGCCGCCGGTTTCGGTCTGCCACCAGGTGTCCATCACCGGGCACTTCTCGTTACCGATCTTCTTCCAGTACCACTCCCAGGCTTCCGGGTTAATGGGTTCGCCGACCGAGCCGAGAATGCGCAGCGAGGAGCGGTCTGTGCCTTCGATAGCCTTGTCGCCTTCCGCCATCAGGGCACGGATCGCCGTCGGAGCGGTATACAGAATGCTGACCTTATGCTTATCGACGACCTGGCACATACGCGCCGGGGTTGGCCAGTTCGGCACCCCTTCGAACATCAGAGTGGTGGCGCCGCAGGCCAGCGGGCCGTACAGCAGATAGCTGTGGCCGGTGACCCAGCCGACATCGGCGGTGCACCAGTAAATATCGCCCGGGTGGTAATCGAAAACGTATTTAAAGGTGGTGGCCGCGTAGACCAGATAGCCGCCGGTGGTGTGCAACACCCCTTTCGGTTTACCGGTGGAGCCAGAGGTATAGAGGATGAACAGCGGATCTTCGGCGTTCATCTCGACGGGGCGGTGTTCGGCGCTGGCGTTCGCCATCAGATCGCTCCACCACAGATCGCGGCCTTCCTGCCAGTCGATTTTACCGCCGGTACGTTTCAGGACCACGACGTGTTCAATGCTGTTTACGTTCGGGTTTTTCAGCGCGTCATCGACGTTTTTCTTCAGCGGGATGGCGCGACCGGCGCGCAGCCCTTCATCCGCGGTGATCACCAGGCGCGAGCTGGAGTCGATAATGCGTCCGGCCACTGCCTCCGGCGAGAAGCCACCGAAAATCACCGAGTGGATGGCGCCGATGCGGGCGCAGGCCAGCATCGCCACCGCGGCTTCCGGCACCATCGGCATATAGATGGCGACCACGTCGCCTTTTTTAATCCCGAGGCCGAGCAGCACATTGGCGAAGCGGCACACGTCCGCATGCAGTTCACGGTAGGTGATGTGCTTGCTCTGGCTGGCGTCGTCGCCTTCCCAGATGATGGCGGTTTGATCGCCGCGCTCGGCGAGGTGGCGGTCGAGGCAGTTGGCGGCGAGGTTCAGGGTGCCGTCTTCATACCATTTGATGGAAATGTTACCTGGCGCGAAGGAGGTATTCTTCACGCGGGTGTAGGGGCGCATCCAGTCAAGGATTTTCCCCTGCTCGCCCCAGAATGTATCAGGGTCGGTTATGGATTGTTGATACTGCGCCTTGTACTGATCCGGGTTAATCAGGCAACGTTCCGCAATGTTAGCGGGAATAGGGTGTTTGTGTATTTGGCTCATGGCTTTTTTTCTCCTTTGAACTTGTTAAATATATGTCAAACAAACGTTAAGAGTAGGGGTTTTGACAGCTTTGTTTGTTAATTGGGGGGCAGATCACGCAATGATTCAACTGAGTGAAATTTCGTCAAATGAAACTTTGAAGTGAAATAATTACGTAAATGAATTTATAGAAATGGATGGTGTGAAATATTTTTTATTACAAATACTTATGCAAGGTAACTGGGGGAAATTCGCTGCTTTATGCAGAAAAGCAGAGGAAAGCCCTGTTCTTAAAGGCTTGCGCAGCATGCCGTGCAAATGATACTGATATTGCGCGTTAAATAACCCCACAAAGCAACGCAACACAATTCATACCCCCTGCAGTGGGTACCATGACGAAAAGGAATGGTGCCTTTCATTGAGGAAGTCAGTAGTGAAGAAAACAAAAAAAGTCAGTCTGGCCTGGCAAATTTTGCTAGCCCTGGTGCTGGGTATCCTTCTGGGCAGTTATCTGCATTACCACGCCGAAAGTCGCGATTGGTTGATTAGCAATTTGCTGACACCGGCGGGCGATATCTTTATCCATCTGATTAAAATGATCGTGGTCCCGATTGTTATTTCGACCCTGGTGGTCGGGATTGCCGGCGTGGGCGATGCCAAACAGTTAGGCCGGATCGGCGCCAAAACGATTATCTATTTCGAAGTGATCACCACGGTGGCGATCGTGCTGGGTATCACCCTGGCCAACGTCTTTCAGCCGGGAACGGGCATTGATATGTCGCAGCTGGCGGCGGTTGATATTTCGAAATACCAGAATACCACCGCTGAGGTGCAGAGCCATGCGCATGGCCTGATGGGCACCATCCTGTCGCTGGTGCCAACCAACATCGTGGCGTCGATGGCGAAAGGCGATATGCTGCCGATTATTTTCTTCTCGGTGCTGTTTGGTCTGGGGCTCTCCTCGCTGCCGGCGACGCACCGTGAACCGCTGGTGACGGTCTTCCGCTCCATCTCCGAAACCATGTTCAAAGTCACCCATATGGTGATGCGCTATGCGCCGATCGGGGTGTTCGCCCTGATTTCAGTGACCGTCGCCACCTTCGGGTTCGCCTCGCTGTGGCCGTTGGCCAAGCTGGTGCTGCTGGTTTACTTCGCGATCCTGTTTTTCGCGCTGGTGGTGCTGGGGATTGTCGCCCGCCTGTGCGGCCTGAGCATCTGGATCCTGATCCGCATCCTAAAAGATGAGCTGATTCTGGCTTACTCCACCGCCAGCTCCGAGAGTGTGCTGCCGCGAATTATCGAGAAAATGGAAGCCTATGGCGCGCCGGCGTCGATCACCAGCTTCGTGGTGCCGACCGGCTACTCCTTTAACCTCGATGGCTCAACGCTGTATCAGAGCATTGCGGCGATCTTTATCGCCCAGCTCTACGGCATCGACCTCTCCATCTGGCAGGAGATCACCCTGGTGCTGACCCTGATGGTGACCTCGAAGGGGATCGCTGGCGTGCCGGGCGTCTCCTTTGTCGTGCTGCTGGCCACCCTGGGCAGCGTCGGGATCCCGCTGGAAGGTCTCGCCTTTATCGCCGGCGTTGACCGTATCCTCGACATGGCGCGTACCGCGCTGAACGTGGTGGGCAATGCGCTGGCGGTGCTGGTTATCGCCAAGTGGGAGCATAAGTTCGACCGTAAAAAAGCGCTGGCGTATGAACGCGAAGTGCTGGGCAAGTTTGATAAAACCGCCCAATAAAACACAAAGCCCGGCGCGAGTGCCGGGCTTTTTCTTATCCTTTACTGATCCTGTCAAACTCTTCGCAGCCCGTATCAAATCCCTCAAGACAGCTAACGTTCAGCCAGTGCAGCGCCTTCTGCTTATTCGGTTCGATAAAGCCTTTCTCCCCCTGCTGGAACATCATCCCGGCCCAGTATTCGGCATAGCCGGTCCGCGAGAGCGCTGAGCTGCCTTTGAAGTATTCGCTCGCTTTCACATCATCTTCCGGGCCGTGCACACCGCTGGCGTAGATCAGCCCGAGCAGCATCTGGGCGTCTACCGCCGCATCGCTTTCGCTGTCCTGGGCGGCATCCTGCAGGAGCGTGATGGCGTGCGCCACGTCGGTGGGACCGGCCTGACGGTTCACCAGCACCCGCGCGAGGACGATTTCCCCGGATTTACTGCCGGCCTTAACGGCTTTTTCCGCCAGCTGGCGGGCCTGCGGATAGTCCGCCTGCTGCGGATTGCGAATTTTGAGCTGCGCCAGCAGGGCCAGCGCGTCACCATCGCCTTGCGCCGCTGCTTTCTGGGCCCAGAATTCGGCTTTCTGATAATCGCCGGAGCTGACCCAGGTATCCGCAAGGTAATATTGCGCGCGACGATCGCCGGCTTCCGCCTGCTGTTGATACTGACTGCCGGGTTCGGTGGCCACCGCTGCGCCGCTGGTGAAAACCAGTAAAAATAAAAAGAGGTATTTCATTTGTATTTATTATCAGCAAGGAACATAGCGCGCAGTATAAAGGGAGGCGAAAAAGAAGAAAATGGCGGGAATTAGCGGGGTGAATACCCGGATAGCGGCGCGTAGCGCCTTATCCGGGCTACGGTTCGGTATTCGGTTGGTAGCCCCGGTAAGCGTAAGCGCCACCGGGGAGGGTTCCCGGATATCGGGTATGGCCGTCGAACCTTAACCCATCGCGCTTTCGCGCAGGCGGGATTTCAGCTTGTTGTACTCGTCGATCACGTACTGTTCCGCCGCGCGCTGATCGGCAATCCGCTCAACGTTGACCGCGCAGTACTTGTACTCCGGCGTTTTGGTTATTGGGCTCAGGTTCTCCGACACCAGCTCGTTACAGGCGCCAATCCACCACTGGTAGGTCATATACACCGCGCCTTTATTCGGCCGGTCGCTGACCTGCGCGCGGGTGATGATCCGACCCTTGCGCGAATTCACCCACACCAGCGCTTCATCCTCAATGCCTAACCGTTCGGCGTCGGCGGTGTTGATTTGCGCATAGCCAGGCTCATCCGCCAGCGCCGCCAGCGCCGCGCAGTTACCGGTCATTGAACGGCACGAGTAGTGGCCGACTTCGCGCACCGTCGACAGCACCATCGGGTACTCGTCGGTGAGCTTATCGATCGGCGCGACCCAGTCGCAGGTGAAGAACTGCGCCAGCCCGTTCGGGGTATCGAACTTCTCTTTAAACAGATACGACGTCCCCTGATCGGCGTCGGACTCATCGCGGCACGGCCACATCACATAGCCGAGCTCACCCATTTTCTCGTAGGTGGCGCCGTAGAAGTCCGGGCACAAATGCCGCAACTCGTCCCAGATCTCCTGGGTGTTGTTGTAGTGCATCGGATAACCCATCCGGGTAGCGATTTCGCTGATGATCTGCCAGTCGGTTTTCAGATCCCACTTCGGCTCCACTGCTTTAAAGAAGCGCTGGAAGCCGCGGTCCGCTGCGGTGTATACGCCTTCGTGCTCGCCCCACGACGTGGACGGCAGGATGACGTCGGCCGCGGAGGCGGTTTTGGTCATGAAAATGTCCTGGACGATCACCAGTTCCAGATCGTCGAACGCTTTGCGCACCGCTGACAGTTCAGCATCGGTCTGCAGCGGATCTTCACCCATAATGTACGCCGCCCGCACTTCACCGTGCGCCGCGCGGTGCGGCAGCTCGCTGATGCGATAGCCGGTATGCGCCGGCAGGCTGTCGACGCCCCAGGCTTTGGCGAACTTCTCGCGGTTTTCCGGGAACTTAACGTACTGGTAGCCTGGATAGGTATCCGGCAGCGCACCCATATCGCAGGCGCCCTGGACGTTGTTCTGGCCACGCACCGGGTTGACGCCGACGCTCGGTTTGCCGAGGTTGCCGGTGAGGATCGCCAGGCTGGTCAGGGAACGCACGGTCTCCACGCCCTGGTAGAACTGGGTAACGCCCATGCCCCACAGAATGGCGGCGGATTTGGCGCTGGCGTACATCCGGGCGCAGGCGCGGATCTCCTGGGCGCTGACCCCGGTGATCTCCTCCACCGACTCCGGCGTGTAGCCTTCAACGATTTTGCGATACTCCTCGAAGCCTTCGGAACGGCTGGCGACGAAGGATTTATCGTACAGATCCTCTTCAATAATCACGTGGCCAATCGCGTTGAGCAGCGCGATATTCGAGCCGTTCTTCAGCGCAATGTGCATATCGGCGATGCGCGCGGTTTCAATTTTGCGCGGGTCGCAGACGATAATTTTCGCCCCGTTGCGTTTAGCGTTAATGACGTGATTCGCCACGATAGGGTGGGAATCCGCCGGGTTGTAGCCGAAGATAAACACCAGATCGGTGTTATCAATCTCTGTGATGGCATTACTCATGGCGCCGTTACCGACCGACTGGTGCAGACCTGCAACCGAAGGGCCGTGTCAGACGCGAGCGCAGCAGTCGACGTTATTGGTACCAATAACGGCGCGCGCGAATTTTTGCATCACATAGTTGGTTTCATTACCGGTGCCGCGGGAGGAGCCGGTGGTTTGGATCGCATCCGGGCCATATTTGGCTTTAATGGCGCTGAGGCGAGTGGCGACGTAATCCAGCGCCTCATCCCAGGAGACAGCTTCCAGCTTGCCGCCGCGTTGACGACGGATCATGGGGGTTTTCAGGCGCGGCGTCAGGATCTGGGTATCGTTAATAAAGTCCCAGCCATAATAGCCTTTCAGGCACAGGGTTCCCTGGTTGGTTTTCCCCTGCGCCGCTTCAGCCCGAACGATTTTGCCGTTATCGACCACCAGATTGATTTTGCAACCTGATGCGCAATACGGGCAAACCGTGACGACTTTTTTCATCGGTCTTGCTCCAGTTATTCAATGGGCGCGTTTGCGCTATCGCGCCGTCACTATGCATCTTCTATGCCATATTTTCATTGTGGGTATTCCTTGATGATACGCGGCTTTTTTGGGCGAAATGCTGACGAAAAACAGCCTGTCGACAGATTTGACGTGTCGATACCCTGGAGATGTGACGGCGCTTGAAAAAATGTCACCGGGAGAGGAATTTGTCGGCGCAGCCTTGCAGAATCGATCAGACTGACACTAACTCCCCGCGGGCAGAGGCAAAGATGAAACCGGTCATTTTAGTGGTCGATGACGACATAGCGATGGGCGAGCTGCTCAGAGATGTGCTCGGCGCGCACGCGTTTGAGGTGCTGGTCTGCCAGACCGGCGGCGACGCGCTGGCGACGGTGGCGCAGCGGGCGGACATCGCGCTGGTTTTGCTGGATATGATCCTGCCGGATACCAATGGCCTGCAGGTGCTTCAGCAGCTGCAGCGCACCCGGCCGGAGCTGCCGGTGGTGATGCTCTCCGGCCTGGGCAGTGAGTCTGATGTGGTGGTGGGCCTGGAGATGGGCGCCGATGATTACATCGCCAAACCGTTCAGTTCGCGGGTGGTGGTCGCCCGGGTGAAGGCGGTGCTGCGGCGCAGCGGGGCGCTGGCCAGCGAGGCGCCGGGCGTCGCCGCCGGCCTGACGTTCAACGGCTGGCGGCTGGATACCACCCGCTGTGAGCTGTATAACCCGCAGCAGCAGGCGATCCCGCTGACCCAGGGAGAATACGGTTTGCTGCTGGCGCTGGCGCAGAACGCCCGCCGGGTACTGAACCGCGAACAGTTGCTGGCGCTGACCCATACCGAAAGCACCGAGGTGTTCGACCGCACCATCGATGTGCTCATCATGCGCCTGCGGCGCAAAATCGAGCTGAACCCGCATCAGCCGACGCTGATTAAAACGCTGCGCGGCCTGGGCTATGTCTTTTCCGCCGACGTGACCCACAGCGAGAAGGCGGCATAGGGCGGGAAGCTGTCTAACCGGCCTGGCCATTGCTGGGGGAGTCAACCCTTCTAATTATTTTGCAACTGAATAAACGTCTGTAGCTCAGTGAGCGTTTTGGCGCCGTCGATCGCATTGGCAGCCTGCAGGCTGGCGCGGGCGCAGGCGTGGGCCAGCTGCAGACTGTCGGTTAACGGCCAGCGTTCGTGGCTGCCGTACAGCAGGCCGGCGCAGAAGGCATCCCCGGCGCCGACGCTGCCGACAATCTCCTCCGGCGGCAGCCGCCATGACGGCACCCAGCGCCCGGCTTCGGTACGTGAGACGCCCCATGCCCCCTCCGGGCAGTGGATCACCACCCGTTGGCGCACGCCGGCGTCAAGCAATGCGCTGGCGGCGCTGGCGATATTGGCGACGTGCGGCTCGCCGTTGGGTAGCCGAATCTCCAGCCCGCTAAACTCGCTGGCTTCCAGTTCATTGATGGTCAGGTAGTCAAGATGCGCCAGCGCCGGCAGGACCAGCGGGCGGTAGCGCGGGTCGCCCTTGCGCGACACCAGATCGAGGGAAACCTCATAGCCTCGCTCGCGCATCTGCGCCAGCAGTCGCGCGCTGCGGGTGCCGTACACTTCGTCGGGGCGATCGAGACTCTCAAGCAGCAGCAGATAGCCGAGATGGAAAATTTTCAGCGGCGCATCCAGCGGCTCAAAGGCCGGAAGGTCAAGCAGGCGGTTGGCGCCGGGGGAGTGAAAAAAGGTACGCTGACCGTCAGCGTCGGTCATCACCTGAGTCATCGAGGTGGGGGCAGAGCTGGTGCGCTGCACGAGCTGGCGATTGATATGGTACTGATCGAGCATGGCGGTAATGTAGTCGCCATCGTTATCCTCGCCAATCAGGCCGACCGCCTGCAGCGGCAGGCCGGCGTGCATTTTGGCCAGGGTCAGCAGGACGTTCAGCGGCGCGCCGCCGGTGGCGCGTTCGCTATGCATAATCTCCACCAGCCAGCCGCGCTCCGGCCACTGTCTGATCTGGTGGACATGATCGACCAGCATGTTGCCTGCGGCAATAATGCCTTTACGTTCCATGATCGCTACTCCGCGCCGTCATACTTGTTAAGCGTAGCGCACAATCGGCGGAACGATCGTGCGCCCGGTTGCGCTTATTTCACGGTCCAGCCTTTGTAAGAGCTGACGTTGTTTTTGTCGATCATGGTCACCGGGATCAGCACCGGCGCGGTTGGGGCCGGTTTGCCCTGCAGGATGTTGTAGCCAATTTCCACCGCCTTCGCCGCCATCACCTGGGGATCCTGCGCCGGCGTTGCGACAAACAAGGAGTTCTTACGCTTCAGTGCCTCTTCGCCGTCCGGGCTGCCGTCGACGCCGACGATGAAGAACTCGCTGCGCTGCGCCTGTTTCGCTGCCAGATCGGCGCCAATCGCTGTCGGATCGTTGATCGCGAACACGCCGTCAATCTTCGGATTGGCCGCCAGCAGGGAGGTCATCACCTCCAGTCCGCCTTCCCGGCTGCCTTTGGCGTTCTGGTTGGAGGACAGAATTTTTATATCCGGGTGTTTTTTGAACTCCGTTTCGCAGCCTTCGACGCGGTTTTGTACGGCGGAGACCGGCGGCCCGTTGATGATCACCACGTTGCCTTTGTTGTTCAGACGATCGCTAATGTATTTACAGGCCAGCTCGCCCGCCTGGGTGTTATCGGAGGTGATGGTGGCGTCGGCCCCTTCGGCGGCAACGTCAACCGCCACCACCACGATCCCGGCCTCTTTGGCCCGTTTCACCGCCGGGCCAATGCCTTTCGAATCGGCGGCGTTGAGGATAATCATATCGACTTTGGCGGCGATAAAGTTATCGATCTGCGCCACCTGCTGGCCCAGATCGTAGCCGCTGGAGACCAGCGTCACTTTGACGTTATCTCCCGCCAGCTTGCGGGCCTCCAGCTCCGCGCCCTTGGTGATCTGCACAAAGAACGGGTTGGCAAGGTCGCCCACCGTCACGCCAATCGCTTTCAGCTCTTTGGCCGACGCAAAAGGGGAGGCGGCCAGCAGCGCGCCAGCACACAGCGCGGTGACTATCGGTTTTAAACGCATTCGCTTTTCCTCGCAGGTAAGATGGTGTTGTTATGCACTTTGATGATGTCGGGTACGGTATTTGTCGATCAGCACCGCAATGATGATCACCGCCCCTTTGATCACCAGTTGCCAGAAGTAGGAGACCCCCATCAGGGTCATACCGTTATTGAGGGTGGCGATAATCAGCGCCCCCACCAGCGTACCGGTGATGGTGCCGATCCCGCCGACGAAGCTGGTGCCGCCAAGAATGACCGCGGCGATGGCGTCCAGCTCGTAGCCGACCCCGAGGTTACCGTTGGCGCTGTACAGCCGGGAGGCGCTCATCACTCCGCCAAGGCCGGAGAGCAGGCCGCTCATGCCATAGACAAACAACAGCACCAGCCAGACTTTAATGCCGGTCAGCCGCGCCGCCTGCATGTTGCCGCCCACCGCGTAGATATGCACCCCAAGGGTGGTTCGGCGCAGGATAAACCAGCACACCGCGATAACCGCCAGGGCGATGACCACCAGCCACGGCACCGGGCCGAGGTAGTCATTGCCGATCCACTCGAAGCTGATATCGGAGTTGATCACCGTGGTGCCGTCGGCCAGCAGATAGGCGGCGCCGCGCAGCGCCGTATAGGTGCCGAGAGTGACAATAAACGGCGGTAGCCCGGCGAAGGCCACCAGCGCGCCGTTGAACAGGCCGAGCAGCAGGCCGAGCATCAGCGCCGCCGGAATCGACAGCAACGCCAGCTCCGGGATCAGCGAGACCACCATTGCCGCCACCGCGGTAGTGCCGAGAATGGAGCCGACGGAAAGGTCAATGCCGCCGGTGAGGATGATGAAGGTCATTCCCGCCGCCAGCACAATGTTGATCGAGGCCTGGCGGGTGATATTCAGCAGATTGCTTTCCGTGAAGAAGTTGGGGGCGATAAAGCCGAAGACGGCGACGATCAGGATGAGGATCGGCAGAATGCCGACGGTCTGCATCAGGTCGCCCATCAGCATTTTTTTCGCCGAAGCGGATTTCGCGACCGGCGCGGAGGTCTCTTTCGGTATGCTCATAGTTGCCCTGCCTTAAGGTGAGAATCGTTCACGCCGGTGGCCAGCGTCATGATCTGTTCCTGGCTGATATCGCCGGACTGCAGCTCGCCGGCGATAGTCCCTTCGCGCATCACATAGACCCGGTCGCTCATGCCCACCACTTCGGGCAGTTCGCTGGAGATCATCAGAATGGCGACGCCCTGGCGCGCCATGTCGTTCATGATGCGGTAAATCTCGCTTTTCGCGCCGACGTCGACGCCGCGGGTGGGTTCATCAAGGATCAGAATGCGCGGGCCAATCGCCACCCAGCGTGAAATCAATAATTTCTGCTGGTTGCCGCCGGACAGCCCGCCGGCGCGCACCTGGGCGTGCGGTACGCGGATGTTCAGCAGCTGGATGGCATCATCGGAGATGGTTTGCGCCTTCCGGCGGTTGAGCATTCCCCAGGTCGCGTCGCGCTCCAGCGTCGCCATGGTGATGTTTTCCTGGGCCGCCAGTTCGAGAAACAGGCCCTGCTCTTTGCGGTTTTCGGTCAGAAAGCCGATGCCATGGTCGATGGCTTCGCGCGGCGAGTGGATCACCACCGGCTCGCTGTCGATCTCGATCACCCCGCCGGTGGCTTTGCGCACGCCAAAGATCAGCTGCGCCAGTTCGGAGCGTCCGGCGCCGACCAGCCCGGCGAGGCCGACGATTTCGCCGGCATGCACCACCAGGCTGCTGGGCTTAACCTTACCGCCATCGGTCAGATCCTCGACCCGCAGGCGCGGCTGGCCGCGGGGAATATCGCGCTCTTTATTGAACAGATCGCTGAGCGGACGGCCGACCATCATGCGCACCAGCTCCGGTGCGTTGAGCTTGTCGCGCACCAGGCTGCCGACATACTGCCCGTCGCGCAGGACGCTGACCCGGTCGGAGAGCTCATACACTTCCGCCATGCGGTGGCTGATATAGATAATCGCCATCCCCTCATCGCGCAGGCGCAGGATGAGGTCGAACAGGCGCTGGGTTTCCCGCGAGGAGAGGGCGGCGGTGGGTTCATCCATCACCAGAATGCGGCTTTGACGGTGCAGGGCGCGGGCGATCTCCACCTGCTGCTGCTCGGCGATGGTCAGGGTCATCACCCGGTCGCTGGCCCTGAACTGGGCGCCGAGACGGTCGATCACCGCCTGCGCCTGGCTGAGCATGGCTTTGCGCTGCACCAGGCCACCACGTGCCAGCTCGCTGCCGAGGAAAATGTTTTCCGCGACGGTCAGGTTCGGCGCCAGCTGCATCTCCTGGTAGATCAACGTGATCCCGGCGGCCAGCGCGTCCTTGGGGCCGCGGATCGTTTGCGGTTTTCCGTCGATCAGGATCTCGCCGCTGGTGGCGGTATAGGCGCCGGCGAGGATCTTCATCAGCGTGCTTTTTCCGGCGCCGTTCTCCCCCATCAGGGCGTGGATCTCGCCGGGCCAGACCGTCAGGTCGACGCCCTTTAGCGCGTAGAATTTGCCAAAAGCTTTGGCGATATGGCGCATTTCCAGTACCGGGGTGGCGGTCATCACGGCGCTCCTGTCTGCGAGAACAATAGCAGCAGTCCACCACCGGAAAATAAATGCAGGATGTCAGAATCCATTCATATTTGTCATAGTGATAAATAGTTAACCGCGATCACAGTTACGCGGCGTCATTTTCTGCACCGTCACGCCTATATGCCGACCGTTCCTTCACCGGAGTTGCTATGACCGCTCGCCGACACCCGTTTTTCACCAGCGCCCGTGGCCGCCTGCTCTCCTTTAATCTGCTGATGGTGGTCGTCACCCTGCTGGTGAGCGGCGTGGCGGTGTTCGGCTTTCACCACGCCAGCCAGCTGCAGGAGCAGGTGCAGCGCCAGACCCTCAACGATATGCGCGGCAGTATGGATCTGGCGCGGGACACGGCGAATGTCGCCACGGCCGCGGTGCGCCTGTCGCAGGTGGTGGGCGCGCTGGAGTACAAAAGCGAAGCGGAACGGCTGCTGGCGACGCAGCAGGCGCTGAAGCACTCGCTGGCTCAGCTGGCAGCGGCTCCGCTGGCGCAGCAGGAGGAGGCGCTGGTGGCCAGTATTATTCGCCGCAGCAACGCGTTGCAGCGGAGCGTGGCGGAGATGCTGGAGCGCGGCCAGCGTCGTCATCTGCAGCGCAATGCGCTGCTGAGTTCGCTTTACCAGAATCAGAGCAACCTGCGCCATCTCGCCGATCTTAACGATCGCGGCGGGGACCGGGCGATCGATCCTCGTCGGCTAGCCGAGATGGACCGGCTGATCGCCGCCGCGATCCATACCGTCACGCCGCGGTCGATCGTTCTGCAGCTCGACCAGCTGCGCGGCGACCTGCCGGCTCAAAGCGCCGATCCCGCGCTGGCGTTTGTTCTCCCCGACGTCACCCGGGAGCTGGCGAAGCTGGCCCCGCTGTCGGCCCAGCTGGAGGAGAGCGACCTGACGATCAGCTGGTACATGTACCACATCAAAGCGCTGGTCGCGCTGCTTAACGACGACATCAATCAGTACGTGACCCGGGTGGCGGAAGCCTCCGAACAGCGGGCGGCGCAGAGCCATCGGGAGCTGCGCTCCATCAGCATGTTTATTCTGCTTTCCGCGCTGCTGGCGCTGGCGATCACCGGCTGCGCCGGGTGGTACATCTACCGTAACCTGGGCTCTAACCTGACCGCTATCTCGCGGGCGATGTCGCGGCTGGCTCAGGGAGAGCCGAACGTCTCGGTGCCGGCCCTGCAGCGGCGCGACGAGCTGGGCGAACTGGCGCGCGCCTTTAACGTTTTCGCGCGCAATACGGCGTCGCTGGAGCACACCACCCGGCTGCTGAAAGAGAAGACCACCCAGATGGAGATCGATAGGATTAAGCGTCAGGAGCTGGAGGAGGCGCTGTTGCACAGCCAGAAGATGAAGGCCGTCGGCCAACTGACCGGAGGCCTGGCGCATGATTTTAACAACCTGCTGGCGGTGATCATCGGCAGCCTTGAGCTGGTGGAGCCGAATGCGCAGGATGCGCCACGCCTCACCAGGGCGCTGAAGGCGGCGGAACGCGGGGCGCTTCTGACCCAGCGGCTGCTGGCCTTTTCGCGTAAGCAGGCGCTGCATCCCCAGGCGGTGGCGATGGCGCCGTTGCTGGAGAACCTCAGCGAGCTAATGCGTCACTCCCTGCCGGCGACCTTGAGCCTGGAGATTGAGGCGCAGTCGCCGGCGTGGCCGGCATGGATAGACGTCGGCCAGCTGGAAAACGCCCTGATTAACCTGGTGATGAACGCCCGCGACGCCATGGCCGGGCGCGCGGGCGTCATTAAAATTCGTACCTGGAATCAGCGGGTCACCCGCAGCAGCGGCCAGCGGCAGGATATGGTGGCCCTGGAGGTGATCGATCACGGCTGCGGCATGTCGCAGGCGGTGAAAGCCCGGGTGTTTGAACCCTTCTTTACCACTAAAGCCACCGGCAGCGGCAGCGGCCTGGGGCTGTCGATGGTGTATGGCTTTGTGCGCCAGTCGGGCGGCCGGGTGGCGCTGGAGAGCGCGCCGGGGCAGGGGACGACGGTGCGGCTGCAGCTGCCGCGGGCGATGACCGAGGTAGAGAAGGCGGCGGTGCCGGTGGAAGACGAGCCAATCCCGGTGGGAGAACGGCTGGCGCTGGTGCTGGAAGATGAAGAGGATGTTCGCCAGACGCTGTGCGAACAGCTGCATCAGCTGGGCTGGCTGACGCTGGAATCCGCCAGCGGGGAAGAGGCGCTGCAGCTGCTGGAGGCCTCGCCGGATATTGCCCTGTTGATTAGCGATCTGATGCTGCCCGGCGGGCTGAGCGGCGCCGATGTGATCCATACCGCGCGCCGCCGCTTTCCGGCGCTGCCGGTGCTGCTGATCAGCGGCCAGGATTTGCGCCCGGCGCAGAACCCGGCCCTGCCGGAGGTGGAGTGGCTGCGTAAGCCCTTCACCCGCGCTCAACTGGCGCAGGCGCTGAGTGCTGCGTACGCGAGGATTTGAGATTCCTCCGCTACCCGGGCGGCATGCCGATGATTAAGGTAGCGGCAGGACTCTGATGAGATTGGCCCCGATGAAACGTTACGCAATCGCACTGCTCTTTTGCACTCTGTCGCTGACCAGCCTGGCCGCCCGCGCCGATATTATCGATGACGCGATCGGCAATATTCAGCAAGCCATTAACGACGCCTATAACCCGGGTAGCAGTCGCTCTGATGACGACGACAGATACGATGACGATGGCCGGTATGATGACGGGCGCTATCAGGGAAGTCGCCAGCAGAGCCGTGACAGCCAGCGTCAGCATGACGATCGGCAACGCCAGCTGGACGATCGCCGCCGTCAGCTGGATGAACGCCAGCGCCAGCTCGATCGCGATCGCCGCCAGTTAGAAAGCGATCAGCGTCGTCTGGACGATGACTATTGATCGCCCCGCAGCAGACCGACGCCTAATCCAGCACGATTTCCATCCCGTCATAACCCGCTTCGAAACCTTCCGGTAGCGGGTTATCCATCATCCAGACGTCAAACTGATGGCTGATATGGGTGAGGATCACCCGCGGACAGCCTATCGCCTGGTTAAGGGCGCGAACGGTATTGAAATCGTTATGGTTACGCGGGGTCTGCGCCCGCGGCTCATGGCTGCAGTCGATGATCATCGCCTGCGGGCGGTTGCTGAGTAAAAACTTCAGCGTCTTGTCCGGCAGCCCGGCGGTATCCGAGAGCCAGGCTACCCGACTGTGGGCCGACTCCAGCAGATAACCGAAGGTGAGCTTCGAATGGTTGAGCGGCAGGGGCGTTACCCGCAGGCCCTGCAGCTCAAACACCACAAACGGCGTGACGGTATGGCTGAAGTCGAGCAGGCCGGGGTGCTTGAGCAGATCGTCGCAGCCGGCGTCGTCCGGCGGGCCGTAGACCGGGATCGGCGCGCCCACACCCCAGCGCAGCGGAAACAGCCCCTGCACATGATCCAGGTGATAGTGGGTTAGCAGCACCTGCTGAAAGCTGCCGGCGGGATGATGTTCCATCAGATCCGGTCTGCCGGCGTCCAGCAGCGTCACTGCGCTGTTGAACGTCACCACCCCGCTACAGGGGCGTCGGCGATGGCTTTCCTCGCGGCGGGCGCGGCGGCAGGCCGCGCAATCGCAGCCAAAGGCCGGCACCAGCTGAGCGCCGCCGGTGCCGGTTAAGCGGAGGGTCAGGCTCATCGTGTCACCTTTGGTTTATACCAGCGGATCCGCTTCGCGCACCGCGTGGCTGCGCAGCAGGCGGAAAAATTCATCGACCGATTGTCGGAGACTGCCGTCGTTATTCAGCGTCAGGCAATCGTCCGGCTTATAGCGCGCGGCGCGGTCCAGACGCTGGGCGATATCCACCGCATTTTCCCGGCCGCGCTGCTCCAGCCGCTGGCGCAGCACCGGCGGCGAGACGGCGAGACAGATCGGCACCAGCACCTCGCCGTAGCGTTCCCGCGCCAGCGCCAGATGGGCGCGGGAGCCATTGGCCACCACGTCGAAGCCGGCGTGCAGCCACAGGTCGATCTCCACGCCAATGCCATAGTAAGTATGGTTGGCGTGCCAGCTGAGGGCAAAGAGATGCTGCTCGGCGCGGGTAAAAAATTCATGTTCGCTGAGGGCGATATGGTTTTCGTTACCGGCGTTAAAGGGCCGGGTAATGTAACGATGCGCCACCAGCAGCTGCGGGTGCTCGCGCTGGCGCAGCGCCGCCAGCAGGCTGTCTTTCCCGGAGCCGGAGGGGCCCACCAGCCAGATCAGTTTTCCCGGCATTAAAAGACCCTCCTTCCCTGGCGCCAGACATGGTCGATGTGGACATGCTCGCCGCGACGGTGCGCCAGCACCAGGTCGGCGCGTTTCCCCTCGGCGATGACGCCGCGATCGTCAAGGCCCAGCGCCTGCGCCGGATGTTTGCTGACCAGACGGATCGCCTGCGCCAGGGTGAAGGCGTTATCCTCGGCGTCGGCGATGCGGAATGCGGCATCCAGCAGGCTGGCGGGATAGTAGTCGGAAGAGAGAATGTCGAGCAAACCGTGGTTCGCCAGCAGGTGGGCGGCGACGTTGCCGGAGTGGGAACCGCCGCGCACGATATTCGGCGCCCCCATCAGGACGTGCATCCCGTGCTGACGTGAAGCCTGCGCCGCGGCCAGGGTGGTGGGAAACTCGGCGATGACGCTACCCAGCTGGTGGGATTCAGCCACATGCGCCTCGGTGGCGTCGTCGTGGCTGGCGAGGGCGATACGGCGGGCGCGGCACATGGCGGCGATGGTCTGGCGATTGGGCTGCGACCAGGTGGCGGCCAGAGCCATCTGCTCGGCTTCAAAACGGTCCATTTCGTCATGCGTCAGATGATATTTTCCCTGATAGTAATCGCGGTACTTGCTGCGATCGGCGTACTGACGCTGGCCGGGCGAGTGGTCCATCAGAGAGACCATGCTCACCGACTCGCGGTCGATCAGCTTTTCAAACAGCGGCAGCGTGGTGTGATGCGGCAGCTCGCAGCGCAGGTGCAGACGGTGCTCTGCGCGGTTAAGACCGCGCTTTTGCGTCTCTTCCACCGCATTGACCATCTTCTCCAGATTCTCAAGACGATCGCCGCCATCGCGCACGTCGCCAATCGCCACGGCGTCCAGCACGGTGGTGATGCCGCTGGCGACCATCATTGCGTCGTGGCTGCTCATCGCCGAGTGGGCCGGCCAGTCTACCTTCGGCCGCGGGGTAAAGAACTTGTCGAGGTTATCGGTATGCAGCTCGATAAGGCCCGGCAGCAGCCAGCCGCCTTCCCCATCCAGCGCCTGCGGCAGCCGGCTCTGGCTTTCAGCGAAGGCGAGAATGCGACCGTCCTGGACTTCCAGCGAACCGTGGACCACGTCATCGTCGAGAACCAGTTTTACGTTATTGATAATCATGCTGTTATTCCCATGGGGTGCAGCCGGTCGGCGACCTGACGGCGTACCCCTTCGTCATGGAAAATCCCGACGATGGCCGCGCCGCGCGCTTTGGCATCGTGGATCAGGTCGACCACGGCAGCACTGTTTTTGCCATCCAGTGAGGCGGTGGGTTCATCGAGGAGCAGGATCGGATAGTCGACCGCAAAACCGCGGGCGATATTGACCCGTTGCTGTTCGCCGCCGGAAAAGGTCGACGGCGCAAGGTGCCACAGACGTTGCGGAACGTTGAGGCGGGTCAGCAGCTGGGCGGCTTTGGCGGCGCTCGCTTCACGCGGCGTCCCGAGATCGAGCAGCGGCTGCATCACCACCTCCAGCGCCGAAATACGCGGGATCACCCGTAGAAACTGGCTGACCCAGCCGATGGTGGTTTTGCGCACTTCCAGCACCTTGCGCGGCGTGGCGGTGACCAGGTCCACCCATTCGTCGCCGTGGCGGATATGAATATGGCCGCTGTCCGGCAGATAGTTGGCGTACAGCGAACGCAGCAGGGTCGATTTGCCGCTGCCGGAGTGACCGTGGAGCACCACGCACTCCCCGGCGTTAACGGTCAGCGAGGCGTCGGCCAGCACCGGCAGACGCACGCCGTGCTGCTGGTGCAGAACAAAGGTTTTATGGACGTTTTCAACGCGGATCATGTTAGCTCTCACGAGGTTGGGTTGCCGGGTGGCGCTTCGCTTACCCGGCCTACGAATAACGCACCTGTGGGCCGGGTAAGGCGCAGCCGCCACCCGGCAAAACAGCATTAATTCTGCAACACCGACGACACCAGCAGCTGGGTATAAGGATGGTGCGGATCGTCGAGCACCCGGTCGGTTAAGCCACTTTCCACCACCTGGCCCTGCTTCATTACCAGCAGTCGGTTCGCCAGCAGGCGGGCGACGCCGAGATCGTGGGTAACAATCACTACCGCCAGATTCAGCTCCACCGCCAGGCCACGCAGCAGATCAAGCAGCCGCGCCTGCACGGACACATCCAGCCCGCCGGTGGGTTCATCCATAAACACCAGCTTCGGCTGGGTGACCAGATTGCGGGCAATCTGCAGACGCTGCTGCATGCCGCCGGAGAAGGTGGTGGGCAGGTCGTCGATGCGCGAGGGCGGGATCTCCACCTCCTGCAGCCACTTTTCAGCGGTGGCGCGAATGTTGCCGTAGTGGCGGGCGCCGGTGGCCATCAGCCGTTCGCCGATGTTGCCCCCGGCGGAGACCTGGCGACGCAGACCGTCCATTGGGTGCTGATGCACCACCCCCCATTCGGTGCGCAGCAGGCGGCGGCGTTCGGCTTCGCTCATGGCGTACAGCGAGCGCTGCTGGTACAGCACCTCGCCCCGCTGCGGCGTCAGGCGGGCGGAGATTGCCTTCAGCAGGGTGGTTTTACCGGAGCCGGACTCGCCGACGATGCCGAGCACTTCTCCCGGCCACAGCTCGAAGGAGACATCGCGAAAACCTTTATCCGGGGCGTAGAGATGGGTCAGGTTATTCACAGCAAGTAATGGCTGGTTCATTTTTTCTGCCCCTCGCTCTGCTGGCGGCAATAGTCGGTATCGGAGCAGACAAACATCCGCTGGCCGCTGTCATCCAGCACCACTTCGTCGAGGTAGCTGTGGCGCGAGCCGCAGATGGCGCAGGGTTCATCCCACTCCTGGACGGTAAATGGGTGGTCGTCGAAATCGAGACTCTCCACCGGGGTATAGGGCGGCACGGCGTAGATCCGCTTTTCGCGCCCGGCGCCGAACAGCTGCAGCGCCGGCATCATATGCATTTTCGGGTTATCGAATTTCGGGATCGGCGAGGGATCCATCACGTAGCGGCCATTGACCTTCACCGGGTAGGCGTAGGTGGTGGCGATATGGCCGAAGCGGGCAATATCTTCATACAGTTTCACCTGCATCACGCCGTACTCTTCCAGGGCGTGCATGGTGCGGGTTTCGGTTTCACGCGGCTCGATAAAGCGCAGCGGCTCCGGGATCGGCACCTGGTAGATCAGGATCTGATCCTCCACCAGCGGCGTCTCCGGGATGCGATGGCGGGTCTGGATCAGGGTGGCGTCTTCGGTACGCTCGGTGGTGGCGACGCCGGTAACACGCTTAAAGAACTGACGAATCGACACCGCGTTGGTGGTGTCATCGGCGCCCTGGTCAATCACCTTCAGCACGTCGTTCTCGCCGATGACGCTGGCGGTCAACTGGATGCCGCCAGTGCCCCAGCCGTAGGGCATCGGCATTTCGCGACCGCCGAACGGCACCTGGTAGCCGGGAATGGCTACCGCTTTGAGAATAGCCCGGCGGATCATGCGCTTGGTTTGCTCGTCGAGATAAGCAAAGTTATAGCCAGTCAGTGGGTTAGCCACGTTCGTTCTCCCGTTGCAGGCGTTTCAGCAGCGCCAGTTCGGCCTGGAAATCGACATAGTGCGGCAGCTTCAGATGCGAGACGAAGCCGGCGGCTTCAACGTTATCGGCGTGGGCCAGCACAAACTCTTCATCCTGGGCGGGACCGGCAATCTCTTCGTCATAGTCCGCCGCCTGCAGGGCGCGGTCGACGAGGGCCATGGCCATCGCTTTGCGCTCGCTCATGCCGAAGGTCAGACCGTAGCCGCGGGTGAAGTGCGGCGGCTCATCCTGCGGGGCGACGAAGCCGTTGACCATTTCGCATTCGGTGAGCAGCAGCTCGCCAATATTGACGCTAAAGCCCAGCTCTTCCGGGACAATCTCCACCTGCACGTAGCCGCTGCGGATCTCGCCGGCAAACGGATGGTTGCGGCCATAGCCGCGCTGAGTCGAATAGGCCAGCGCCAGCAGGTAGCCTTCATCGCCGCGCATTAGCTGCTGCAGGCGCGAAGAACGTGAGCAGGGGTAGACCGGCGGGGTGCGGGTGATATCGTCGGGCGGTGTGCCGCGATCTTCCTCGGCCTTCGCCAGACCCTGCTGCGTGAGCAGGCTAAAGACGTGCGGCGTCGGCTGCGTGTCGCACTCGGCTTGCTGCACAGAAGGCGCTTCGCCGTTTGCCAGCAGGGTAAAATCGAGCAGGCGGTGGGTGTAGTCGTAAGTGGGGCCCAGCAGCTGGCCGCCGGGGATATCTTTGTACACTGCCGAGATGCGGCGTTCGAGACGCATTTTGGCGGTGTCGATCGGTTCGCTAACCGCCAGCCGCGGCAGGGTGGTGCGGTAGGCGCGCAGCAGGAAGATCGCTTCGACGTTATCGCCGCTGGCCTGTTTGAGCGCCAGCGCCGCCAGTTCGCGGTCGGCGATGCCGCCCTCGGTCATCACCCGGTCCACCGCCAGATTGAGCTGTTCGCCTATCTGGTCAACGCTCAGTTCGGGAAGCCGTCCATCGCCCCGTCGTTTCTGTTCCTGTAAGGCGTGAGCGGCGCGGATCGCCTTCTCGCCGCCCTTGACGGCAACGTACATTTAGCAAACCTCCACGTGAGTGGTGCGCGGGATCGCCAGCAGGCGCTCGCTGCAGGTGAGGATCAGATCAATGCCCAGCGGGAACGGGTGTGGGCGCTCCGTCAGTTCGTCAATGATGCAGTCCGGCAGCTGAGGGGCGATCATTCGCTCTTCGGCAATGCCCGCCCCGGTCAGGCGCAGCATGCGTCCGCCGCTAAGGCTGGCGAGCTGAACGATCAGCGTGACGCCGGTCTCCGGGGCGGTGACGGTGCCAGCGGAGAGGACGTTGAGCTGCTCGGCGCTGATGCCGTCATTGGCGACGGCAAAGACCGCCTGCTGCGGCTGGTCCACCAGCGGCGCGCCGGTATGAAAGCGCAGATTCTGTCCCACCAGATCGTTATGCAGAGCGCTGGCGAGCCAGACCGGCGTTTCGTGATCGGCAAGGGTCAATAGCAGGCTGGTGGAAGCGACGTTCAGCGGCTGCCAGCCGTGCTGTAACTGCTGCAGGGAGACAATCACCCCCGGCTCGCTCATCGCTTTCAGCAGGCGACGAAAACTGTGTTGGGCATCCTGCACAGCCAGGGAAAAAGCGGGTTGTAAGGTCATGCGTTATCTCCGCGAACCAGGGTAAAGAAGTCGACCCGGCTGGCGTTGACTTCGGCGCGTCGGGCTTCAATGCGCGCGCTGCGTAGCGCTTCCAGCGGGGTTATCAGGGTTTCCATTAAATTGTGAAAATGGCGGGGTGACTGCAGCAGGGCGTCGATGGCCGCGCAGCGTTCGGCGTGCGGGCGGTCGCGGCCTAAGATCCAGCTGTAGCCGAGCGTTCCGTCGGCCAGACGTACCGCGGCGCGGGTGAGCGTGGCGTCGCCGGCGAAGAAACGGTCGCCGATACCGCCCATCCGGGCCTGAAGCTGCACCAGGCCAGTCTCGGGAGTGCGGATCAGTTCATACTCCGGCGCCAGCTGCAGGGAGTGCATGCGCGCCAGAAGATCTTGCGGTTCACTGTGGGCCAGCACGGACATCCAGCGCTGGCGGGTGGCGGTATCGAAGTGCATTCAGTGCTCCATGGTGAATTCAATCATGTCGGCGCGGGTGAGGCTGACGGAGTATTCGGTGGCGGCCTGCTCGCCCTGGCGGCTGTTGAGGGTGCGGACGCAGAGCAGCGGCGCCATATTGGGGATCTCCAGCAGTTTGCTCTCTTTCGCCTGTGCGCGACGGGCGCTGATTTTGGTGCGCACCCGGGTCAGTTCGACGTCAAGCCGATCGCGCAGCAGGTCGTGCAGCGAGCCGTGGCTGAAGGTCTGTAACACCGGCCAGAAGCGCAGGTCGGCGAAGTAGTGGTCAATCAGGCACAGGGCGACGCCATTGACCCGGCGCAGGGTGCGCAGATGAATGACGTTCTCGCCCTCGCTAATACCAAAGGCTTCGGCAACGTGCGCGCTGGCGGGGCGCAGTACCGACAGCAGTTTTTCGCTGGTGGGATCGCTGCCTTGTTCCAGCAGGTTTTGGCTGAAACGCGCCTGGGCGTTGAGCGGGTAATCGATCGGCCGCATCAGCACCAGCACGCCCACGCCCTGACGGCGTTGTACCCAGCCGCGCTCAACCAGCTGGTCGATCGCCCGGCGCAGGGTGTGGCGGTTAACGTCGAAGCGCGTCGCCAGCTGCTGCTCGGCGGGCAGATAGTCACCGCAGCGATAGTGGTGGCGCAACTCCTGCTCAAGCCGGGCGGCGATTTCCTGATAGCGCGTGGGATAACTGGTCGGATGTCTGGACAGGTGCATGGTCATCAAGCCTCACACAGCATAGGCGAGGAGCTTCCTCGCGTTGTGAGCCGATCCTGACCGGTTTATGTTGCAGTTCGGTTAAGTGATGATGACTAAAGGATGAAGAGTTAATGCCAGACGGATGACAGGGCGGCCAGGCCGCCCTGGCGGGGTCAGCCTTGTTTGACCACGTTGATCATCCAGGGAACGCCAAAGCGATCCACGACTTTGCCGAAGCCGTGGGCCCAGAAGGTTTCCTGCCAGGCCATCTCAATGCGTCCGCCGACCGCCAGCGCGTCGAACCAGCGCTGACCTTCAGCGACATCCCTGGGATCGAGGACGAGGGTGAAGCCGGCGTAGTGTACATCGGGCCCGAAGGCGCTGTCGCTTAGCATCAGCTCGCCGTTGCCGATGCGCAGGCTGGCGTGGGCGATGGCGTCATTCGCCATCTTCTGGCCAGACGGGCAGCCGTCAGAGGCTTCCTGCGCCGAAGGCGGCATTTCGCCAAAGGTCATTTTAAACATCAGCTCCGCGCCCAGCGTCTGCTGATAGAAAGCGATCGCCTCGGCGCAGTTGCCCGCAAAGGCAAGGTAGGGACTTAAGGACATGGTGAATACCTCAGTGACCGTAACCCGTAAAGCGTAGTCGCCCGCAGCGGGATTGAGCCAGACGGCAGCGCGAAAATGGGGTGGGAATACCGCTGCAGGGGGCTGCATAAATAGCGGCGGCTGGCCGGATAAATAACCGGATACGCAGGGAGGCGAGGGACCGTCAGGATATCGGGAGCGGCGACGGCGATAGGGGAAAATAATCGCGTCGCCTGCCCGGAAATAAATCAGTTCTTTTTGACGAATTCAGATTTCAGCTTCATCGGGCCAAAACCGTCAATTTTGCAGTCAATATTGTGATCGCCTTCGACCAGGCGGATATTCTTCACTTTGGTGCCGATTTTCAGCATTGAAGAGCTGCCTTTAACCTTCAGATCCTTCACTACCGTGACGCTGTCGCCATCGGCCAGTAAATTGCCGTTGGCATCTTTAACGATCAGAACGTCGGTTTCTTCCGTGGCTTCGGCAGGGTTCCACTCATGGGCGCATTCCGGGCAGATGTACATGCCGTTGTCTTCATAAGTGTAAGTCGAATCGCATTTTGGGCAGTGTGGCAGTTGCATGACGTTCCTCGTGATGTCGTCGAAAAACAGGACGTTGGTCCTTTAAACAGCGGCTGAGAGCCGAAAGTGGGTGTGATTATAGCGCAATCACCCACTTTTGTCGGGTGTTTTTTTGCTAAAAAATAGCCGTGGTGTTATTCCGGGAAGAAGCGAATAAACGCTGAAATTAACCGCCCGAGGTGGAGCAAAATCGACGAAATAATTTCCGGGCGATCGGCAGGAAATGAACTTATTTATTTTCCGGCACTCTGTAATTAGGCGGTAAATTTATGTGAAGTTGATCGCAGATATAAACACTGTTAGGGTAAAAAAGGGGAGCAGGTCAATTTCATCAATTATCACGATGAGCCGCTCTATTTATTCACCAGTAGCCAGAGCAGGCGTCAACAGGTTCGGTTGTACATTCTGTCAGCAGACAGTGCAGGCAAACCTGCTACGCTTGAAATGAGGAGCACAGCAATTCACCGCTCCTGACGCACGATGCGAATGGCTTTGCCATTCGGCGAAGAGGCGTGCACTCAAGGCGGAGTAGCAGAGGAAAAATATGCTTAAAAGGAAAAAAATAAAGCCCATCACCCTTAAGGATGTGACCATCATCGACGATGGTAAACTGAAAAAGGCGATCACCGCGGCCTCCCTGGGCAACGCGATGGAGTGGTTCGATTTCGGCGTCTACGGCTTTGTGGCCTACGCCTTAGGTAAAGTCTTCTTCCCCGATGCCAACCCAAGCGTGCAGATGATTGCCGCACTCGGTACCTTTTCCGTTCCATTTTTAATACGTCCGCTGGGCGGCCTGTTCTTCGGGATGCTGGGCGATAAATATGGTCGGCAGAAAATTCTCGCGATAACTATCGTGATCATGTCGATAAGTACTTTCTGTATCGGCCTTATTCCTTCGTATGCCACGATAGGTATCTGGGCGCCGATCCTGCTGCTGCTGTGTAAAATGGCGCAGGGTTTCTCGGTCGGTGGTGAATATACCGGGGCATCGATCTTCGTCGCGGAATACTCCCCTGACCGTAAACGCGGGTTTATGGGCAGCTGGCTGGACTTTGGCTCCATCGCCGGGTTTGTGATGGGGGCTGGCGTGGTGGTCCTGATCTCCAGCGTAGTGGGGGAACAGAACTTCCTTGAGTGGGGTTGGCGTATCCCGTTCTTCCTGGCGCTGCCGTTAGGCATCATCGGGCTCTATCTGCGCCATGCGCTGGAAGAAACCCCGGCGTTCCAGCAGCATGTGGACACCATGGAGCAGGGCGACCGTGAAGGTCTGCAGGACGGGCCGAAGGTCTCCTTTAAAGAGATTGCCACGAAGCACTGGCGCAGCCTGCTGACCTGTATCGGTCTGGTGATTTCCACTAACGTGACCTATTACATGCTGCTGACCTACATGCCGAGCTACCTGTCGCATAACCTGCACTACTCGGAAGACCATGGGGTGCTGATCATCATCGCCATCATGGTCGGGATGCTGTTTGTGCAGCCGGTTATCGGCATGCTCAGCGACCGTTTCGGCCGCCGTCCGTTTATCCTGATTGGTAGCGTGGCGCTGTTTGCCCTGTCGATCCCGGCCTTCATTATGATCAACAGCAACGTGATTGGCCTGATCTTCGCCGGCCTGCTGCTGCTGGCGGTGGTGCTGAACTGCTTTATCGGGGTGATGGCCTCCTCGCTGCCGGCGATGTTCCCGACGCATATCCGCTTCAGCGCCCTGGCCAGCGCCTTTAACATCTCGGTGCTGATTGCCGGTCTGACGCCAACCCTGGCGGCGTGGCTGGTGGAAACCACGCAGAACCTGATGATGCCGGCGTACTACCTGATGGTGATCGCCATGGTGGGTATGGCCACGGGCCTGTCGATGAAAGAGACCGCTAACCGTCCGCTGAAAGGAGCGACCCCGGCGGCATCGGACATCCAGGAAGCGAAAGAAATCCTTGGTGAGCACTACGATAACATCGAACAAAAAATCGAAGATATCGATCAGGAGATTGCCGATCTGCAGGCAAAACGGTCGCGACTGGTGCAGCAGCATCCGCGTATCAACGACTAACCGTTTTTCACGATAAACCATGCCGCCTGGGGAAACCCCGGCGGCATTTTTTATGCCTCCGGCAGGGCCAGACCGTGACGACGCTGTTGGCTAAGTTTACGGTACTGCTGCGGCGGCATCCCCACGTAGCGGGTAAAGGTGCTGTAGAAACGGCTGCTGGAGCGGAAACCGGCGGTGAGGGCGATATCCAGGATGGTCTTGTCGGTATCGCTCAGCAGCGCCCGCACGTGATTGATACGCATGGCGGTAATGTACTGCTTCATGGTTTGCTGCATCACTCTCTGGAATACCCCCATCGCATAGTTAGGGTTGAGCTTAACGTGCTCGGCGACGGCATTGACGGTCAGCGCCTGGTCGTAGTGGGCGGCGATAAATTCCAGCATCTGGCTGACATAAAACTGCGCATGGCGCGAGACGCTGTTCTTATGGGTGCGCGAGGTTTTGTTGACCAGAATCGGCTGCCAGCCGGCGAGGCTCAGCCGCTTCAGCATCAGGGCGATTTCATCGATCGCCAGCTGGCGAATCTGTTCATTGTCGTGGTTCAGCTCCTGCTGCCAGCGGCGCACCTCGAAGGCGCTCAGCTGCTGGGCGGCGAGGGATTTAATCACCATCCCGTGAGTGACGTGGTTGATCAGCTCCCGGTCCAGCGGCCATGAGAGAAACAGATGCATCGGCAGGTTAAAGATCGCCATCTGCTGGCAATCCCCCGGGCGGGTCAACTGATGCGGCGTACAGGCCCAGAACAGAGTGATATAGCCTTTCTCTATGCGCACCACTTCGTTATTAATCAAATATTCCACGTCGCCATCGAACGGCACGTTGACCTCCACCTGGCCATGCCAGTGGCTGGTAGGCATGGCGTGCGGCGGGCGCAGCTCGATATCCATACGCTGATACTCAGAGTAGAGCGCCAGCGGGCTGCGGCTCTGCTTTTCATCGCTGCTGCACATAAAGGGATCGGGGGGCAGGGAGGTGAAGCGGTATTCCATCGTTAGCGTATTCCTGAATTGTCAGAGTGGCTGCATTTTTCGCCAGAACTGACGACAGCTTAGCGGAAGAATCGGCCCATTTTCTCTCCTTTTTGCGCAATCTGTTCCCGAAAACTCAGATTTTGTGGCGCTTAATGGCCGATCTGAGCTTTCGGGAATGCTCCGGTTGGAACAGGGCAGCGCAACGCTGAACGGCGTGCCACTCTGCAAGGGTTCAATGACCTGATGGAGAGAGCGTAATGACCGCCCCAAAAATTACCTTTATCGGCGCCGGTTCGACGGTGTTCGTTAAAAATATTCTCGGTGATGTTTTCCAGCGCCCGGCGCTGAAATCGGCGCATGTCGCGCTGATGGATATCGATGACACCCGGCTGGAAGAGTCGCATACCGTGGTGCGCAAGCTGATGGATTCCGTCGGCGCGAAGGGCGAAATCAGCTGCCATCGCGATCGCAAAACCGCCCTGCAGGGCGCTGATTTCGTTGTGGTCGCCTTCCAGATTGGCGGCTATGAGCCCTGTACCGTCACTGATTTTGAGGTCTGTAAACGCCATGGCCTGGAGCAGACCATCGCCGATACGCTGGGTCCGGGGGGCATTATGCGCGCCCTGCGCACCATACCTCATCTATGGGCTATCTGCGACGACATGACCGAGGTCTGCCCGGACGCCACCCTGCTTAACTACGTCAACCCAATGGCGATGAACACCTGGGCCATCTACGCCCGCTACCCGCATATTAAACAGGTTGGCCTGTGCCACTCGGTGCAGGGAACGGCGGAAGAACTGGCGCGCGATCTTGACCTCAACCCGGCGGATTTACGCTACCGCTGCGCCGGGATTAACCATATGGCGTTCTATCTCTCGCTGGAGAAAAAGCTCGCCGACGGCAGCTATGTCAACCTTTATCCCGACCTGCTGCAGGCCTACGCTGACGGGCGCGCGCCGAAGCCTAACCTGCACGGCAACCCGCGCTGCGAAAACATCGTCCGCTATGAGATGTTCAAAAAGCTCGGCTACTTTGTGACCGAGTCGTCGGAGCATTTTGCCGAATACACGCCATGGTTTATCAAGCCGGGCCGCGAGGACCTTATCGCCCGCTATAAAGTGCCGCTGGATGAATACCCGAAACGCTGCGTCGAGCAACTGGCCAACTGGCATCAGGAGCTGGAGAGCTATCAGCGCGGCGAGCGCATCGAGGTGAAGCCATCCCGCGAGTATGCCAGCACCATCATGAACGCCATCTGGACCGGCGAGCCAAGCGTGGTGTATGGCAACGTACGCAATGACGGCCTTATCGACAACCTGCCGCAGGGCTGCTGCGTGGAAGTGGCTTGCCTGGTGGACGCCAACGGCATTCAGCCGACCAAAATGGGTGCGCTGCCGGCGCATCTGGCGGCGCTGATGCAGACCAACATCAACGTGCAGACGCTGCTCACGGAGGCGATCCTCACCGAAAATCGCGATTACGTCTATTACGCCACGATGATGGATCCGCACACCGCCGCGGTGCTGGGGATCGAAGAGATCTACGCGCTGGTGGACGATCTGATCGCCAGCCACGGCGACTGGCTGCCGTCCTGGCTGCATCGTTAATCTTCTCATGCCGCCGGGGGCAACGACCCGGCGGCGTCCTGCCTGCTCTATCAAACACTGAAGGAGGCGCTGGCGACAGCGACCTGTACCCTATGAGTATTTCAATGACAACAAAGCTCAGCTACGGATTTGGTGCCTTTGGTAAAGATTTCGCTATCGGTATCGTCTACATGTACCTGATGTATTACTACACCGATATTGTTGGACTGTCGGTTGGGGTGGTCGGCACCCTGTTTCTGGTGGCGCGGATCCTCGATGCGATAGCCGATCCGATCATGGGGTGGATCGTGAATTGTACGCGATCGCGATGGGGAAAATTCAAACCGTGGATCCTGATCGGCACGATAACCAACTCGGTGGTGCTGTATATGCTGTTCAGCGCCCATCACTTCTCCGGCGGGGCGTTACTGGCATGGGTGTGGCTAACCTACCTGCTGTGGGGGTTCACCTACACCATCATGGATGTGCCGTTCTGGTCGCTGGTGCCGACTATTACCCTCGATAAGCGCGAACGTGAACAGCTGGTGCCCTATCCACGCTTTTTCGCCAGCCTGGCGGGATTCGTTACTGCCGGCGTCACGCTGCCGTTTGTCAGCGCCGTGGGCGGCGCCGACCGCGGTTTCGGTTTCCAGATGTTCACCCTGGTGTTGATCGCCTTCTTCGTGGTTTCCACCCTCGTCACTCTGCGCAACGTCCACGAGGTTTACTCCTCGGATAGCGGCGTGAGCGAGGATGCCAGCCATCTCTCACTGCGCCAGATGGTGGCGCTGATCTATAAAAACGATCAGCTGGCCTGCCTGTTGGGCATGGCGCTGGCTTATAACACGGCGGCAAATATTATCGCGGGCTTTGCGATTTACTACTTTACCTACGTGATTGGCAGCGCAGAGATGTTCCCGTATTACATGTCCTACGCCGGCGCGGCGAACCTGCTGACCTTAGTGCTGTTTCCGCGGCTGGTGAAAGGGCTGTCGCGACGTATTCTGTGGGCGGGCGCTTCGATCATGCCGGTGCTGGGCTGTGGCGTGCTGTTGCTGATGGCGCTGAGCGGGGTCTATAACATCGCGCTGATTTCGCTGGCCGGCGTGCTGTTGAATATCGGTACCGCGCTGTTCTGGGTGCTGCAGGTTATTATGGTGGCCGATACCGTCGACTACGGCGAATATACGATGAACATCCGCTGCGAAAGTATCGCCTATTCGGTGCAGACGCTGGTGGTGAAAGCGGGCTCGGCGTTCGCGGCCTGGTTTATCGCCATCGTGCTCGGTATCATCGGTTACGTGCCGAATGTGGCCCAGTCGTCCCAGACGCTGCTGGGGATGCAGGCGATTATGATTGCGCTGCCGACGCTCTTTTTTGCCCTGACGCTGTTGCTCTATTTCCGCTATTACAAGCTCAACGGCGATATGCTGCGTCGTATTCAGATTCACCTGCTGGATAAATATCGCCGGGTACCGGAAAATGTGGCTGAGCCGGAACGGCCCATTGTGGTACCCAACCAGCTGTAAAAAGCGTTCAAAAACCGCTGACGAAAGAGGGGAGGGATGCTCTCTTTTTGGACAAAAATGAGCGTCGAAAACGGGCGAAAAGAGAAAAACGTATTTCTCTAATTTGCCTCAAAATGGTCTCTTTTTATGCGCACGGAGTTGCTATTGGCTCCATTTGTTCTCAAATAAAACTCAGAATTGTCTCTTTTTTGTGCTCTTGCGCTGCTTTTTAACTCTTGCTACGCTTGTTGGGTGTTACATTTTTCTCTTATTTGTCTCAGTGATGGAGCAATGCGATGCGCATTTTTATCGATGATGGTTCAACCAATATCAAAATGCTGTGGGAGCAAGATGGCGAAACTTTCACCCATATCAGCCCCAACAGTTTTAAACGCGGCTGGTCTGCCACCTTCGGTTCCGGGAAGCCTTTTAACTACACCGTGGATGATGAAAAGTACTCATTCGACCTGATCACCCCCGATGCGCTCCCGACCAATAATATTGACTGGCAGTACAGCCCGTTGAACTCCATCGCTGTCCATCACGCGCTGCTGACCAGCGGTCTTGAGCCACAGGACGTCGAAATAGTCGTGACGCTGCCGCTGACTGAATTTTATGACGAGGATGCGCAATATCGCCTCGACAACATTGAGCGTAAGAAAAAGAGCCTGCTGCGCGAAGTTAAACTGAATAAAGGCGTGGTGTTCAATATCACCAAAGTCACCGTGCGCCCGGAATCGATTCCGGCGGGCATTAGCCTGTGTGATGAACTCAAGCCCTCCCATTCGGTGCTGATTATCGACCTCGGTGGCACCACGCTCGATATCTCGATGGTCGCCGGGCAGATGACCTCGGTATCGCGCATTTACGGCGATCCGAAGCTGGGCGTATCGCTGGTGACCGACGCCGTTAAGCTGGCGCTGGCGCGGGCTAACACCGATACCTCAAGCTATAACGTCGATCAGATCATTATCAATCGCCATGACGAAGAGTATCTAACCGATAACATTAACGATCCGGATGCGGTTTCTGAGGTGAAGAAGGTAATCAATAACAGCATCGAACGTCTGACCACCCGCGTCCTGACGGCTATCGATAGCTTTAAAGGCTACTCGCATGCCATCGTGATTGGCGGCGGTGCGCCGCTGGTGGCCGATGCCATTCGTGAACGTATGGGCCTGCGTGAGGACCGTTTCGTGGTGGCTGAAGAGCCGCAGTTCGCCCTGGTGCGTGGTCTGAAAATTATTGGCTAAGGAGCGTCTATGACTCTGGATCGCAGAAAAGTGCTGATTTACCTGCGCCCGGATATCAGCGCCAGCGAGCGCTTCGCGGACGCAAAAATTGAGGCCCACCACCGCGGCGACCGCGGCGATATGTCGCGCACGGCGCTGCTGGCGGGGCTGGCGTTAGGGGAAGTCGATAGCCGCTTGCCGTCGATGCTGGCGGCGCTGCTGGCGGAAGACACGAAACCGGAAACGCTGCGCAAGATGCTGGCCTCGTTCCTTGAGATCCAGCCGGCCTCTTCCGTCCCGGCAGCCGCGCCAGCGGCCGCCCCGGCTAAGGCGCCGGAGCCGCCCGCGCCGGTGAGCGAGAGCGTTTCGGCGCGCAACCTCGCCGGTTCGCTGCCGGACTAAGCGCTATTCGCGGTTTGCGCTATCCGGGAAACTCCCCGGCTTGCGCTGCGCTTAGCCGGGCTACTGTTTACACTGTCCGGTAGCCCGGGTAAGGCGGAACGCCGCGACTGGGAAATTCCCCGGCTTGCGCTGTGCTTAGTTTGTAGGCCGGGTCAGGCGTAGCCGCCACCCGGCAGTAAGACGGTACGCCGCCACCCGGGATGTCGCCCCTATCCGTGGGTGAGAAAGCGGGCCAGGCGCTGCTGCAGCAGGCGATTTTCGCGGGTCAGCCGCGCGTTCTCATCCAGCAGGGTCAGCGCCACCGCGATCCCCGGCCAGTCCAGCTCCAGCTCGTTACGCAGGCGCACCGCGCGATGGACAATCGTCACCGCGCTGTCGTCGAACAGCCAGGTGTCCGCCTGCGGCTGGTGCGGTTCAATCATGCCTAAGCCGACAATCTCCGTCAGCTCCTCTTCCGACACCCCGGTACGCAGGCACAATTCGGTAATGGTAAACGTCACTGTTACTGTAGCCATCAGGCTTTCCCCCATGTCTTACGCGGATCGAAGCTGGCTTCGGCGGTGGCCAGCTGTTGCCAGAGCTCACGCGCTTTTTCATCTGGTTTTGGCGGCATCACAATTTTAATAACGGCGAACAAATCGCCGGTGTGGGTTTTGCTCACCAGCCCTTTGCCCTTGATACGCAGGCGCTGCCCTGCCTGGCTACCCGGCGGCACCGTCAGCAGAATGCTCTCTTTCAGGGTGGGCACCGTGACTTTGGCGCCCAGCGCGGCCTCCCACGGCGCCAGCGGCAGGACGATCTCCAGGTTATGTCCCACGATGTCGAACAGCGGGTGCGGGGCGATGTGGATCACCAGCCACAGATCGCCGTTCGGGCCGCCGTTTTCGCCCGGCGTCCCCTGGCCTTTCAGGCGGATACGCTGACCATCGACTACCCCGGCGGGGATCTTCACATTCAGCGTCTTCGGCGTTTCGCTTTCGATCATGCCGAACACGTTATACACCGGCAGGTTATAGCTGATGGTGCGGGTCTGCTCAGCCAGCGTCTCTTCAAGGAACACCGCGACCTCGATCTCCAGGTCGTGGCCGCGCGACGCGTGCTGACGGCGACGCTGATGCGCCTGCTGGCCAAACATGGAGGAGAAGATGTCGTCGAAATCCTGCTGGCTGTAGCTCTGCTCGTGGGTCTGCTGCTGGCGACCGAACCCGGGATCGTTGCGATGCTGCCAGAGCTGATCGTATTCCGCGCGCCGTTGCTCATCTTTCAGGACTTCCCAGGCTTCGGCGAGATCCTTAAATTTGGCTTCGGCATCGTTTTCTTTACTGACGTCGGGGTGGTACTTGCGCGCCAGGCGGCGGTAGGCGGTCTTGATGGTTTTCAGATCGTCGGTTGGTTGCACCCCGAGAATGGCATAATAATCCTTCAATTCCATGCTGTTATCTCATCTATGCTCAGTGCGGTGGTTACATATTCCCTGGATCAGGCGTCTGTATAAAGCGTAGGGCAAATGCGCCCTGAAGGGGAAGAAAAGTGGCAGAAACTTGACGCCGTCGGGGTCAACGGCGTCTTGGGCAAGGCTAGTCTTTCGCCTGCGGCCGCTGACGACGGCGCCAGCCTGCGAACAGCACCAGCAGCGCGCCGATGGCGCCGGCCAGGCGCGCCATGCCCTCGCCGGCAGTGGGAAACAGCTGGCGGAGGGTAGGGTCGCTGACCAGCATTGAGCCGGCAATCCAGCCGATGAGCATCCCGCCCAGCAGCACCACCGCGGGAAAGCGGGTGAGCAGGGCTAGCACCAGTTTGCTGCCGGCGACGATAACCGGGATGCTGATCGCCACGCCGAGGGCGACCAGCGCAATGTGTCCTTTGCCTGCGGCAGCCACCGCCAGCACGTTATCCAGCGACATGATCACATCCGCTACGGTGATGGTGATTGCGGTGCGCCACAGGCTGCCGGAGCTGGCAACCTCGCTCTCGTCCTCCTCATCACTGACCAGCCTGATGCCAATCCACAGCAGGAGCAACGCGCCGACTATTTTCAGCCACGGCAGCGACAGGAGATACAGGGCGATCGCCAGCAGCAGGATGCGCGCCAGGATGGCTCCTACGGTGCCGATGACGATCGCTTTGGTGCGTTTTTGCGGCGGCAGTTTGCGACAGGCCATGGCGATCACCACGGCGTTATCGCCGCCCAGCAGTAAGTCGATGGCGACAATCTGCAGCATAATCACCGCCATGTCCCATTGTTGAAGAAACGCATACATATTGAGAGAAACCACCTGAAATAAATACCACGAAAAGCCGCTGCGCAGGGGACTCCGCCCGGTGAGTGTTGACCGCTGGCGCCGGCCCGCGCCGACGCGCGTGGAACCTGAGCCTGAAAAATAAAGTTACGAATCAACGCGCCGTCGGGCAAGGCTTCGGCGAAAAAGGGTGATATTTTGTCATACAGACACACCTGCCGTTCACTTATCGCAAGGATCCCCACTATGTCTGGCCACAAGAAATACCTCTCTGTCGCCCTGCTGAGCGCTGTTTTACTGCCGGCGATGGCCTCTGCCGCTGACGCGCCGGCGACCTTCACCCCGGAACAGGAGGCGCAAATCGGCAAAATCGCCGCCGATTACCTGGTCGCCCACCCGGAAGTTCTCCTGCAGGCAAGCCAGAAACTGCAGCAAATTCAGGCTGAGCAGCAGGCCAGCGCGGCCACCCAGGCGGTGCTGAAGAATGCCGCCTTGCTGACTCAGGATAAAAATACCCCGACCTACGGCCCGGCCAACGGCAAAGTCACGGTGATTGAGTTCTTTGACTACCAGTGCGTCTACTGCAGCCGGCTGGCGCCGGTGATGGAACAGGTGATTAAAGCGCATCCGCAGACCCGCTTCGCTTTTAAAGAGTGGCCTATCTTTGGCGGCCGCTGGGAAAGCTCGCTGGAAGCAGCGAAAACCGGCCTGCAGATCTATCAGCAGAAAGGGGCGGATGCCTATCTGACCTACCATAACGGGATCTACGCCACCGGACATAACGAAGGCAAGCTGACGACGGCGGATATCCAGCAGCAGGCGAAGAAAGCCGGCTTTGATGCGAAGAAGGCCAGCGACGTCGAACCGGTACTGCAGAGCATTAACGACCTGGCGCAGGAGATTGGTCTTAGCGGCACGCCGGGCGTGATCGTGATGCCGACCACCGGCGCCACGGAAGCCAGCATCACCGTCTTCCCGGGACTGGCGGATAAAGCCTCGCTCGAAGCCGCGATTAAAAAAGCCGGCGGCTGATCGGCGGCGTCGTTACCCGGTCAGGGCCGCCGAGGGCGGCTCTGCTATCATTCATGATCCCTTTCCTCGTTCGGCGGCGGCAGCGCGTGGCTTTTTAAATCAATAATCTGGCCAATGTGATCGTGGTAAACGGTCAGCAAATTATAGCGACTCATCTCGGAGATGATCTGCGGGGCGACGTTAAAGCTGCTGGCCAGCTCCTCATCCCGCAGGGTAAGCACCGCGGTGTGACGCCGGGTGTGGGCGCGGCGTCGGTTATAGTGATACCAGAGGATCAACAGCCAGCCGTTCAGCGCGGCAAGCAATAAATACACCAGCGCCGTATTCAGGGAGTCCATCAGCGACGACCAGCGCGGGGAGGGCGGCGCGATGAACTGCATCAGCAAATTGGCGTAAAGAAAGAACAGAAAACCGAGCCAGGCCAGCAGCGTTAAGCCGGCGTCCACCAGCCGGGGCAGCACGCGGTGTTCGGTTAAGATGAGCGTATTTTCATTCATCGCAGGCTTCCTTTTCCCCGGTCCGGGCTCACCCAGCGCGCGCGGGAACGTTGACGTTTCAACATCACCTTCGGAAAAGCGACCAGCGTGGTCAGCAGGCCGATCATCCAGTAAACCATCGGGAACCAGATCACCCAGAACAGGGATTTGGCCACCTTTTTCTCATAGCGCCGTTCGATATACAGGCTGGCGACGAACTGCAGCAGGCACATCAGGCCGAGCAGCATGCCGGTGAACTCAGGCGGAAACAGACTGTGCACGGTCAGGTTGTCCGGCAATGGCATCAGGCGGCTGAGGATAAACAGCAGGATGGTGACCGCGTAGGCAAAGGCCCACAGCGTGGAGCAGGCATACTCCAGAAACAGCGGCCACATCCGATGATGCTGCCAGTGAAACAGGCGGCGCAGGTTGACCAGAAAGACTTCGGCCCCGCCCTGGGCCCAGCGCAGACGCTGCTTCCATAACCCTTTGAGGGTCTCAGGCATCAGGATCCAGCACAGCGCCCGCGGCTCGAAAAAAATGTCCCAGTGGCGGAGCTGAAGCTTCCAGCTGATATCAATATCTTCAGTGATCATATCCGGGCTCCAGTAGCCGACGTCCGCCAGGGCCTGGCGCCGGAAGGCGGCGATCACGCCAGAGACGGTAAAGACCCGGCCATAGATCCGCTGCGTCCGCTTGATAAGCCCAATGATCGACGAGAACTCCCCGACCTGAATGCGGCCGATCAGCGTGGATCGGGTGCGGATCCGCGGATTGCCGGTGACCGCCCCGACGTGCGGGTAGTGGATGAGCGGGGCGACCAGCCAGGCCGCGGTATCCCGGTCCAGCAGGGCGTCGCCATCGATGCAGACCAGCAAATCGCCGCGGGCGGCGGCGGCGCCCGCTTTGAGCGCCACCGCTTTTCCCTGATTGGCGGCCAGGTGGATCACCCGCAGCCTCGGCTCCTCCTGCGCCAGCTGCTGCAGCACCTGGGCGGTGTTGTCGGAAGAGCCGTCGTTAATCGCGATCACTTCGAGATTGGCGTAACGCTGGGCCAGCGCTGCGCTGATGGTCTCCCGGGCGTTTTTCTCCTCGTTAAAGCAGGGGATCAGGATCGAGATCAGCGGATTGCCCGGCAGCGTCGGCGGCGGGGTATCCTCGCCCCACGGCCAGTGGCGCTCCAGCTGAAACCAGAAGTACAGACCCCCGGTGATCCATAGCACCGACATAAACAGCGGCCAGAAAAAGACAAAGTCGAGGATAAGCTCGCCGGTAAATACCGCTGCGACGCCTAACGGCAGCCCGAATACGAGGCATAAAATGCACAATGCGATAATGCGATCAGTCATGGTCAGGGTACCACCAGGAAGAGAATTGCGGTCTGATACGGGAGATATCAGGCTGATTGTTAATGAAATCGTCTGGGTAGTAGCCGTAGTTTTTGACGCCGTTTAGCCGCAGCAAACGCATCCAGTCCGCCAGCTGTTGGTCAGGAATGGCGTTGTGCTGGCGTCGGCTCCAGTCTCTGGCCTGTAGCTCAAAGATGGTTTTCTTCAGCGCGCCCGGGTGGCGGGCGACGGTCTGCACCAGCCGCGTCAGCCAGGCCTGGCTGGCGTCGATCGGCACGGACTCCATCAGCGGCATCGCCATGGGCACCGTCCAGTCATAGGCGGCAAGGAAGTCATCCAGATTTTGCGCAAACCAGGCTTCGCTCTGCGGCTCCAGGATCGGCAGGGCGAAGAGATTACGCGCCGTTTTTACCTGCGGGCCGCGGATGGCCTGCACCGCCTGGCGCAGCTGCAGAGTGAAGCGGGTCAGGGTTTGGCTTTTGAAACGCATCCATGCTTCACGCTCCTGCGGACGCTGGGGCACCGGGCCGGCATCGCGCGCCAGGCCACTCTGCCGCCAGGCGGCGACCGCCTCCGGGCTCACGTCTTCAAAATCGGTCAGCACGGCGTCGTCGTGGAACAGAATCCCGCTGAAGCTGGCGTGTCGGGCCAGATCCTCATAGATGTCGGTGATCTGCTGGCGAACCCGCGGATCCCAGGGCGACAGGCGAACATAGGGCTGACGGGCAAGCAACGCCTTCCCGGTTTGCGGATCCCAGCGCTGAACGCGCGGCAGATCGGACGAGAGATCGAAGGCCAGCACCGGCATCCAGGCATAAACCTTCACCCCGCCGCGGGTCTGCAGCTGCCAGGAGACGAAGTTAAACAGGTCGGCGCGCATCGGCAGCCAGCGGTTGGGGAAATAGAGCGACTTGACCGTGCCGTCGCCCTGCGGGTCGGAGAAGGCCTGCAGAAAGACGTGGCTGATTTTCATGTCATAGACGCGCTGTATCAGCTTATCGATATTCTTTGCCTGCTGGACGGGATTGGGGTCATAGACATAGTCCAGATCGACATGCATCACCCGAACAGGATCGGCTTCCTGGATCTGGGTTACGGCGTTGGCAAAGGCCTTGATCGACGGGTTACCGGCGATCAGCATGCGCGGAATATTGTCCAGATCCTTCACGTTGCCCAGGCCGTCGTTCAGCGTAAACGCCAGCTGATACCCCTGCTGTTTGGCGATGGCCAGAGTGCTGCCGCTGGCGGCGCCGTAGGGCCACACCCAGGCGCGCGGCGCTTTCCCGGCGACGTCGTGGATTTTCGCCGTTACTTTCTGCACGTCATCGGTCATTCGCCGGGTAAACTGCGCGTCGCTTTCATAGCGGCCGGTGGTTTTATCCCAGCCTCGGTTGGCGGCGGCGGGCTCGCGGCTGCCTTGCGGATTGGCCGGCAGGCCGTAATGCGAGGCCCAGGTGTGCGCGCCGATCTCCACCAGCGGCGAGCGGCTGAGCTCGCGCACCATCTCCCAGGTGGCGAAGCGATCGCGCGGCGTCATCAGGCCACCAAAATTAACGGGCTGGTTGGCGGGGGTGTCCACCCAGCTGCCCACCGGCGCCCACAGCGCCGGAACGTTCCAGGCTTTAAGCAGCGGCCAGACGCGGGTATAAAAACTGCTATAGCCATCGTCGAAGCTGAGAAGAAAAGCTTTAGGCGGAAGCGACTTAAGGCCATGATGGGCGTCCAGAATGTCCTGAACGCTCACGGCATGGTAGCCGTGATGCAGCAGCCAGGCGATCTGCTCATTAAGCGCGCTGGTCCGCACCGAAAGATAACGCTGGTCGGCAGCGTCGTCTTCGACGTCATGATAGGCCAGCACCAGAAAGCGATCCGCCGGCCAGGGTTTATTGGCCTCCAGCTGGGGTCGTTGCTGCGGGGCGAGGAAGGGGACCTCCTCAGCACGCACGCTGAAGATAAGGCACAGCCAGCCGAGAAGCATCAGGCCGTTGCGCAGGGTCGTGTTCAGCATGGTCATCCTTAAAACCGTATGTTTGCATCAACAGTGATGGCGAGGTTGTTTTCACGTTTACCGTCGTAGGGGCGTTTGTCCCAGTTCAGCATCACCCCGGCGTCGACGAGGTTGTTCCAGCGCAGACGCTGGCCGTAGCCCAGCGTCGTTATCGCGCCGGCGGCGTGATTTTTTTGCCAGTAGCTGCCGCCGCCGGCGAGCAGCTGCTGACTCCAGACGGTGTCATACCGCTGGTAAAGCGTGTGATCGACGGTCAGCGCTGCGGTGGCCGCGAGGTCGCGGGCCGGACTGTAATACGCGGTGTCAGTGCGGCTATTGGCGCTGGCCGCCAGACCGGGCTGCAGATCCAGCGTTAACCACGGCGTCTGCCAGAGGCGCTCTTTACCAGAGAGGGTGTACTCCTGACGACGGTTGTGGTCGGTAAAGCGGCTGGCGGCCACGCTGACGCGGTACTCCCGGCGCTCGTTTTGATACCATCGCAGCCAGCCTTCGCCGCGGTTGGCGCTGACGCCGTTGCGTAACGCGCGCAGCGGCGTCTGCTGCGAAATCCGCTCCAGCTCGCCGCCCAGCTGCCAGCGATCGTTGACGTCGTGCGCGGCGGAAAGGCGGACGCCGGGCTTATTCTCGCCGTGAAAATTGACGCTGGAGAGTTCAAGTTCTCCCCAGGCGTCGCGCGGGCGCCATTCAATACCGGCGAACAGCTGGCGACGGCTGCCTGTCCCCTCTTCAAAATTGCCTTTGGCAAAGCGGTGGCCGCCAAACAACCGCCAGCTGTCGGCTATCGGCGGGCTGTAGATCGCCGTCTCAAAACTGAGGTCGTGGGTACCGCTCACCGGGTTGTCGGAATGCAGCCCTTTGCCAACGCTCAGGCGCAGCTCGGAGAAATGATGGACTTCGCGGGCTTTGGCCAGGCGTTGGGTATTCAGATCCCGTGGCGAGCGGGCGATAACGTCGTCGGTCAGCAGATCCATCTGCCGCCACTCCTGCAGATCGAGAGCGACCCAGGCCTGCTGGCGCTCCAGCTGCAGGCTGGCGGGCTCCAGGGTTTCCGCCGCTTTCAACTGGCGTTCGGCAGCCCGCGGCAGCCCTCTGTCCTGCAGCACGGCGGCATAGTCGATCTGCAGCCCCTGGTTGCCGGGGGCCGTCGCCGCCAGGCGCTGCATGCGGGCTTCGGCCTGCGGCAGGGCGTTGGTGGCGGAAAGATAGTGCACGTTAAGCGTCTGCGCGGTGAGCCAGTCGTCGTTCGGCTGGGGCGTCGGCGAGCCGTAGAGATGACGGATGTAGGGCGCATTCCGGGTGAGGCGGGCGACATACCGTTGCGCTGCCGGATACTGACCTGTGTCCAGCAGGGCGTAGAAAAGCTCATGTTCTTCATTCTGTTGGCTCGTCAACCACGAGGGATGCTGATGAATGAGCGTCAACGCAGGCTCAATCTGCTTAAGGGCGATATAAGAGGAGATGACCCAGCCGATGGCCCAGTCGGGAACCACCTGCTGCTGCGCGAGCAGGCTTTGGTATTCGCGGATGATCTGCGCGTAGTCTGCGTTGGCGTACAGCGCGCCCAGACGGTCAATGCGCGCCCGGGTGATGTCCGGGGCGGCCTGCGGATCGGGACGCCAGGCGGCGATCATCGCGTCGTATTGCGCCAGTGCCGTGCGGGCCAGCGCGTAACGCGCATTTTCTTCACGGGAAGGCGTATCGGCAAGGCGCACCAGCTCGGCGGCGGCGTTCAGCTGCAGGTTGCGCTTTTCCGCGGGCGTCAGTTCGACGCTATTCGCGAGGCCGAAGGCGGGTGAGTCGATCCGGTTGCGGGTCAGGGTCGCCATCAGGCTGGCCAGCGCGGCTTTGTTCTGCGGTTCGCGATCGAGGATCTGCGTGTCCACCAGCAGCTGGTCCCAGCTTTTGCCAAGCCGCAGGTAGACATAAGAGAGGGTCTGCAGGTGAGCCACGCTCGCCTGCTCCGCCACCAGGCGACGCGCTTCGCTGAGCGCCTCGCCGTCCTTGCGGGCATCGGCCAGCGTCTTGATATAGCCGATACGATAGTCGTCACTGTCAGGGGACTGGCTGAGAGCCTGCTGCCAGAGGAGGAGCGAGGCTTGCCACTGTTTCTGGTTGCGCAAAGCCTGCGCGGCGGCGGCGGTGCCCCGTGCGGGAAGCGGCATATAGACCTGATAGCGTCGCCAGATTTTCACGACCTCATCGTCCTGGCCGGCCCAGAGGGCTACCTGCAGCCAGTCGGCTACCTGAGAAGGGGTTAACGCATGCCGTAGCTGGTACTGCTGAAGATATGAGAGAAAGGGGGCGTACTGGCCCTGACGCGCTTGCAGGATCTGCTGGTCATAGAGCGAGTCCGCTCCCTGAACCAGCGTCGGGAAGAGCAAAAGCACGCCGATTGATAGCGAGAGTTTCGTGTTGCGATTAAACAATAACGTATTTGAATAAGGTGATCTTTCCATTTCTATTTGCCATATGTTCATCAAGAATCCATTGCACAACACGACCGTCCTTTGACGGTGAGTTAAAGGATGAGGATGGTCCCATTTAGCTGACTGGCACTGCGGGTGAATGACTTATTGCAAACTAATAAACCTATCTCCTGTGGATAATTGAATGGATAATTTATACCCGATACCGCGGCGGATAAATATGGTTAAATGACGAGCTGAGTTTTAAGATAAATCTGTAAAAATGGTTTAATTCGAATCGCCATGTTGAAGTCAATGTCTTTAACTTACTGAAATAAATAAAAAATGAAGCTGGCTGGAATTTTGTTTCAAATTTTCCTGGTGGCTTATATTGCTGTGAGGGGAAAGATTTTATATAGATATTTAAGATGATTTCTGACAAAAATTCTTAATAGCAAAAAAAGCATCTTTTCTGTGGGATTTTTTTATTTATAATTAATCCGTTTATTTTCTGTCCGAACCCTGGGAGGTTTTTCACAGCCAGATTCAGATGCCGCGCTAATGATAAATCACAGATCTCGTTATTTTTACCGCCATGCGGAGCGATCCTCAGGGGCAAGGATAATGTCTGGTTGACGAGAATTTGTTGATTAAATGTTAAAGGGACGACTTGTGGCAAATTCAATGATATTAGTTACCCAGGATCACTATCTTTTTCAAGGTGTTAAGAATTTCTTCCCTGATATCATTCAGTTAGATTCTAGCGGAAAAGCGATTTTAGATAATGAGGTTGATGAACTCTCTCTGCTGGTTGATAGCCGTTCGCCGCTTTGTCATTACGATTATCTGGTGATGGAGGCGGCACAATCCAGAAAGCGAATATGCTGTATTGTCCTCGATATGCGCCATCGGGAAGAGCATTTACTCAGCCTGAAATCGTTTTTAAACATGTCATTATCACCCGCCGATATGGCGACCTTATTTGGGCTTTTCCTGGAGATGAAGAGTAATCGGCTGACCAAAGAGTGGTTCGACAATCTGCGCTTAAGTATGACAGAGCAGCTGATGCTGCGTTTTCTTGGGGCGGGGATGACAATGGAGGAGGTGGCGTTGAATCTTAATACTTCGCTAAAAAGCCTTTACCGCAAGCGGACCGCACTTTATGAACGACTGGGGTTAGATAATTTTAATGAAGCCTGCTTATTTATCTTCAAAAATAAACTGCTGGACCAGTCCGGTCGATCGCCATGAGGGCTGGTTGTACAGGAAATGGGTGATATCGCAAGGTATGTAATGATGGAAATGTAATAAATTAAATAGATATTGATAGGTACAACCGTCGATACCGGTCGGTATCCAGGGTGGCGCCCGGCATATAATTCCGGAGCTCTTTGGAAGTAATTACCGCCATGGCGGTTTGCTATGCACAGCGATTATTATAATGAATATATTCCTTGCGCCGCAGAGGAATAGTTTTGTCATAAATTAACTTTACCATGGTATTCCGGCTCACGTGTCGGAATACCATGAGATATCGTGAAAGCATCAGAGGAGCGAGGTGGATGAGAATAAGGGACAGTATTGCGGAGCGGTTAGAAGCCTGCGGGCTCTACCGTCGGGCGGCATCCAGATGGATTGAGGTGATGCAGCGTTGTCTGGACGATGAGGACCGAGAGTGGATCCGTCACCATCGCAATCAGTGTCTGAAAAAGGCGCAACGTCCGCCGGCGCCGAAAGAGGAGTTTGCCGATCTCCACCAGGCGGCTAAAGAGACGCAATATCGCATGGGCATTGCTAAGCCTTATGGCGAAGCGTTCAGACTACCCGGCAAAGGGAAAACCGCCGCCGAATAATACCTTTCTTTATTGCGTTTGCCTGACGGCCTGCGTTTGCGCAGGCGTTTCATTGTCCGTAGGCCCACGCAAGCGCAGCGCCGCCTGGCGATATGCATCAGACGCCGTACCCGCGGTTATGCCGGATGGCGGCATAAATGCCTTATCCGGCCTACGGGTCCTCCCGCAGGCTCAAACAGCGTAGGCCCACGCAAGCGCAGCGCCGCCTGGCGATATACATCAGACGCCGTACCCGCGGTTATGCCGGATGGCGGCATAAATGCCTTATCCGGCCTACGGGTCCTCCCGCAGGCTCAAACAGCGTAGGCCCGCGCAAGCGCAGCGCCGCTTGGCAGGGATCATAGAGTGGAGTTCGATGGAGAGTCCGGCTGCAGAAAAGCAAAAACCCAGCCATAGGCTGGGTTCTCTGAATAAGTGGTGCCCGGACTCGGAATCGAACCAAGGACACGGGGATTTTCAATCCCCTGCTCTACCGACTGAGCTATCCGGGCAACGGGGCGCATTAAACCGTAATCCGCCCACCCCGTCAACCAAATTTCTTAAATTACTTGTCGATTGCTTATCTTTGCGGCAATTCCGCGCTCAAAGGCGCATTTTGACTCAATATCACTGCATGCCGTTATCGCCTTGACGGCTTTTCCAGCCGCTGGTGACGGAGATAACGTGACGCAACCCGGAAATCAGGTAATCACCAATCACCTCTTCATCTTCCCGCGGCGAGCTCAGCGTGATTTCCGCATCCACGCCGTGACGATAGGCGCCATGATGGCTGAAAATGGTGCCGATATAACATTTTCCGTTCAGCCACACCGGAATATAGGCCACCGTCTCATAGATATAGTTGACGGCAACGCCGCTGTAGTAGTTGTCCGCCTCGTCGGCGGAGGTGCCGGGCGGAATGGGGCAGATCGGTGCATCGTTGTCGCTGGCGGGCTTATCTTTCAGCAGGTTGCCCTGCATAACCTCCAGCGAGCGCAGCAGATCCGCTTTATCGCCGTCGCTCAGTCTGGGGGTCAGCGGTTGGTCTTTCTCCGGGGAGCGGATGCTGTTCAGCGTATAGCGATAGCGAACCGTCACCGCGGGCGTCTGGCTGGCGGTGCTGAACGGGCGCAGCAGGTAGAGATTATCTTCGCCAAACTGGCCGTTGTACCACAGGGCATACACCTGGCCGTTGATTTTGACCCAGTGGTTCCACTGGTTAGCCCCGCGGCCATTAATGGAAAAGAGGGCGCCGGGCACCCCGGCATCGAAATCGTCGCCATTATCACTGTCGCTACCGTCGACGGCGGCAAAATCATCCTCGCCGCGCCGGAGCACCCCGGTGTAGCTGAAGAGCCCGGTGCCGCCCACGTAGCTGTCGATGATCAGATCGCGTTTGCCGTCGCCGTCGAGGTCGATAAGCGTAAAGCTGACTTTGCCGTTTTCTGAATCTGCGCTAATTGCGGAGCGCAGAAACGCCTGCCACTCGTCATCGCTGATATCCGGGGACGGTTTGCTGGTCGTCACCAGGCTGTCATCGGCGTAAGTGAGGGTGAAGTCGGTAATATGGCCGGTTAACGGAAACTGCTCGGCGACCCGGTTCAGCGCCAGTTCGGGATCGCTTTTTTGCGCCTTCAGCACCGCGTTATACAGCGTTCGCAGGGCCAGGTTATCCGCCTCTTTCTGCTGCTTCGGGATCACCTGGCTGACAAAGGTCGGCAGCATCCAGGTACCGCCCGGGGTGATTTCCCGGCACATACCGGTGCTGTACTTCAGGCTGGGAACGAAGGTCTTACCCTCCCAGACCCGCGTCTCGCCGGTTACGCAGTCGGCCATGCCCCGCTCTTTATGCAGGAAGACCAGCGTGCCGTTGGCGTAGCTGGAGGCCTCGGTAGTGAGCAGCCGCGGTTTGCTCAACTGGGCGTTGTCGACCAGCCACAGGGCATAGCCGTCGTTATAGGGCGCTCGCCAGCAGAGCGCCTGCGCCAGCGAATGGGTTTTATCCAGCGCGGTAAGGGTAATCTGGCGCTCTGCCGCCGGAATGGCCGGGTTCTGCCAGTCTTCACAGCGCTGATTCAGCAGCGGCGTCAGGGAGGGCAATAGCTTCTGGCGCTGGAGCATGTTTAGCGGTACAGGCTGCGCGTTGTGGATCACCGGCGCGGCGATGATTTCCGGGGCGGGGGCGGCGGGCAAAATGGCGTCGTCGCCCGCATCGCCTTTATCCAGCAGCGCATCGGCGGTGCCGGTTCGTCGCTGAAACGCATCCATTTTACGCAGCACTTCGCGGCTGCCAGCGCTGGAAAGCAGCATGTGCTGGCCGTTAAGGGCGAATTCGATTTTACGCTGGTTCGCCAGGGCCTGCAGCACGGCGGATGTCTGATCGCTGTCCAGACGGAAGTGGCTGTCATCCACGGCATCCAGCGAGCCGAGGTCCCGGTCGTCGATCAGCAGGCTGGCGGTGGAGTCGGCGGGGATATCGTGTTCGATCTGCGCGAAGGTGACCGTGGCGGTGGGATGCTGTTCGCTGCCCGCGTTGCGGGTCAACAGCACGCTAACCTCGCCCATGCGGTCGCCGTAACCCGCCGCCCGGCAGGTGCCGGTGTTATCGCAGGCGAGCTCCCAGTCTTTTTGCGCAAAGGAAAAACCTTGCAGGGGAGCCGCCAGCAGGGGCGTAGAACACAGCCCCAGCCAGACAGCCCAGAAGAACGCGCGCATATCAATCCCTGTCAGCAATCAGTGAGGGGGAAATTATAGGCGCGACATGGCGGTTAGGATATCAGAATCAGGTTAATGCCCCGCCCATACGGCACTGGGCGAAGCGCAGAATATCTTCTGCCAGCCGCCGCGCCGTATCGACATCCGTCTGGCTACGTTTGATCAGCAGGCGGCTCAGACAGCCCTCGACAATCAGCTCCATCTGCTTGGCGACCATTTCCGGATCATCCACCTCCAGCTGGGTCAGCAGCTCATGGGTGTAGGCCAGCGAAGCCTGCTTCTGCTGTTCCGCCAGCTGGTGAATCGGGTGCTGGGCATCCGGATAAAAGGTGCAGGCGGCGATAAACAAACAGCCGGGGTAACGCTGATTGCTGACGCAGGTGGTGAGTGCGCTATAGCGTGCTAGCAGCTTTTGCTCTGCGCTTAAGGTGTCGTCCAGCAGCAGCTGACGGCGCCAGGCATCCACCTGTTGGCTCAGATAGCGAAGCGCGTCATACAGCAGCGCTTCACGATCGGGCCAGAAGCGTTTCAGGTCGCTCGTCGGACAGGACACGCGCTCAGCGACCATCTCCAGCGACGTGTTGGCGATACCTTCAATTTCAAGAATTTTAATGGCTTCTGCCAGGACGTCTTCACGCAGCACGGTGTTCTCCTCCATCTTTCCTCCTAAAGTGTCGCTCACGCTTGCCAATCGCGCAAATGGGCGCTGAATGCCGCAGCATCCATAAAGCCGGTGACTCGCCGGTCGGGCTGTTCCTGACCCTGCGCGTTGAAGAACAGGATCGTCGGCAGACCGAGCACCTGCAGGCGCTTCAGCAGCGCGGCGTCTTGCGGACTGTTCTTCGTCACATCAACCTGTAATAACACGACGCCTTTCAGCGCCTGCTGCACGTCAGGTGAGCTAAAGGTGTATTTTTCAAACTCTTTACAGGCCACGCACCAGTCGGCGTAGAGATCGAGCATCACCGGCTGACCTTTTGCCTGCGCCAGCGCCCGGTCAAGCTCGGCCACCGAGCTGACGCGGGTGAAGGCCAGGTGCGCCTGCTGCTCGAGCGCCGGGGCGCCAAACGCCCAGTCCTGCAGGGGACGGGCGCTGACCAGCGCGGCGGCAAGAAGAATGATTTGCACCAGCCGCATCCACGGCCGGGTGGCGCCCAGCGAGGTGATAAACGCCCAGCTGAAGAAGGCGATACCGAGCATTGACCACAGACGTAATCCCCACTGGTCGCCGAGTATGCGCTCCAGCAGGAAAACGGGCAGAGCCAGGATCACGAACCCGAAGGCGGTCTTCACATGGCCCATCCATGGCCCGCTCTTCGGCAGCAGACGGTTGCCAAACACGGTGACGAGGATCAACGGCAGGCCCATGCCCAGCGCGTAGAGGTACAACGTGCCGCCGCCCAGCCACAGATTACCGCTCTGGGCGATATATAACAGGATGGCGCTCAGCGGCGCGGTGGTGCAGGGGGAGCAGATCAGCCCGGCAATAGCGCCCATCGCAAAGACTCCGCCGGGCGATCCGCCCTGGCGTTTATTGCTGAGCAGCGCCAGCCGCGTCTGCAGCGAGGAGGGCAGCTGCAGCGTAAACAGGCCGAACATGGAGAGGGCCAACAGTATAAACACCGCCGACAGACCCACCAGCACATACGGGTGCTGCAGGGCCGCCTGGAACTGCAGCCCGGCGGCGGCCACCACCAGCCCCAGCGCGGTGTAGGTTAAGGCCATCCCCTGGACATAAATAAAGGCCAGCAGCAGGGCGCGCGCGGTGGAAAGCCGCTGTTTGCCGCCCAGCACGATGCCGGAAATCAGCGGGTACATCGGCAGCACGCAGGGGGTGAAGGCGATACCAATGCCTATCAGCAGCGCCCACAGGGCGGTGAAAGGCAGGCGGGCGGGGGCGTCAGCTGGCGGCGCAGAGGCAGGCGCAGGTGAAGTGGCGATCTCCGGGGACGGACGCGGCTCAACCGGCAGCGGCGGGTTGAACACCGGACGACTGCTCGTCGGCGGCGCAGGGTCAATGGTGGACGCCTGGCCATCTGCCGAAGCCGCCAGCACGGCGCTCAGCGGGATCACTTTGGTCTCCGGCGGATAACAGAATCCGGCATCGGCGCAGCCCTGCCAGGTGACGGTGAGAGTGGCGTCTTTGTCCGCCTGCTTCACCGTGACCGGAACGGTCAGGCGCTGGCGAAAGATCTCGCTTTTGCCGTAAAACTCATCCTCGTGCCACTCGCCCGCCGGCAGTGCCGGTTCGTCGAGAGTCGCCCCGGCGGCGCGGAAGGTAAACTGTTGACGATAAAGATAATAACCATCCTTGATTTGCCAGCTCAGGTTGAGGTCATGCTGTTGCTGCTGAAAGTCAAAGGCGAAGGCCTGGTCAGCAGGCACGAAGTTCGAGCGCCCCGGTGCGTCGAATAACCCGGCGGTGGCTGACGCGCTGCACAGCAGCAGGATCAGCGTAATGATGCGGTAAGCCATGAGAGGTAATCGTTGTCTCCATACGTGACGGGCAGAACCAGCAGTTCAGGGGTTTGATACGGGTGGTGAGACTTCAGGCAGTCCAGCAGCGCCTGCTGATGGGCAAGATCGGTTTTGAGCAGCATCTGAACTTCATACTCCTGCTCCAGCTTCCCTTCCCAGTAATAGAGCGAGGTGGCCCCCGGCAGGAGCGTGGCGCAGGCGGCCAGCTTTTCCGCCAGCGCTTTCGCCGCCAGATCCTGGGCGGTTGCTTCATCCGGCGCGGTACAGAGCACAACAACAGCATCAGACGTAGTCATCATGAACCTCGTATCAGCGAAAAGAGGCACTATAGCATGCAAGATGCGGGGATATTAGCGTCACGAGCGGGGAATGGGAGGGAAACGGGCAGCGGGCCCGCGCGGGGCCCGCTGCCGACGGCATTTACAGCATAATCCCGCCGAAGATGAAACCCAGGATCACGCACAGGGTGATAGCGATAACGCCGGGGATCAGGAAGGCGTGGTTAAAGACATATTTACCAATGCGGGTTGAGCCGGTGTCGTCCATCTCCACCGCCGCCAGCAGGGTCGGGTAGGTGGGCAGGACGAACAGCGCCGAGACCGCGGCAAAGGAGGCAATCGCCGTCAGCGGGCTGACGCCCAGCAGCAGCGCGGCGGGCATCAGCGCTTTGGTGGTGGCCGCCTGCGAGTAGAGCAGCGTGGCGGCGAAGAACAGCACCACCGCCAGCAGCCACGGGTAGTTTTGCAGCAAGTCGCCGGCCACGGCCTGGATGTCGCTGATATGCGCTTTAACGAAGGTATCCCCCAGCCAGGCGACGCCGAGCACGCAGACGCAAGCGCTCATCCCGGACTTAAAGGTACTGGCATTGAGCACTTCGCCGGTGTCGATTTTGCAGGTGATGCTGATCAGGGTGGCGATGGTCAGCATAAACACCACGATCGCCTCGTTACGCGGTAGTACAGGGTTTTTGATCAGGCCGACGGTATCGCTGATGGCCGTAGCGTAGAACATCACCGCCACGATGCCGATCAGAAACAGCAGAACGGAACGTTTGGCGTGCGGCTTCAGTTCAAATACCTGGCTGCCGCGTAGACTGACTTCACCCTTGGCCAGCCGCTCCTGGTAAACAGGATCGTCTTTCAGCTCGCAGCCGAGGAAGTTGCAGACGATAGCGGTGAGCATTACCGCCAGCAGGGTGACCGGAATACAGATGGCCAACAGCATCAGGTAGCTAACGCCCAGCGGCTCCAGGATCCCGGCAAAGAACACCACCGCGGCGGAGATAGGCGAAGCGGTGATCGCTATCTGGGAGGCCACCACCGCAATCGACAGCGGACGGGACGGACGGATGCCTTGCTCTTTGGCCACTTCGGTGATCACCGGCAGCGTGGAGAAGGCGGTATGGCCAGTGCCGGCGAGCACGGTCATAAACCAGGTCACCAGCGGGGCAAGGAAGGTAATATATTTCGGGTGGCGACGCAGCATCCGTTCGGCGAGGCTGACGAGGTAATCCATCCCGCCTGCGACCTGCATGGCGGCGATAGCGGCAATCACCGCCATAATGATTTCAATAACGTCGAAGGGGATCGCACCCGGTTTAATTTGAAAAATAAGCGTCAGGACAAGGACGCCAAGGCCACCGGCAAAGCCGATACCGATGCCGCCGAGCCGGGCGCCGAGATAAATCGCCAGCAGGACAATAACCAGTTCTGCACCAAACATATATGCCTTCCTTGTTTTTTAACAAGTTGATATTGGATTGTTGTATTTTAGTAAAACTAAAAAGCAAAAAGGCATGTCATCGCTGACATGCCTTTGAATGACTATCCGGAAAGATTACTGTTCGCTTTCATCGGTATAACGCTTCGCTTTATAAGCAGGATGCATCAGGTTTTGCGCGGAGAAAATGTCATCCAGCTCCGCCGCCGTCAGCAGCCCACGCTCCAGCACCACTTCCCGCACGCTCTTCCCGGTTTCGGCGCAGATCTTGCCGACGATATCGCCATTGTGGTGGCCGATAAACGGGTTGAGGTAAGTAACGATACCGATGGAGTTATAGACGTAACCTTCGCACACCGCTTTGTTGGCGGTAATGCCGTTGACGCATTTCTCCAGCAGGTTGTAGCAGGCGTTGGTCAGAATATGGATAGATTCGAACATCGCCTGGCCGATCACTGGCTCCATTACGTTCAGCTGCAGCTGCCCGGCTTCGGAGGCCATGGTTACTGTGGTGTCGTTGCCGATCACTTTAAAGCAGACCTGGTTGACCACCTCCGGCACCACAGGGTTAACCTTCGCCGGCATAATAGAAGAACCAGCCTGCAGCTCAGGCAGGTTGATTTCGTTGAGGCCCGCGCGCGGTCCGGAAGAGAGCAGGCGCAGGTCGTTACAGATCTTGGACAGTTTCACCGCCAGGCGTTTCAGCGAGCTGTGGACCATGACGTACGCCCCGCAGTCCGAGGTGGCTTCAATCAAGTCTTCCGCCGGAACGACCGGGAGGTTGCTCACTTCCGCCAGCTTCTGTACCGCCAGCTGTTGATAACCGTCCGGGGTGTTGAGACGTGTGCCGATGGCGGTTGCGCCAAGGTTCACCTCCAGCAGCAGCTCCGCGGTGCGCAGAATGCTTTTGGTCTCTTCATTGAGCAGCACATTGAAGGCATGGAACTCCTGGCCGAGGGTCATCGGCACCGCGTCCTGCAGCTGAGTGCGGCCCATCTTGAGGATGTCCTGGAATTCTACGGCTTTCGCCTGGAAACCTTCGCCCAGTTGCTTAATCGCATCGATTAGTTTGAGGATGGAGGCATACACCGCGATGCGGAACCCGGTCGGGTAGGCATCGTTGGTGGACTGACATTTGTTAACGTGATCGTTTGGGTTCAGATACTGGTATTCACCTTTCTGGTGACCCATCAGCTCGAGGCCGATGTTCGCCAGGACTTCGTTGGTGTTCATGTTTACGGAAGTGCCGGCCCCGCCCTGGAAGACATCGACCGGGAACTGGTCCATGCATTTGCCGTTATTCAGGACTTCGTCACAGGCGGCGATAATCGCATTTGCCGCGCTTTTGGGAATGGTCTGCAGCTCCTTGTTTGCCAGCGCCGCGGCTTTCTTCACCATTACCATGCCGCGCACGAATTCTGGTATGTCGCTGATTTTGCTGTTGCTAATGTAGAAGTTTTCAATCGCTCGCAGAGTATGAACGCCGTAGTAAGCGTCCGCGGGAACTTCCCTGGTGCCCAACAGATCTTCTTCGATACGAATGTTGTTTAACATGTGAACCTTCTTTTCAAGCTGCCAATGAATTCACCAAATACACAGAATATCCAGTATTCAGTATATTTTCTGGCCGACGATTATTTCCTTAACCGGCCCGGTGCCCAAGATCATATGCTGATGATAGCGAATATCAGTAAGCTTGATCACTTATTACATCGCGGGTGTGAGAAGATTTATTAATCTGTGAAATGGGTCACCGCTTTCCTATTCCTGGAAAAAATAAGCATTTCCGCTGATTGAAAAGCCGCTCAGCATCCCCATCTTAGTGGGATGCAATCAGCAAATTGATAACTACGGGGGCCGAACTCGGTGCCTGTCGATGAAGGAGACGCCGGTGCGTTGGATTCCGTTTATTGCCTTTTTTCTTTACGTGTACATTGAGATATCGATCTTTATCCAGGTCGCGCACGTGCTGGGCGTCTTTATGACGCTGATCCTGGTGATCTTTAGCTCGGTGGTGGGGATGTCGCTGGTGCGTAACCAGGGCTTCAAAAACTTCCTGCTGATGCAGCAGAAGATGGCCGCGGGCGAGAGCCCGGCGGCGGAGATGATCAAAAGCGTCTCGCTCATTATCGCTGGCCTGCTGCTGTTGATCCCGGGGTTCTTTACCGATTTCCTCGGCCTGCTGCTGCTTTTGCCCCCGGTGCAGAAGCACCTGACGATGAAGCTGATGCCGCATTTGCGCTTCAGCCGGATGCCGGGCGGCGGCTTCAGCGCCGGGACTGGCGGTGGAGAGACCTTCGAAGGGGAATTCCAGCGCAAGGACGAACAGCGCGACCGTCTGGACCATAAGGACGATCGCCGCGATTAACTTTTATCGGCCCGGTCAGCAGACGCGACCGGGCCGCTTTCTTATTGCGCCTATACGCTGCCTGTCGCCAGCTTGCGTCTCGGTAAAAACAACCACAGCGCCGCCAGCATCACCAGCGCGTACAAACTCTTCCAGCCGACCATCGCCAGCAGCAGCAGACAGAGAATGCTGCCCACCGCCGCCAGCAGCCGATAGCGCCCGCGCAGCAAACGACAGCCCGCCAGCATGCACAGCAGATAGATCATGATGAAAATGCCGTTGGCATAGACGATCAGCGCGTCCAGATTGATATCGAGAAAATAGATACACAAGGTGCTGACCACGCAGGAGCCCAGCACGGCGTTGAGGGCGTTGCGCGGGATCTGCCGCGGCGACAGCCTCGCGAGGTAGCTCTGCGGCTTATGCTGCGCCTGCGACCAGACCAGGCGGGCGAAGCTCTGAATATAGATGTTAAGGCTGGCGAAACAGGCGAGATAGCCGATGACGCAGGCCACCCACAGCGCTTCGACGCCGAACAGGCGGACCACGATATTCGGTAAAGACGCGGCCGCCGCCATCTCCTCGCCAAACGCGTGGAAGTGCAACACCAGCACGGTACAGGCCCAGTAGACCGAGCCGGCAAGCAGCAGGCCTATCATCAGCGCGCGGGGAAAATCGCGCTCGGGATGTTTAAACTCCGAGGCGAGATGGGCAAAGGCTTCCAGCCCGACAAAGCACCAGAACATCACCGACAGCGCGGAGAAGAGCTGGCCGCGGTCGATCGCCGCCGGGGCGGGGAAGGGGATTTGCGCCGGGCTTATTCCGCCGCGCCACCAGACGGCGACGATCAGCGCGACAATCAGCACGGCAACCAGGGTCTGCAGGTTGGCGCTGGAGCTGGCGCCGCGTGAACCGACCCACCAGACGATGGCCAGGGTACCTAGCTCCGCCAGCAACAGCTGCGCATCATGCCAGCCGAACAGCGCCTGGCCGAAGCCAGTGGCGATGTGCAGCGCGGCGGGGAGCCCGACCGGGATAACCGATAAAAATAACCAGCCGGTGACGCTAGCCAGACGTGGGCCAAAGGCCATATCGACAAAGTGGGCCACGCCGCCCGCGCTGGGGAAATGGCGGCCCAGCAGGGCAAAGACGATGGCAATCGGAAAAACAAGGAGGATGAGCAACGGCCATGCCCACAGGCTGTTATCGCCAGCGACCAGCGCCGCAAGCGCCGGGACGGCGAAAACGCCAGTGCCCAGCAGTGAGGTGGAAAGCAACCCGACTCCCTGTCCCAGCCCTAACTCCTGTTTTAAACCACTCATGATTCCATCCTGCGCCAGTAAAAAGAAAGAGAGTATCACAATCGCTTTTCCTTATGACCGGTTGCCCGGTGACGCCGCTTTTTGCGTGCCAGCGCAAAGGTAAAAATTTTTTTTTAATTTTGCCCTTGAAGCCGGAAATGGCCATCCCCATCTCTCTCTGCACTAGCCGGTAAACCGCGTTCGGCCCGGCGTCACCCATAACTGATAATGACTTTCTCGAAGGAGAGCTATCAATGAGTATTCGTCCGTTACATGATCGTGTGATCGTCAAACGTAAAGAAGTTGAAACCAAATCTGCGGGCGGCATCGTTCTGACCGGTTCTGCAGCAGCTAAGTCAACGCGTGGCGAAATCATCGCTGTCGGTAAAGGCCGCATCCTGGAAAACGGGACCGTGCAGCCGCTGGACGTTAAAGTTGGTGACATCGTGATTTTCAACGATGGCTACGGCGTGAAGACTGAAAAGATCGACAACGAAGAAGTACTGATCATGTCCGAAAGCGACATCCTGGCAATTGTTGAAGCTTAATTCGCACGACCCTGAACGAATTTGAGGAATATAAGAAATGGCAGCAAAAGACGTAAAATTCGGTAACGACGCTCGTGTAAAAATGCTGCGCGGCGTAAACGTACTGGCAGATGCAGTTAAAGTGACCCTGGGCCCGAAAGGCCGTAACGTGGTTCTGGACAAATCCTTCGGCGCGCCGACCATCACCAAAGATGGCGTTTCCGTTGCTCGTGAAATCGAACTGGAAGACAAGTTTGAAAACATGGGCGCGCAGATGGTGAAAGAAGTTGCCTCTAAAGCGAACGACGCGGCAGGCGACGGTACCACCACCGCAACCGTGCTGGCGCAGGCCATTGTGAACGAAGGCTTGAAAGCTGTTGCTGCAGGCATGAACCCGATGGATCTGAAACGCGGTATCGATAAAGCGGTACTGGCTGCAGTAGAAGAGCTGAAAGCGCTGTCTGTTCCGTGCTCTGACTCCAAAGCTATCGCTCAGGTAGGTACCATCTCCGCTAACTCTGACGAAACCGTAGGTAAACTGATCGCGGAAGCGATGGACAAAGTCGGTAAAGAAGGCGTGATCACCGTTGAAGACGGTACTGGCCTGGAAGACGAACTGGACGTGGTTGAAGGTATGCAGTTCGACCGTGGCTACCTGTCCCCGTACTTCATCAACAAGCCGGACACCGGCGCCGTTGAGCTGGAAAGCCCGTTCATCCTGCTGGCTGACAAAAAAATCTCCAACATCCGCGAAATGCTGCCGGTTCTGGAAGCTGTAGCGAAAGCGGGCAAACCGCTGGTTATCATCGCTGAAGACGTTGAAGGCGAAGCGCTGGCGACCCTGGTAGTTAACACCATGCGCGGCATCGTTAAAGTGGCTGCGGTGAAAGCGCCGGGCTTCGGCGACCGTCGTAAAGCCATGCTGCAGGATATCGCTACTCTGACCGGAGGTACCGTTATCTCTGAAGAGATCGGTATGGAGCTGGAAAAAGCAACTCTGGAAGACCTGGGCCAGGCGAAACGCGTGGTTATCAATAAAGACACCACCACCATCATCGATGGCGTTGGCGAAGAGTCCGCAATCCAGGGCCGTGTTGCTCAGATCCGTAAGCAGATCGAAGAAGCAACCTCCGACTATGACCGTGAAAAACTGCAGGAACGTGTCGCTAAACTGGCTGGCGGCGTGGCAGTAATCAAAGTCGGTGCAGCTACCGAAGTTGAAATGAAAGAGAAAAAAGCACGCGTCGACGACGCCCTGCACGCAACCCGTGCTGCGGTTGAAGAAGGCGTGGTGGCTGGCGGCGGCGTAGCGCTGGTTCGCGTTGCTGCGAAACTCGCTGGCCTGACCGGTCAGAACGAAGATCAGAACGTCGGTATCAAAGTTGCGCTGCGCGCAATGGAAGCGCCGCTGCGTCAGATCGTGTCCAACGCCGGTGAAGAGCCGTCTGTTGTCGCGAACAACGTGAAAGCAGGCGACGGTAACTACGGTTACAACGCGGCAACTGAAGAATACGGCAACATGATCGACTTCGGTATCCTGGACCCAACCAAAGTAACCCGTTCTGCACTGCAGTACGCGGCTTCCGTGGCTGGCCTGATGATCACCACCGAGTGCATGGTGACCGACCTGCCGAAAGGCGACGCGCCTGATTTAGGTGCTGCTGGCGGCATGGGCGGCATGGGCGGTATGGGCGGCATGATGTAATCGTGCGCTATACAGCATAAAAAAGCAGAAACCCCTGGCCAGCAATGGCTGGGGGTTTTTCTTTTGGTGCGCTTTTTAGTATAAGGCTTATACATAAAATCATTTAAGCTGTATCAGAGCGGCAAGCACCTTCGTATCGGAAGCGACTGACAAGCGCGACCGGGTAAGGAATGAAAGCGGCTCATGCCGACGCAGTTTGAAGGATGACAGGTTTACATCCGGGCCAGTGCGTCCAGCTCATCGATCATGGGGAATAACATGCAGGTAAAATATTTAGCAGGGATTGCCGGCGCAGCCTTACTGTTAGCAGGTTGCAGTTCCAGCAATGAATTAACCTCTGCCGGCCAGAATGTGCGTTTTGTACAGGAGAAGCCGGGCGCAGAGTGTCAGCTGTTAGGGACCGCGACGGGTAAACAGAGTAACTGGCTCTCCGGCCAGAATGGCGATGAGGGTGGCTCCATGCGCGGTGCGGCTAACGCCCTGCGTAACCAGGCGGCAGCCATGGGCGGCAACGTGATTTATGGCGTCAGCAGCCCGACGCAAAATCTGTTGTCGAGCTTTGTGCCCACCGACAGCGAGATGAACGGCCAGGTATATAAGTGCCCGAACTGATGCGCGATGCCTCTCTCTGCGAGCGTAGAGAGAGGCGTGACCGGTAGAAGAGGGTCAGGCGTTAAGCTCCGCTTTCTTCTCCAGATAGAAGGCATGCAGGGGACGCAGACACTCTTCCAGGCTGAGCATTCTTCCTGGCTGGGAAGGAATAATGGTACTGAAGATTTGGCATGGCGCCAGCGCCGCGTGCATCGCCTTGAGCTTGGGGCTTTTCTCAATAAGGCGTACTACCACGCTGTTTTCCATTTCAGATAAATGTGGCGCACTGGTTTTTACCACCGCTCCGGAGACAATTTTCTTGCCTTCGTCCGTCTCGCAGCAATAGAGCACGCCCAGATAATGGGAAAACAGGTTTAGCTTCCATTCTTCCTGGGGATACTGCTGGTAATCAATATTGGGCTGGGTGGTTAAGTCCACGGTGTAGCACATCAAAAAATCAAAACTTGAAGTTAAATACCGCATAAGCTCTTGATCATCAATAGTTTTTAACGCTTGCTGAATGCCTGTAAGTAATGCCTCTACCTGCCGGTCTTCAATGCATAATGTGCAAATTTGCTCATTCTGCAGAACCAGAATGAGGGCCGATTCAGTTTCGCCTGGTTTAAGAGTAATCGACATAATACGCCGCTCAGGATTCGGCTGCTGAATCTCCGCCATCTCTACGGCAGGGATGTTAGCGATCAGCGATTCATTATAAGCGATAAGCTCTTCTTTATAGGTTTCCCCCTGTTCGTGTAATCGCTTATACGTCACAAGCAGACGATTTTGAAGTATGAGAAGAAGATCGAGTAGTATGGGCGCTTGCAGATAATATTGCTGACAGAGCCCATTTTGCTGCTTTATTTTTAATAACAGCGCCAGAAATCGATCTTCAAAGGTAATACCTGCGGTATTAAATCCAATAAATGTTCCTTGCATCATTTTTTCCTTTTTAAGCAGGCGCCAAGGTTTTAGACTGCGACAGGTCGATAACGCGATCGGCGGAGGCAATCGTGGATGGCCGGTGGGCAACAATAATCCGGGTAATGCTTAACGCTGAGATTGACTGATTGATAACAGATTCATTCTGTAAGTCGAGGTGGCTGGTGGCCTCATCCATAAACAGAATGCTTGGTTTACGATACAGCGCTCGGGCAATTAGAATACGTTGTTTTTGTCCGCCGGAGATCCCCAGGCCTAGTTCGCCGACGATGGTTTCATAACCCATCGGCATCTTTATAATCTCGTCATGGATGTTGCAGCGTTTGGCACACTCCATGACAAAATCAATATCGGCGTTATCTTCAAAGCCGCTGATATTGTCGATAAGCGACCCGGAGAAAAGGCGATCCTCCTGCAGTACGCAGGCGGTGCCAAGTCGATAATTATTGAGACCAATTTTAGTGATATCAAGATTATCGGCTAAAACATCGCCACTGGTTGGTGAAAGCAAACCGCACATTACTTTTAACAGCGTGGTTTTACCAACGCCTGAAGGACCGATCAGGGCCACGGATTCACCAGGCTCAACCGTAATATTTAAATTTGAGAAGATTGGCTGAGAAAACGGATCATATTGATAACAGAGGTTTTTGACCTCCAGTCTGGCGCCTGAATCAGGGGAAAATACTTCCCGCGCGGGGAGCTCTTTTTCCGGCTCACTAAAAACAATCTCTGACAGACGTTCGTTATGTAAAGAGAGCATTCGCAGCTGCATACACAAATCGACCAGGCTGGAGGCGCGCTGTGAGAATTGACCACGGTAGGCATTAAATGCCATAAACATACCGAGGGTCATATTATTATCAATAACCATGATGGCGCCCAACCAGAGGACTGCGACCTGATCGATAGTGGTAATAAAGGTGTTCACTCCTCCAAACATCATATCGAAACGGGTTTGTTTAATACCGGCGTTGCAGGCTTCAATATTAATATTGAGCCAGTGCTGGGAGCGCCGCTCTTTGAGATTTAGCGCTTTGATGGTCGAGATACCGTACAGAGACTCCATAAAGTGCGAGCTGGACCGCGCCCCCTTAATAACCTGCTCTTCCGCCACGCGACGATAGAAATGATAAGTTGCCAGACGCATAATCGCATAGCATAGGGTAAAGCCAACGACCACCCATGTTAGCCAGCCTCCGTACAGCGTCAGCATGATCAGCAGGCCAATAGTCATGATCGAGTCAATAATGCCGCTGACGATGCTGTTAGTAAACGTTGAGCGAATGGTATCCAGGGAGGAGAAACGTGACTGAATATCCCCAAGATGACGCTTTTCGAAAAACGATAGCGGCAGGCTGGTCATATGATCGAAAAGGGTGGTTTTCCACTGAATATTTGTTAGCGTATTCAGCGTCAATGAGGTCCAGGCACGCAGCATACTGATGAAAGTGCGAAACAGCGTAAAAAAGACCAGACCGATACAGATGACTGACAGCAGACTTTGGTCGTGCGCCATAATTACATGGTCGGTAACCAACTGGGTACCTATCGGCAGCAGTAAACCAATCGCTTCAACGACCACTGAGAAGGCAAAAATTTTCAGTAGCGCTGACTTTAATCCGACAATATTACGCATCAAATCCAACAGGCGTAGGCGGGACTTAGCTTTTTCCTGCTGAAAGTTTTGATCGGGCCAGAGTTCCAGGGCGATACCGGTAAAATAATTGGACATCTCCTGATTACCAATGATGCGCTTGCCTAGCGCTGGGTCGTGCACCACAAAGCTGGATTTACGTACTTTGGTCAATACCACATAGTGGTTCATCCCCCAGTGCAGGACACAGGGGAGTTTAAGCTGGCGGATCTCATCCAGATCCAACGACAGCGCCCGGCTTTTTAAACCAGCATGTTCCGCCGTTTTGCTCAAGGACATCAGCGTGACGCCCTGCGAAGGACTGCCAAAGCGCTGACGGAAATTAAACAGATCGATATCAAGGCCATAGTGGCCGCAAACCATGGCCAGACAGGCGATCCCACACTCAGCGGCTTCCGACTGTAATATAACAGGCGTTTTCTTCAGGAGAGAAAAGTTAATTTTTGCGATGATCTTTTCAAAAAGTTCGTTAGTCATTGATCGGGCCGCTCACGCTTTGAGTAATCTTATAAACTGGGGTAAACATCCACATATAGAGAGGGCGTTCTTCAAGGAATACAACGGCCTGAGCTTTGAGCCCATTAGACAAACTTAACTTTTTACCGTCATATTCGAACTGTTTATCTTTAATTTTGACAATTGCTTTGTATAGCGCCAGTTCTTGCTGTTGGTTGACAGCGTTATTGACGTTTGTGTATTCAGACATTTCTTGTCGTGATGCAGGCATAGAAGATATGGATACTATCTCGCCTGGGAATTGACCAAACTTATCTGAGGGAAATGCATCATAGCGAATATTGATGGTATCCCCCGTTCTTAAATAGGGTATCGTATTGTTTGGTAACCATAGGACGAGATAATATTCAACATTACCGGTCGGCTTGATCTGGGCCAGACTACTGCCATTATCAACCGTCTGCCCTTGTGTAGCTGAAAGCGACTCAATTCTGCCATCACTGGTAGACTTGACAATAATATTACCGTTAGCATTGGATTCGACCAGCTGGTTTTTATAATCATTGGATTGGTTATACTGACTGGAAATTTGGTTGTCAAAATCAGCCGCTTTAGTGATTCGATCACTATTAAGTTGAGTGATTTGCGATTCCAGTTGCATTTTTTGGCTAACCAATGATTGGTAGGCACTCTGCTGCTGGAAATACAAAGAGTGCTGATAATTATATTGGTCTTTCGTTATCAGGCCATTGTTAAGATATTTATCATAACTGGAAAGATTATCGTGCATTTTTTTCAGGCCAGCCTGAGTATTGACCAGCATACGGTTGGTCTCTTTCAGGGAGTCGGTGGTGGTTTTTAACTGCGCATTTAGCGCGCTTAATGTCTGATTTTTATTATCTTCCAGCTTTTTGATGATATTATCAGAGTTGGCAATCTTTTCATTGATGACTTCTATTTGTGCTGCGCTGACATTACCACTGGTGGTGCTGCGGGAAACATCAATTTCGTAGAGTGGTTGGTTTTTTTTAACTACATCACCGATTTTGACGAATTGCTTAACAATAAATCCTTGTTGAGGCGCAAACACGTTAATAGAGTGAGGAAGGGTAATGACTTCACCCTTTACATCAACTCGTTGGGTGAATTTGCAGAAAATCAATGCGCAAACAAGCGCAGTGAGAAATAGTGCCGATAACGAAAGAACTAACCAGGAAGGTAAGCCAGCGAGTAATAACGCTTTCCCTTTCCAGTGATGCCTTTTGTATTCGACCGCTTCCTTGCGATAGAGGTTTTTTGACATGTGTACCGCTTTTTATTTTAAAAAAGGTCTGAATAATCAGACCTTTGTTAACATTTCGAATATGAACAGATTAACTATAAATCAATTACTTCGGGAGACCTATTAAGCCCAAGGTGTGAAGGTACCGTTATTCCAACCTTCCAGCAATCCCGTGGTCAGTTCCACAGTTTTGTCCCACCCTAGCATGGCGGCGGTAATCGCACCACCGATCGCACCCGCTAACAGTCCCCAAACCCCCCCGACCATCATACCGAGAGTACCAAAACCTAAGGAACCACCGCCATTGCCGCCATGGGCGCCACCAATGACGGACCCTGTCATAGCATAAACGGCGCCACCTAATAAAGCGCTGAGAGTGAGCTCAGCTCCATTTGATACAATTGAGGTGAGTGCAGAACCGAGAGATGAAAAATCCCAAGAGTAGCCACCCGAGATTTCTTCCATTTCAAAAACGGTTAGTTGTTTCATTACTATTATTCCCTTAAATTTAAATAAATATTAGATGTTAAATGTTCCGGGAGAACTAATCGCCCGGTGCAAAAATATAGGGGAATGTTTTACGAGGTTCAATACAATAATCATGAATTGTATGTGAAACATTTGATTTAGAATCCATTTCATATTGTTTCATGTGTTTTTTTCTCAAAAAATAAAGTGGCAAGATCATGTAGGGTTTCCTTGGGGGTTCTTTGGGGGGCATAAAGCTGTTTTTGTTTTTTTTGTTGGGCTCGGTTTGAACTTTTCATGGGGAGTTAATCATCCCCATGAAATGAGAGTGAATTAATCTTCCTGAATCACAACCTCCATCATCCCTTTAACTAGACCCATTGTTACATCGCTGCTGCTATCACTTTGTCGATAATAATCAGCGGTCAGATTAATGGTTTTATTGAGGTCGTTAGTGGTGTTTATTTTATAATTATAACTGTCAGTGTCATAGAAAACTACAGGACTGTTCGACAGCTTGAATATAATTCCAACTTTGTTAGCAGCGTCACTACCGGTAAGCATATTGTCCACGATTCCATCCCCCGAGGCGCTTATCCCACCTACTGGATTAAACCAGTAGGTGACGGTATTACCTACAGAATCATTCGGGCAACTAATATCCATTGCAATGGTTTTCTGCGCTGGCGTTGTTGCACCGCGAGCCAGTGACATGAGTTGTCCTTTGTCGATACGATTCAGTGTCACCTGCGACCGTGGCGTAGTGATGTTACAAGATGTAGTACGATAATTGATGTTTTTAATTTCAATAGAAATTGCTTCGTATAAGAGCCTGTCGTTTGCGATCGGGTTGCTTTTTAAATTTCCTGCCGAAAAAGAAACAGAAGGGTTTGAGCTAGACTTAGTGCTGGTATCAATTATGGTCTTAGTTTTGATTAGCCATACAGTGATAAATTGATAGCTATACACTGATGAATTTGTCATCGGCACCAGGGTTGAACCTGCCTCGGCAGGGACCAGAGAACCATTTTTACTTCGTAAAATGTCGGAGACCTGAAACCCAATACCATCAATCCCCGTTTCATATACGGTACCGCCCTGAATACCGGTGACGCCTGAAACAGCGGCGGCCCCGATATCAATAATATATTGGTCATCGGTATTTTTATCACAAATAAATGTTTTATACGCGCCAGTACCAAACTTACGGCTATACAATACCGTGCCCACCGGAATGGAAGTATCCGTTGGGATTTTGACATTGTTCAGCGTTAAGGTTTGGCGTTTGGTACTACCGCCGTATGTACATTTCGCCGCAGCTTCGCCACCAATCATTAATAATGTTATTAGAATAATTATTCTTTTCATCAATATATTCCCCTATGGATGCCTAACGGCAAACCGTTTCGATTTGACTGATGCCAGACGCTTTGCCTTCCCTGGCCGGTAAAGTAAAGGAAGCATTGCATTGCTGCGCCGCGCTTTTGCCCCACTGGACGTTAAGGATCCCGGTCTGTTGCAGGCCGGACATATAGACCATACCGGCGTCGCTGACGATGCCTGGCTGCGACTTGCTGTCGCCGGCGAGCAGGACCATCGCGCCATAAGGCACGTCCTGGCCGCTGGCCGTTTTCAGATGGACAAATGCACGCTGGCCGATATTACCGGCATAATTGGCCCGCACGATGGCGCCGCGCGTCGGAACGACGCTTTGCGTGGTTTCCGGCAGCTCCATATCTTCGCCAAGCGTGGTGCTGTCCAGCGTAATATCAGTACGACGGTAAGGCGTAACGTATGGGACGATGGCGTAGCCACGATAGTCAGTGGAAATGGTGTTGTCGTTAGCGAGTCTGACGTTATCCAGTCCTGGCGCTTTAACCAGTACGGCGGCGTCGGTGATGTCCTGACCTAGTGTGATGCCATCAGCATGGGCAAGGATGCTGCCGTTGGCTCCGTAGTCAATGCGTTCGCTATCGCGATCGTAACTGTAGCCGGCATTGACGCTACCGCGGGAACCGTTATAGGTCGCGCGCATATCGCCACTGTAGTATTCCCGGTTGCTATACCCTTGCTGCAGGCTCCACTCCAGGCTGTCGTTCTCAAGCGCGTTACCACCGATGGAAACGGACTGATCGGTAGACCCCGGATTGCTGTTGGTTAACTGATAGCTGGTATAAGTGCCCGGTAGCCAGTTGCTCAGCGGCACGGTTACGGTCAAAGTGATGCGCTGATCGTCCTGGGCGTCTTTTCCGGAGTTATCCCCACTCCAGGTATAGCGGTTATAGCTATAACCCAGGTAATAGTTCACATTGCGGAAGCCGCCGTTGTACCCCACGCTGATCGACTTGTTGGTGCGCTTATCGTCCCAGTAATCTTCAATCAATCCGCTTATCGAAAGGCTACCAAGACCTTTACCCAGGCTTTGGTTCAGCGTCAGGTTGGTCCGGTTGCGTAGCGAGCGAGGAGTGTAGTTGCCATCATTGGAATAGCTATCCAACACTTCAGAGAGCGTATTAAATCCGCGGGTGGAATAGCGGTAGCCAGCGATAGTCACGTTAGTACCGGTTTCGATAATATTTTTCCCGTAACGGACACGCCATGACTGTCCTGAGGTCTTTTCGTCGTCTTTCATTTTTGACCAGGCCTGGGTGACGTCTGCCGAGGCGGCGCCAAGCTCGCCGAGGTTATAGCCGAGGCCTGTTGACAGGGCCTGATAGCGCGATGCGGCCTGCACCCCGCCATAAAGCGTCAGGCTGCTTGAGACACCGTAGGTCGCGGTAGCTTGCGTAAAGGGCGTTTCATCGACCCCGCCGTCGTAAGGACGATATTTACCAGACGTAATTTCATATTCCAGCTGATCTTCACGGACCATCACCGGCAGCGTAGCGAACGGTACGACGAACTCCTGCTTAGAACCGTCGGACTCTTCCACGGTGACGTAAAGGTCGCCGCTACCGCCGCTCGGGTACATATCGGTGATTTCAAACGCGCCAGGCGCCACGTAGGTCTGGTATACCTGGTAGCCGTTTTGTTTAATGAAGACACGGGCGTTGGTTTTGGCGATACCACGGATAATCGGCGCATAGCCGCGCATACTTTCCGGCAACATTGATGTATCGGTGGCCAGTTGAATACCGGTAAACGGTACACTGTCAAAGATGCCTGAGAGTGACGAGCTCTCACCCATCACCAGGTTACTGTTGATGGGACGAATGCTGCGCTGCATGTAGAGATAGGCTGAGTCCCAATCACCCGCATCGCCGTTGTTTTTATTCCAGGTGCTGAGGTTACGGATACGCCATGGGCCAACGTTGAGGCCAGACTGCAGGTTCAGGCTGTAGTATTCGTCATTGGCCTGCATGTCGTTTGAGCCGCTGAACTGATAGTTCACCAGCAGGGCGTTGATGCCGTCATCAAACTGATCCGGTGGAATATATCCCTGCGCGGTGGTAGATAGTGCCGCCTGCGGAATGGATATATTCAAGCGCTGGACGGTAAAGTCGAAATCCGCTTTGGTATCCGGGATGACTGAAAGATTGGCGCAGCCGTTTTTATCCTCGAGCAGTTCGGGAAAGGCTTTAACCCGTACGCCATACTCTGCCAATGTTTTCAGGCTCAAACAGGGCACCAGGGCGGGCTCTCGATTATTCCCAGTGGCACGGCTATTCGCAACAAACTTCATTGTCCTGGTATCCAGATAGCGACCATTAAACATGATATCTACCCGATAATCCCCTGGCGCCTGTGCGTTCTGCGTCTGGAAAATAGATAAGTCGGGAGTGGTTGATGGATCGCTACCATTCAATGAGCTAATGAATGAGGGATCGAAAAAGTCACGTGCTTGCGCTTTATTATTCAAACCAGAAAGCAATGCCGGAAGCATTGCGAGGAAGACCGCGGATAGTTTGAATAATCCATTATTCTTATTTGGCATAGACACATCCCTATAATGATAAAATAAAATTCTTATTACAGCGATGAGGAATAGAGCGATCCTGCTCCGCCATAATCATTAACTACTTTCCAGTTGACGCTGGAGGCATTAATATTTTCTTTTAATGTCACTTCTTTGGTCGTCATTGGAGCGACCGAGTTGACTTCCGGCTTCACTTCTTTGCTACCAATCTGAACACTATGGAAATAGAAGAAAAACGGTGTCGGATTTTTAATCGTCAGTTTTGTGCCTGATTTCCGCCATTCGAGTTTTTTGGCTTCAATGTTTGGAGAAAGGTCGAAAAGTGCTTTTGGACGATAGACCAGACGCATGCGGTGGCGGACCGCCAGTTGAATAGTATTGGCGTTGGCTTTCTCATCGTCCGCCGGCGGGATGGCCATCACGTTAAAATAGTATATGGATTCCCGGTCGTTCGGGGCATTGACGTTTCCGGTAGAAAATAGACGCACGGTATTCTGCTGCTTACCCTCAAGGCGGAATAACGGAGGTGTAGCCATAAAAGAGGGCGTTTTCCCTGCCGGCGCTTCAACCCAGGATTTAATCAGATAAGGGATGTCATCTTTATTTTCGATTTGCGCGGTGATTTCACGCGCACCTTCTTTATAGAGGTAGCGGGTGGACTCAATCACAATACCAGCATGGGCAATACTACTGAGGAGTAATGCACAGGATGCGGTGATATTTAATAAGTTCCTGAACATGGTTTTTCTCTGAATGCGAAAAAGGGCCCGCCGTGAAGCGGAGCCCCTTCGGGGAAAAATTAGAGGGTATAATCGATAGTAAAGGTCGCAACACCTTTAACCGGACCTTCGGTAACCGGAGTCGCGGAGTTCACTTTCACATAACCAGTGGTGTACTTCAGCTGAGTGCCGCCAGCTGCAGTGTAGCTTTCGGTCATGAGGTCAGAACCGTCGAAACCTACGCGGTGTGCATCACGTACGCGCTGGATACCGATACCAATGCCGGTAGCGCCGCCAGGTGCGGTGTTGTCCAGGATGTTAGCGTTGCTGGAGGCACCGGTCACATTGACGGTTACAGCAGTAACCGGAGTGGCGCTACCCTGTGCGCAGTCTTTCACGTCAAAACCGAAGTCCTGAGTTTTAAACAGAGCACCAGCCGCTTCAGCATTCGCTTCGGTAGTGGTCACGGTCATCAGCTGAACGATACCGTTGTTCAGGGTACCCGTCGGAGTCACGACGCAAGAGTTAGCTGCATCAGAGACTTCACCCAGTACAGTTACCTGAGCGGTGTTGGTTGCCATTACCTGAGCACTCAGAACTGCAGAAGCAGCGACCATTACAGCTACGATTGTCTTTTTCATTTAATTAATCCATATATAGATACTTAGTCCTGTGTAGAATCGATAACAGTTATCATGGGAATGGAATATGCATTCCTATTGATATTGAAAATAAGCGCCAGCATTCCTTATATAGTGCTGAAACCTACCCTCCTGTGAACGACGCTACAATATCACTTGCCATAGCGAACCATGGAGAAGCGGGGGTAATTTAAAAGTCTGGTGCAAAAAATGCTTGTGAATTCTTGATGAAGCACACGTGAATTTAATAATGACCTTTTCTAATGAGATATTGAGTTAGGTTGAGATAAATTTAATCTGAAAATGTGGCTTTTAAACAAGATAACTATCGCTTGTCATTTTTTATGCGGTATCCTCAAAGCTGAAGTTCAATGTGAACTGACCCCGCTTCTGTCTGAAGCGATAATGTTCACGCCATGGTTTGGCTGGGATTATTTATTTTTGTTATGGATAATAGGGTTGCGTGGGGCAAGGATATGGATGATATTGCATTATTTAATGGCTGTATAATTAATCAGGAAATTATATTTAATGCCAATATGAATGAGCTGCGACCGCTTGCCGGGAATGGGGAGAGCATCAGCCTCAATGCGCCTACCTCCAGATGCTTGCTGCTGCTATTGCAGAATTGCGGCAAAGTGATTTCTCGGGATGAATTTCTGGCGGCTGTATGGGAAACACGGGGTGTGGTAGTTTCGCAAAATACATTTTATCAAAATATCTCTTTGTTGAGAAAATCGCTGCTCAAAGCCGGACTATCTGAGGATATCATTATCACCGTCAGACAAAAAGGCTTTAGCGTCGCCCCGGATACTTTAGTTATCCCGCTCTCGGATGAAGAGTGCGAGAATATGAATCGGGAAAGATTAACGCATTTTCACAGTAGTAAAACTGCTGATGTCATTTTCAATGATACGGGGAAAATTGACCATAAATTAAGTCTTCCACTAACAGTGAATTTAGCAATCCAGGAGAATGATAGGCGGGAAAATAGCGTGAAGGTGGCAGAGAAACTATCGGAACGATTACATATAACCTTTAAAGTTCCCACCTGGTTAATCGCGCTGATTGTCGTGATGATAGTTATCAATGTTATCGTACTGATCGTGTTACATCGATAATACGCCGCCGCTGGGGTTTATATCGAGAAGGTAACGGTAAAGTGGATTGCCGAGTATGTTAGTCCCAACCTGGCTGTGTATTCATATTAAGATGTCTGCCAGCACGACCTGGCAGACAAGGGAGGGGAGCTAACGCTGCTTCAGTCCTAAATCCAGCGGCGTCTTGCTGGGTTCGCCGCCGATCTCTCGCGCCAGCTTCGGCACCATATAGCCGGAGATGAGGGTCAACAGTTCACGCATGATTTCACGGGCTTCATCATCGCTGACCATAAAGTGTGCCGCCCCTTGTACCCGGTCCAGCACGTGCAGGTAGTAGGGCATTACCCCGGCATTGAACAGCGCATTGCTGAGATCGGCCAGGGTTTGCGCGTTATCGTTCACCCCGCGCAGCAGCACGCTCTGGTTAAGCAGCGTGACGCCCGCCTGACGCAGCATGGCCATCGCCGCGCGAAACTCGCCGTCAATTTCATTAGCGTGGTTGACGTGGTTAACCAGGATCACCTGCAGCGACGAACGGTGGAAGCGGCTGGCCAGCATCTCGGTGATGCGCGCCGGGATCACGATCGGCAAGCGGCTGTGAATACGCAGACGCTTAACGTGCGGAATGGCTTCCAGCTGGGTCATTAGCCAGTCAAGCTCATGGTCCTTCGCCATCAACGGGTCGCCGCCGGAGAAGATGATTTCATCAAGCTGCGGATGCTCAGCGATATAGTTCATTGCCGTCTGCCAGTTACGCCTGGTGCCCTGATTTTCGGCATAAGGAAAGTGGCGGCGGAAGCAGTAACGGCAATTGACCGCGCAACCGCCTTTCACCAACAGCAGGGCCCGGTTGCGATATTTGTGCAACAGGCCGGGCACGACGCTGTGCTGTTCTTCCAGCGGATCGGTGGAGTAGCCGGGGGCGACGATAAACTCCTCTTCGGCGGTAAGTACCTGACGAAGCAGCGGATCGTCAGGGTTGCCTTTCTCCATTCGGGCAATAAACGCGCGCGGGACTCGCAGCGGGAACAGGCGTCTGGCCTCATGTCCGGCCAGCAGTTTTTCATCAGCGTCTACATTTAAAAGACGCAGCAGTTCATCAGGACTGGTCACAACATTGGCAAGTTGCGTTATCCAATCTTCTCTGGATGGGGTATTTAGGGTTACAATATGCGCCATTTTGTGGCTTAGCTACCAGTTAAACAATTTCAGAGGGCCTTATGGCGACTTACTATAGCAACGATTTTCGTGCTGGTCTTAAAATCATGTTAGATGGCGAACCTTATGCGGTAGAAGCCAGCGAATTCGTTAAACCAGGTAAAGGTCAGGCGTTTGCGCGCGTTAAGCTGCGCCGTCTGCTGACCGGCACCCGCGTTGAGAAAACCTTCAAATCTACTGATTCTGCAGAAGGCGCGGACGTTGTCGATATGAACCTGACTTACCTGTATAACGACGGTGAGTTCTGGCACTTCATGAACAACGAAACCTTCGAACAGCTGTCTGCTGACGCGAAAGCGATCGGTGACAATGCCAAATGGCTGCTGGATCAGGCTGAGTGCATCGTGACCCTGTGGAACGGCCAGCCGATCGCGGTCACCCCGCCGAACTTCGTTGAGCTGGAAATCGTTGAAACCGACCCAGGTCTGAAAGGCGACACCGCGGGTACCGGTGGTAAACCAGCGACCCTGTCTACTGGCGCTGTGGTTAAAGTGCCGCTGTTCGTCCAGATTGGCGAAGTGATCAAAGTGGATACTCGCTCTGGCGAATACGTATCCCGCGTGAAGTAATTTCACGTCATGATGACTGGCGCAGCCTCTGTGCTGCGCCGCTCTTTCTGTACTGGCACGACGAGCACGACACATGAAGCGCAGCGTAAAACTCCTGGCGTTACTGTTTCTGAGCAGCGCACTGCTGTCTGGCTGCAATACCGCCCGCGGTTTCGGTGAAGATATTCAGGGCCTGGGCCACGCCATCTCTCGCGCTGTAAGCTGACTTCCTTCCGTTTCGCCTGCCGCGCTCGCCTTCCGGTGCGCCTGCTTCCTTCACGAATACTCCTTTTCTCTTAAAAAACGCAAAGATCCCTTCATCTGTGGACGGTTTGTCTATGCTTATAGGGCATGAAAACAAAACTGACACTAAGGATGACATTATGGTGAAAAAAACGATTGCAGCGTTCTTTACGGTTTTGGTCCTCTCTTCAGCACTGACCGCTTGTAACACCACGCGCGGTGTGGGTCAGGATATTTCAGAGGGCGGCAGCGCAATCTCTGGCGCAGCAACCAAAGCTCAGCAATAACAGCCTTCGACGGTACGGTTTTGCGCCGTACCGTTCTTCACTTCCCCCATTCTGTTGGATATACTCACTACGACTTTTCATCCACCTTACGGGACGACCCGTAAGCGTTTCTCATCCGGGGACGGCCCCAGCAAAGGAGCCTTATGTCCTGGATAGTCTTATTTATCGCTGGCCTGCTGGAAGTGGTGTGGGCCGTCGGCCTGAAATATACCCATGGCTTTAGCCGCCTGGTTCCCAGCGTCATCACCATCGTCGCGATGGTCGTCAGCATGGCGCTGCTTTCATGGGCGATGAAAACCCTGCCGGTGGGTACCGCTTACGCCGTCTGGACGGGGATCGGCGCCGTGGGCGCCGCTGTGACCGGTATCGTACTGTTAGGTGAATCCGCCAGCGCTATGCGTATCGCCAGTCTTGTCTGCATCGTGGTCGGCATCATTGGCCTGAAGATCAGCGCGCACTAGTTGTAGCGCTGATTGACCCAGACCAGTTTGCTGATATCAAAACCCTGCCGGGTGGCAATATCCAGCATCTGCTGCCTGACTTCCGGGGCGATGGTGGGGGCTCGCGCCAGTAGCCAGAGATAGTCGCGGTCGGGGCCGCAGACCAGCGCGTACCGATACTCCTTATCCAGCGCAATGACGTTATAGCTGCCATAGAAGGGGCCGAAGAAGGAGATCTTCAGCGCGGCGCGGCTGGGTTCGCCGGTAAAATACGCCACCCCGTCCGTTTTCTGCCACATGCCGCGGTCGGGGTTATAGCCTTTATTGACCACGTCCAGACCGCCGTCATCGCGCGGCTGCCAGGCGATCGTGACCTTTTCCAGCCCGCTTTCAAAAGGATGGTCGAAGCGGGCGATTTCGTACCAGGTACCCAGATAGCGCTGAACGTCGAAGGGGGTGACCACGGTGACGCCTGGCGGCGGGGCAGGGGTGCTGCAGGCGACAGACAGGAACGAGACGGCGACCGCGGTGATTATCGGCAGGATACGCATGGTATGCTCCTTGCTGGCTTTTAAGCTAAGTGTAGAGTCCGGCAGGGCAAAGGCGGCAAGATTTTTCTATGAAGCGAGCCCGGTAGCAGAATTGCTGCCGGGCTCTTGCAGGATCAGATAAACAGTACGCCAACCAGAGTAATGACGCTGAGGATCGCCGCCAGACCGTAGAAGACCCATTTGCCGTTTGGCACATGGATTTTCAGGTCGTGCATGGCGTGGTGAATACGATGCAGCCCACACCACAGCGGCAGGACAATCATCAGAAAGATGAACGCGCGGCCGATAAAGCTTTGGGCAAAGGCCAGCACGCGCTCATAGCTGAAGGCGTCGGCGGGGGCGAGCCCCAGCGGCAGCAAAATGCCCACCAGCAGCACCATCACCGGCGCGACAATCGCGCCCCACATGCCGCCAGCGCCAAACAGCCCCCAGAAAACGGGTTCATCGGAACGTTTCGGATTGGGATTAATCATCTCAGCCTCCTTACCAGAACAGGGCGACAAACAGGATCACCACGGTGACCACCGCCGTCACCACCCAGAGACCTTTAATCACCGGCTCTGGCCCCATTTTTTCGCCTTTGATGATGACGTTGGCGGCTTTCGGCGCCAGCTCGAACCAGGTTTTGGTGTGCAGCAGCGCCGCCGCCAGGGTGATCAGATTGAGGATCACCACCACTGGATTTTGCAGGAATCCGATATATCCCGCCCAGCTTTCGGCGCCGTGCTTGAGGGCAAACAGCCCGTAAATCAGCACAATGCTAAACCAGACCGTCGGTACCGCCGTGCCTTCCCGCACCATGTAGAAGCGATAAAACGGCAGCTTTTTCCACCAGGTGGAGGTCATCGGCCGCACGTAGGGTTTGCGTTTCGTCGTCATAATGCACTCCTTAGCGTGGTTTCAGGGTGGCGATAAGAAAGTCTTTCGAACTTTCCACCTTGCCCTGCTGGATCGCGGCCGCCGGGTCGACGTGCTTCGGACACACTTCCGAGCAGTAGCCCACGAAAGTACAGGTCCAGACGCCGTTCTGGCCGTTAAGCTGCGCCATGCGTTCCTTTTTGCCGTGGTCGCGGCTGTCTTCGTTATAGCGGTGGGCGAGGGTGATCGCCGCCGGGCCGATAAACTCCGGATTCAGGCCGAACTGCGGACAGGCGGCATAGCACAGTCCGCAGTTGATACAGCCGGAGAACTGATGGTATTTGGCCATCTGGGCCGGCGTCTGCTTGTTTGGTCCCTGGTCCGGGGTGCGGTTATTGCCGATGATGTACGGCTTAATGGCCTCCAGACTTTCGATAAAGTGGGTCATATCCACCACCAGATCGCGCTCGATCGGGAAGTTGGCCAGCGCTTCAACCTTGATGCCTTTGGTGTAATCCCGCAGGAAGGTTTTACAGGCCAGCTTCGGTACCTTATTGACCATCATGCCGCAGGAGCCGCAGATCGCCATCCGGCAGGACCAGCGGTAGCTCAGGTCGGGCGCCAGGTTGTCTTTAATGTAGCCCAGCGCGTCCAGCAGCGAGGTCTGCTCATCGTAAGGCACGTCATAGAACGCGCTGTGCGGTGCCGTGTCGACCTCCGGGTTGTAACGCACCACTTCGACTTTCAGGTTTTTCATCTCAGCCATGGGTGGTCTCCTTCTTCTCAGCCGCTTCCGCCTCAGCGCCATAAACACGTTTCGCCGGCGGCAGCGTGGTGATCTTCACATCGCCATATTCCAGGCGGGTGGTGCCATCAGCCTCGCGGAAGGCGAGCGTATGTTTGAGGAAGTTGACGTCGTCGCGTTCGGTACAGCCTTCATCCAGACGCTGGTGCGCACCGCGCGATTCTTTACGGGCGATGGCCGAGTGCGCCATACATTCGGCAACGTTTAAACCGTGTCCCAGCTCAATGGTGTAAAGCAGATCGGTGTTGAATACGCTGGAGTTGTCGGTAATGCGCACGCGCTTAAAGCGCTCCTGCAGCTCAGCCAGCTTGTCGATAGTTTTCTGCATCAGCTCTGGCGTCCGGTAGATGCCGCAGCCTTCCTCCATCGAGAGCCCCATTTCGTCGCGGATTTTCGCCCAGTTTTCGTTACCCTCCTGGTTGACGAGATCTTTCAGACGACGCTCCACATCGGCAGCTTGCGCATCGAGGGCGGAGCCGTTCATTTCGCCCGCTTGTGCGGCGCGCCGCATGGCCTGTTCCCCGGCCAGGCGGCCGAAGACCACCAGCTCGGCCAGCGAGTTGGAGCCCAGGCGGTTGGCGCCGTGCAGACCAACGGACGAGCATTCGCCCACGGCAAACAGCCCTTTGATGCGGGTTTCGCACTGTTGATCGGTTTCGATGCCGCCCATGGTGTAGTGCGCGGTCGGGCGTACCGGAATCGGTTCTTTCACCGGGTCGACGCCGACGTAGGCTTTCGCCAGCTCACAGATAAACGGCAGGCGCTCCAGCAGCTTTTTCTCGCCGAGGTGGCGCAGATCGAGGTAGACCACGTCGCCGCGCGGCGTGGGAATGGTGTTCCCTTTCCGCCATTCGTGCCAGAAGGCCTGGGACACTTTGTCGCGCGGGCCCAGCTCCATATATTTGTTCTTCGGTTCGCCGAGCGGGGTTTCCGGGCCCATGCCGTAATCCTGCAGATAGCGATAGCCGTTTTTGTTGACCAGAATCCCGCCTTCACCGCGGCAGCCTTCGGTCATCAGGATCCCGGAACCCGGCAGACCGGTCGGGTGATACTGAACGAACTCCATATCGCGCAGCGGCACGCCGTGGCCCAGCGCCATACCCATCCCGTCACCGGTAACGATGCCGCCGTTGGTGTTGTAGCGATAGACGCGTCCGGCGCCGCCGGTGGCCAGCACCACCGCGTTGGCGCGGATCTGCACCAGCGTGCCTTCCATCATATTCATCGCCACCAGGCCGCGGGCCTGGCCGTCATCGACCAGCAGATCAAGGACGAAATGTTCATCAAAGCGTTGAATTTGGGGAAACTGAAGGGAGGTCTGGAAGAGGGTATGCAGCATGTGGAAGCCGGTTTTATCGGCGGCAAACCAGGTACGTTCGATCTTCATGCCACCGAAGCGCCGGACGTTAACGCTGCCGTCAGGGCGGCGGCTCCACGGGCATCCCCACTGTTCCAGTTGGGTCATTTCCGTCGGGCAGTGGTGAACGAAATAGTCGACGACATCCTGCTCGCACAGCCAGTCGCCTCCGGCGACGGTGTCGTGAAAATGGTACTCAAAGCTATCGTGATCCTGGGCAACGGCTGCGGACCCCCCTTCTGCAGCGACCGTATGGCTGCGCATCGGATAGACTTTAGAAATCAGGGCGATTTTGGCATTGGGGTTGGCCTGGGCGGCGGCGATAGCGGCGCGAAGGCCTGCCCCGCCGGCGCCAATTACGGCGAGATCGGCTTGAAAAGTGTGCACGACATTCCTCCAGTTTTAGTGTATTTCGCCGCCGGGCTGGCGAAAAAGTATCACTGCTCCTTTATAGGTACAGGAGTATAGCCGTAGGGTCAGTATGGAAAATTGACGTGTTCGATTTTTTTATCGATATGTGCGGTTATTTATCAGTGATATTTATGCATTTAGGTTAACGATAGATTAATGGCATGTAATCTGCCGGGGATTGCACAAAATTTGTTTCACTCGCCGGTTGCGAGTAGACTTCGTGCCCTTGTTTGCAATCGGAGAAAGTACCATGAGCGAGACGGCAACCTGGCAGCCGAGCGCACCCATTCCCAATCTGTTGAAACGCGCGGCGGTGATGGCGGAAATCCGCCGGTTCTTTACCGATCGCGGCGTGCTGGAGGTGGAGACGCCTTGCATGAGTCAGGCGACGGTAACGGATATCCATTTGTTCCCGTTTGAAACCCGTTTCGTCGGCCCGGGCCACTCACAGGGACTCAATCTGTACCTGATGACCAGTCCGGAATACCATATGAAGCGCCTGCTGGCGGCGGGCTGCGGCCCGGTTTTCCAGCTTTGCCGCAGCTTCCGTAATGAAGAGATGGGGCGGCATCACAATCCGGAATTCACCATGCTGGAGTGGTATCGTCCGTGCTATGACATGTATCGTCTGATCAACGAGGTGGACGATCTGCTGCAGCAGGTGCTGGAGTGCCAGCCGGCGGAAAGCCTCTCCTATCAGCAGGCGTTCCAGCGTCATCTGGATATTGACCCGCTCTCTGCCGATAAAGCGCAGCTGCGCGAAGTCGCGGCGAAGCTGGATCTGAGCAATATCGCCGATACTGAAGAAGATCGCGACACGCTGCTGCAACTGCTGTTCACCATGGGCGTGGAGCCGCACATCGGCAAAGATCGGCCGACGTTCATTTATCATTTCCCGGCGACTCAGGCCTCTTTAGCGCAGATCAGCCCGGAAGATCATCGGGTCGCTGAGCGCTTCGAGGTCTATTACAAAGGAATTGAGCTGGCGAATGGTTTCCACGAGCTGACCGACGCCCATGAGCAGCGCCTGCGCTTTGAGCAGGACAATCGCAAGCGTGCCGCGCGCGGTCTCCCGCAGCAGCCCATCGATAACAACCTGCTGGCGGCGCTGGAGGCGGGGCTGCCGGACTGCTCCGGCGTGGCACTGGGCGTTGATCGCGTGGTGATGCTGGCGCTGGGCGCTGAAAGCATCGGCGAGGTGATCGCCTTTACGGTCGACCGCGCCTGATGGCGCTGTCACCTCCTGCCGCCTGTGGGCGGGGGAGGTGACAGGTCTGCCCTGATCCCCCCTCCCTCATGCTATCCCGGCTTTCGCCCGAATATCCACAATCTCCTTCGGTGCTTTTGCTACTATCCGCGCTCGTTTTATGAGGCCAGGCGACGCTGTTGGCGACCGGCGTGGTGTTGCTGATGGTGACCTTCGCCAATATCTTCACCATCATTCAGCCGGTCATCGACAGCGGGGACTGGAGCAGCACGCTGTGGATGGTCGGCGGGCCGATCTTCTTCTCGCTGCTGGCGTGGGGAATTTACGTAAGCTACCGTCGGCGCCTGGCGTCCGGCGCGCTGGTGATGGAGAGTTAAAGAACCTGCCCGGCAGTGCCGCCGGGCAGACTATGGCTTAAAGGCTGCCAGCCGTACGTCGGCTGGTTTTCCCGGCCGAGGTCATGGTTTTACTGCTTTGCCTGCCGTCGATACTTTCCAGCCGCATCTGGAACGGAGGGAACGGCATATCAATGCCATGCTCGCGGAAGCCCGCCAGGATCAGCTGATGCATCTCATGGCGTAGCGGCATGCGGTGCCCCATCTCGGCGGCAAAAATACGCAGCTCGAAAATCTGGATCCCCTGCTGCAGGTCGACGAGAAACGCCTCCGGCGCCGGGGTATCGATGACCAGCGAACAGCGATGCGCCGCGGCGATGAGGATCTTGGTCACCTCTTCGGTATCGGCGTCCACCGGAGCCGGCACCGTCAACACCACGCGGGTGACCGAGTCCGACAGCGACCAGTTGATAAACTGTTCGGTGATGAACGCCTTGTTCGGCACGATAATCTCTTTCCGGTCCCAGTCGCTGATGGTGGTGGCGCGGGTATTGATGCGGGTGACGCTGCCCGTCAGATCGCGGATGGTGACCGTATCGCCGATGCGGATCGGTTTTTCAAACAGGATAATCAGGCCGGAGATAAAGTTAGCGAAGATCTCCTGCAGGCCAAACCCGAGACCCACACCCAGCGCGGCGACCAGCCACTGCAGCTTCGACCACTCAATGCCGATCATCGAGAAGCCCACCAGCCCACCGATCAGCATCAGCAAATACTTGGTGATGGTGGTGATGGCGTAGCCGGTGCCGGGCGTTAAATCGAGGTGCTGGAGGATCGCCAGCTCCAGCAGCGCCGGCAGGTTGCGCACCAGCTGAGTGGTGATGATCAGCACCAGAATGGCAATCAGCACTGCGCCAAGGGTGATGGGCTCGAGGCTTTCCACCCCCTGCACCGTCGAGGTGACGTCCCACAGCGAGATATTCTCAAGGAAGCCAAACGCCGAGTGAATTTCCGACCACAGCACGATGACTGACAGCAGCGCGATCAGCATCAGCAGAGAGCGCACGAGACGCAGCGACTGGGTACTGATGGCATCGAGATCGACCTCGCTGACCTCCGTCTCCACCGATCCTTCCGGGCTGCTGACGTGAACAGGCTCATCTTCGCCGCGGGCGCGCTGGGCGAGAATTTCCGCGCGACGATGGCGGGCCCGATCGAAGGCCAGTCGGCGCCGCTGGATCAGCATCCAGCGGCGGATAATGTGATAGACCACCAGCAGCAGGAACCAGATGGCGACGGAGGTTTCCAGACGCGCCAGCAGCGCCTGAGCGGTGGCGAGGTAGCCGACGGCGGCCGCCAGCATGGCCACCAGCGGGGCGCCAAGCATCAGGTTCCACAGCAGGCGGTTCACCATGTTGTCGCCATTCCCCTCTTTATCCAGGTAGAGCGGGATGCCGGCATGCTTAAGGCTGAGGGTGACCACCGCCAGCGCGCCGCAGATCAGCAGGAAGCACAGGCGGCCCAGCGAGGCGGAGAACTCGCGGTCGTTAAGATTATCGAACATGATCAGCGCCATTATCAGCGGCACAATCAGTCCGATGCTCATCAGGTAGTAGCGCATCGCTTTCGCCACGCGGTTACGCGGCCAGCCGAAGTGGGCGATAAACAGCCCGTTTGGCCGGGCGAAGGTGGCGCAGATCATCACCACCCACAACAGAGGCACCGTCGCGGTGACCCCATCGCCAATCGCCACCGCCAGCGGGAAGGGCCAGGCGGACTGCAGACCATAGCCGAGCGTCATCCACAGCACCGGCAGCGGCGAAGCCACTAGTATCGACCAGAAGACCGTGCGCAGCGTCAGCCAGAAGTGATCCTGGGTGACTTTCCCCACCCGAGCGCTGGAGCGCTCAAGGAAGCGGGTGAAATGGCGCCGGGAGCTGATGCTGAAGCCAACCAGCAGCAGGGCGGCAAACAGCGGTAGCAGGGTCTCTTTGCTGGTGAGCATCATCGCGCTGGCTTTACCCAGCTCGCTGATGGTATCCAGGGAGATCAGGCGCCGCAGATCCTGGACGATCTCCAGCGGCCAGGAGAAGCCGATGGGGCTGACGTCCGAAGTCCAGAACAGATAGCGGTGGGTGGCTTCGTTGATCTCCTTCAGCGCGTCTTCCAGCTGGCCGTTGGCGACCTTCAGCTTGGTGAGCTCCAGCATCAGGGTATCGCCGCCGCGCAGCAGCGAGTTCAGCAGCTCGTTCTGCGTGCGTAGCTGCGCCTGCAGGATCTTGTTCTGCTCGCTGGTCAGCGGTTCGCCGTCGGCCTGACGGATCTGCCGCAGCTGCGGCTGCTTACTGAGTAAATCCTCAAAGCGCAGACGCTGCACGCGCAGCTGCGCCATCTCCGTATCCAGCTGCTGCGGGCGAGGGCGCTCCGGCAGCCGCGCCACCTGGGCGCGCAGGGCTTCGCCCAGCAGATTAGAGGAGCCCAGCCACTGCGACTGCTCGCGCAGGGTGTTTAACGCCTGGCGCACCTGCAGCGTTTGATTCGTCGCCTGCCGCTGCTGGGACGCCACCAGATCCATACGCTGCGCCTGCTGGTTCAGCGCCTGGGAGAGTTCGCGGTTGACTTTAAACTGGGCGGTGATGTCCGGCGGCAGGTTTTCACTGTTCTCCGCCAGCAGTTCGGTACTCTCCAGTGCTTTTTCCGCCTCACGCTGGCGCTGGCTGTTCTGCAGATTACGCAGCGCCTGCAGATAGGCATCCAGCTGCTCGCTCTGCTTTTGCGCCAGTTCAGAACGGGCGCGCGACAGCTCCTGGCGGTTATTGGCGGAGAGCTGGGCGAGGTCGAGTTCATCCACCAGCGCCTTCAGGCGCGCCGATTCCGCCTGCAGGGCAAGATTTTGCGCCTGGGCGAGAGCATTGTTGCCGGTTTGCGTGCCGATGCGGCGCTCAACCTCATTGAGCTGACGCCGGGCGTCGGTTTGCTGCTGCGGCAGCTGGTTCAGGGAGTCGGCGATTTCACGCGCGCGATCCTGCTCCTGTTGCGCCTGACGGCTTGACTCCAGCAGCTGGCTGCTGACCTGGAGGATCTCCTGGTTCAGCGCATCGGCGGTCAGGCCGACTGGCACCTGGCGCGGCTCTTCGCTCAGATTGTTGAGCTGGGCGCGCAGGCTTTGAAACAGTTTGGGGAAATTGTCGATAACGTCCTGATACTGACGGGCGCGCTCGAGAGACGATTTTCGCTCCTCAAGCGCGTTCAGGGCGGACTGCAGAACTTCAACGGTTTCAGGCTGGGCGGGCTTTGCCGCCTTCGCCTGTTCCAGTTCCTGGGTTATCTGTTTAGCATCCGGGGCTGTCGCAGCGTACGCCCCGAAACTGAGGCTCAAGGCCAACAGGAAAGTGTATATCAGGCGCACGGCATAACCCTTTTGCTGAAGAATTAACCTTGGTCTTGTTTATCGTCAACCAGCGGGCTGGCGCGATGTTCGGCGCGGATCTCTTCTTCCGGTAACGGCGCCGGTTCAGCGGCGGTGGTTGCTTCCACCGTTGTCGCCAGCGGTTGGCCGATTTTAGTCACGGACAGGCTTTGCAGCGTGTCGACCAGCTTCACCTGGCCCGGGGCAAACAGGTTGATCACGGTGGAGCCCAGTTTGAAGCGGCCCATCTCCTGGCCTTTCAGCAGGGCGACGGAGCCTTCGCTGTCGCCAGCGGGCCAGGTCCAGCGTTTAATAATGCCTTCGCGCGGCGGGGTTACGGTGCCGGACCACACGGTCTCGATGCTGCCGACGATAGTCGCGCCCACCAGAATTTGCGCCATCGGGCCAAACTCAGTATCAAACAGGCAGATGACGCGCTCGTTACGGGCGAACAGGTTCGGCACGTTCTGCGCCGTCAGATGGTTAACGGAGAACAGGTCGCCAGGAACGTAGATCATTTCGCGCAGGATGCCGTTGCACGGCATGTGCACGCGGTGATAGTCGCGCGGCGACAGATAGGTGGTGGCGAAGCTGCCGTTACGGAACAGGTCGGCCATCTGATAGTTGCCGGCCAGCAGGGCTTCCAGGCTGTAGTTGTGGCCCTTGGCCTGCAGAATTTTGTCGTCTTCAATCGCGCCAAGCTGGCTGATTACGCCGTCGGCCGGCATCACCAGCACGTTAGGATCGGTATTCAGCGGGCGAACGTCGTCGCGCAGCGGGCGTACAAAGAAATCGTTGAAGGTGCGATAGGCCGCGGTATCCGGCTTCTGCGCCTCTTTCATATCGACCTTGTAGTATTTCACGAACAGATCGATGACCAGCTTCGTCAGCCAACCTGCGCGTTTGCTCGCACCCCAGCCTGCGAGGCGGGTGAGCCACAGTTTAGGCAGAATGTATTGCAGTGAAAGTTTAAGATCGTTTAACAAAGTAGCCTCCAGGCCATGATATGTCGTTCCTGACCCCGCCCGCGGGCGGGGACCTGAAAAAAGGGGGACGATTCTATACGTAAAACTCGCTAAATGGCATCCGCGTAAGCTGCGTCATCACCGCTGCCCGGCAGCGCCTGACGTGACACTCAGCTTAATGGTCAGTCATCGGACGAGGAAAAGTTTTTACGCGTTTTTACCTGTACCTGCGCCATGCTTTCCAGGATGCGGTGGTAGTTCTCGAAACGGCTCTCGGCGATCTTGCCGTTCTCTACCGCTTCACGAAGCGCACAGCCAGGATCGGTATCGTGTTTACAGTCGCGATATTTGCAACGGCCTAAATAATCATGGAATTCGACAAAGCCGTTGGTGATTTGTTCCGCTTCCAGATGCCACAGGCCGAACTCACGTACTCCCGGTGAATCAATCACATCACCGCCGTGCGGGAAGTGGTAGAGGCGCGCCGCGGTGGTGGTGTGCTGGCCTAAGCCGGAAACGTCCGAGACATCATTAGTGAGGATCTGATCCTCATTCAGCCCCAGCAGGGCGTTCAGCAGGCTCGATTTACCCACCCCGGACTGCCCGGCAAAGATGCTGATGCGGTCGGTCAGGGCCGCTTCCAGCGGCTTGAGGCCGTCCTGAGTACGGCTGGAGACCAGCAGCACGCGGTAACCGATGTGGCGGTAGATGTCCATTTGTTCATTGACGAAGCGCAGGCCATCGTCATCCAGCAGATCGATTTTGTTCAGGACGATTAACGGCTCGATATCCTGCGCCTCGCAGGCCACCAGATAGCGATCGATAATATTCAGCGACAGCTCAGGCAGGATCGCGGAAACCACCACGATCTGGTCGATATTGGCGGCGATAGGCTTCACGCCGTCGTAAAAATCCGGGCGCGTCAGGACGGAGGCGCGATCGTGAACCGCTTCGACGATCCCTTTGACGCTTACGCCGTCGGCGGCGTCTTTACCCGGCCGCCAGACCACGCGGTCGCCGGTGACCAGCGAACGGATCGTCCGGCGGATATTGCAGCGATGCACGCTGCCGTCAGCGGATTCGACGTCGGCATGCATGCCAAAGCGACTGATGACAATGCCTTCCGACGGGTCGCCAAACAGGTTGTCATCGTAGTCGGCCTTCTCCGCAGTGGTTTTCAGACGGCGCTGGTGGTTGGCTTTGACGCGGCGCTGCTGGCCTTTGGAGAGTTTATTTTTACTCAATCGAACTGGCTCCTGGTCGCCCTGATGGGGCAAAACCTCTATGATACACGCTATTTTAGATGAATATAGTCACGCAAGAAGGGTGGAAAATAGCATGAGTGCAAATGAAAACAACCTCATTTGGATCGATCTTGAGATGACAGGGCTGGATCCGGAGCGCGATCGCATTATCGAAATCGCCACCCTGGTGACCGATGCCAACCTGAACATTCTGGCCGAGGGGCCGACCATCGCGGTGCATCAATCGGATGCCCAGCTGGCGCTGATGGACGAGTGGAATGTGCGGACGCATACCGGCAGCGGGCTGGTGGATCGCGTGAAGGCCAGCGCCGTCAGCGAGCACGACGCCGAACTGGCGACCATTGAGTTTCTTAAGCAGTGGGTGCCGGCGGGCAAGTCGCCGATCTGTGGCAACAGCATCGGCCAGGATCGTCGCTTCCTGTTTAAGTACATGCCGCAACTGGAAGCCTATTTCCACTATCGCTATCTGGACGTTAGCACGCTGAAAGAGCTGGCGCGCCGCTGGAAGCCGGAAATTCTCGACGGCTTTAAAAAGCAGGGTACCCACCAGGCGATGGACGATATCCGCGAGTCAGTCGCCGAGCTGGCTTACTACCGCGAACACTTCATTAAGCTGTAAACCGCGACCGGGCCCTGTGCGCGGCCCGGTACACCTTTCTGCGTTATTTAAACCACTTCTGCTGCATCTGCTGGAAGTCAGGCGTCGCCATGACCGCGGTCAGGGCATCGTTGATCGCATTCAGCAGCTCCGGGTCGTCTTTGCGCACCGCAATCGCATACTGCTTACCGTAATAAGCCGGGTCGGTGGCCCGTTCATCCATGATGGCGTAGTCAGGGTTCTCCTGCTGCCAGGCGTCGAGGGTGGCAAAGTCGCCCATGACGCCGGTTATTTGCCCGGCTTTCAGCGCGGCCAGGGCGCTGGCGACGTCGTCGTAAGGAACAGCCTGTACGGCTTTCTGCTTATCACGCAGATAGTGCTGATGCAGTGTGCCTTTCACCACGCCGACTTTTTTGGCTTTCAGGTCGGCAAAGGTATGGGCGACATCTTTGTTGACGATCACCACCCCGGAGAGCGCCTGGCGATAGGGGCGGCTGAAGGCGACCTGCTTCTCACGCATCGGGATCACTTCCATGCCGGCAATCACCGCGTCAAATTTCTTGAAGCGTAAAGCCGGGATCAGCGTATCGAAACGCTGCGCCGTGAACTGGCACTGCGCCTGCATCTGCTGGCACAGGGCCTGGGCAAGATCGATATCGAAGCCGACAGGCTGATTTTTGCCGTTGGCGGTGACAAACGGCGGATTGGCCGTGCTGGTGCCAAAATGGAGCGTCTCGGCTGACGCGGTTCCGATGGCCAGCGTGCTCAGCAGCAGGACGGTGAGGACTTTTCTCATGCTAATTCCCTGTTTGGCGGCGTGGTGGCTTCGTTTTACGTCGCGCCACCGCGGTATGATGCGAGCGATTTTGCGTCATTCAGGCGGGCGGAAAAAGCGATTTTGCCCGAAATGACGCTTATTTATACAATTCAGCAGCGTAGGTGGCGAGAAAATATCCATTTAAACAAAAAACGCAAAAAAGTGATGAGCAGGGGGTTGCAGGGGCATCGAATTCTCGTATAATGCGCCTCCCGTAACGACGCAGAAATGCAAATTACGGCGCCATCGAAATATGGTAAAAAATGCAGTAACGCGGGAATAGCTCAGTTGGTAGAGCACGACCTTGCCAAGGTCGGGGTCGCGAGTTCGAGTCTCGTTTCCCGCTCCAAATTTTCTTCCATCTCTTATTTATCCACAGTGCAATCCAGCGCCGGGGATGATTTTCGTTTGGTCTGCAGAAATACTGTAAACAGAGTTATCCACAGGTTGTCGTTTCGCTTCTGACGGCGTAAATGCTTCGCTTTGTAAATAATATCTTTATATCTAATTGAAATTTAACAATTAAATTTCATTTCGAAATGTTAATCCGATCACTTGACCTCGGTCTGCGCCTTGAAACTCAATGTGTTTTAGATTTTATTCACAGCCTGTGAATGAATCAGGCGTCGCGCGGCAGGCCTTTCTCTACCACCCTGACCAGACGTAATTTTTTCGGCAGCTGTACTTCGACGGCGTCGACGCTGCGCTTTTTCAGTTGCTGGGCAATCGCCCACTCAATGTGCTCGTCGAGAAGCGGGTGCTCGCCCAGGCGACTCTCCAGTGCGCGAAGATGGGCTTCATCCCAGGGCGCATTGCCCAGCGCGACGGCGATATTACGCAGCCAGCGCAGATGACCAATGCGACGAATCGCCGACCCTTCGGTCACCTTCAGAAACCACGCTTCGCTCCAGGCGAACAGCTCCACCAGCGGCGGGGCATGCAGCGCCTGGCGCGGGCTGAAATCCTCTTCATCGGTGAGCTGTGAGAAACGGTTCCACGGGCAGATAAGCTGGCAGTCGTCGCAGCCATAGATCCGGTTGCCGATGAGCGGACGGAACTCCTCCGGAATAGCGCCTTCCAGTTCGATGGTGAGATAGGAGATGCAGCGGCGGGCGTCGACGGTATAGGGCTCAACGATGGCCCCGGTGGGGCAGATAGTCATGCAGGCGACACAGCGTCCACACTCCTCCGCGACCGGGCTGTCGACCGGCAGGGGCAGGTCAATCAGCAGTTCGCCGAGAAAAAAGAATGATCCGGCGTCGCGGCTTAAGATAAGTGAGTGCTTACCTGTCCAGCCAAGGCCCGCTTTTTCTGCAATGGGCCGTTCCAGGATAGGCGCGGAATCGACAAAAGGTCTAAAATTGAGCGAAGCACACTGTTCCTGAATCTTCTCACCCAGTTTTTTCAGGCGATTACGTAGCAGCTTATGATAATCACGCCCGAGGGCATAACGGCTGACGTAACCCAGCGCGGGATCTTTCAGGGTGCGGGCAAAGGCGGCGTTGGCGGGCAGATAATTCATCCGCACGCTGATGACGCGTAACGTACCGGGCAGCAGTTCGTGGGGGCGGGCGCGCATCATACCGTGACGGGCCATCCACTCCATTTCGCCGTGGTATTGTTTATCCAGCCATGCCTGCAGTTTGGGTTCACTGGCGCTGAGGTCGGTATCGGCGATACCGACCTGCTGGAACCCGAGCTCTGTGCCCCATTGTTTGATTTGTTGCGCTAACTGAACGAGATCGAGGGGCTGTGACATGATGGACCATACAATGACGAAAAACCCTGACAGTATACCATACAACATTTGGCCTGCGGAGGCGCTGCGCCTGGCCGAACGAGAGGCGGCGGACAGCCTGGGACTGACGCTGTTTGAACTGATGCAGCGCGCGGGCGAGGCGGCGTTCCAACTGGCCAGCCGCGCTTTTCCTGACAGCGCGCACTGGCTGATCCTCTGCGGGCATGGCAACAACGGCGGTGACGGATATGTCGTCGCGCGTCTGGCCCAGGCCGCCGGGCGGAGGGTGACGCTGCTGGCGGTAGAGAGTGACAGCCCGCTGCCGGAAGAGGCGCAGGCGGCGCGGGAGGCATGGCTTAACGCCGGCGGCGTGATCCATGCGGCCACTGTCCCCTGGCCAGACGATATCTCACTGATTATTGATGGCCTGCTCGGCACCGGGTTGCGCAGTGCGCCGCGTGAATCCGTCGCGGTGCTCATTCACCAGGCGAACCACCATCCTGCGCCGGTGCTGGCTCTGGATATCCCTTCCGGCCTGAACGCGCAGACCGGCGCGACGCCGGGGGCGGTCATTCAGGCCGACCATACGCTGACGTTTATCGCGCTCAAACCGGGGCTGCTGACCGGCAAGGCGCGGGATGTCGTCGGGCAGCTCCACCATCATGCGCTGGGGCTTGAGCGCTGGCTCGCCGGGCAAAGTACCCCCCTGACGCGGTTTTGCGCCGCCCACCTTGCCGACTGGCTGCCGCCGCGCCGGGCCACCTCCCATAAGGGCGATCACGGCAAGCTGGCGATCGTCGGCGGCGATCGCGGCACGGCAGGCGCGATTCGCATGTGCGGTGAAGCGGCTTTACGCGCCGGCGCAGGGCTGGTGCGAGTACTTACTCACCCGGAGAACGTGGCGCCTATTATCACCGCCCGGCCGGAATTAATGGTGGATGAGCTGACGCCGCAGACCCTGAAAGCCGCGCTGGAATGGGCGGAGGTGGTGGCGATTGGCCCAGGTCTGGGGCAGAACGAGTGGGGACGCAGCGCCCTGCGCATGGTGGAAAGGGTTAACAAACCGATGGTCTGGGACGCCGATGCGCTGAACCTGCTGGCATTCAATCCCGATAAACGTCACAATCGCGTGCTGACGCCGCACCCCGGCGAAGCGGCCCGTCTGCTGAATATCAGCGTGGCAGAAATTGAAAGCGATCGCTTACTTTCTGCGCAGCGTCTGGTAAAACGGTATGGCGGCGTGGTCGTGCTGAAAGGCGCGGGCACGGTGGTGGCCAGTGAAAGCGGGGCGATGGGCATTATCGACGCCGGCAATGCCGGGATGGCCAGCGGCGGCATGGGCGATGTGCTCACTGGCATCATCGCCGCATTGTTAGGACAGCACCTGACGCCGTATGATGCTGCCTGTGCCGGGTGCGTCGCTCATGGCGATGCCGCCGACCGACTGGCCGCCCGCGAGGGCACCCGCGGCATGCTGGCGACCGATCTCTTTTCCACGCTCAAGCGTGTTGTTAACCCGGATGTGATTGACGTAGACCATGATTAACCGAGTGATTCCTTTACCCGATGAGCAGGCCACGCTGGCCCTGGGCGACCGTATTGCGCAGGCCTGTACCGGCGCCACCGTGATTTACCTTTATGGTGACTTAGGCGCGGGAAAAACCACCTTTAGCCGCGGCTTTTTACAGGCGCTCGGTCACCGCGGCAATGTCAAAAGCCCAACTTATACCCTGGTGGAACCGTATACCCTCGACAAGCTGATGGTGTATCACTTCGATCTCTACCGCCTGGCGGATCCTGAGGAGCTGGAATTTATGGGGATCCGCGATTATTTTGCCGACGATGCCATCTGCCTGGTGGAATGGCCGCAGCAAGGCGCAGGTGTCCTGCCTGACCCGGACGTTGAAATTCACCTTGATTACCAGGCACAAGGGCGTGAGGCGCGCATTACCGCGATCTCCTCACGGGGTGAGTCTTTACTGGCACGTTTAGCCATTTAGCCTGAAGGATGACGGGATGAAGTATCGCATAACCACCTGGCTTGCCGCTGCGCTGATGCTGTCGAGTCTTCACGCCACTGCGGCGAGTTTATCCGATATCCAGGTCTCCAACGGAGACCAGCAGGCCCGTATTACTCTTAGCTTTGTCGGTGAACCGGAGTACTCTTTTACCCCCCAGGGCAAACGACTGGTGGCGCTGGATATCAAACAGACCGGCGTATTGCAGGGACTGCCGCTGAAATTTAGCGGCAGCAACCTGGTGAAGAGCATTCGTGCCGGTACGCCGCAGGATTCGCAGACGCTGCGTCTGTTGGTGGATCTGACGGAAGATGGCAAAACCCGGGCGGTGAAGCAACAGAACGGGGCGAATTACACGGTGGTCTTTACCATCAACGCCGACGCGCCGCCGCCGCCGCCGCCACCTGTGGTGGTGAAACGGGCCGACCCGTCGCCGGTGATGCCTTCCCGGACGGTGACGGCGGGACGCAATCCGTTCAGCTCGTCGGGTCATGAACGGCAGACGGTGATGACCTCCTCTCAGCCGGCGATGACCAACAATCAGACCGTGACCCGTCCGGCGGCCCGCACGGTGTCGGCGGATGACAAAGTCATTATCGCCATTGATGCCGGGCACGGCGGCCAGGATCCTGGCGCGATTGGCCCGAATGGCACCAAAGAGAAGAACGTGACTATCGCCATCGCGCGCAAGCTGCGGGCGCTGCTGAACGCCGATCCGCAGTTTAAACCGGTGCTGACCCGTGACGGGGATTACTTTATTTCGGTAATGGGACGCTCGGATGTGGCGCGTAAGCAAAATGCCAACTTCCTCGTCTCAATCCATGCTGACGCCGCGCCAAACCGCGACGCTACCGGCGCCTCGGTATGGGTGCTCTCTAACCGTCGCGCCAACAGTGAAATGGCCGGCTGGCTGGAACAGCATGAGAAACAGTCTGAACTGCTCGGCGGCGCGGGCGATGTGCTGGCGAACAGCCAGGCCGATCCCTACCTGAGCCAGGCGGTGTTGGATCTGCAGTTCGGTCACTCCCAACGCGTCGGCTACGATGTCGCGACCAACGTGCTCAGCCAGCTGCAGCGGATTGGCAATCTGCATAAACGCCGTCCGGAGCATGCCAGCCTCGGCGTACTGCGCTCGCCGGACATTCCGTCGATCCTCGTGGAAACGGGCTTCATCAGTAACAACGGGGAAGAACGGCTGCTGGGCAGCGATGATTACCAGGAGCAGATTGCGGAGGCGATTTATAACGGTCTGCGCAACTACTTTATGCAGCATCCGCTGCAGTCGGCGCCTCGCGGCGAGGCGGCGCAGACCGCCAGCGCCGCCTCGCCGGGCGGGATGTTGATTAACTAAGGAGCAGGGGATGCCGATTCAGGTTCTGCCGCCGCAGCTCGCCAACCAGATTGCCGCCGGCGAGGTGGTGGAACGGCCCGCGTCGGTGGTGAAAGAGCTGGTTGAAAACAGCCTTGATGCGGGCGCCACGCGGATTGATATTGATATCGAACGCGGCGGCGCGAAGCTTATTCGCATTCGCGATAACGGCTGCGGCATCAAAAAAGACGAGCTGGCGCTGGCCCTGGCTCGCCACGCGACCAGCAAGATCGCCTCGCTCGACGATCTCGAAGCCATTATCAGCCTCGGTTTTCGCGGCGAAGCGCTGGCCAGTATCAGTTCGGTGGCGCGCCTGACGCTCACTTCGCGGACGGCGGAACAGCAGGAAGCCTGGCAGGCGTATGCCGAAGGCCGCGAGCAGGCGGTGACGGTGAAGCCGGCGGCGCACCCGGTCGGTACGACCCTTGAAGTCCTCGATCTGTTCTACAACACCCCGGCGCGGCGCAAATTTATGCGCACCGAAAAGACCGAGTTCGGCCACATTGACGAGGTGGTCCGCCGCATTGCGCTGGCGCGATTCGACGTCACCATCAACCTCAGCCATAACGGCAAGGTGATGCGCCAGTATCGGGCAGTCGCTCAGGATGGCCAGCGGGAGCGGCGGTTGGGAACCATCTGTGGCGCCGCCTTTCTTGAACATGCCCTGGCGATCGAGTGGCAGCATGGCGATCTGACCCTGCGCGGATGGGTCGCCGATCCGCTGCATACCACCCCTGCGCTGGCGGAAATTCAGTATTGCTATGTTAACGGGCGGATGATGCGCGACCGGCTGATCAACCACGCTATCCGCCAGGCCTGTGAAGACAAACTGGGGGCCGATCAGCAGCCGGCGTTTGTGCTGTATCTGGAGATCGATCCCCATCAGGTGGATGTGAACGTCCACCCGGCCAAGCATGAGGTGCGTTTCCATCAGTCGCGCCTGGTGCATGACTTTATCTACCAGGGCGTACTGAGCGTGCTGCAGCAGCAGCTTGACGCGCCGCTGGCGGAAAAAGACGACCCGCCGGCGCCCCGTGCGATGCCGGAGAACCGGATCGCGGCGGGCGGCAACCAGTTTGCGCGGCCGTCGGAAGCGCGTGAACCGGCAACCCGTTTCAGCATCACGCCATCGCGTGAGTCTGCGGCCTCCAGCGGCAGGCCGGGCGGCGCGAGCTGGCCGCACGCGCAGCCGGGTTACCAGAAGCAGCAAGGGGCGCTTTATCGTCAGTTGCTCGACACGCCGACGGCGCCAAAGCCCGCGTTACAGACCCCGGGCGCGGCGGAACTGGCCGGGCACAGTCAGAGCTTTGGCAGAGTGCTGACGATTGTTAGCCGCGACTGCGCGCTGCTCGAGCGCGAGGGCGGCCTGGCGCTGCTGTCGTTGACCGTTGCCGAGCGCTGGCTGCGCCAGGCGCAGTTGACCCCGGGAGCAGAGGCCGTCTGTGCCCAGCCACTGTTGATCCCCCTGCGGTTAAAAGTGACGGAAGGGGAAAAGCAGGCGCTGGTCGCCGCGCAGTCGGCGCTGACGCAGCTGGGGATCGATATGCATACCGATGCCCTGCACGTGACGGTGCGCGCGGTCCCTTTACCCTTAAGACAACAAAATTTACAAATCTTGATTCCTGAACTGATAGGCTACCTGGCGCAGCAAAACGCATTCGACGTCGGCAATATCGCCCAATGGATGGCGCGTAATCTGACGAGCGAACAGACGTCATGGAATATGGCGCAGGCGATTGCGCTGCTGGCGGACGTTGAGCGTCTTTGCCCGCAGCTGGTGAGAACGCCGCCGGGTGGCCTGTTACAACCTGTAGATCTCCATTCGGCGATGAATGCCCTGAAAGATGAATGATGTAACCGAGGCGAGCCTGCCCAAGGCAATTTTTTTAATGGGCCCGACGGCCTCCGGCAAAACCGCGCTGGCGATAGCCTTACGTAAAGTTTTGCCAGTAGAGTTGATTAGTGTTGATTCCGCCCTCATTTATCGGGGAATGGATATTGGCACCGCCAAACCGGATGCCGCAGAGCTGAGCGCCGCGCCGCACCGGCTGCTGGATATTTTGGATCCTGCAGAGGCCTATTCCGCGGCGGATTTTCGCCGCGATGCGCTGGCGGCGATGGCGGAAATTGTCGCCGCCGGGCGAATTCCGCTGTTAGTCGGCGGGACGATGTTGTATTTCAAAGCGTTGCTGGAAGGATTGTCGCCCTTACCGTCCGCTGACCCAGAGGTCAGAGCGCGGATTGAGCAACAGGCCGCAGAGCAGGGGTGGAACGCGTTACATCAGCAGTTACAGGAGATCGATCCCGTAGCGGCTGCGCGTATTCATCCAAATGATCCGCAAAGGCTTTCCCGGGCACTGGAAGTTTTTTTCATTTCGGGTAAAACTTTAACGGAACTGACGCAAACGTCAGGAGACGCTCTGCCATATCAGGTGCATCAGTTCGCCATCGCCCCGGCGAGCCGTGAACTGCTCCATCAACGCATAGAACAGCGTTTTCATCAGATGTTAGCTTCAGGTTTTGAAGCAGAAGTACGGGCGCTTTTTGCCCGCGGAGATTTGCATACGGATATGCCTTCCATCCGTTGTGTCGGATACCGCCAGATGTGGTCATATCTCAATGGCGAGATCCCATATGATGAGATGGTTTATCGAGGTGTTTGCGCCACGAGACAGTTAGCCAAACGTCAGGTCACCTGGCTGCGCGGTTGGGAAGGTGTGCATTGGTTAGACAGTGAACAACCTGAACAAGCGCTCAACAAAGTATTACAGGTTGTTGGTGCGAGCCAGAACTGAACGTGTACAATTAAACGGTATCGTGCGTAATTTTTTTTGAGAATCGTAAGGTTCTGAGTACAAAACAAGCATACATATAAGGAAAAGAGAGAATGGCTAAGGGGCAATCTTTACAAGATCCGTTCCTGAACGCTTTGCGTCGGGAACGCGTTCCGGTTTCTATTTATTTGGTGAATGGTATCAAGCTGCAAGGGCAAATTGAGTCTTTCGATCAGTTCGTGATCCTGTTGAAGAACACGGTCAGCCAGATGGTCTATAAGCACGCAATTTCTACTGTTGTCCCGTCTCGCCCGGTGTCTCACCACAGCAACAATGCTGGCGGCGGTTCCAGTAACTATCACCACGGTGGTAGCGCGCAGGGCTCTTCTGCGCCACAACAAGACAGCGACGACGCCGAATAAGGCTAGTGCTGTTTTTCCACGCCGGGGAGCCAGGTTTTCTGCGTTCCCCGCTGGTATTTTATAAGGGGTTTACGCTTGTTTGACCGTTATGACGCCGGTGAGCAGGCGGTACTGGTACACATCTATTTTTCGCAAGACAAAGATATGGAAGACCTCCAGGAGTTTGAAACTCTGGCCTCTTCCGCCGGTGTCGAAGCAATGCAGGTGATTACCGGTAGCCGTAAAGCACCGCACCCGAAGTATTTTGTTGGTGAAGGTAAGGCAGTCGAAATTGCGGAAGCCGTTAAAGCGACCGGCGCTTCGGTCGTGCTCTTCGATCATGCCCTGAGTCCGGCGCAAGAACGCAACCTGGAACGCCTGTGCGAATGCCGGGTTATCGATCGTACCGGTCTTATTTTAGATATTTTCGCTCAGCGCGCGCGCACCCATGAAGGGAAACTGCAGGTCGAGCTGGCGCAGTTGCGCCATATGGCGACCCGCCTTGTCCGCGGCTGGACCCACCTTGAAAGACAAAAGGGCGGGATCGGTTTGCGTGGCCCGGGTGAAACCCAGCTCGAAACTGACCGTCGTTTATTGCGTAACCGCATCATGCAGATCCTGTCGCGGCTGGAAAAAGTCGAGAAACAGCGTGAGCAGGGGCGGCGGTCGCGCGCGAAAGCCGATATTCCAACCGTGTCGCTGGTGGGCTACACCAACGCAGGAAAATCAACGCTCTTTAACCAGATCACCGCCGCCGAGGTCTATGCCGCGAACCAGCTGTTCGCCACTCTGGACCCGACGCTGCGCCGCATTGACGTCCCTGACGTCGGCGAAACGGTGCTGGCCGATACCGTGGGCTTTATTCGCCACTTGCCGCACGATCTGGTGGCCGCGTTTAAAGCGACGTTGCAGGAGACGCGTCAGGCGACGCTGCTGCTGCATGTGATTGACGCAGCGGATGTCCGCGTGCAGGAAAACATTGATGCGGTAAATACGGTTCTCGCTGAAATTGAGGCCGATGAGATCCCGGCGCTGCTGGTGATGAACAAAATCGACATGCTGGACGATTTTGAACCGCGCATCGATCGCGACGATGAAAATAAACCGATTCGGGTCTGGCTTTCCGCTCAGACCGGGGTTGGCGTACCACTGCTTTTCCAGGCGTTAACGGAGCGCCTTTCCGGTGAAGTAGCCCAGCATACGCTGCGCTTACCGCCGAAAGAAGGGCGACTGAGAAGCCGTTTCTATCAGCTTCAGGCGATAGAAAAAGAGTGGATGGAGGATGACGGCAGCGTGAGTCTGCAGGTGCGCATGCCGATCGTTGACTGGCGGCGCCTCTGTAAGCAAGAGCCAACGCTTGTTGACTATGTGGTTTGACCTTGCAGCTTGCCTGAAGATATTGACCCCTGTGGGGATATCAAAAACAAATATGGAGCATATACATGGCGTGGAATCAGCCCGGTAATAACGGACAGGACCGCGACCCGTGGGGGAGCAGCAAACCTGGCGGCAACTCTGAGGGAAATGGCAATAAAGGCGGTCGCGAGCAGGGGCCGCCGGATCTGGATGATATCTTCCGCAAGTTAAGTAAAAAACTTGGCGGGCTCGGCGGCGGCAAGGGCGGACTGGGCGGCGGCAATAGCGCGCAGGGACCTCGCGGACCGATGGGCGGGCGTATTGTCGGCATCGTTGCCGCGGCGGCAGTGATTATCTGGGCGGCCAGCGGTTTCTATACCATTAAAGAAGCTGAACGTGGCGTGGTCACCCGCTTTGGTAAGTTCAGCCATCTGGTTGAGCCGGGCCTGAACTGGAAGCCGACCTTTATCGATAACGTGCAGGCAGTAAACGTGGAGTCGGTACGTGAACTGGCGGCGTCCGGCGTCATGTTGACCTCTGACGAAAACGTGGTGCGCGTTGAGATGAACGTGCAGTACCGCGTCACCGATCCGGAGCGCTATCTGTTTAGCGTCACCAGCGCGGACGACAGCCTGCGTCAGGCCACCGACAGCGCGCTGCGCGGGGTGATCGGTAAATACACTATGGATCGCATTCTGACCGAAGGTCGTACCGTGATCCGTAGCGATACTCAGCGTGAGCTGGAAGAGACGATTCGCCCGTACAACATGGGCATCACTCTGCTGGACGTCAACTTCCAGACGGCACGTCCGCCGGAAGAGGTGAAAGCCGCGTTTGACGATGCCATTGCCGCGCGTGAGAACGAACAGCAGTACATTCGTGAAGCGGAGGCTTACACCAACGAAGTCCAGCCGCGCGCGAATGGTCAGGCGCAGCGTATCCTCGAAGAGGCACGCGCCTATAAGACCCAGACCGTCCTGGAAGCCCAGGGTGAAGTGGCTCGCTTTGCTAAGATCCTGCCGGAATACAAAGCCGCGCCGGAGATTACCCGCGAGCGTCTGTACATCGAAACGATGGAAAAAGTGCTGAGCCACACCCGTAAAGTGCTGGTTAATGACAGCAAAAACGGCAATCTGATGGTTCTGCCGCTGGACCAGATGCTGAAAGGCGCCGCTGCGCCGGCAGCAAAGAGCGATAGCAGTGACGCCAGCGATCTGCTGCGTCTGCCGCCTGCATCCAGCACTGGCAGCGCCAGCACCTCATCAACCTCGAGCTCAACCGGGGGTAGCATTATGGACCAACGCCGCGCTAACGCGCAGCGTAACGACTACCAGCGTCAGGGGGAATAACGATGCGTAAATCTGTTATCGCGATCATTGTCATCGTGCTGGTAGTGCTCTACATGTCAGTCTTTGTCGTGAAGGAAGGCGAGCGCGGTATCACGCTGCGTTTCGGTAAAGTTCTGCGCGACGACGAAAATAAGCCGCTGGTGTATGCGCCAGGCCTGCACTTCAAGATCCCGTTTATCGAATCGGTGAAGATGCTGGATGCGCGTATTCAGACCATGGACAACCAGGCTGACCGTTTCGTCACCAAAGAGAAGAAAGACCTGATCGTCGACTCCTACATCAAATGGCGTATCAGCGACTTCAGCCGTTACTACCTGGCCACCGGCGGCGGCGACGTCTCCCAGGCCGAGGTGCTGCTGAAGCGTAAATTCTCGGACCGTCTGCGTTCTGAAATTGGTCGTCTGGATGTGAAAGACATCGTCACCGATTCCCGTGGCCGCCTGACGCTGGAAGTGCGTGATGCGCTGAACTCAGGGTCGGCCGGTACGGAAGACGAGGTTAGCACGCCGGCGGCTGACGATGCGATTGCCAAAGCGGCAGAGCGCGTGGAAGCGGAAACCAACGGCAAAGTGCAGGTGATCAACCCGAACAGTATGGCGGCGCTGGGTATTGAAGTGGTCGACGTGCGTATCAAACAGATCAACCTGCCGGCGGAAGTGTCGGAAGCGATCTATAACCGTATGCGCGCGGAGCGTGAAGCGGTTGCCCGTCGTCACCGTTCACAGGGCCAGGAAGAGGCAGAAAAACTGCGCGCGACCGCGGACTATGAAGTCACCAAGACGCTGGCGGAAGCCGAGCGCCAGGGCCGTATCCTGCGTGGTGAAGGCGATGCGGAATCGGCAAAACTTTTTGCCGACGCGTTCAGCCAGGATCCGGGCTTCTATTCCTTTATTCGTAGCCTGCGCGCCTATGAGAAGAGCTTCCAGAGCAATCAGGATGTCATGGTCCTGAGCCCGGATAGCGATTTCTTCCGCTATATGCGTTCACCGGATTCGGTGCGTAAATAAGTCGAAGATGACAGTAACCTACAGTGGTTAATGCAAAAAGGCGCCTGAGACAGGCGCCTTTTTTTATGCTACGACGGCGTGAATTAGTTGCCGAGCAGCTTGTTTAGCAGGCCACCGATCACCGGCAGGCTCGCCAGCGTACTCTCGATGGTGCCGCCGATAGATGAGCCAACGCTTTCGCCCAGGGTTTTGCCCAGGTCCGGCGCCAGATCGGCCAGATTAATGGTGCCAAGCAGCGGCAGGTTGATGCTCAGGGCATCGGTGCCCATCGTCCATACGGCGGCGCCGACCTTACTACCTAAGGAGGCCAGGCCATCCTGTAACCAGCCTGCGCCGCTCACATTTTCGATTTCAAATGCGGTTAATTCTCTCATGATAATCTTCCTGATTATGTAGACGTACCGGGTTGTAGTACGCGACGGCATAGTTGCAATTTAAAAAATAGACAGCAATACAACTGGTTATGAATTTTGTTTCACCTTTCCGGTTCATAATGAAGAGGAAATACGGGACAATGTGAATTGAGTGAATGCATTCACTATGCTGGCCGATGACGCCTGCGAAGGCGGCGATGATACTTTTCAATTAGGGTTGACGATGAACTCCACCATTTGGCTGGCGCTGGCGCTGGTTTTAGTACTCGAAGGGCTTGGCCCGCTACTTTATCCGCGCGCCTGGCGCAAGATGGTCGCCAGCCTGAGCCAGCTCCCGGATAATTTATTGCGGCGCTTTGGCGGCGGACTTGTGGTTGCCGGGATTGTGATCTACTACATGTTGAGGAAATCGATTGGCTGATCAAAAAGTGGTCGGATTTGCCTTATTTTGGATGCAAAAAGTGCTGTAACTCTGAAAAAGCGATGGTAGAATCCATTTTTAAGCAAACGGTGATTTTGAAAAATGGGTAACAACGTCGTCGTACTGGGCACCCAATGGGGTGACGAAGGTAAAGGGAAGATCGTCGATCTCCTGACAGAACGGGCTAAATATGTTGTGCGCTACCAGGGTGGTCACAACGCCGGCCATACTCTCGTAATCAACGGTGAAAAAACCGTTCTCCATCTTATTCCATCAGGCATTCTGCGTGAAAACGTCACCAGCATCATCGGTAACGGCGTCGTGCTGTCTCCGGCTGCGCTGATGAAAGAGATGAAGGGCCTGGAAGACCGTGGTATCCCGGTTCGCGAGCGTCTGCTGCTCTCTGAAGCCTGCCCGCTTATCCTTGACTATCACGTGGCGCTGGACGTGGCGCGTGAAAAAGCGCGCGGCGCGAAGGCTATCGGCACCACCGGTCGCGGCATCGGCCCGGCTTACGAAGATAAAGTCGCTCGTCGCGGTCTGCGCGTTGGCGATCTGTTCGATAAAGCAACCTTCGCCGATAAACTGAAAGAAGTGATGGAATATCACAACTTCCAGCTGGTGAACTTCTACAAAGCAGAAGCCGTTGACTACCAGAAAGTGCTGGACGATGTAATGGCGATTGCCGACATCCTGACCGGCATGGTGGTGGACGTTTCCGACCTGCTGGATCAGGCGCGTAAACGCGGCGACTTCGTGATGTTCGAAGGCGCGCAGGGCACGCTGCTGGATATCGACCATGGTACTTATCCGTACGTAACCTCTTCCAACACCACCGCCGGTGGCGTGGCGACCGGCTCCGGCCTGGGCCCGCGTTATGTGGATTACGTTCTGGGTATCATCAAAGCTTACTCGACTCGCGTCGGCGCGGGTCCGTTCCCGACTGAGCTGTTTGATGAGACCGGCGAGTTCCTCTGCAAGCAGGGTAACGAATTCGGCGCCACCACCGGTCGTCGTCGTCGTACCGGCTGGCTGGACGCTGTCGCGGTTCGTCGCGCGGTGCAGATTAACTCCCTGTCCGGCTTCTGCCTGACTAAACTGGACGTCCTCGACGGCCTGAAAGAAGTGAAAATCTGCGTCGGCTACCGTATGCCGGATGGCCGCGAAGTGACCACCACTCCGCTGGCAGCCGACAACTGGGAAGGTATCGAGCCTATCTACGAAACCATGCCGGGCTGGTCTGAAACCACCTTCGGCGTGAAAGAGCGCAGCGGCCTGCCGCAGGCAGCGCTGAACTACATCCAGCGTATTGAAGAGCTGACCGGCGTACCGGTTGATATCATCTCTACTGGTCCAGACCGTTCCGAGACCATGATTCTGCGCGACCCGTTCGACGCATAATCACTCGCAAGGGGCGCCGTTCGGGCGCCCTTGTTTTTGCTGTTCGCCCGCCCCATTTTAAATAAATTAGCGGCCTGAGCGCTGGCTGGTTTATCATCAATAATAATGATGTCGCTCGACATACCCTGTTTTCTTTTCCCTGAGGTTTATGTGCAGTTAACGAGTTTCACCGATTACGGACTACGGGCGCTGATTTATATGGCGTCGCTGCCGGAAGGACGGATGACCAGTATCTCGGAAGTGACCGAGGTCTATGGCGTCTCCCGTAATCATATGGTTAAAATAATCAATCAGTTAAGTCGCATGGGCTACGTAACTGCCGTGCGGGGGAAGAACGGGGGCATTCGCCTCGGCAAACCAGCAGGACAGATCCGCGTCGGTGACGTGGTACGCGACCTGGAACCCTTATCGCTGGTCAACTGCAGCAGCGAGTTTTGCCACATTACTCCAGCCTGTCGTCTGAAACAGGCACTAGCTGAAGCCGCGCAGAGTTTTCTCAAGGAACTGGATAACTATACGCTGGCTGATTTGGTTGAGAAGAATCAACCGCTTTATAAATTATTGCTGGTGGAGTGACGCCACTCTGCCGGAGATGACAACGGAGGAACCGATATGTCACAAGATCCATTCCAGGAACGCGAAGCTGAGAAGTACGCGAACCCAATCCCGAGCCGGGAATTTATCCTCGAACATTTAACCAAACGGGAAAAGCCCGCCAGCCGCGATGAGCTGGCCATCGAGTTAAATATTGAGGGCGAAGAGCAAACCGAAGCGCTGCGCCGCCGCCTGCGCGCGATGGAACGCGACGGTCAGCTGGTCTTCACCCGCCGTCAGTGCTATGCGCTGCCGGAGCGCCTTGATCTCCTCAAAGGAACCGTTATTGGTCACCGTGATGGCTATGGTTTCCTGCGTGTTGAAGGGCGCAAAGACGATCTGTATCTGTCGTCAGAGCAGATGAAAACCTGTATTCATGGCGATCAGGTGCTGGCCCAACCGCTGGGCGCGGACCGCAAGGGCCGCCGCGAAGCGCGCATCGTCCGCGTCCTGGTGCCGAAAACCAGCCAGATTGTTGGCCGCTACTTTACCGACGCTGGCGTCGGTTTCGTCGTCCCGGACGACAGTCGCCTCAGCTTCGATATCCTGATCCCGCCGGAAGAGATTATGGGCGCGCGGATGGGCTACGTGGTGGTGGTCGAGCTGACCCAGCGCCCGACCCGCCGCACCAAAGCCGTGGGGAAAATCGTCGAAGTGCTGGGCGACAACATGGGTACCGGTATGGCTGTCGATATGGCGCTGCGCACCCATGAAATTCCGTACGTCTGGCCGCCGGCGGTAGAAAATCAGGTTTCCGGCCTGAAAGAGCAGGTGCCGGAAGAGGCGAAAGCCGGGCGCGTCGATCTGCGCTCCCTGCCGCTGGTCACTATTGACGGTGAAGATGCCCGCGACTTCGATGACGCAGTGTACTGCGAGAAGAAACGCGGCGGCGGCTGGCGCCTGTGGGTAGCCATTGCCGACGTCAGCTACTACGTGCGTCCGGGGACGCCGCTGGACGCGGAAGCGCGCAGCCGTGGAACCTCGGTCTACTTCCCGTCGCAGGTGGTACCGATGCTGCCGGAAGTGTTGTCTAACGGTCTGTGCTCGCTGAACCCGCAGGTCGATCGCCTGTGCATGGTGTGCGAGATGACGATTTCGTCAAAAGGCCGTCTGACCGGTTATAAATTCTATGAAGCGGTGATGAGTTCACATGCTCGCCTGACCTATACCAAGGTGTGGCATATACTGCAGGGCGACCAGGAGCTGCGCGAGCACTACGCGCCGCTGGTGAAGCATATTGAAGAACTGCATAACCTCTACAAGGTGCTGGATGGCGCCCGCGAAGAGCGCGGCGGTATCTCATTTGAAAGTGAAGAAGCTAAATTCATCTTCAACGCCGAGCGCCGTATCGAGCGTATCGAACAGACCCAGCGGAACGATGCGCACAAGCTGATTGAAGAGTGCATGATCCTGGCGAACATCTCCGCCGCGCGCTTCGTTGAGAAGGCGCAGGAGCCGGCGCTGTTCCGTATTCACGATAAGCCGAGCACCGAGGCGATTACCGCGTTCCGCAGCGTGCTGGCGGAGCTGGGGCTGGAACTGCCTGGCGGCAACAAGCCGGAGCCGCGCGATTACGCCGAACTGCTGACCTCCATCGCCGATCGCCCGGATGCGGAAATGCTTCAGACGATGCTCCTGCGGTCGATGAAGCAGGCGGTCTACGATCCGGAAAACCGCGGGCACTTTGGCCTCGCGCTGCAGTCCTATGCCCACTTCACCTCGCCGATCCGTCGTTACCCGGATCTGTCGCTGCACCGCGCCATCAAATATCTGCTGGCCAAAGAGCAGGGGCATAAAGGCAACAGCACGGAGACCGGCGGCTGGCACTACAGCATGGAAGAGATGCTGCAGCTGGGCGAGCACTGCTCGATGACCGAACGCCGCGCTGATGAAGCGACGCGCGAAGTCTCCGACTGGCTGAAGTGCGACTTCATGCAGGATCAGGTAGGCAACATCTTCTCCGGGGTTATCGCCAGCGTGACCGGCTTTGGCTTCTTCGTCCGTCTCAACGATCTGTTTATCGACGGCCTGGTGCATGTTTCCTCTCTGGATAACGACTACTATCGTTTCGACCAGGTGGGGCAGCGTCTGATCGGCGAGTCCGGCGGGCAGACTTATCGCCTGGGCGACCGCGTGGAAGTCCGTGTGGAAGCGGTCAACATGGACGAGCGTAAAATCGACTTTACCCTAATCTCCAGCGAGCGCGCGCCGCGTAATGTCGGCAAAACCGCCCGTGAGAAAGCGAAAAAGAGCACCTCCGGCAAACCGGGCGGCCGTCGTCGTCAGGTCGGTAAGCAGGTGAACTTCGAGCCGGACAGCGCGTTCCGCAAAGAAAAAGACCAGGCGAAAGCGAAGCCGAAAGGCGAGAAGAAAGCGAAAAAACCGTCGGCGAAAACGCAGAAAATCGCCGCCGCCACCAAAGCCAAGCGCGCGGCAAAGAAGAAGAGCGCCGAGTGATTGACCACCCTTCATCCTGAAGTCTGCTGACGCAGGACGGGGTGAAGGGCGGATAACAGAACCTAAAACGAGTACATCAATGAGTGAAATGATTTACGGCATCCATGCGGTGCAGGCACTGCTGGAGCGCGCACCTGAGCGTTTTCAGGAAGTTTATATTCTGAAAGGCCGTGAGGATAAGCGCCTGCTGCCGCTGATCCACGCTCTGGAAGCGCAGGGCGTGGTGATTCAGCTGGCCAACCGCCAGTTTCTCGATGAGAAGAGCGAAGGCGCGGTACACCAGGGGATCATTGCCCGCGTGAAGCCGGGGCGTCAGTATCAAGAGAATGATCTGCCGGATCTGCTGGCGCAGCTCGATCAGCCGTTCCTGTTGATCCTTGACGGTGTGACCGATCCGCATAACCTCGGCGCCTGCCTGCGCAGCGCCGATGCTGCCGGCGTGCACGCGGTGATTGTGCCAAAAGATCGTTCCGCGCAGCTGAATGCGACGGCGAAGAAAGTGGCCTGCGGCGCGGCGGAGAACGTCCCGCTGATCCGTGTCACCAACCTGGCGCGCACCATGCGTCTGTTGCAGGAGGAGAACGTCTGGATCGTTGGAACCGCAGGTGAAGCCGACCATACGCTGTTCCAGAGCAAAATGACCGGGCCGATGGCGCTGGTGATGGGCGCGGAAGGCGAAGGCATGCGCCGCCTGACCCGCGAGCACTGCGATGAGCTGATCAGCATTCCGATGGCGGGCAGCGTCTCCTCGCTGAACGTCTCGGTGGCCACCGGCATCTGCCTGTTTGAGGCGGTACGCCAGCGCAGCTAAGCTGACCCGCTGACGAAACTGAAAAGCCATCCTTCGGGATGGCTTTTTTGTGACCGCTCTCGCGGGCGAGTATCCCCCCGGATAACCATACTTAGGCTTATCGCCATTGATGGAGGGAGACACGATGCACTGGCAAACCCACACCGTTTTTAATCAACCGACCCCGCTGAATAACAGCAATCTGTTCCTGTCCGATACCGCCCTACGTGAAGCGGTGGTCCGCGAAGGCGCCGGCTGGGATGGCGATCTGCTCGCCAGCATTGGCCAACAGCTGGGGACCGCAGAATCGCTGGAGCTGGGACGCCTGGCCAACAGCAACCCGCCGGAGCTGCTGCGCTATGACGCCACCGGCGCCCGACTGGACGACGTTCGCTTCCACCCCGCCTGGCATCTGCTGATGCAGGGGCTGTGCGCGAACCGGGTGCATAATCTCGCCTGGCAGGTGGATGCCCGTGAAGGCGCGTTTGTCGCGCGCGCCGCTCGCTTTCTGCTTCACGCCCAGGTAGAGGCCGGAACGCTGTGTCCGATTACCATGACTTTCGCCGCGACGCCCCTGCTGCAGCACGCCCTGCCCGCGCCTTTTGGCGACTGGCTGTCGCCGCTGCTGAGCGACCGTTACGATCCCCACCTCGCCCCGGGCGACCAGAAGCGCGGTCTGCTGATTGGCATGGGGATGACCGAGAAGCAAGGGGGTTCCGATGTGCTGAGCAATACCACCCGCGCGGAGAAAACAGCGGAAGGGTTTTACCGGCTGGTGGGACACAAATGGTTTTTCTCGGTGCCGCAGAGCGATGCGCACCTGGTGCTGGCCCAGGCGCCTGCGGGTCTGTCGTGCTTCTTTGTGCCGCGCCTGCTGCCCGACGGGCAGCGCAACGGGGTGCGTCTGGAGCGCTTAAAAGAGAAGCTCGGCAACCGCTCCAATGCCAGTAGCGAAGTGGAGTTTTATGACGCCTGCGGCTGGCTGGTGGGTGACGAGGGCGACGGCGTGCGGCAGATCCTCAGGATGGGCGGTCTCACCCGCTTTGACTGCGCGCTGGGCAGCCATGCCCTGATGCGCCGGGCCTTCTCGGTAGCGCTGTATCATGCGCTACAGCGTCAGGCGTTCGGTAAAAATCTGGTCGATCAGCCGATGATGCGCCAGCTGCTGGGGCAAATGGCGCTCCGTCTTGAAGGACAGACCGCGTTTCTGTTTCGTCTGGCGCGAGCCTGGGACCGTCGGGATGATGCCCGGGAAAGCGCCTGGGCGCGTCTGTTTACGCCTGCGGCCAAGTTTGCCATCTGCAAGGCCGGCATCCCTTTCGTCGCTGAGGCGATGGAAGTCCTGGGAGGAATCGGCTATTGCGAGGAGAGTGAGCTACCGCGGTTGTATCGCGAGATGCCGGTCAACAGCATCTGGGAAGGCTCCGGCAATATTATGTGCCTCGATGTGATGCGGGTGCTGAGCAAGCAGCCGGCGGCGATGGAGCTGCTGGCCGCGGAGTGTGCGGAGGTGAAAGGACAGAACCGCCATCTCGACCGCGCATGGCGTCAGCTGCAGCAATTGCTGAAACGACCCGCCGAAGAGCAGGGCAGAGAGATTGCCCGGCTGGTCTATCGTCTGGGGGCGGGGGCGCAGATGCTGCGTTTCGCTTCGCCGCCGCTGGCCGAAGCCTGGTGCCGGATGATGCTCGACACGCGCGGCGGCATACGTCTTGACGCGCCGACCCTCGACGACCTGCTGCTGCGGGCCATGGGGCGGGGGCGTCAGGCGCCTCAAGCGTAGAGAATGGCCTGCACGCGCCAGCTGTCCGGCTGTTGTTCCTCGTACATCTGAATAATGCGATACCAGGAGGCGCCTTGCTCGTCCGCTTTGCGGGCAATGGCGTGCTCCACATCCTGTTGGCTGCCGGAAAGATTAGCGACGGAGATCAGACCGATTTCATTCAGGCCGGTGACGCAATCCGCGCTGGCGAATTCGGCTGACTGCGCGGAGGTGTTGGCCGTCGCAGTGGTTAACAGCAGGCTGGATAGGGTAAAAGATCGTTTCATCGTCAGCTCCATTTCACGTAGTCCCAAGGGCAGTCCGTTGCTAACGTCCTGCCAGGTGGCTGGCCGAACGTTATTATGCACAGGAGAACGTGAATGGACGCAAAGCTGTGTAAAGCAGATTTAAAGACGCCGCCTCGTCATCGACGATAGAGGATCGCCTGCGAATACCACTGGCCGGGTACCATGGTGTCATCGATCATGATGATGACGTAGTAATCGGCTTTGGCCGCTTCTGCTTTGGCCTTCAGCGCCGCTTCGACATCCATCGGCGAACCGTACATCAGTACGCTCACCGTAGCCATTTTCTGCAGGCCAGCCGTCTGGTTGCGCTGGATTTCCTGCGGATGGTCGGTGGCGGGCGGCGGGGCTTCCGGCGTTCCCTGCAAAGCACTACACCCGCTGAGGACGATAGCCAGTAACCACGGAGACAACCTGCGCATAACCATATCTCGTTTCCTGATAGTGATAGTGTAGTGGTAGCCTTAACAGGATTTCCGGGGAATGTTCCCGAACTGTTATCTCTGACGCGATTTTCGAATGAAAATGTTGTGAAAGCGTAACCGGGTTCTCAACATTATGAATCGTAGCAAACTGGGTTGCCTGGTGAATGCATTTTCCCATGCCGCCTAACCACAATAGAGAAGGGAGACGATAAATGATTGCACTAGAAATGCGCAACCTCGGCGGTGGCGAAATTTTGCATGCCTGCCCGCAGGAGAGTCTGGACAAACCACTGCCCTGTATCGTCTTTTATCATGGCTTTACCTCGTCGAAACTGGTTTACAGCTACTTTGCGGTGGCGCTGGCCCAGGCGGGTTTCCGGGTGATTATGCCGGACGCGCCGGAGCATGGCGCGCGCTATCACGGTGATGAGACCGGGCGGATGCAGCGCTTCTGGCCGATCCTGCAGCAGAATTTCAGCGAGTTTCCCGCGCTGCGCGAGGCGATTATCGCCGAAGGCTGGCTGGAAGGAGAGCGACTGGCGGTGGCGGGGGCGTCGATGGGGGGAATGACGGCCCTGGGTATCATGACGCACCATCCCGAGCTGAACAGCGTCGCCTGCCTGATGGGATCAGGCTATTTTCGTTCGCTGTCGCAAACCCTGTTTCCCTCGCCTGGCTTTGATGGCGACAGCCTCAGCGAATGGGATGTCAGCCATCAGCTGGCGTCGCTCGCCCGGCGGCCGCTGTTGCTCTGGCATGGCGATGCCGACGACGTGGTGCCGCCGGAAGAGACCTTCCGTCTTGAGCAAGCGCTCAGGCAGAGCGACCTTGCAGCCAGGCTGACCTGCGTCTGGCAGAAAGGCGTCCGCCATCGCATCACCCCGGAGGCGCTGGCCACGACGGTCGCCTTTTTTCAGCAGCATCTTTAAACGCGGATCACGCTGACGCCCTGGTCCTCAAGCTGCTTGAGGATCGCGGCATCGGCCTGTTTGCCGGTGATCACCACGTCAATTTGCCCGGCCTGGCTGAATAGCATTCCGGCGCGCTCGCCGATCTTGCTGCTGTCGACCAGCACCGCCAGCTTGCCGACCACGCTGAGCATTTTCTGCTCGGCCATGGCGGTCAACATATCTGTTTTGTATAACCCCTCGGCGGTTAACCCTTTGCCGCTGGTGAACATCCAGTGCCCGGCATAGAGGCTGTTTTCACTGCCGTGGGGGCTGAGGGTGATGGCGTGGCTGCGGTTGTACTGCCCGCCCATGATAATCACGCTGTCGTGTTCCTGGTCGATCAGGTAGTTGGCCAGCGGCAGATAGTTAGTGATGATCTGCACCGGTTTGCCGCACAGTTCACGCCCCAGCAGAAAGGCGGTGGAGCCGCAGTTGATGACGATGCTCTCACCCGGCGCGATCAGTTGCGAAGCGGCGCGCGCAATACGCACTTTTTCATCCAGATTCTGCGCCTGGTGGATATTCATCGGCGTCCAGCGGGGGCGCTGCTCGCTAATGGCTTCCGCGCCATTGCGTACCTTTTTCAGTTTGCCGCTTTCATCCAGCTTGTTGATATCACGTCGGGCCGTTGCGGGTGAGATCCCGAGCCGCGACATCACCTGCTCTACGGTAACAAACCCCGTTTGGGCGAGCAGATCCAGCAGAATTTGGTGCCTTTGCGCTTCCGTCATGAGCGAATCCGATTAAAAGTGAACGGCAAAGATGATATTTGAAATCATGTGAAAATACTAACCCTCAGGCGGGGTATTTCCGGCAGGCAGGGCCTGCCGGAGGCGGTTTACAGGAAGGATTTGAACGGCAGATCCGGCTCGATGGTGAAGCAGTCGTCGAAGCCGCGCGGGTAGTGATATTCGAAATTGTCTTTATCCAGCGGCCAGGTAAATTTGCCGCCGACCTGCCAGATAAACGGCTTGAAGCCGTACTTCAGACGATCTTTTTTCATCTCCCACAGGATGCGGATCTCCTGCGGATCGGCCTGAAAGTTCGACCAGATATCATGGTGGAACGGGATCACCACCTTCGCGTTGAGCGACTCTGCCATGCGCAGGATATCGGCGCTGGTCATTTTGTCGGTGATCCCCCGCGGGTTCTCGCCATACGAGCCGAGGGCGACGTCAATCTGATGCTCGTTGCCATGCTTCGCGTAATAGTTGGAGTAGTGGGAATCGCCGCTGTGGTACAGGTTGCCGCCCGGTGTTTTAAACAGATAGTTGACCGCGCGCTGGTCCATCCCGTCCGGCAGCACGCCGGCGGCTTTTTGATCCGCCGGGAGGGTGATCAGCGCGGTACGGTCGAACGCGTCGAGCGCGTGGATCTCAATGTCCTTAATCTTCACGACATCGCCGGGCTTCATGACGATACAGCGCGCTTTCGGCACGCCCCAGCCGATCCACATATCGACGCAGGTTTTCGGGCCGATAAACGGCACATCGGCCGGGCAGTTCTGCATGACGGCGGCGGCGACGTTGACGTCAATATGATCGTTATGATCATGGGTCGCCAGTACGGCGTCAATCTGGCGAATGGCGAACGGATCGAGCACGAACGGCGTGGTGCGCAGGTTCGGCTGCAGTTTCTTCACCCCTGCCATCCGCTGCATCTGATGGCCGGTTTTCATCAATGGATTGCCGTGGCTCTGCTTGCCGGTGCCGCACCAGAAATCGACGCAGACGTTGGCGCCGCCTTCGGATTTCAACCAGATGCCGGTACAGCCCAGCCACCACATGGCGAAGGTGCCGGGCGCAACCTGCTCCTGCTCAATCTCTTCATTCAGCCAGCTACCCCATTCCGGAAAGGTGTTCAGGATCCATGATTCACGGGTGATGGTCTGTACTTTACTCATCGCGGTCTTCCTCGTGTATTTTCAAAAGTAATCATTATTTGATTGGTTTTGATTTATGTTGTCACTGTGCTTCCAAGATTGCAATCATGTTTTCCATCCCTTTTGCGATCTGATACGTATGATCTCCCGTCTTTTTCACAGCTTACGTGCCTTGGTTTTTGTTTTATCTATATGATTTAAAATGTTTATTTATGTTTAATTATAAATGAATGGAAATAACCTGAGTGAAGGAAAGGATTATTGCGGTGTGCGTCACATTTAATCAAATTTAATCTTGTTGTGATTACTTTTGATTATTAGAGTGAGCAGCGAGAAATGCTGAGCGTAAGGCGCGTTCAGCGCCTTCACCATCGGGAGTGTGTTATGGCAATCCTCTACAACATCTTTACCGTTTTCTTTAATCAGGTGATGACTAATGCCCCGCTGCTGCTGGGTATTGTGACCTGCCTGGGCTATATCCTGCTGCGTAAAAGCGTCAGCGTGATTATCAAAGGCACCATCAAAACCATTATCGGTTTCATGCTGTTACAAGCCGGCTCCGGTATCCTCACCAGTACCTTTAAACCGGTGGTGGCGAAAATGTCAGAGGTGTACGGCATTAACGGCGCCATCTCTGACACCTATGCCTCGATGATGGCGACCATCGACCGGATGGGCGAGGCGTATAGCTGGGTGGGCTACGCGGTGCTGCTGGCGCTGGCGCTGAATATCTGTTACGTCCTGCTGCGCCGGATTACCGGCATCCGCACCATCATGCTGACGGGCCATATCATGTTTCAGCAGGCGGGGCTGATCGCGGTCTCGTTCTTTATTTTCGGCTACTCCATGTGGACCACCATCATCTGCACCGCGGTGTTGGTGTCACTCTACTGGGGCATTACCTCCAATATGATGTACAAGCCTACTCAGCTGGTCACCGACGGCTGCGGTTTTTCTATCGGGCACCAGCAGCAGTTCGCCTCGTGGATTGCCTACAAAGTGGCGCCCTGGCTGGGGAAAAAAGAGGAAAGCGTCGAAGACCTCAAGCTGCCCGGCTGGCTGAACATCTTCCACGACAACATTGTTTCCACCGCGATTGTGATGACTATCTTCTTCGGTGCGATCCTGCTCTCTTTCGGCATTGACGTGGTGCAGGCGATGGCGGGTAAAACCCACTGGACGGTCTATATCCTGCAGACCGGTTTCTCCTTCGCGGTGGCGATTTTCATCATCACTCAGGGCGTGCGGATGTTCGTCGCCGAGCTGTCCGAAGCCTTCAACGGTATCTCGCTGCGTCTGATCCCCGGGGCGGTGCTGGCGATCGACTGCGCCGCTATCTATAGCTTCGCGCCGAATGCGGTGGTCTGGGGCTTTATGTGGGGCACCATCGGTCAGCTGATTGCCGTCGGCATTCTGGTCGGCGTCGGCTCCCCGATTCTGATTATTCCAGGTTTTATCCCTATGTTCTTCTCCAACGCGACGATTGGCGTTTTTGCCAACCACTTTGGCGGCTGGCGCGCGGCGCTCAAAATCTGCCTGGTGATGGGCATGATTGAAATATTCGGTTGCGTATGGGCGGTGAAACTCACCGGCATGAGCGCCTGGATGGGGATGGCGGACTGGTCGATTCTGGCGCCGCCGATGATGCAGGGCTTCGCCTCCGTCGGGCTGGCGTTTATGGCCGTCATCATCCTGATTGCACTGGCTTATATGTTCTTCGCCGGCCGCGCGCTGCGCGCCGAGGAGGACGCGGAAAAAAAACTGGCAGAGGCCTCTGCCCAATAAGGAGTTCTGATTATGACCGTACGTATTCTGGCTGTGTGTGGTAACGGGCAAGGCAGTTCCATGATCATGAAAATGAAGGTGGACCAGTTTCTGACGCAATCCAACATCGACCACACGGTAAACAGCTGCGCGGTAGGTGAATACAAAAGCGAGCTGAACGGCGCGGATATCATCATCGCTTCAACCCATATCGCGGGGGAGATTACCGTCTCCGGTAATAAACATGTGGTGGGCGTGCGTAACATGCTTTCGCCAGCGGATTTCGGTCCCAAGCTGCTGGAGGTGATTAAAGCTCACTTCCCGCAGGACGTGAAATAAGGAGCGGCCATGAAACTTCATGAATCGCTGGCGCAGAACCACTCCATCCGCCTGCAGGCGGAAGCGGAAACCTGGCAGGAGGCGGTAAAAATCGGCGTCGATCTGCTGGTGGCCGCCGACGTCGTGGAACCGCGCTACTACCAGGCAATCCTCGACGGCGTCGCGCAGCACGGCCCCTATTTTGTGATCGCTCCGGGATTAGCCATGCCGCACGGGCGGCCGGAAGAGGGCGTCAAAAAAACCGGCTTTGCGCTGGTCACGCTAAAGAAACCGCTAATTTTCAACCACGAAGATAACGACCCGGTCGACATCCTGATCACCATGGCGGCGGTTGACGCCACCACCCACCAGGAAGTGGGCATCATGCAGATCGTTAACCTGTTTGATGATGAAGCCAATTTCGACCGTTTACGCGCCTGTCGCAGCGAGCAGGAAGTGCTGGATTTAATTAAAAACGCCACCGCGGCGGCTGTTTAAAAGGAACACTATCATGTCATTACCTATGTTACAGGTCGCACTGGACAACCAAACGCTGGCCAGCGCCTACGAGACCACCCGCCTGATCGCCGAAGAGGTGGATATCATTGAAGTCGGCACCATCCTTTGCGTCGGGGAAGGGGTGCGTGCGGTGCGCGATCTGAAAGCGCTGTACCCGCATAAAATTGTGCTGGCGGACGCCAAAATCGCCGACGCCGGCAAGATTCTGTCGCGGATGTGCTTTGAAGCCAACGCCGACTGGGTCACGGTGATCTGCTGCGCCGATATCAATACCGCCAAAGGGGCGCTGGATGTCGCCAAAGAGTTCAACGGCGACGTTCAGATCGAGCTAACCGGCTTCTGGACCTGGGAGCAGGCGCAGGCATGGTGCGAGGCGGGCATCCAGCAGGTGGTCTATCACCGCAGCCGCGACGCGCAGGCGGCGGGCGTGGCGTGGAGCGAGGCGGATATCAGCGCAATTAAGCGTCTGTCCGATATGGGCTTCAAAGTGACCGTCACCGGCGGCCTGGCGCTGGAGGACCTGCCGCTGTTCGCTGGCATCCCCATCCACGTCTTTATTGCCGGGCGCAGCATCCGCGATGCCGCTTCGCCGGTGGAAGCGGCGCGCCAGTTTAAACGCTCTATCGCCCAGCTGTGGGGTTAAGGAGCGGCTATGTTGGCGAAACAAATTCCGCTCGGCATCTATGAAAAAGCGCTCCCCGCCGGGGAGTGCTGGCTGGAGCGGCTAAAGCTGGCGAAAGCGCTGGGCTTTGATTTTGTGGAAATGTCCCTCGATGAAACGGACGCTCGCCTTGCGCGGCTGGACTGGAGCCCGGAGCAGCGTCTGGCGCTGGTCAAGGCGGTGGCCGAAACCGGCGTCCGGGTGCCATCGATGTGCCTGAGCGCCCATCGCCGTTTTCCACTGGGCAGCGAAGATGACGCGGTGCGTCTTCAGGGGCTGGAAATCATGCGCAAAGCCATCCAGCTGGCGCAGGATGTCGGGATCCGGGTGATCCAGCTGGCAGGTTACGACGTCTATTACCAGCAGGCGAACGATGAGACGCGGCGCCGCTTTCGCGATGGCCTGAAAGAGAGCGTCGAGATGGCCAGCCGGGCCCAGGTAACCCTGGCGATGGAGATTATGGACTACCCGTTGATGAACTCGATCAGCAAAGCGCTGGGCTACGCCCATTACCTGAATAATCCGTGGTTCCAGCTTTATCCCGATATCGGCAATCTGTCGGCGTGGGATAACGACGTCCAGATGGAGCTGCAGGCCGGCATGGGGCACATCGTGGCGGTGCACGTCAAAGATACCCGGCCCGGCGTCTTTAAAAACGTGCCGTTCGGCGAAGGGGTCGTCGATTTTGAACGCTGCTTCGCAACCCTCAAACAGACCGGCTACTGCGGCCCGTATCTGATTGAGATGTGGAGTGAAAGCAGCGCGGATCCGCTAGCGGAAGTGGCGAAGGCGCGCGACTGGGTGAAAGCGCGGATGGCCCGCGCCGGGCTGATGGAGGCGGCGTAATGCAACAACTGAAACAGCAGGTGTTCGAGGCCAATATGGATCTGCCGCGCTACGGCCTGGTGACCTTCACCTGGGGCAATGTCAGCGCGATTGACCGGCAGCGCGGGCTGGTGGCGATCAAACCCAGCGGCGTGGCCTACGACGCCATGACCGTCGATGACATGACGGTGGTCGATCTGCAGGGCAACGTGGTGGAAGGACGCTGGCGTCCCTCCTCTGATACCGCTACCCATCTGGCGCTCTATCGCCGTTATCCCGGCCTTGGCGGGGTGGTGCATACCCACTCGACGCACGCTACCGCCTGGGCGCAGGCGGGGCTGGCGATCCCGGCGCTCGGCACCACTCATGCGGACTATTTCTTCGGCGATATCCCTTGCACCCGGGCGCTTAGCGCGCAGGAGGTGGATGAGGGCTACGAGCTGAACACCGGGAAGGTGATTATCGAAACGCTGGGCGAGGCAAACCCGTTGCATACGCCGGGGATCGTCGTCTATCAGCACGGGCCGTTCTCCTGGGGGAAAGACGCCCACGAGGCGGTGCACAATGCGGTGGTGATGGAAGAGGTGGCGCGCATGGCGTGGATTGCCCGCGGCATTAATCCGCGGCTGCAGCCGATTGACAGCTGGCTGATGGAAAAACATTTTCTGCGTAAACACGGGCCGAACGCCTACTACGGGCAGAAGTAAACGACGCGCTCCGGGGCTTTCACCGTCACGGTGAAACAACTGGTCTGACCCCGGAGCCGTTTTTTAGCCCTGACGATAAGCTGAGGGCATAGCGCGCATGCCGATGAGCGTGACCACGCAAATTATCGCGCCAGCGTAAAACGTCGAAGCGGCGCCGAAGGTTTCCCACAGCACTCCGGCGCAGGTACTGGCCAGCAACAGCGCCAGGCCGCTCATCAGGTTGAACATACCGAACGCCGTGCCGCGTAGCTCCGGCGGCGCCGTATGGGCGACCATCGCCGCCAGCAGTCCCTGAGTCATCCCCATGTGAATTCCCCATAGCGCGACCCCGACCAGCAGCGTGCTCCAGTGGCCGCTGAGGGCCAGCACGATATCGGCGAGGATCAGCACCAGCAGTCCCCACTGCAGCAGTTTGCTGTGGCTCATGCTGTCAGAGAGCTTGCCGAACGGGTAGGCCGTAACGCTGTAGACGAGGTTCATCGCCACCATCACCAGCGGAATAGTAAACAGCGGGATCTCCATCTGCTGGGCGCGCAGCACCAGAAAGGCTTCGCTGAAGCGGGCAAGGGTGAAGATGCTACCGATGGCGACCACCCACCAGTAGGCGGCGGAGAGCTTTTGCAGATTTTCGCGCTTCAGCGGATTACTGCGTTTATGACCGATGGCGGATTTTGGCTCCTGCAGACCAAAACCCAGCAGGAGAATGGAGAGCACGGCGGGAATAACCGCCACCCAGAATATGGCGTGAAAATCGTTGGCCCAGATAAACATCAGCAGCACAGCCAGCAGCGGGCCGAGAAAGGCGCCAATGGTATCCAGCGCCTGACGCAGCCCGTAGGCGGCGCCGCGGATCTCCGGTGGGGTGACGTCGGCGACCAGCGCGTCTCGCGGCGCGCCGCGAATGCCTTTGCCTACGCGGTCTATCATGCGGGCGCTAAACACCACGCCGGCGGTCGGGGCGATGGCAAACAGCGGCTTGCTGAGCGCGCCCAGGCCGTAGCCCAGCAGCGCCAGCCCTTTGCGCTTGCCGACGTAGTCGCTGATCGCGCCGGAGAAGACTTTCAGGATCAGGGCGGTGGCTTCCGCCAGCCCCTCGATAAGACCGATAATGATCACGCTGGCGCCGAGGGTGGTGGCCATAAACAGCGGTAAGAGACTGTGGATCATCTCGGACGACACATCCATCAGCAGGCTGACGCCGCCGAGCACCCAAACGCCTTTGGGGATGCGGCCTAAGGTGGCGAAACGCGGAACCATCCATTACTCCTGATTATCAAAAAACAGACTGATGATTAAATCAGGTTGCAATGACGCTGATAAGTCGGTTTATAAAATAATTCTCAATTGCGTTTAGGTGAAGGTTTCGCTTCGCCCCTCGCGAGGAGAGGCGAAGAATGGGCCCGGCGTTAGCGGTATATCACCGCGCTGGCGCGAAGCGGGCCGTTGGTTTCTGGTTCATGCATCAGGATGGGCTGGAAGTATTTCGCCCCCTGCGCATCGCTCAGCTGGCTAAGGGCCTGTTCAGCCTCGTGCTCAGTGGCCATATTATGATTGATATAGATAACGCCGAGGCTCTGCACGTCGTCCATGTTGCGGGCCTGTCGTTCGGTGATTTGGATAGCTGCCAGCGCGTTGGCGCTGAAGAAAAGCGCAGCCATCATGGCGATGATTTTCAGTTTCATATACTACGCTCCTGACTGACAGTCCTGACGCTGACTCGGGGGCTCTCCTGTGGTCGTTGGGCTTTGATATAAGTGTAATCGCTGCGCGTTCGTCGCATGGCGACCTTTTCTGATGCAGTTGTTCAAAAAAATGCCGCTTCCTTTGCTGGTTAATTTTAAATCACCCACTTAGCGCAACTTGACGCATAGTGCGAATTATTTGTGCAAATGCGCTTGTGTTCCTGGGGGGCCGCCATTAGAATGACGCGTCAATTTTTCAGCCGCCCTTTAACACGTTCCTTGCCTCCATGGGCCGCGGCTGACCCAGACAGGAGGCTGAATAATCCGTAAGGAGCAATTCGATGCGTCATTACGAAATCGTTTTTATGGTCCATCCTGACCAGAGCGAACAGGTTCCGGGCATGATCGAACGTTACACTGGTGCAATCACTGCAGCAGCAGGTACGATCCACCGTCTGGAAGACTGGGGCCGCCGTCAGCTGGCTTATCCGATCAACAAACTGCACAAAGCTCACTACGTTCTGATGAACGTTGAAGCGCCGCAGGAAGCGATCGATGAGCTGGAAACTAACTTCCGCTTCAACGACGCCGTTATCCGCAGCATGGTAATGCGTACTAAGCACGCTGTTACCGAAGCATCTCCGATGGTTAAAGCGAAAGACGAGCGCCGTGAGCGTCGCGAAGATTTCGCCAACGAAACCGCAGATGATTCTGAAGCTGGGGATTCTGAAGAGTAATCCTGATGACCAACCGTCTGGAGCTGTCCGGCATTATTTGCAGGACTCCACTTCGTAAGGTCAGCCCGTCAGGAATTCCTCACTGCCAGTTCGTGCTTGAGCATCGTTCAGTGCAGGAGGAAGCCGGTTTTCACCGGCAGGCATGGTGTCAGATGCCCGTTATTATTAGCGGTCACGAGAACCAGGCCATTACTCACAGTATAACGGTCGGTAGCGCAGTAACCGTTCGAGGGTTCATCTCTTGCCATAAGGCAAAGAACGGCTTGAGCAAAATGGTTCTGCATGCCGAGCAGATTGAATTGATAGATTCTGGAGACTAGCCATATGGCACGTTATTTCCGTCGTCGCAAGTTCTGCCGTTTCACCGCGGAAGGCGTTCAAGAGATCGACTATAAAGATATCGCTACGCTGAAAAACTACATCACCGAAAGCGGTAAGATTGTCCCGAGCCGTATCACCGGTACCCGTGCAAAATATCAGCGTCAGCTGGCACGCGCTATCAAACGCGCTCGCTACCTGTCCCTGCTGCCGTACACTGATCGTCATCAGTAATCGGTCACGGTCCATTAATACGACTTTGAGAGGATAAGGTAATGCAAGTTATTCTGCTTGATAAAGTAGCAAACCTGGGTAGCCTGGGTGATCAGGTTAACGTTAAAGCGGGCTATGCTCGTAACTTCCTGGTCCCGCAGGGTAAAGCTGTTCCTGCTACCAAGAAAAACGTTGAATTCTTCGAAGCGCGTCGCGCTGAACTGGAAGCCAAACTGGCTGACGTTCTGGCAGCTGCTGAAGCTCGTGCTGCGCAGATCAACGCCCTGGAATCCGTAACCATCGCGTCTAAAGCTGGCGACGAAGGTAAACTGTTCGGTTCCATCGGTACTCGCGACATCGCTGACGCTGTCACTGCAGCAGGCGTTAAAGTTGCTAAGAGCGAAGTTCGCCTGCCGAACGGCGTTCTGCGTAACGTTGGCGAGCACGAAGTGGACTTCCAGGTTCACAGCGAAGTATTCGCTAAAGTTATCATCAACGTGGTTGCTGAGTAATCGGCATCTGACGTTCTGGTAACAACAAACCGCCGGCCTTGTGCCGGCGTTTTGCTTTCCAGAGCCCTTCATTTTGCGGCGGCGTAACGCTCGCTGTCGTCTTCTCTGCTAGCGCGCACGCACAAAACTGCCATTCGACTGGCGGGTAAACAGCACCTGCTGACCGTTGCCGGTATCAATAGTGAGCCCGGTGACCACGCCGTTGGCGTTCTGCCGAATCTGCACCGTCTGTCCGCTCTGCAACGTGCTTAATGGTTTACCTGCGCCTTCAACCTGCGCCATGGCGTAGACGTCGGTGGCCGGCAGCCCATGATCGCGGAACAGCTGGGCCAGGGTTTTGCCTGACTCGATGCGATAGGTTCGCCACTGTTGCTCAATGCCCGGCGCGGACTGCTGCGATGAGGATTGATAGGGCTGGGAGGCAGTGGGCTGCTGCGTTTGCGCCTGGTCCGGTTGCTCATCCTGAATCGGCTCCGGGGCGACCGGTGCCATCTGGTCGGCATCGCTCACGGTAGGCGTATTGGTGATCGGCGGCAGGGGAACAGCCTGATTGCCGCCAGCTTGCGGCTGGGACTGCGACTGCAGATTCAGGTTTGCTTCACGGCTGGTGGTCGCCGGGTTTTGGCTATCGTCAGAGGGAAGCAGAATGCCGATGATAACCAACAGGAAGCCAGCGATAATTCCCCGGCGGTGCATCGGGGGCAGTGGGTCCAGGAGGCGAAAATGATCCGGGGCGTGCCAGATTTTCGCCAGGGTAGATGTCAGTTCAAAGCGCCCGGGCATGGCTTTCCTCCTGCTCCGCATATTTTTATCCTGCATATGAGTATAGATGGCTAACGTCCTGATGACCGGAACAAAGTGAAGTTAACCTGATGCCGCCTATTGTTTCTTTTTCGCTGAGATTTGTCATCATCCGCCGACAAAGTTTTACCCATTTCGCTATGGCTGTTATGCTTCCGGACGCTTTTCTCTTGATGTTTATCACCCAAAAAAGGAACAAAGATGGCAACCCCAACTTTTGACACTATCGAAGCGCAGGCAAGTTACGGTATCGGCTTGCAGGTTGGACAACAGCTGAGCGAATCCGGCCTGCAGGGGCTGCTGCCGGAAGCGTTGGTGGCGGGTATCGCCGATGCGCTGGAAGGTAACCAGCCGCAGGTGCCGGTAGAAGCCGTCCACCGTGCGCTGCGTGAAATCCACGAGCGCGCCGACGCCGTGCGTCGCGAGCGTTTCCAGGCGATGGCCGCTGACGGCCAGAAGTACCTTGATGAAAACCGCGAGAAAGAGGGTGTGAACAGCACCGAGTCCGGCCTGCAGTTCCGCGTGCTGACCCAAGGCGAAGGCCCGATCCCGGCCCGTACCGACCGCGTACGCGTGCACTACACCGGCAAACTGATCGACGGCACCGTCTTCGACAGCTCCGTCGCCCGCGGCGAACCGGCAGAGTTCCCGGTGACCGGCGTAATCGGCGGCTGGATTGAAGCGCTGACCCTGATGCCGGTAGGTTCCAAATGGGAACTGACCATCCCGCACAACCTGGCCTACGGCGAGCGCGGCGCTGGCGCGTCGATCCCTCCGTTCAGCACCCTGATCTTCGAAGTTGAACTGCTGGATATTATCTAAACAGCAGAGGCTTCCTCTTCCCCAGCGGCGGGGGAAGCCACAAAAATAGCGTAAAATCCTTAAGTTAAAAATTAATTGGAATTATGTTTTGCATTCATCGCATATGGGTGTATTTTTGTGAGCTATTTCGCGTTAGATGAGTGATATAACACTCACTTTAAACATAAAATTAACATTATATCTAAATCATAGTATTCATCCCTCCGATTCTTACCTAATATCGACTAGCCCTTGCTGGGGTTAATGACAGACGACAGGCCATCAGAGCCTGAACAACACAGACAGGTACAACAGGAAGAAATCACATGGTAGATCAGGTTAAAGTCGCTGCTATCGAGCAGGAGCCGACTGAACAATCGCTACGGCGAAATCTCACAAACCGACATATTCAGCTGATTGCAATTGGCGGGGCGATCGGCACTGGATTATTTATGGGTTCTGGCAAAACCATCAGCCTTGCCGGGCCATCCATTATTTTTGTTTATATGATTATCGGTTTTATGCTGTTTTTCGTTATGCGAGCCATGGGCGAATTACTGCTGTCGAACCTCGAATATAAATCCTTCAGCGACTTCGCGGCCGATCTGCTGGGCCCCTGGGCGGGCTACTTTACCGGCTGGACCTATTGGTTCTGCTGGGTGGTGACGGGGATGGCGGACGTGGTGGCGATCACCGCCTACGCGCAGTTCTGGTTTCCCGGACTCTCCGACTGGGTCGCGTCGCTGGCGGTGATCCTGCTGCTGCTGGGCCTGAACCTTGCCACCGTCAAAATGTTTGGCGAAATGGAGTTCTGGTTCGCGATGATCAAAATCGTCGCCATCGTGGCGCTGATCGTGGTCGGCCTGGTGATGGTCATGATGCATTTTAAATCGCCGACCGGCGTCGAAGCCTCTTTCGCGCATCTGTGGAATGACGGCGGCTGGTTCCCTAAAGGGCTGAGCGGCTTCTTCGCCGGCTTCCAGATTGCGGTATTCGCCTTCGTGGGGATTGAGCTGGTCGGTACCACTGCGGCTGAGACCAAAGACCCGGAAAAATCCCTGCCGCGGGCGATTAACTCCATCCCGCTGCGTATCATTATGTTCTACGTCTTCGCATTGATTGTGATTATGTCGGTGACGCCGTGGAGCTCCGTGGTGCCGAGCAAGAGCCCGTTCGTTGAGCTGTTCGTGCTGGTCGGTCTGCCGGCGGCGGCGAGCCTGATTAACTTCGTGGTGCTGACTTCCGCAGCCTCCTCAGCCAACAGCGGCGTCTTCTCCACCAGCCGTATGCTGTTCGGTCTGGCGCAGGATGGTCAGGCGCCGAAGATGTTCGCCAAACTGTCGAAGCGTGCGGTGCCGGCGAAGGGCTTAACCTTCTCCTGCATGTGCCTGCTGGGCGGTGTGGTGATGCTGATGGTCAACCCGAGCGTGATCGCCGCGTTCACCATGATCACCACGGTGTCGGCGATCCTGTTCATGTTCGTCTGGACGATTATCCTTTGCTCTTACCTGGTCTATCGTAAAAAGCGTCCGCAGCTGCACGAGAAGTCCAAGTATAAGATGCCGCTGGGCAAATTAATGTGCTGGGTGTGCATGGCCTTCTTCGTCTTCGTACTGGTGCTGTTGACCCTCGAAGATGATACCCGTGAAGCGCTGATGGTCACCCCGCTGTGGTTTGTTCTGCTGGGTGCGGGCTGGCTGTTTGCCGGCAAAAAACGTCTGGCGAAATAAACGAAAATTTTAACGTTGCTTGCAACGGATCGTCATAAAAAAGGCCACTCAAAGTGGCCAAATAAGACGGACAATGTCGAGGGCGCCTGCGGGCGCCTTTTTCTTTACTGACCGGCGAGGGCACGCGGGAACAGCACGTTATTTTCCAGACTGATGTGCTCCATCAGATCGTCGATCATCTCGTTGATACCGTTATACATTGCCTTCCAGGTGGTGCAGGCTTCCGGCGGCGGCGTCACGTTATGGGTGATATGTTTGATTACCTCCAGCAGTTCGCCCGCTTCATCATGCTCGCTTTCCATTACGCCGATCGGGCCCCCGGCCTGGGCGCCCATCCCCTGTTTGATCATCGGAAACAGGATCTGCTCCTCTTTCATCATGTGGCTGGAGAGCTCCTGCTGCAGCATGGTCAGGTACTTCGTCAGACCTTTCGGCACATTCGGTTTATCGGCGTGGACCCGTTCAACCTTGGTGGCCTGCAGGATCAGCTCCGGCAGCTGTTCGCGGTGCCGGTCATGATAGCGAACGATGATATGGTCGATGATCTCCGCCAGAGGCGCCGCGCGCCAGTCGCGGGTGATAGGCTCCCCGGCCAGTTTCTCCAGCTCGGCTTCAATCACCGCGACATCCAGCGCTTTGCGCGATGCGGCGCGCGCCAGCGTCTGTTTGCCGCCGCAGCAGTAATCCATATCGTATTGACGGAACAGGGCGGAGGCGCGCGGGATGGTCAGCGCCAGCTCGCCTAAAGGTTGGTCACGGAAAGCCATAGCAGTTACCTCGTCATCAGGAATATAAGATGTATTTTAAATGCATCTTTTTGGCGAGGGAATACCCCTTAATAGGGCCCGGCTACTTTTTTTCGTTCGTCAGCGGTTGCAACGTCGGTTTTTCCGGCCTGGCGCGGACGGCGGAGACCACGCCGAGCACCAGCAGCAGGATACCGCTCAGGGTCAGCAGCGGCGGTAAACTTTGCCGCAACAGAAAGGTATACAGAAGCCCGGCCAGGGTTTCGAAAACGATAAGCGGCCCGAGGATCACCGTCGGTAATCGTTGACTGGCAATATTCCAGCACAGCGCGCCGACCCATGAGCAGAGCACCGCGATGGCCAGCATCAGCGTAATAAACACCGCCGGGCGCGGGCCGAAGGGCAGGGGGAACCCGGCCTGCTGACCGTGCAGCCAGGCGCAGGCGGCGAGATAGCCGGCCAGCGAAACCGGAAGCGTCACCAGCGCCTGAGCGGTAGCCCACATCATCGGCGGTTGATGCGGGTTCTCCCGAAGCCAGCGGGCGTTGCGCAGGGCATACCAGGCCCAGCAGACCACCGACCCCAGCGCCAGCGCAATGCCGGAGCCGTAGCGCCACGGGCTAAAATCAGGCAGCCCCTGGCGCAGTTCCGCGACGTTAACGCAGATCAGGCCGACGGCGATGCAGACCAGCGCCGGAAACAGGCGCCGCCATGGCAGCTTTCCGTCGCGCTGGCTGTAGAGCAGATTGGCGAAGACCGGCAATACCACCGGCAGCGTGCCGATAATCATGGTGGAGACCGGCGCCCCGGTACGCTGAATGGCGCTGGCCAGGCAGACGTAATAGATAAGATTTCCCATCATCGTCAGACCCAGCGCGGTCCACCAGTCGTTCCGGCTCAGCTGGCGCAAACGCGCGCGCCCGAGCCATGCCAGCGGCAGGGCGATCAGACCCAGCGCCAGATAGCGTCCCATCGACTGCAGCATCGCCGGATACTCTGGCACCAGCAAAGGCCCGACGAAAATTAAACCCCACATCAGCCCCGCCAGCAGGGCGTACAACACACCACTAATCATCATTGCATCCATTGTCATCACTGTTGTCTGCAGTGTAGAAGGAGGCCGGGCGGGAATATTGTATGAGATTGCGCATCAGCGCCTGGCGACCTGCTTCTGATAGCGTACCGGCGTAATGCCGTAACGCTGGGTGAAGGTGCGGGTCAGGTGAGACTGGTCGGTGAGGCCGACGGCTATCGCCACTTCGGCGGCGGGCATGCCGTGGGTGAGAAACGCTTTGGCGCGCCACAGGCGGATGGCCATCAGCATCTGATGGGGCGTTACGTGATAGTGGGCTTTAAACTGGCGCTGAAAGTGGTACGGGCTCAGCGCCGCCACCTGCGCCAGCTCGTCGAGGGTGATGGGGCGCATATAGTTATCATGCAGGTAGTCGCGCACGCGGTCGAAGCGATGCCCGGCCTCACCCTGCGCCGAGGCATGGTGGGCCAGAGGGCGGAAGGTGTCGATGAGGTCGAGCAGCATTCCCTGCTGGGCCAGCGCATCTTCGCTGTGCCACAGACCGTAAATCAGCTGGCCAATCCGCCGGGACCGCAGGGGATCCTCGCGGACCACCTCGCTGAACCACCAGTCGCGCACCCCGGTGATGGCTTCCAGACGGTCCGGCTCCAGATAAATCATCCGGTAGCGCCAGCCGTCAGCGGTTTCCGCTTCGCCGGTGTGCAACTCGTCGGGATTCATGGTGACAATGGCATTGGCGGCGGCAATGTGCTGACTGCCGCGGTAGCGAAAGCGCTCGGCGCCCTGCTCAATCACGCCAATGCCGAAAGCTTCGTGGGTATGGGGTTCAAAGGCGTAGCGGGAGATATGGGCGTGGTAAAGCTCTACCCCGGGCAGCTGTTCGAGATGGCGAAAGCGCGCGCGATCTTTTTCATCACTAAATTGGGGTGGTACGCCCTGCATGCCTGCCTCCCGACGATTAATCTCTTCAATATGAGAGAGGAACCGCCGGGACGCAACCGCAAAAGCTGAGAGGGGCGGTTACAGAATGCCTTTCACGCTTTCGGCAAGGGAGGTGGTCGGACGGCCGATCAACGTACTCAGGGTGCGGCTGTCGTCAAACAGCCCGCCTTTCGAGGCGCCGACGTCGGAGTCTGCCAGCATATCGGCCAGACCCGCCGGCAGGCCGACGCTTTTCAGCGCGGCGGCGAAGTCGGCTTCGCTGAGGTTTTGGTAGACCACGTTTTTACCGCTTTGCTTGCTCAGCTCAGCAGCCAGGTCGCTCAGCGTCCAGGCGTTATCACCCGCCAGTTCATAAACTTTCCCTGCATGGCCTTCACCGGCGATAACGCGGGCGGCCGCGGCGGCATAATCTGCGCGGGTAGCGGAGGCAATTTTACCTTCGCCGGCGGCGCCGATAAACACGCCGTGCTCCAGCGCCGGCGGCGCGCTGGCCAGATAGTTTTCAGTATACCAGCCGTTACGCAGCAGGGCGTAAGCGATACCCGAGTCGGCCAGCATCTGCTCAGTTGCAATATGCTCTGCGGCCAGGCCCAGCGGCGAAGTGTCGGCGTGCAGCAGGCTGGTGTAGGCGATGAACTTCACCCCAGCGGCTTTGGCGGCGTTGATGACGTTGCGGTGCTGTACGGCGCGCTGGCCGACTTCGCTGGAGGAGATTAACAGCAGTTTATCCACGCCCTGCAGCGCGGCGGTCAGCGCCGCTTCGTCGCTATAGTCGGCCTGGCGGACGACAACGCCCTGCTGGCTGAGAGTCTGGGCTTTGGCCGGGTTGCGGACAATCGCCACAATCTGGCCGGCAGGGACGGTTTTAAGCAGGTCTTGCAGAACGTAGTGGCCAAGCTGGCCGGTGGCACCGGTAAGAGCGATCATTAGTCTTCTCCTTCGTGTTTAGTGGCAGTTGTGGTAAGCTAACACCTTAACTAACTTTTAGTAAGTACGTACAAAAAGGTAAGTGTGAAAATGGCCGAACCGACGCTGAGCGAGAAACTGCGCAATGGCAATTTGTTTGCGGAACAGTGCCCGTCGCGCGATGTGCTTAAACATGTCACCAGCCGCTGGGGCGTGTTGATTCTGGTGGCGCTGCGCGAAGGAACCCATCGCTTCAGCGATCTGCGGCGCAAAATGGGCGGGGTCAGCGAAAAGATGCTGGCGCAGTCGCTGCAGGCCCTGGAGCAGGATGGTTTTATCGACCGCGTCTCTTATCCGGTGGTGCCGCCGCACGTTGAATATAGCCTGACGCCGCTCGGCCTGCAGGTGAGCGAGAAGGTGGCGGCCCTGGCGGACTGGATCGAGGTAAATCTGCCGGCGGTGCTGGCTAGCCACGAGGAGTGAAAATGTATCACTCCCTGTAGCCCCGGTAAGCGCAGCGCCACCGGGGAGATATTCCCGGATAGCGGCTGGCGCCTTATCCGGGCTACCCGTCAGCTCCGGTTTGTAGCCCCGGTAAGCGCAGCGCCACCGGGGAACAGGGATTACTGACTCAAATCCAGCTGATAAATGGCGAAGCCGATATCATCGGTGGTCACCTGGCGCATCGGATATTGGGCTTTCTCTTTGATAAACGCCGCGGCTTTGTCGCCAGGCGAGGTCTCAAAACGAATATCCAGCGGCGTCTTACTGTGGATCGGCGCCAGACGCCAGTTGTTATCCGCCGCCGGATGGATCGCGCCATCCTTCTTCGATTGCGCGCCAATCCATGCCGCCAGCACTGAACGGTTTTCATCCGGTGAGGCGAAGGCGATATGGCTTTCGCCGGTGCCAGCGAATTTACCGCCGTACGCGCGATAGTTATTGGTGGCGACCAGGAAAGTGGCCTGCGGATCGACCGGTTTGCCGTTGAAGGTCAGGTGCTTAATACGCTCTGCCTGCGGATGGATCATCTGACATTCGCCGTCGTAGCGGGCCGGCTGAGTGACGTCGATCTGGTAGTTCACCCCGTCAATCACGTCGAAATTATAGGTGCGGAAGCCGTCCCAGTTGATCAGCGACTGCGGCTTGCTGCTGGTCGGGTCAATCTGGTTAAACTGCCCGGCGGAGCACTCCAGCCACTCCTTGACCTCCTTCCCGCTGACCTTCATCACCACCAGGGTGTTCGGGTAGAGATAGAGGTCGGCGGCGTTGCGGAAGGTAAGCTGGCCTTTTTCCACTTCCACGAAGCTCGCCGGATCGTTTTTACGCCCGCCGACTTTAAACGGCGCGGCAGCGGAGAGTACCGGTAGTTTCGCCAGATCCGGGTCGCCCTGAATGTAGTGTTCAACGTAGGCTTTCTGCGCCATGTTGACTACCTGCACCGTCGGGTCGTCCTGCACCAGCGCCAGATAGCTGTACATGTTGTCGGCGGACTTGCCGATCGGCTTACTGACGAACTCGCGAGTAGCGTCGTGATCGGCTTTCAGCACCGCCACCAGCTTACCGTCTTCGTCCGCCAGCGATTTCTTCGCCACCGCGTCGTAGATTGGCCGTGCTTCCGCTTTACTCTGAGTCACCTGCCATTTGCCGCTGTCGTTGTTCAGCACCAGATCGACCACCCCGAGATGATCGCCCCACATTCCCGGCATCACCGCCGGTACGCCGTTCAGCGTCCCTCTGGCGATATCCGCGCCTTTAATGTTGGCGAAGTCTTTGCCTGGGAATACCGCGTGGGCGTGGCCGAACATGATGGCGTCAACGCCGGGCACCTGGCTTAAGTAGTAGACTGAGTTCTCGGCCATCGCCTGATACGGGTCGGCGGAGAGGCCGGAGTGAGCGACCACTACCACCACATCAGCCCCTTTCGCCCGCATCTCCGGGATATATTTGCGCGCGGTTTCGGTAATGTCGTTGACCGTCACTTTGCCGCTAAGATTGGCTTTATCCCAGGTCATGATCTGCGGCGGCACAAAGCCGATATAGCCGATGCGCAGGGTGTGGGATTGACCTTCGCTGTCCTGAACCGGGGTATCCTTGATCAGGTACGGGGTGAACAGCGGTTTGCCGGTTTTGGCATCGATGATATTGGCGTTCACGTAGGGGAATTTCGCCCCGGCTAGCGCCTTGTGCAGGAAGTCGAGGCCGTAGTTGAATTCATGGTTGCCCAGGTTGCCGACGGCATAATTCAGGGTATTCATCGCCTTATACACCGGATGAACATCGCCCTCTTTCAGTCCCTTGGCGGCCATGTAGTCGCCCAGCGGGCTCCCCTGGATGACATCCCCGTTATCCACCAGTACGCTGTTTTTCGCTTCTGCCCGCGCCTGTTCAATCAGGGTGGCGGTACGCACCAGGCCGAATTTCTCCGTGGCGGCATCTTTGTAATAGTCAAAGTCCATCATATTGCTGTGCAGATCGGTGGTTTCCATGATCCGCAGGTCGACCGTTGCGGCGTTGACGCTGGCGGCGATCAGCGTGGCCAGGAGCGTTGCGCTAAACTTAATCATCAGAGGCGTCCTTTTTTATGAGCGATAGCACAGAAGAAAATGTATTTATATTCTGTTGCTTACAGAAATGTGAATCTTGCCAGAAAAGCGGGCAGAGAAACCGCCATCGTTATCACAGATAGCGGAACTTGCGGTGATGCGATATAAATAAAACAACAAGTTAACGCCACTGTAACCAGACGAGGTGGAGAATGTTAGAACAAGTATGTCAGCTTGCACGGAACGCGGGCGATGCCATCATGGAAGTTTACGATGGAAACCAGCCGATCAACGTCGCCAGCAAGAAAGATGATTCTCCGGTCACGGCGGCGGATATCGCGGCGCATAAAGTCATTGTCAGCGGCCTGCAGGCGCTGGATGCCACCATTCCCATTCTGTCGGAAGAGGACCCGCCGGCCTGGGAAGTGCGCCAGCACTGGCAGCGCTACTGGCTGGTCGACCCGCTGGACGGCACCAAAGAATTTATTAAGCGTAACGGCGAGTTCACCGTTAATATCGCGCTGATTGAAAACGGCAAGCCGACGCTGGGCGTGGTCTATGCGCCGGTGATGAAGGTGATGTACAGCGCGGAAAAAGGCAAAGCCTGGAAAGAAGAGTGCGGCGTTCGCAAGCAGATCCAGGTCCGCGATGCCCGTCCACCGCTGGTGGTGATCAGCCGCTCCCATGGCAACGATCCGGAGCTGCAGGAGTACCTTGAGCAACTGGGCGAGCACCAGACCACTTCCATCGGCTCCTCGCTGAAGTTCTGCCTGGTGGCGGAAGGCCAGGCCCAGCTCTATCCGCGCTTCGGGCCGACCAGCACCTGGGACACCGCCGCCGGCCATGCCGTCGCGGTCGCCGCCGGGGCGCATGTTCACGACTGGCAGGGCAAAACCCTCGACTACACGCCGCGTGAATCCTTCCTCAATCCCGGCTTCCGGGTCTCTATTTATTAAGCAATTTATGCAGCAGGTCGATCACCTGCTGCACCTCTTGCTGAGTGAGCGCGCCGTCTTTGGCCCACTGGATGCGCCCGCTCTTATCCAGCACCACAATCGCCGAGCTCTTCTCGTCCAGCTGCCAGGCTTTTCGCACCAATCCATTGCTGTCGACGATAAATTGCGACCATGGGAAGAGCTTTTTATTGCTTTCGATACTGTTGCGCACAAACATACCGGTGCCCGGGATGGCATCGTCGGTATTGACGATGGTGGTGGTCTGATAGCGATCGTGCGGGAAGCCCGCCGCTTTAATCGCCTCGATCAGATTGGCATTTTTCTCTTTTGCTGACGAGCGTCCGGCGATGTGCTGGACGACGCGCACTTTTCCCGCCAGCTGCGAGCTATTCCAGTTTTTATAGCTAAACTTATCATTATCCAGAATTAATTCGCCCCGATCCGCGACGCCGACCGGCGCCACGCGCTGGCCATCGACAAAGTTATGCGCTGAGGCCAGCAGCGGCACGAGGAGTAACGAGGCGGCCAGTATGCTACGTAGGGTCATACGGTTTCCTTAATCATTTTTTGTGCAGGTGATCCGACCACTTGGTCTCGTTTAATCATAAGTGCGATTGGTGGTGATTACCCGCAATGAGGATGCCAGTTTGCGTGTTGACGCACAAATTAGTCGAAAAACGGCGACTTATACTTACTTCATCGTATGTCTGAAACGAAAATTCTGAATTATTGTCATCAAAGGGTAAATAAACTTATACATACTGGGTCCCTCTGAGATTCTGGACTATAGTTTTAGGGCATTAAAATTTGCGCTCCCGATACGTGGGCTAACTGTGGCACCACAGGAGCGTAACCCTGGCAGGAGAGAAGAATGAAAATTTTCCAACGCTACAATCCGCTGCAAGTGGCGAAGTACGTGAAGATCCTGTTTCGTGGACGGTTGTACATCAAGGACGTTGGCGCATTTGAATTTGATAAGGGCAAAATCCTTATCCCGAAGGTCAAGGACAAGCTGCATCTGTCAGTGATGTCCGAAGTCAATCGTCAGGTGTTGCGTCTGCAAACTGAGATGGCATAACCTGAAACGTAGCAGTACGTAGTAGGTAAAAGACGGCTCCCGATGGGAGCCGTTGATGTTTTTAGCCCTTCATTTCCGCATAGCGTTTGCGATATTCGCCCGGTGGAATACCGTTATGTTTACGAAACAAGCGGGTGAAATAGACCGGATCGCTGTAGCCTACCGATAAAGCAATTTTGTTAAGCGGGAGCGAGGTGCTCTGAATAAGCCACCTGGCGCGGTTGATGCGTTGCGTTTCCCGCCATGCATAAACCGTTTGCCCCAGTTCATTTTTGAAAAGGTGCGCCAGACGTGAAGGGGAGATAAATACCATCGCCGCCAGGGTCTCGATTTTTACCTCCTGCGCAATATGGGCGTTGAGGTAGTCGCAGACGGCGTTAATCCGTGGGTCGTGGGCGTGACGGTTGCTGATGGGCTGTCGCTGAAAACAGTGAAGGATCAATCTTTCCAGGGCGTTCATCGCCAGCGCTTCCGACAGCGGCGCGGATGCCGAGTGATGGCGTATCACTTCGTAGAACAGATCGCGCAGCTGCTGGAGCTGTTCGGGATCGTTAATGGTTGTTTTGCCGATACCGTGAGTAGTTTGGTCCCACTTTAGCCAGTCTATCCAGTAGGGGCGGGGGATAAAGTAGATCCACAGATGGTCCCAATACTCGCTGTGCTCGTCCCTGCCGTAGTGATGGGGCACCCCGGGAGGAAACAGCAGCAGATCGTTTTCCCGGCACAGAAGGAAGCCATCGCCCGCCTTCGCCCGCGCCTGGCCGCGCAGGGTCAGATTAATGATGTAACCTTTCATCCCCTGCGGGCGGTTAATGTAGTAGTCCAGCGTGGAGCCGCGGGTAATCGGCGTGAAGCCTGCGACGACCCAGGCATTGAAGGTAAAGGTCTTCATCAATGGCGAGAAATTGAGTAGCTCATTGATATCCAGTTCCATTCTCTCTCCCACCTGAGCGCCGCCGCGTCGTTAGCTTTCGATGATAGTAAATTCCCAGGCCCTGAGGCGCAACGGCTGGCCGACGTATACTGTCTCCCCGCTCAGCAGCGCGCTACCCGCGGTCTCGCTGACAAATTCCAGCGTCTCGCCGGAGTAATTGAACAGGAAGTGGGTGGTTTTCCCGGCGCGATTACGCATTTTTTTGACCACTAATGGGAAGCGATAGGCGGAAGTGCGCGAGCGCAATGCGATATCGGCGGTTAGTACATCAAACAGCTGGCTAATCAATCCCTTCTGCGGCAGGAAGCCAACATACATCGCTCGTCCCCGGCCATAATCCGCTTCGGTGGCGGCGGCGTATTCGCCCCATGCCGGATGCTGATAGCGCAGCAAGGTGCGGGTCCCATCATCGGGCGTCAGCAATTCCATCCACAGCTCAGCCTGATTGTCATTGCGGCAATCAATCTCTGCACAGCAAGAGCTTACCGTCGCCCCTTCCGGCAGGGTGAACTGGCTGTAGCTGACGCCGCAGCTCTGCCGCAGGATCCCAGGCTGCGCGCTGCGGCGTACCTTGACGTTTTCATCGCTAAAGCCCGATTTAAAGCCGATAAGCGCTCTGCCGCCCTCGGCGATATAGTGATTGATCCGCGCCAGCAGGCCATCATCGGCAGCGTACAGGCCGGGAACGATCAGCACTCGGTAGCGCGAGGTTTCCTCGTTTACATCGTGGATGATGTCGAGGCTGATATTGTGGTCATACAGCGCATCGTGGAAGCAGCGAAAGATATCGTTATAAATGTTGCCCTCGGCATCGCCAGGACGGAAGTGATTGAGGGCGTCCATTGCCTCATTGCTTATCAGCAGCGCAACGTCGTTTTCGGCCTTCAGCTCCGCCAGCTGCGGCGACAGGCGGGCAAAGTCAGCCCCGATAGTGGTGGCCTCCTGCCAGGTCGGGTTACGCGAGAAGTCGTGGCTGAGCAGCCCCTTCCAGTAGGTTTCGAAGGCGTTATGAATCGAATGCCAGTGCCAGTAGGAGACCATGGCGGCGCCGGAGGCGATATGGCTGAACGCCTGCAGGCGCAGCTGGCCCGGGTAGGGAGTCCACTGGGCGAAGCCCTGCGCCTGGGTTTCCAGCACGAAGTAGTTCTGGCCCGGCTTAAGCGAGCGGGTGATGGCGCCGCCAAAGGCGATTTCCCGCCCGGTCAGGTGTGCCTGGCTCGGGTGATAGATATCGACGCCGGCGATATCCAGCGCCTGCGCCGCCGCAAAATGGTCGACCCGCGGCTGCACGCCGTAAGAGTAACCGCGCCATTCAAAATCGAAGTTGTGGGTGACGAACTGGTGCGGTTGGGCGTACTCGCGCACAATCTCCGCCTGCCAGGCCAGATACTCGGTGACCTGCTGGCGCTGATAGCGGGAGAAGGCGCAGGCGAGGCTGGCGTTGATGGTGTTTTCCACCGGCGGAAAATCCTGCCAGCGGTCAATGCGGTTGCTCCAGTAATCCAGACCGAAATCGTGATTCAGTTGTCGGAGGTCTGGATATTTCTCCTGCAGGCTGCGCACGAAGCCCTCCTGCATATAGCGGCCAATATTGTCGTAATGCTTGGTTTCGTTATCCAGTTGCCAGCCGATAATCGCCGGATGGTGTTGCACATGGGCCATCAGCGTGCGGATAATTTTTTCGGCATAGCGGCGAAAGGTCGGGTTGACGATATCCATGATCTGCCGCGGACCATATTTTTGCTGCCCCGCGACGGTGGTGACCAGAATATCGGGATGTTTCGCCGCCAGCCAGGCCGGGACCGCGTAGGTGGGCGTCCCGACGATGACCGCAATGCCGGCCTCATGCATCGCCTCGAGCACCCGGTCGATATGGTAGAAATTGTACTGGCCCTCTTCGGGCTCCAGTGTACTCCATGTGGACTCGGCGATACGCACCACGTTAATGCCGGTTTCGCGCATTAAGGCGATATCGCTGGCCAGCCGATCTTCCGGCATATATTCATCGTAATACGCCACGCCATAAAATAACTGAGACATGCAGACTACCTCCTGACATTAATTCGCGGGCACAGGTTGTGAAGAGAACACGCGTGCTTTATCCAGCGTGATAAACGAAATGAGCGTGAAGCACAGGGCGATACTACCGAGCACGATATAGCTGCTGGTAAAGCCCATGCTCTGGTACATATGGCCGATGCCGGTGGAGAGAAAAATAGAGCTAAAGCTTTTTGAAAACTGGAAGCCAATTAAGTAAACCGTCGCGGAAAGCAGGGGGTTAAAGTTAGCGGTAATATATTTAAGCGCCGCGACGAGTAACACCGAGCTTTCAAATCCATGGAGTAGTTTAATCAGGCTGATGGATACCGGGCCAATAGCCCACGCGGAACCGATAATGCGCAAGCTCATAATCAGCCCGCAGTATAACAGCGCATTTTTCGGGCCGATTTTATTCACAAACCATGGTGCAAAGAACATCACGATAGCATCAAGGAAAATCTGACCCGTGGTTAAATAACCGAAGACTTCTGCACCCCGGGCTTTACTCTCAAAGAAATGGCTGTAGTAGATAGCGAACTGCTGGTCATAGGTTTCATAGACCGCCCCGACGCCAATGACATAGAGGGCGAAGAACCAGAATTTTTTAATTTTTAACAACGAGACGGCATCGCGGAGGGTAACCGGCGACGTTTTGCCGGACAGCAGCCCCTGCTTTTGATGGGTGCTGATCTGCATTTTCCAGACAATCACCAGCAGGCAGACGCCTGCTGCGCTGGCCAGCCAGAAAATCATGTTCTGATCGATGCCGTAGAGCTTTCCTGCCGCAAAGGTGCCGATCGCGGCGCCGATGCCGCCGAACATCCGCGCCCGACCAAATTCGAAGCCGGAGGCGCGGCTGACCTTATCGATGTAGGCTTCGCAAATCCCGCAGCCTGCGCCGTAGGCCATGCCAATATAGAGGCCGCCAGCCAGCGCGCCGAGGAACACATTTATTTTTAACAGAGGCGCGAAGACATAGATCCAGTATGGAGCGAATAAGGTGATAATGATCGCCAGCATCCACATCAGATTCTTACGATACACCAGCTTATCCGATATAAAACCGAATAATGGCTGAACGCAGACGGCCACAATGGCAGTGAAAGAATAAACCAGACCGACGTCCGTGTAGTTAATACCGATGGTTTCCGTTAACCACAGTGATAAATAGGGGTAGCAGCATCCCCAGCCTATAAAGAAAAACAGGAAAAACAGACAGCTGATAAAGTAATTTTTATTCGACGTTATCATGGTAACCCTCGCTTCCTTTATTCAGGAATATGATCGTGTAGACGCGAGCAACGTTACCTTTTTGCGCACGGGGGAGTCATAAACGTTTCGCTATCGAGCAGTAATAATCTGCTATCGGCAGTGGGGCGTGAGCCGCTTCACATTCGGGCAATAAAAAGGGCGGATGATCATCCGCCCTTAAGAGAGAGAAAGGATTACGCTCAGGCGTTCTGGCTTTCCGCCGCTTCCGCCTGCTTGGGCACCAGCACCGTGGGCTTGTTATCGATGCGGGTCACCAGCAACTGGTCGATACGGTAGTTATCGATATCCACGACCTCGAACTTATAGCCGGAGAACTTCACCGCGTCGGTGCGTTTGGGGATTTTACGCAGCATAAACATCATAAAGCCGCCGATGGTCTCGTAGTTCCCGGACTGCGGAAACTCGTCGATATCCAGCACGCGCATCACGTCATCAATCGGCGTACCGCCATCGATTAGCCACGAGTTTTCATCGCGGGCGACGATCTGCTCTTCCAGCCCCTGGCCGACGAGGTCGCCCATCAGAGTTGTCATCACGTCGTTAAGGGTGATGATCCCGACCACCAGCGCATATTCATTCATGATCACCGCAAAGTCTTCCCCGGCGGTTTTGAAGCTTTCCAGCGCTTCGGACAGGGTCAGGGTATCCGGGACGATCAACGTGTTGCGGATCTGCACGCCGCCGGTCAGCACCAGGCTCTGGTTCGCCAGCACGCGGTTCAGCAGATCTTTTGAATCGACGTAGCCGATAATGTGGTCGATATCTTCATTACAGACGAGGAACTTCGAGTGCGGGTGTTCGGCCACTTTATTCTTCAGGCTCTGCTCGTCTTCATGCAAATCAAACCAAATGACGCTTTCACGCGGGGTCATGGAGGAAGGAACGGTGCGGGACTCCAGCTCAAAGACGTTCTCAATCAGCTCATGCTCCTGCTTGCGCAGCACCCCGGCCAGCGCGCCGGCTTCGACCACGGCATAGATATCGTCGGAGGTGATATCGTCTTTGCGCACCATCGGCAGTTTGAAGATGCGGAAGATCATGTTGGCCATGCCGTTAAACAACCACACCAGCGGGCGGAAGACTAACAGGCAGAAGCGCATCGGGTTGATGATGCGCAGGGCCACAGTTTCGGGCGCAATCATACCGATGCGTTTCGGAGTCAGGTCAGCAAACAGGATGAACAAGCTGGTGACCAGGGTAAAAGAGATGATGAAGCTCAGTTGCTCGGAGAGCTCCGGTGACAAATACCCGCTGAGCAGGCTATGAAACGCCGGGGAGAAGGCCGCGTCGCCCACGATACCGCCAAGAATGGCGACGGCGTTGAGGCCAATCTGCACGACGGTAAAGAAGGTGCCCGGGTTCTCCTGCATCTTCAGCACCCGCTGTGCGTTGACGTTGCCTTCATCGGCCAGCAGTTTCAGTTTGATTTTACGTGAGGCGGCCAGTGAGATTTCCGATATCGAAAAAAACGCACTGACGGCTATCAGACAGAGTATTACTAAAATACTGTTTAACATATCTTTTCTGACCGTTGAGGTCAGATCCTCGGAAGGGAAGTTGATAACTTAAATGTGGAATACATAAAAAACCGGTCCGAAGGCGCTGGACCGGCTGTCACACTGGGTAGTATAGCGTAAGGGAATGTAAAGCCGCCAGAGCGTTCATTAACCGCCTCGCTGTTGAGGCGGAAATCAGAATTACGCCTGAGGCGGCAGGCAGACGCCAATGCCGCCAATGCCACAATAGCCGTGCGGGTTCTTATACAGATACTGCTGGTGATCGTCCTCGGCATAGTAGAACGGTTTGGCGGTGGCGATCTCGGTGGTGATGTGACGGGTATCGTGCGCGTCGTTCATCGCCGCCTGGAAGCGCGCGAGGCTGGCCTTTGCCGCTGCCGTCTGTTCCGGCGTCAACGGATAGATCGCCGAACGGTACTGGGTGCCGAGGTCGTTACCCTGTCGCATGCCCTGCGCGGGGTCGTGATTTTCCCAGAACACCTGCAATAACTGCTCATAGCTGATGACCTGTGGATCGTAGACCACGCGCACCGCTTCCGCGTGACCGGTCTGGCCGCTGCACACTTCGCGATAGGTCGGATTGGGCGTATAGCCGCCAGTGTAGCCGGCGGCGGTGCTGTAAACCCCCGGCAATTGCCAGAACAGACGTTCAACTCCCCAGAAGCAGCCCATGGCGAACAGTGCCACTTCCATCCCCGCCGGGACGTTGGTCATCGAGTGGCCGTTAACTGCGTGGAGCGTCGCCACTGGCATCGGGGTATTGCGTCCAGGCAGCGCATCCGCCTGGGCGACAAGATGCGTTTTATCAAATAGACTCACGGTGGGCCTCTCAATACAGAAATCGTCGTTAAGGTTGTAACGAAGCGTGTCTTTTAACACAATAAATACGCGTAATACGTCTAGATTAATACATAAGAATTATTTGGGTTATTGCCACTTTTTCAACCCTAAGTTGTTAGGGTTTTGTTAAGCCGTGGAGCGGCGCCAGTGTTTCCTGTAGGGGGAAACAGGGATATTCAGGAGAAAATGTGCTAAAAATCCGCCAGTTATGTGTCACCAGCCTTTTGCTGGTCAGCGGGGTCGCCAGCGCAGCGAATGTGCGTTTGCAGGTTGAGGGATTATCCGGAGAGCTGGAGAAAAACGTTCGCGCCCAGCTTTCCACCATCCAGAGTGATGAGGTCACGCCGGATCGTCGCTTTCGCGCGCGCGTCGATGACGCCATTCGGGAAGGTCTGAAAGCGCTGGGATATTACGAGCCGACGATTGAATTTGATCTGCGTCCGCCGCCGAAAAGGGGCCGTCAGGTGCTGATCGCCAAAGTGACCCCGGGTGAGCCGGTGCGCATTGGCGGAACCGAGGTGATTCTGCGCGGCGGCGCCCGCACCGACAGCGACTATCTGGCGCTGTTGAAAACCCGCCCGGCCATCGGGACGGTGCTCAACCACGGCGATTACGACGGTTTCAAGAGCTCATTGACCCGCGTCGCCCTGCGCAAAGGCTACTTTGACAGCGAGTTCAATAAAAGCCAGCTTGGGGTCTCCCTCGACCGTCATCAGGCGTTCTGGGATATCGATTACGACAGCGGCGAACGCTATCGCTTTGGCCACGTCACCTTCTCCGGATCGCAAATTCGCGATGAATACCTGCAAAACCTCGTGCCGTTTAAAGAGGGCGACTACTACACCTCGCAGGACCTGGCCGAGTTAAACCGCCGCCTGGCGGCGACCGGGTGGTTCAGTTCGGTGGTGGTGGCGCCTGATTTTGCTAAGTCACGGAAAACCAAGGTGCTGCCTCTGCAGGGCGTTGTCTCGCCACGCAAAGAGAACACCGTGGAAACCGGGGTAGGGTTCTCCACAGACGTCGGTCCGCGGGTGAAAGCCACGTGGAAAAAACCGTGGATGAACTCCTATGGCCACAGCCTGACCTCCAGCGTCAGCCTCTCCGCCCCGGAGCAGCAGTTTGACTTCACCTATAAAGTCCCGCTGCTCAAGAGCCCGCTCGAGCAGTACTATCTGATGCAGGGCGGCTTTAAGCGTACCGATCTCAATGACACCCAGGCCGACTCCACCACCTTGGGGTTGTCGCGTTTCTGGGAGATGTCGAGCGGCTGGCAGCGGGCGATTAACCTGCGCTGGAGCCTGGACCACTTTACCCAGGCGAACGTCACCAACACCACCATGCTGATTTACCCGGGGGTCTCGGTGAACCGCACTCGCTCCCGCGGCGGCCTGATGCCTACCTGGGGCGATTCGCAGCGCTACTCGGTGGACTACTCCAACACCATGTGGGGCTCGGACATCAACTTTATCGTGATGCAGGCTCAGGACGTCTGGATCCGTACCCTCTATGACCGCCACCGCTTTGTGGTGCGCGGCAACCTGGGTTGGATCGAAGCGGACAACTTTGACAAGGTGCCGCCGGACCTGCGTTTTTTCGCCGGGGGCGATCGCAGTATTCGCGGCTATAAATACAAATCCATCTCGCCGAAGGACGATAACGGCAAGCTGATCGGGGCCTCGAAGCTGGCCACCGGCTCGCTGGAATATCAGTACAACGTCAGTGGCAAGTGGTGGGGCGCCGTGTTTGTCGATAGCGGCGAAGCGGTCAGCGATATTCGCGAGAGTGATTTCAAAACCGGCGCCGGGGTAGGCGTGCGCTGGCAGTCGCCGGTGGGGCCGATCAAGCTGGATATCGCCCGGCCAATCGGCGACAAAGAAGAGCATGGTTTACAGTTTTACATCGGTCTGGGGCCTGAATTATGAGTTTATGGAAGAAGATAAGCCTCGGCGTCTTAATCGTGTTGGTTCTCCTGCTGGGCACCGTCGGGTTCCTGGTGGGCACCACCACCGGCTTGCATCTGGTGTTCAAAGCGGCGGATCGCTGGGTGCCGGGGCTGGAAATCGGCAAAGTGACCGGCGGCTGGCGTGATTTAACCCTCGATAATGTCCGCTATGAGCAGCCCGGCGTGGCGGTGACCGCCGGCCAGTTTCATCTCAGCGTCAGGCTGCGCTGTCTGTGGGACAGCAGTCTGTGCGTAAACGACATCTCGCTGCGCGATATTTACGTCGCCGTCGATACGAAGAAGATGCCGCCCTCTGCGCCGGTCGAGGAAGAGGAGAGCGGGCCGCTGAATCTCTCCACCCCTTATCCGATCGCCCTCAGCCGCGTCGCGCTGCATAACATCAACGTCAAAATCGACGATACCGCGGTCTCCGTGCGCGATTTTTCCACCGGCCTGAACTGGCAGGAGAAAAACCTGACCCTGACGCCGACCTCGCTGCAGGGGCTGCTGATCGCTCTGCCGAAGGTGGCGAAAGTGGCGCAGGAGCAGGTGGTCGAGCCGAAAATCGACAACCCGCGGCCGCAGGAGAAACCGCTCGGCGAGACGATGACCGACCTCTTCTCGCAGCCGGTGCTGCCGGCGATGACCGATGTCCATCTGCCGCTTAACCTCAATATTCAGGCGTTCCGCGGCGAGCAGCTGCGCCTGACCGGCGATACCGATATCACCGTGTACAACCTGCTGCTGAAAGTCAGCAGTATCGACGGGCAGATGAAGCTCGACGCCCTCGACATCGACTCCGATCAGGGCAAGGTCAGCGCTTCGGGCAGCGCCCAGCTACAGGATAACTGGCCGGTAGACATCACCCTCGCCGGAACGCTGAACGTCGACCCGATGAAAGGGGAGAAGGTGCAGCTGAAGGTGGGCGGCGAGATACGTAAAACGCTTAAGGTCGGAGTGGACTTAAGCGGGCCGGTCGCGGCCACGCTGCGGGCGGACGCGCAGCTGGCGGAGGCCGGGCTGCCGCTCAATATGGAGCTGAAGAGTAAGCAGCTCGCCTGGCCGTTCAGCGGCGAGAAGCAGTTCCAGGCCGACGACGTCCAGCTGAAGTTCAGCGGCAAAATGACCGACTACGCGCTGGCCTTCTCCACCGCGGTGAAAGGCCAGTCGCTGCCGCCGGCGAAAATCGCCCTCAACGCCAAAGGCAATGAGCGGCAGATCAATCTCGACAAGCTGACGGTCAATGCCCTGGAAGGGAAAACCGAGCTGAAAGCGCTCCTCGACTGGCAGCAGGCGATCAGCTGGCGCGGCGAGCTGACCCTCGACGGCATCAACACCGCCAAAGAGGTGCCGGACTGGCCATCGAAGCTCAATGGCAGGATCAAGACCCAGGGCAGCCTGTACGGCGGCAGCTGGCAGATGTCGGTGCCGGAGCTGAAAATTACCGGCAACGTGAAACAGAACAAGGTGGATGTTTCGGGCTCGCTGCAGGGCAACAGCTATCTGCAGTGGAAAATCCCGGGGCTGCATCTGGCGTTAGGCCCGAACAGCGCCGATATCAAAGGCGAGCTGGGGGTGAAGGATCTGAATCTCGACGCCACCATCGATGCGCCGCACCTGGATAATGCGCTGCCGGGGCTCGGCGGGACGGCGAAGGGGCTGGTGAAAGTGCGCGGCACTGTCGATGCGCCGCAGCTGCTGGCGGACATCACCGCCCGGGCGCTGCGCTGGCAGGAGCTGACCATCGCCCAGGTCAACGTCAAAGGGGATGTGAAATCCACCGATCAGATTGGCGGCAACCTGGACGTACGGGTGGATCGCATCAGCCAGCCGGGGGTGAATATCAGCCTGGTGCAGCTCAATGCCAAAGGCACTGAGAAGCAGCATGAGCTGCGGCTGCGGGTGCAAGGCGATCCGGTTTCCGGCCAGCTGGCGCTGGCGGGCAGCTTCGATCGTCAGGCCGAGCGCTGGAGAGGCGCGCTAAGCGATACCCGCTTCCAGACGCCGGTGGGGCCGGTGGCGCTGACGCGCAGTATCGCGCTGGACTATCGCAACCAGGAGCAGAAAATCAGCATCGGGCCACACTGCTGGACCAACCCGAACGCCGAGCTCTGCGTGCCTGAGACCATTGACGCAGGCGCCAGCGGGAGGGCGCGGGTGAATCTCAACCGCTTCGACCTGGCGATGCTCAAGCCGTTTATGCCGGAGGCGACCCAGGCCAGCGGCGTCTTTACCGGTAATGCCGATGTCAGCTGGGACACCACCAAAGAGGGGCTGCCGCAGGGTAAAGTGACCCTCAGCGGGCGCAACGTCAAAGTGACCCAGGTGGTCAATGACGCCCCGCTGCCGGTGGCATTCGATACGCTGAACCTCAGCGCCGACCTGCATAACAATCGCGCGGAGCTGGGCTGGCTTATCCGCCTGACCAACAATGGCCAGCTGGATGGGCAGGTGCAGGTCACCGACCCGCAGGGGCGGCGTAACCTCGGCGGCAACGTCAATATCAGCAACTTCTCGCTGGCGATGATCAACCCGATTTTCGCCCGCGGTGAAAAGGCGGAGGGAAGGCTCAACGCCCGTCTGCGCCTGGGCGGCAACGTGAAGAGTCCGCAGCTGTTCGGCCAGATGCAGTTAAGCGGGGTGGATATCGACGGCAACTTTATGCCGTTTGATATGCAGCCGAGCCAGCTGGCGATGAACTTCAACGGCACGCGCTCGACCCTGCAGGGGACGGTGAACACCCGTCAGGGGCAAATCGCCCTCAGCGGCAACGCCGACTGGACGCAGATCGATAACTGGCGGGCGCAAATTGCGGCGAAAGGCAGCCGGGTGCGGATCACGGTGCCGCCGATGGTCCGTCTCGATGTATCGCCGGACGTGGTGTTTACCGCCACGCCAAGCCTGTTCAACCTCGATGGCAAGGTGGATGTGCCCTGGGCGCGGATCGTGGTCAACGAGGTGCCGGAGAGCGCGGTTGGCGTGTCTTCTGATGAAGTGATGCTCGACAAAAACCTCAAGCCGATTAATCAGCAGAGCGCCGGGATCCCGATCAACAGCAACCTGACGATCCACGTCGGCAACAACGTTCGTCTGGAAGCCTTCGGTCTGAAAGCGCGTCTGACCGGCGATCTGAAAGTGGCGCAGGACAAGCAGGGGCTGGGACTCAACGGGCAGATCAATATTCCGGACGGCCGCTTCCACGCCTATGGCCAGGATTTGATTGTGCGCAAAGGGGAACTGCTGTTCTCCGGTCCGCCGGATCAGCCATTGCTGAATATCGAAGCAATTCGTAACCCGGATGCCACCGAAGACGACGTGATCGCCGGCGTTCGCGTCACCGGCTCCGCCGATCAGCCGAAAGCGGAGATCTTCTCTGACCCGGTTATGTCCCAGCAGGAAGCGCTGTCTTATCTGCTGCGCGGCCAGGGTTTGAGCAGCGGACAGAGCGATAGCGCCGCGATGACCTCAATGCTTATTGGTATGGGGGTTGCACAAAGTGGTCAGGTTGTGGGTAAAATCGGCGAGACGTTTGGCGTAAGCAATTTGGCGTTGGACACCGAAGGGGTAGGCGACTCTTCCCAGGTGGTGGTCAGCGGCTATGTACTGCCGGGTCTGCAGGTAAAATACGGGGTCGGTATCTTCGATTCCCTGGCGACGCTGACTTTACGTTATCGCCTGATGCCTAAGCTATATGTGGAAGCGGTGTCTGGCATCGACCAGGCGCTCGATTTGCTCTATCAGTTTGAGTTTTAGCAATGCGAATATTTGTTTACGGCAGTTTACGACGCAAACAAGGCAACAGCCACTGGATGACCAACGCCCAGTGGCTGGGCGCTCATAGTGTCGACGATTATCAGCTGTACAGCCTGGGCCACTATCCAGGCGCGGTGCCCGGCGAAGGCACAGTACATGGTGAAGTTTATCGTATTGATGCATCGACGCTGGCCGAACTGGATGCGCTGCGCACCAAGGGGGGCGAGTATGCGCGCCACCTGATTCAGACGCCTTACGGCAGCGCATGGATGTATGTCTATCAACGTTCCGTTGAGGGTTGTACGTTGATAGCGAACGGCAACTGGTTGGATCGCGACCAGTATTAACCATGACAGCGCCACCTTCGGGTGGCGTTGTTTTTTTCTGCGCCTACCTCTTACCAGAGCGGAAGATAATCCTTCGCCAGCCACGCTGTGGAAGCCAGCGTCGTCAGCGCGAGGAATAATAATCGTCGTGTTGGGGTGCTAAACATTACATGACCTCCTCGAGCGTGGTAGGAGGGGCAGCCCCCCGCAGGTAACGCCGCATCGCCGATCGCAGCTTCAGCCAGTCAGCCACCCGGCGTGACAATAACCAGGCCGTTGGGCCTATCAGCTCCAGCACCGCCAGTACCCCACCAAAACAGAGTAACAATAAGGACAGCATGTCCAGCGAATCCTGAACCTGCCACCAGACGCGCCGGCCTGACTGAAGGGCGCTGACGAGTTCTACTCCGAGAAATAACAGATACATCACCAGCGCGAGGCCGTAAAACAGGTAATAGAGCAGCGACAGCTGTCGGCGTCCAGGATAGAGCGGATGGTTTTTTATATAAGCCGCGCCGTCGCTGGCATTGTATAGCGCATGGATCGCCCGGCTGTCGCGCTCGTATACGGCGAGGATGCGATCGCCGGTGGCAAGAAACGGCGGCTGACAACGGTAAAACACCGGATGCAGCGCGAAATTAGCGCAGCCTGCCTGCCACCAGAAGGCCAGCGGCAGGGAACCGCATTGTATCCCGAGGCCGTGATATTCGCGGGTTGGATTGCCTGCATACCACTTCTTAAAGTGGGCGTCGATGATGATGTCTGCCTGAGCGGCATAGCGTTCCGGCAGGGCTTGCGTAAAAGGCATTGCCGACTGGCGGAGGGCTTGCGTCGTGGCGGGTAGCGACTGGCAAAAGGAGACGTCGCGTCGGCGGGCCAGCGCCATCTTCGCCAGCAGATCGCGCATGGCGGGGTGCCGTTTTAGCGCCGGGTGGAACAGAAGCTCGTAGAGCCCGGTTAACAGCGCGATGAAGGCCAGTATCGCGATAATGCCGCAGCCGAACTTTCCCCATTCTGAGGCGCTCACCATGAGCGGGATAAGGGTGATGATGAGCGTCAGCAGGCTGATAAACAGCAGTGGCCGGGCCCAGCGCTTTACGTATTGACTGGGCTCAAGGAGCGTTTCGCCATCGCTGAGCCAGTGGATCCAGTAACTGCCGTTGTCCAGGCGGCGGGCGCCAAGATGCAGGGGCTGATTGATCTTCAGACGGTCAAAAAGTGCGGGGTCGTTAAAATAGCGTTTATCGGTATAAAAGACATGCTCGCCGGCGATAAGGCGCAGATACCCCTGTTTTTCAGAGGCGGCGGTCGTGAAGCCAGAAAAGTTAAGAGTGAAATAGCGAACGCTTTTCACGGGACACCCTCCATGGTGTTATCGCGGCAATCCGTGCCGCAATCAGGCAGGGGATGACCCTGCCTGAGACAGAATTACTTCTGCTTAGCGCGCTCGAAAGAGGCAACGATTTCGGCTTTCGCCGCTTCCGCGTTGTCCCAACCGTCGACTTTAACCCATTTGCCTTTTTCCAGATCTTTGTAGTGCTCAAAGAAGTGAGTGATCTGGGCTTTCAGCAGTTCCGGCAGGTCGTTCACATCATTGATGTGATCGTATTCTTTGCTCAGCTTGGTGTGCGGTACGGCAACCAGTTTCGCGTCTTCACCGGATTCGTCGGTCATCTTCAGAACGCCAACCGGACGGCAGCGGATCACGGAGCCCGGCTGCAGCGGGTACGGGGTCGGGACCAGCACGTCAACCGGGTCGCCGTCCAGGGACAGGGTGTGGTTGATGTAGCCGTAGTTGCACGGATAGAACATCGCTGTGGACATGAAACGGTCAACGAACAGTGCACCGCTCTCTTTGTCGACTTCGTATTTGATAGGATCTGCGTTCGCCGGGATCTCGATCACGACGTAGATGTCTTCCGGCAGATCTTTGCCCGCAGGTACGTTGAGTAAGCTCATGTCTGTTTCCTTTAAAATGTATGGCAAACAAGTGCTCGGTATTATAGCCAACTCACATCGAATGTCTTCGCTTCTTTTTCCCGATCTCGCCGCGGAGTGCTCTGAATTTTGCACGCCATAATGACATGAAAATCCATAAACATAGCCACATCATGAATAAATTTATGTAACCGTTTTCATTGCATGTGATTGATTTATCAAACTGCTTAAAAAAACGTCACAAACCGCCGCTGCCGCGCTCCCCGCTAAGCCTTATCCGCTCTCCGCTGGGCTATTGGGCTGTCATTAACATCTCATTTACTTTTTTGAAGTGTGATGTAACGCATTCAGTTACATCACCGATTGTCTATAGTTTGTCCGCAGGTGAGACTTTAACCAACAATAACCCTACGAGGATACCCTTATGTGGAAGCGCTTACTTCTTGTCACAGCAGTTTCCGCAGCTATGTCGTCTATGGCGATAGCTGCCCCGCTAACCGTAGGTTTTTCGCAGGTCGGTTCTGAATCCGGCTGGCGTGCGGCGGAAACCAGCGTCGCGAAAGAGGAAGCCGCCAAGCGCGGTATTACGCTGAAGATCGCTGATGGTCAGCAAAAACAGGAAAACCAGATCAAAGCGGTGCGCTCCTTTATCGCCCAGGGGGTTGACGCGATCTTCATTGCGCCGGTGGTGGCCACCGGCTGGGAGCCGGTGCTGAAAGAGGCGAAAGAGGCCAAGATACCGGTCTTCCTCCTCGACCGTTCCATTGATGTGAAAGATAAAGATCTCTACATGACCACCGTGACCGCCAACAACGTGCTGGAAGGCCAGCTGATTGGCGACTGGCTGGTGAAAACCGTCGACGGTAAGCCGTGTAACGTCGTGGAACTGCAGGGCACCGTCGGGGCCAGCGTGGCCATCGACCGTAAGAAAGGCTTCGCTGACGCCATCGCCAAAGCGTCGAATATCAAAATCATCCGCTCTCAGTCCGGCGACTTCACCCGCAGCAAAGGGAAAGAGGTTATGGAGAGCTTTATCAAGGCTGAGAATAACGGCAAAAACATCTGCATGGTATTCGCTCATAACGACGATATGGCCATCGGCGCCATCCAGGCCATTAAAGAAGCCGGTCTGAAGCCGGGCAAAGATATTCTGACCGGCTCCATCGACGGCGTGCCGGATATCTATAAAGCGATGATCGCCGGCGAAGCCAACGCCAGCGTCGAGCTGACGCCGAATATGGCCGGCCCGGCGTTTGATGCGCTGGAGAAATACAAAAAAGACGGCACCCTGCCGGAGAAGCTGACCATTACCAAATCGACGCTGTATCTGCCGGATACGGCGAAAGAAGAGTTAGAGAAGAAGAAAAATATGGGCTACTGAGTGGCTAGCCCCTCATCCCGGCCCTCTCCGCAAGCGGAGAGGGTAACAGGCAGCGTTCCAGTAACCCCGGCAAGCAGAGCGCGAACCGGGGCAACCTGACATCATTTGAAGGTGATATCGATTATGAGCGCCGAGGCACACCAGGAGATCCTTCGCACCGAAGGACTCAGTAAATTCTTCCCCGGCGTTAAGGCGCTGGATAACGTCAACTTTAGCCTGCGGCGCGGCGAAATCATGGCCCTGTTGGGCGAAAACGGCGCCGGAAAATCGACGCTGATCAAAGCGCTTACCGGCGTTTACCATGCCGATCGCGGCACCATCTGGCTGGAAGGCCAGGCCATTTCCCCGAAAAATACCGCCCATGCCCAGCAGCTGGGGATCGGCACCGTTTATCAGGAAGTGAACCTGCTGCCGAATATGTCGGTGGCGGACAACCTGTTTATCGGCCGTGAGCCGCGGCGGTTTGGCCTGCTGCGGCGTAAAGAGATGGAGGCCAGGGCGACGGCGCTGATGGCCTCCTACGGCTTTTCCCTCGATGTGCGCGAGCCGCTGAACCGCTTTTCAGTGGCGATGCAGCAGATCGTCGCTATCTGTCGGGCTATCGACCTGTCGGCCAAGGTATTGATCCTCGACGAGCCCACCGCCAGCCTCGATACCCAGGAGGTGGAGATGCTGTTTACCCTGATGCGCCAGCTCAGGGATAACGGCGTCAGCCTGATCTTCGTCACCCATTTTCTCGACCAGGTCTATGCGGTCAGCGACCGCATTACCGTGCTGCGCAACGGCAGCTTCGTCGGCTGCCGCGAAACCCGCGAGCTGCCGCAGATTGAGCTGGTGAAAATGATGCTGGGCCGCGAACTGGACCACAACGCCCTGCAGCGGGCGGGCCGAACCCTGCTGAGCGATAAGCCGGTGGCGGCGTTCGAAGGCTACGGCAAGAAAGGCACCATCGCCCCGTTCGACCTGCAGGTCCGTCCGGGCGAAATTGTCGGCCTCGCCGGCCTGTTGGGTTCCGGACGCACTGAAACCGCCGAGGTGATCTTCGGCATTAAAACGGCGGACAGCGGGAAGGCATGGATCAAAGGCAAACCGCAAACCCTGCGCTCTCCGCATCAGGCCTCCTGCCTCGGGATCGGCTTCTGTCCGGAGGATCGCAAAACCGACGGCATTATCGCCGCCGCTTCGGTGCGGGAAAATATCGTCCTCGCCCTGCAGGCGCAGCGCGGCTGGCTGCGGCCGATACCCCGGCGTGAACAGAACGAGATCGCCGAGCGCTTTATTCGCCAGCTGGGGATCCGTACCCCCAGCGCGGAGCAGCCGATCGAGTTTCTCTCCGGCGGCAACCAGCAGAAGGTATTACTTTCTCGCTGGCTGCTGACCAAACCGCAGTTCCTGATCCTCGATGAACCGACCCGCGGCATTGACGTCGGCGCCCACGCGGAAATTATTCGCCTGATTGAAACCCTCTGCGCCGATGGTCTGGCGCTGCTGGTCATCTCCTCTGAACTGGAGGAGCTGGTGGGTTACGCCGATCGGGTCATTATCATGCGCGATCGCCGGCAGGTGGCCGAGATCCCGCTCGCCGAGCTCTCTGTACCGGCGATCATGAACGCTATTGCGGCATAAGGAGTAACTCATGATGCCTCGATCTCTTTCGCAAACCGGCCCGGAGAAGCGACGCTTCACCTGGCCGAAGGGCACCCCGCAGATCATTGCTCTGCTGCTGGTTCTGCTGGTCGACAGCCTGGTGGCGCCCCATTTTTATCAGGTGGTGCTCCAGGATGGCCGCCTGTTTGGCAGCCCAATCGATATTCTCAACCGCGCCGCTCCGGTGGCGCTGCTGGCCATCGGCATGACGCTGGTGATCGCCACCGGCGGAATCGACCTGTCGGTGGGGGCGGTGATGGCGATTGCCGGCGCGACGGCCGCCTCGATGACCGTCGCCGGACACAGCCTGGCGGTGGTGCTGCTGGCCTCGCTGGCGGCGGGCGCGCTGGCCGGGCTGTGGAACGGCATCCTCGTGGCGGTCCTTAAGATCCAGCCCTTTGTGGCGACGTTGATCCTGATGGTGGCCGGACGCGGGGTAGCGCAGTTGATCACCGCCGGGCAGATCGTCACCTTTGATTCCCCGGCCCTGGCGTGGCTTGGCAGCGGATCGTTTCTGCTGTTTCCGACGCCAGTGATCGTCGCCGCTGCTACGCTGCTGCTGTTCTGGCTGTTTACCCGTAAAACGGCGCTGGGCATGTTTATCGAAGCGGTGGGGATCAATATCCGCGCGGCGAAAAACGCCGGCGTTAATACCCGCATCGTGGTGATGCTGGCCTATGTCCTGAGCGGCGTCTGCGCGGCGATCGCCGGGATCATCGTGGCGGCGGACATTCGCGGCGCGGATGCCAATAACGCCGGGCTATGGCTGGAGCTGGACGCCATTCTGGCGGTGGTCATCGGCGGCGCTTCGCTGATGGGCGGGCGATTCAACCTGCTGCTGTCGGTGGTGGGGGCGCTGATTATCCAGGGCATGAACACCGGGATTTTGCTCTCCGGCTTCCCGCCGGAGCTCAACCAGGTGGTGAAAGCGGTGGTGGTGCTGTGCGTACTGATTGTCCAGTCGCCGCGCTTTATCGGTTTACTGAAAGGGGTACGCGGCCATGATAAAACGTAATTTACCGTTGATGATCACCCTCGCGGTGTTTGTGCAGGGCTATCTCTACTGCCTGACGCAATTCCCCGGCTTTGCCTCGACGCGGGTGATCTGCAATATCCTGACGGATAACGCCTTCCTCGGGATCATCGCCGTGGGCATGACCTTCGTGATCCTCTCCGGCGGGATCGATCTGTCTGTCGGGTCGGTGATCGCCTTTACCGGCGTCTTTCTCGCCAAAGCGATTGGCTTTTGGGGAATATCACCGCTGGTGGCGTTTCCGCTGGTGCTGGTGATGGGCTGCGCCTTCGGCGCGTTTATGGGGCTGCTGATTGACGCCCTGAAGATCCCGGCCTTTATCATCACCCTCGCCGGCATGTTCTTCCTGCGCGGCGTGAGCTATCTGGTGTCAGAGGAGTCGATTCCGATTAACCACCCGGTGTATGACACCCTGTCCGGGCTGGCATGGACCATTCCCGGCGGCGGACGCCTCAGCGCCATGGGGCTGCTGATGCTGCTGGTGGTGGTGGCCGGTATTTTTGTCGCCCACCGCACCCGCTTCGGCAATCAGGTGTATGCCATCGGCGGCAACGCGACGTCGGCGAATCTGATGGGGATTTCCACCCGCAGCGCCACAATCCGTATCTATATGCTCTCCACCGGGCTGGCGACGCTGGCCGGGATCGTCTTTTCCATTTATACCCAGGCGGGCTATGCGCTGGCGGGCGTCGGCGTGGAGCTGGACGCCATTGCCTCGGTGGTGATCGGCGGCACGCTGCTCAGCGGCGGCGTTGGCACCGTGCTGGGAACCCTGTTCGGGGTGGCGATCCAGGGGCTGATTCAGACCTACATCAACTTCGACGGCACCCTCAGCTCATGGTGGACGAAAATCGCCATCGGCATTTTGCTGTTTATCTTTATCGCGCTGCAGCGTGGGCTGACCGTGCTGTGGGAAAACCGGCAGAATGCGGCGGTGACGCGGGTGAGCGGGGCGGGGAGTCGCTAAGCGAGAGGCTCCTCCCGCAGGCGCGGGAGGAGCGGGCAGGGCGTTTAGGCGTCCGGGAACGACTTAATAAAGTTCTCGACGTCTTCCACCATGTGGTTGTTGCCGACGAAGAAGGAGCGGCGCTGGTGCAGGCTTTCCGGAACAATATCCAGAATACGCTCTTTACCATCGCTGGCCTTACCGCCCGCCTGTTCGGCAAGGAAGGCCATCGGGTTGCATTCATACAGCAGGCGCAGCTTACCATCCGGGTGGCTGGCGGTGCTTGGATAGAGGTAGATGCCGCCTTTCAGCAGGTTGCGGTGGAAGTCCGCCACCAGAGAGCCGATATAGCGTGAGGTATAAGGACGCTGAGTCGCTTTGTCTTCTTCCTGGCAGTACTTAATGTACTTCTTCACGCCCTGCGGGAATTTGATGTAGTTGCCTTCGTTAATGGAGTAGGTATTGCCCTTCTCCGGGAAGCGCATGCGCTCCTGGCACAGACAGAAGACGCCGAGGGACGGGTCATAGGTGAAGGCGTGGACGCCGCAGCCGGTGGTATACACCAGCATTGTCGAAGAGCCATAGACCACATAGCCCGCTGCCACCTGCTTGTTTCCCGGCTGCAGGAAATCTTCTTCTGTCACCGGCGTGCCAACAGGCGTCACACGGCGATAGATAGAGAAGATCGTACCGACAGAGACGTTAACGTCGATGTTAGAGGAGCCATCCAGAGGGTCCATCAGCACCACGTATTTGGCGTGTTCACACCCTTCGAAGACGACAATCTCATCTTCTTCTTCAGAGGCGATCCCGGCAACAATATCGCGTGCTCGCAGTGCGGCTTTTAATTTTTCATTAGCGAACAGATCGAGTTTTTGCTGAACCTCGCCCTGAACGTTTTCAGCACCGCTGGCACCCAGGATATCGACCAGACCGGCCTTGTTGATATCGCGGTGGATGATCTTGGCGCCCAGCTTTATTGCTGACAACAAAGCAGTCAGCTCACCGGTGGCGTGGGAGAACTCGTGCTGCTTTTCAACAATAAACTCACCTAACGTTTTCATAACTCGTTCCCTGCATTTTTATGTTGAGTAAAACGAACGCAACAATCTTAACAAAGAATCAAAAAAGTGCGCACTGGTGAATCGCGCCAGCAAAATACAGATTCGCCTGAAATGCATTTCGCCAGGGCCCGGGATATGGGTAAAATGTGCCCCGGATAAGAGAAGGAAATGACGAATGCGCATTCATATTTTAGGAATCTGTGGCACGTTTATGGGGGGCCTGGCCATGCTGGCGCGCTCCCTCGGTCATGAGGTAACGGGGTCGGATGCTAACGTCTATCCGCCGATGAGCACCCTGCTGGAAAACCAGGGGATTGATTTAATTCAGGGCTATGACCCCAGCCAGCTGGAGCCCCGGCCGGACCTGGTGATCATCGGTAACGCCATGACTCGCGGCAACCCGTGCGTTGAAGCGGTGCTGGAAAACAATATTCCCTATATGTCCGGCCCGCAGTGGCTGCACGACTTCGTGCTGCGCGATCGCTGGGTGCTGGCCGTCGCCGGGACCCACGGCAAAACCACCACCGCCGGCATGGCGACCTGGATCCTTGAAGCCTGCGGTTACCAGCCGGGCTTCGTTATTGGCGGCGTTCCGGGCAATTTCGACGTCTCTGCGCGCCTGGGCGACAGCCCGTTCTTCGTCATTGAAGCGGATGAATACGACTGCGCCTTCTTCGACAAGCGCTCCAAATTTGTTCACTACTGCCCGCGGACGCTGATCCTTAACAACCTTGAGTTCGACCACGCGGATATCTTTGACGACCTGAAGGCGATTCAGAAGCAGTTCCACCATCTGGTGCGCATCGTGCCGGGCAAAGGCAAAATTATCCTGCCGGAGAACGACATCAACCTGAAGCAGGTGATGGCGATGGGCTGCTGGAGCGAGCAGGAGCTGGTGGGCGAGCAGGGCCACTGGCAGGCGAAGAAGCTGAACGCCGACGCCTCGCAGTGGGAAGTGCTGTTTGACGGCGAAAAGGTCGGCGAGGTGAAGTGGGCGCTGGTCGGCGAACATAATATGCATAACGGCCTGATGGCCATTGCCGCGGCGCGTCACGTCGGGGTACTGCCGGCGGATGCCGCGAACGCGCTGGGCAGCTTTATCAACGCCCGCCGTCGTCTGGAGCTGCGCGGCGAAGCCAACGGCGTCACCGTGTATGACGATTTCGCTCATCATCCGACGGCGATCCTCGCCACGCTGCAGGCGCTGCGCGGCAAAGTGGGCGGCACCGCGCGCATTCTCGCCGTGCTGGAGCCGCGCTCTAATACCATGAAAATGGGCGTCTGCAAGGACGATCTGGCGCCGTCCCTTGGCCGCGCCGATGAAGTGTTCCTCCTGCAGCCGCAGCATATTCCATGGCAGGTAGCGGAAGTGGCGGAAGCCTGCGTCCAGCCGGCCCACTGGAGCGCCGACGTCGATACCCTGGCGGAGATGGTGGTCAAAACCGCCCATCCTGGCGACCATATCCTGGTGATGAGCAACGGCGGCTTCGGCGGCATTCATCAAAAGCTGCTGGATAAGCTGGCGCAAAAAGCGGCCGCGGCAGAGTAAGCCCGAGCGCCTCCGATCACTGCCCTCCGCGTGAGGGCAGTTTTGTTTTTACCAACAGGGAGGGTGTGATGCTGACCTGCGAAAGCGTACTATCTACCGACTCGCCCCATTTCGCCATGCTGGACGCGCTCTACGCACGCGCCTTTCCCTGGCACGAGCAGCGCGAAAGCGAGGCTAAACTTCAGGCGCTGAGCCACCCGCACTACGCGCTGGAGGCGTGGTTCGATGAGGACGTATTTATCGGCCTCAGCGGCTGCTGGCAGTTTGCCGGCTACGGCTATGTCGAACAACTGGCGATCGACGATACGCTGCGCTCCCGTGGCTATGGTAAACAGCTGCTGGCGCAGATCCTGACGCGTGCCCCGCTGACTATTCTGGAAATCGATCCGCTCACCAGCGAGATCGCCCATAAACGGCTGCGCTTTTATCAGTCGATGGGATTTCACGCTAACCCCTGGGCGCATCGTCATCCCACCTATCATCAGGGCATCGCGGATCATGAGCTGCTGGTGCTGAGCTACCCACAGCCGATCGATGAGCGACAGTACCAGCAGTTTGCCCGGGATCTCGGGCGCGAGGTGATGGGGCGGGAGTAGCCCGGCGCGGCGTACCGCTCCGGGCGTCCGGCTGGGGGTATTTTTACTCTTTGGCGATCGGCGTTTCGTTCTCCGCCACTTTATTGTCGCCCTGAATCTGCGCGATCTTCTGCTCGACGGCGGCCACCTGGGCGCTGTCGTGCAGCAGGGTGTAGGTCAGATCAAACTGCGCGCTGGCGCCCGGCTGCAGCTGCTTCACGCGTTTTTGCTCGCGTTCAATGGTCACCGGATAGGCGTAGCTGGTCCCCGGCTCGATACCGGTGACGTAACCCTGTTTGACGGTGTCGGTGTTTTTCCACAGCGTCAGGACCGGCAGCTGGCGGGTGTCGAACTGAATGGAGGCGCCTTTATCGCCAGACTTGTTGACCACGGCGGCCAGCGTCTGGTGATTTTCATCGGCCAGCGGCTGAATATTAAATACCATCTCGTCAAAGTCTTTGGTCGGTCCCTGATAGGTTTGCCAGGTTTTTAACCCGCTCTTGGCGTAATCATTGAACGGGCTGATGCTTGACATCGGGGCGAGGAAACGTGCGCCTTCTTCGAGGATCGGGGTACCGAAGTTGCTGTGGTAGATGATCTGATAATCATGCGGATAGTCGGCGTGATTGGTTAAGACATCGTGCAGGCTGAAGCTGTTGCTGCCCGGGATATAGCGCAGCTCGGTCATGGTCTGCAGATCGGCTTTTTTGAAGGTGCTCTCTTTCACCAGCCCGCGGACGCGAATTTCATACGGCGCGCTGTCGGCCACCTCAACCTCCACCAGGGAGGCCGGCGTGTTGCCGGCCTTGCCGTGCAAGGTATAAATTTGCCCGTCCGCGGTCACCGGATGGCCGGTCCACTCATAGCCGCAGCGGACCATCATCTCGTTGAACCCTTCCAGCCAGCCGAGTCCGTTGCGGCTCTCCAGGTTGATAAACGCCGGGTTAACAACCTCTTTGACCGGCGAATCCCAGCCCATCCGGCTGCCGAAGCCTTCCACTCGCAGCAAGTTCATGCCCCGCGTCGGGCTGAGGGTGATGGTCAGGCCGTCTTTACTGCTAATGGTGAGGATTTTGCTGCCTTCCTGCTTGCCGCCGTGCAGGACTTTTTGCTCAATGCTGAACGTATGGTCTTTCACCTTCAGCTGATCGCTGCTGATCTGCCAGTTTCCTTTATCCATGCCCTCTTCAGCACTCGTCAGCACCCATGTTTTTGCCGCGGCGGAGCCAGAAACCAGCAGAGCGATAGCCGTCAGAACCAATGTCTTTTTCATTTTTATTCCCTTTTTGCTGAATCGATTGTGTCATTGACGTGTGAAATCTACCGGCATGGGGGTGATTAAAATGTGAAGCGCCTCACCTGGTGAGAAAGTGGCCGTTTTGAAGATGTTAAATGCGATAAGTGTCGTATTATTGTGCTAAGACTTGATTAATTATCACCACAACATGTGATCTGCATTGCTTTTAGCTTTAACGATTCAGCCAGGGTGAGGCAATAAACAAAAGTATCGTTGTGCGGATTAGGGGGACTCAGGAGATGCAGCGGGAACCCCCTGCTGCCGCGATGTTGGCGTTGTAGCTGGGGAAGGTAGGCCGGATAAGGCGTAGCCGCCATCCGGCACAACGCCGGAAACAGCGGAGTAGCCCGGATAAGGCGCAGCGCGCCGCCATCCGGGTGACTTGTGCGGCAAAAGCGGCGGGGATTAGCCTTCGTTTTCCGCCAGTTCGCGCAGATACTGGAAGATCAGGCGCGCGGATTTCGGCGGTTTGTTGCCTTCTTTCTCTTTCTTCGCATTGCGGATCAGGGAACGCAGCTGCTGACGGTCAGCATCTGGCCACAGGTTCAGCACTTCAGCTACGGCGTCATCCCCGTCGTCAATCAGTCGGTCACGAATCTGCTCCAGCTTGTGGAACAGCGCAACCTGCTGGTTGTGGCGGTTTTTTAGCTTATCCAGCGCCTGACGAATCGGATCGACATCGCGATTGCGCAGCATCTTACCGATAAGCTGCAGCTGGCGGCGGCGACCCTCTTTTTTGATTCGCTGGGCGAGTTCGATGGCGTCGCGCAGGTCAGTATCCAGCGGAATTTTATCCAGCGCGTTTTTCCCCAGGTCAACGAGTTCAGCGCCAAGACGCTTCAGTTCTTCAGCGTCGCGCTTAATTTCACTCTTACTGACCCAGATAATTTCATCGTCTTCATCCTCGATATCATCACCGGGAACGTCGTCGAGCCAGTCTTCGGGCTGCTTTGTCATCTCAGGCTCCTTAAAAAAAGAGGCTAATGTTACCAGTTAAGGCGCGCACTGAAAAACGGTTCTCTGTTAGACTTCAGTTAACTCCTTCTTACATTATGGCATTAGCAATGAAAGTGATCTCTCAAGTTGCCCAGCAACGTAAGACGCTGGAAGAGGCCGTGACCACGGCGCTGGAACTGGCGGCAGGTAAATCCGATGGCGCAGAAGTCTCCGTCAGCAAAACGACAGGCATCGGCGTCAGCACCCGCTATGGCGAAGTGGAGAATGTAGAATTCAATAGCGATGGGGCGTTAGGCATCACGGTTTACCACCAGAACCGCAAGGGCAGCGCCTCTTCCACCGATCTTAGCCCGGACGCCATCGCCCGTACCGTGCAGGCGGCGTTGGATATCGCACGCTATACCTCCCCGGACCCGTTTGCCGGTGTGGCCGATAAAGAGCTGCTGGCCTTTGACGCTCCGGATCTGGACCTGTTCCACCCGGCGGAGGTCTCCCCGGACGACGCCATTGAACTGGCCGCCCGCGCGGAGCAAGCGGCGCTGAAGGCCGATAAACGCATCACCAACACCGAAGGCGGCAGCTTTAACAGCCACTATGGCATCAAAGTGTTCGGCAACAGCCATGGCATGCTGCAAAGCTACTGCTCGACTCGCCATTCGCTCTCCAGCTGCGTCATTGCGGAAGATGACGGCGATATGGAACGCGACTACGCCTACACCATTGGCCGGGCAATCGAGGATCTGCAATCCCCGGAATGGGTCGGGGAAGAGTGCGCCCGCCGCACCCTGTCGCGCCTGGCGCCGCGTAAGCTGTCGACCATGAAGGCGCCGGTGATTTTCGCCAACGAAGTGGCGACCGGGCTGTTTGGCCACCTGGTCGGAGCGATTGCCGGTGGTTCGGTATACCGCAAATCCACCTTCCTGCTCGATTCGCTGGGCAAACAAATTTTGCCGGAGTGGCTGACCATTGAAGAGCATCCGCACCTGCTGAAAGGGCTGGCCTCCACGCCGTTCGACAGCGAAGGCGTGCGCACCGAGCGTCGCGATATCGTCAAAGACGGCGTGCTGACCCAGTGGCTGTTGACCAACTACTCCGCCCGCAAGCTGGGGATGAAAAGTACCGGCCACGCCGGGGGCATCCATAACTGGCGCATCAACGGCCGCGGGCTGAGTTTTGCAAAGATGCTTAAAGAGATGGGCACCGGTCTTGTGGTTACCGAACTGATGGGGCAGGGTGTCAGTGGCGTCACCGGCGACTACTCACGCGGCGCATCCGGCTTCTGGGTAGAAAATGGCGAAATTCAATATCCTGTCAGTGAGATCACCATTGCAGGAAATCTGAAAGAAATGTGGCGTAATATCGTGACCATTGGCGATGATATCGAAACGCGCAGCAACATTCAGTGTGGTTCTGTGCTGCTGCCGGAGATGAAAATCGCCGGACAATAACACCTGTTTGCTTAAATAATAAAAAGGAAGTGAGCAATGCGTAAAAAACTGTTAGCGATGCTGGCTGTCTCTGCTTTTGCGCTCGGTTCAGCGTCGGCCTTCGCCGACCTGGGCGAAGACATGGACACTCTGGCAGAAAACCTGCAAGTGGTACAGAAAACCTCTGACGCCGGCGAGCTGAAAGCGGCGCTGAATAAGATGCGTACCGCCGCGGTTGATGCCCAGAAAGAGACCCCGCCGAAGCTGGAAGGCAAAGCGGCCGACAGCGCTGAGATGAAAGATTACCGTCACGGTCTGGATATTCTGATCGGCCAGATCGACGGCGCGCTGAAGCTGGCGAATGAAGGCAAGGTGAAAGAGGCGCAGGCCGCCGCGGAGGAGTTTAAAACCACCCGCAACACCTACCATAAGAAGTACCGCTAACTGTTCTTTTCGGGAGGCATCAGCCGATGTCTCCCGCCTGAAAACCTACCTGTATCACATTTTTCCCTTTTCTTTTTCCGCCCTTTCCGCAGCCGCGGGCGGCTCATTCGCGCGCATTGTTGTGATACGTCTCACGCCATAATTGCTGTTTTTTCATTTTTCCAGTGAATATGTGGTGCCGATCACGCCTGCCGTCTCCCTTTCCACTTCGAAGTGGAAAACAACTCGCTACAAACTCCCACCCCCCGGCGCTACTTTGATTCCCAGAGACATCAGCGGGGTATCAGAAGTGAATAACGGAGCGGTAATACACGACGTAGGGGAGCAGGCAGCGCAGACCGAACGCCTGGCTGACAAGATGCTGCAGCAGGTTTTTGCCCTGTTAAGCCGTCACGGCATCGTCCCTAACGACGTTCAGGAGCAAATGCTGACTTCCCACGTGCGGGCGATGGCCCACCGGTCAATCAGCGGCGAACCGCTGCCGGAAGTGGATGCCAGCCTGTTCGAAGAGATTTCACCAGATTCAATGACGTTGGCCCGCGAAGTGGTCGCGCAGTTCGGCAACCTGCCTGATGAAGAGGCCTGGCTGCTCTCCGTCCACTTCGAAGTCGCAAAAGAAAACCTGTAAGGAGCAAAACATGGAACAAATCACCGTAGTTATTGGCGACCGTCTGGGTAAAGGCCAAAAGGTCGCCGCAGGCGCAGAGAAAGCCGGCGCACGCGCAGTGGTCGTCCCTGGCGTTGCTGCCGACATGAAGCTTGGCGACATGATGAAAGCGGAAAACGCCACCTTCGGCATCTCTTTCTGCGGCAGCGGCGGCGCCGGCGCCATCACCGCCCAGACCAAATACGGCTACAAAGCGAAATACGGCATGCGTTCTGTTGAAGAGGGCGTCACCGCCATCAACGAAGGCTGCAACGTGCTGGGCTTCGGCTTTATGGATAAAGAAGAGCTGGGCGAGCGCCTGGTAGAAGCCTGGAAAAAGAAATACGGCGCATAAGTATGAAAGAGCAATTCACCACCACGGTGAGGGTTGCCGGCAAAGGCGAAAGCAAATCACGGGCCTTCGCCGATGCCCTGAACCATGTGCAGGCTGCGGTGATGAAAACCTCATCGCACATTCTGCTGCGTATTGAGCCACAGGACGTGACGGTTGTTCATGCGCGCGAAGCGGTACGAAAAGAGGCCTTCCTGTTTTTCTTTTTGCGCCGTGAACGACGGACCTACAGCGTGGAGCTGGACGTCACCGTCAACGTGACCGCCATCGATCTCGATAAAGTGGATTTCGTCACGCAAACCTGATTGTTAGCAAAGGGTCTGACTATGTTCCTGATAATTTTAATAAAATCGCTTATCATCGGCGGCCTGGTCGGCGTCGGCGTGGGCGCCGGAGCGGCACGCATGTTTCATGCCCCTACCACCCAGGGGATGGGGGCGTTTCGAACCCTGGGCGAGCTGAACTCCTGTGAGGGCGATCCGGCTTCCCACTTCTCCTTTGGCCTCGGTTTCTTCTTTAACGCCTGGGCCTCTTCCGTTGCAGCAGGCTCCTTCACCCAGGATGTTGACCACCGTATTATCCCCAACTGGGGCGCGGCGGCGCTGATGCTGAAAAATCGTAACGTCGGCGAAACGCTGCACGATCCGAAAAAAATGGCCATCTCCTGCGGCATCATCGGCATGATTGTCGTCGCCTTCCTCAACCTTACCGCCTCGTCCGTACCGGAAGCGCTGCAGGTGACCGCGGTTAAGGTACTGGTACCGGCGGCAAACCTGCTGGTGAACACCGTGATGCCGGTGATCTTCTGGCTGGCGGCGATCGACGCCGGTAAAAAATCAGGCTTCTGGGCGACCATCTTCGGCGGCGCGGCGCAGCTGATTATGGGCAACGCCGTACCGGGGCTGGTGCTGGGTATTCTGATCGGCAAAGGCGTTGAAGAGAGCGGCTGGAACCGGGTCACCAAAGTGATGATGGTGGCCATTGTCGCCCTGTTCGTCCTCAGCGGCTTCTTCCGCGGCTTCGACATGAAGATGATCGAATCCTTCCATCTGACCGTGCCGAACTGGCTGGACATGATCCACAACTCACTCAGCGGCAAATAACGGGAGCCTGATAATGGAACAGAATAAAGGTTTTTGGTATGCCGACTGGTCGTTCCCGATCTTCGTTGGCCTGCTCTCCTCCGGCGTCTTCGCCGGGACCCACATGTACTACCTGTACGGCATCGGCGCCTTTAACGAAGTCGCCTTCGTGGCGATGCTGAAGTCGGGGATTGATACCGGCGTTTACGGCGCGGTGGCGGCGTTTGGCGCCAGCTTCCTGTTCGCCCGCATCATCGAAGGGTCGCTGGTGGGGATCCTCGATATCGGCGGCGCTATTCAGACCGGGATCGGTCTTGGCGTCCCGGCGCTGCTGCTCGGCGCGGGCTTTGTCTTCCCGGTGGCGAACTTCGCCGCCTCGCTGGCAACCGGCCTGATCCTCGGCCTGGCGGTGGGCTACATCATCATTCTGGCGCGTAAGTTCACCATCAACCAGAGCGACTCCACCTACGGCGCCGACGTGATGATGGGCGCAGGTAACGCCTCCGGCCGCTTCCTGGGGCCGTTGATTATCCTCAGCGCAATGACCGCCTCGATTCCTATCGGGATCGGCTCGCTGGTTGGCGCACTGCTGTTCTATATCTGGCAGAAACCGATCACCGGTGGCGCCATCCTCGGCGCGATGATCCTCGGCTCGATCTTCCCGGTGGCGATTAGCTAATCGCTAGATGGCGCTGCGCTTATCGGGCCTACAGGTCAGCGCGATGTGTAGGCCGGATAAGGCGGTACGCCGCCATCCGGCAACAGATTCACTCTTTCATCAGGAGATAGCTATGTTTGATTTACTCCTGCGCCGCGCGCGCCTCGTCGACGATACCCTGACTGATATCGCCATTCAGGACGGGAAAATCGCGGCGCTGGGCGAGATTAGCGCGCCCTCCCGTAAAACCATCGATCTGCAGGGCAACAGCTACGTCAGCGCCGGCTGGATTGACTCCCACGTTCACTGCTACCCAAATTCGCCGATATATCACGATGAGCCGGACAGCGTTGGCATCGCCACCGGCGTCACCACCGTGATTGATGCTGGCAGCACCGGCGCCGACGATGTGGACGACTTCTACCAGTTAACCCGCAAAGCGGTGACGGAAGTCTATGCCCTGCTCAATATCTCCCGCGTCGGGCTGATTGCCCAGAACGAACTGGCCAATTTGGCCAATATCGACGCCGAGGCGGTGAAGCAGGCGGTGCAGCGCCATCCCGACTTTATCGTCGGCCTGAAGGCGCGGATGAGCAGCAGCGTGGTGGGGGAAAACGGCATTACGCCGCTGGCGCGCGCCAAGACTATGCAGCAGGAAAACGGCGATCTGCCGCTGATGGTACACATCGGCAATAATCCGCCGAACCTCGATGAAATTGCCGAGCTGTTGAGTCGTGGAGACATCATTACCCACTGCTATAACGGCAAGCCGAACCGCATTCTGAATCCTGCCGGCGAACTGCGCAGTTCGATTACCCGCGCCCTGCACCGCGGCGTGCGCCTTGACGTCGGCCACGGTACCGCCAGCTTCAGCTTTGAAGTGGCGCGCCGGGCGATTGCGCTGGGCATTCTGCCGCACACCATCAGCTCGGATATTTACTGCCGTAACCGCATCGACGGCCCGGTGCGTTCGCTGGCGCTGGTGATGTCGAAATTCCTCGCCATCGGCATGACCCTGCCGCAGGTGATTGACTGCGTGACCGTCAGCGCCGCCGAGGGGCTGCGCCTGTCGCGTAAAGGGCGGCTGGAAGTGGGTTTCGACGCCGATCTAACGCTATTTCGCCTGGAGCGCCAGCCAACGCTGCTGGTGGATGCCGAAAAAGAGAGCCTCCAGGCAGACAACATTCTGGTGCCGCTGGCCGCGATCCGCGCGGGCAAAGGCTATCCGACCGAACAAGGGAGCGCGGAACATGCCTTCGATTTTTGAAAAATATCATTTAAAACAAGTTATTAACACTTCCGGCCGGATGACGGCGCTGGGCGTCTCCACGCCGCGCCCGGAAGTGGTGGAAGCCGCGATGGCCGGTATGAACCAGTACTTTGAAATGAAAGACCTGGTGAATAAGACCGGCGAGTACATCGCCAGGCTGCTGGACGTGGAAGGGGCGACCGTGGTCTCCTGCGCGTCGGCAGGGATTGCCCAGTCGGTGGCGGCGGTGCTGGTGAAAGACAGCGACTGGCTGCTGGAGAACCTGCACGTTACGCCGATAGAGAATAACGAAATCGTCCTGCCGAAGGGCCACAACGTCAACTTCGGCGCGCCGGTCGGCACCATGGTGGCGCTGGGCGGCGGTAAGCTGGTGGAAGCGGGCTACGCCAACGAATGCTCTGCCGAACAGCTGGCGGCGGCGATCACCCCGCGCACCGCGGCGATCCTCTACATCAAATCCCACCACTGCGTGCAGAAAAGCATGCTCAACGTCGCGCAGGCCGCGGAAGTAGCGCGTCAGCATCATTTACCGCTGATCGTCGACGCGGCGGCGGAGGAAGATCTGCAGTGCTACTACCGCATGGGCGCCGACCTGGTTATCTACAGCGGCGCGAAAGCGATTGAAGGGCCGACCAGCGGGCTGGTGATCGGCAAAACGCAGTACGTTGAGTGGGTTAAACGCCAGTCGATGGGCATTGGCCGGGCGATGAAAGTGGGTAAAGAGGGGATCCTCGGCCTGACCTGCGCCATTGAACACTACCTGACGGCGAGCAAAGAGAGCGGTGAGGAGATGGTGACGAAGATGACGCCGTTTATCGAACAGCTCAACACCCTCGACGGCGTTACTGCCCGTGTGGTATGGGACAGCGCCGGCCGCGATATCGCCCGCGCCGAAATCAAATTCGACGAAGCGGTGACCGGCGTGAAGACCGGCGATCTGGTTAACGCGCTGAAGCAAGGCGAATACGCCATCTACTTCCGCGGCTATAAAGCGAATGAAGGCATTATCGAAGCCGATGTCCGCAGCGTTAACGCGCAGCAGCTGGCGGTGGTCGCCCGTCGCATCGCGGAAGTTCTGCACAAGGAGAAACAAGCATGAAACTGACCCCAAACTTTTACCGTGACCGCGTGTGCCTGAACGTCCTGGCGGGCAGCAAAGACAACGCTCGCGAAATCTACGACGCGGCGGAAGGTCATGTCCTGGTCGGCGTGCTCTCCAAAAATTACCCGGACGTCGCCAGCGCGGTGGCCGATATGCGCGACTACGCGAAGCTGATTGATAACGCCCTCTCCGTCGGGCTGGGCGCGGGGGATCCGAATCAGTCGGCGATGGTGAGCGAGATTTCTCGCCAGGTGCAGCCGCAGCACGTCAACCAGGTCTTCACCGGCGTGGCCACCAGCCGCGCGCTGCTCGGGCAGAACGAAACGGTGGTCAACGGCCTGATCTCGCCCACCGGCACCCCGGGTATGGTGAAGATCTCCACCGGCCCGCTGAGCAGCGGAGCGGCGGATGGGATTGTGCCGCTGGAAACCGCCATCGCGCTGTTAAAAGATATGGGCGGCAGCTCCATCAAATACTTCCCGATGGGCGGCCTGAAGCACCGCGACGAGTTCGAGGCGGTGGCCAAAGCCTGCGCCGCGCACGATTTCTGGCTGGAGCCGACCGGCGGTATCGATCTGGAAAACTACAGCGCGATCCTGAAGATCGCCCTCGATGCCGGGGTGAGCAAAATCATCCCGCATATCTACAGCTCGATTATCGATAAGGCCAGCGGCAACACCCGCCCGGCCGATGTTCGCCAGCTGCTGGAGATGACCAAACAGTTAGTGAAGTAGTGCCCTTGCCCCTCACCCTCAAAGGGTGAGGGGCAGCTTATCCCACTGAACCATCAAGGAGTTGCTATGCCTGTCGCTCGTCATCTGCTTGTCGCTTCACTGTCCCTGTTTGCCGCCGCCGCCGCCGCGCAAACTCACTATGCCTGGGTAGGCACCTATAATCCCAATGGCGAAGGTCTGTACCGCTTTACCGTTGATAGCCACACCGGCGCGCTACGTGACAGGACGCTGGTGAGCTCGTTGCCGAACGCCGCGCAGCTGACCGTCTCGCGCGATGGCAAAACGCTGTATGCCGCCAGCGAGGTGGAGAAAGGCGTGGTGCAGGCGTGGCGCATTGAGAAGAACGGTGAGCTGACCGCACTCAATCAGGTCGCCTCCGGCGGCGCCGGGCCGGTTTATCTCTCCCTGACGCCAAACGGTAAACAGCTGCTGGTAGCCAACTACGTCAGCGGCAGCATCGCCGTGCTACCGGTCAAAGAAGATGGTAGCCTGGGTGAGGCGGTGGACAGGCATCAGGATGAAGGCCCGGCAGGGGCCGAACGCCCGGCGGCGGCCGTCGAGGGCAGCTTCGCCATCAGCGATCACAATGGCCCGCACGCCCATATGATCGCCGCCGATCCCAGCGGAGAATACGTTTACTCTACCGATCTGGGGCTGGATCGGATCTATCAGTACCGGCTGGATAGCGCCAGCGGCAAGCTGACGCCGAACGATCCGCCATTTATCGCCGCTTCGTCGCCGGGCGCCGGCCCGCGCCACTTCGTCTTTACGCCAAAGGGCGACGGCCTGTGGCTGATTAACGAAGAAGCGTCGACGCTGACCTTCTATCATCTGGATCAGCAAAGCGGTCTGCTGCGCGAAGGCAAAACCGTCTCCGCGCTGCCGAAAGAGTATAAGGGCACCAGCTTTGCCGCCGGTCTGGCGCTGAGCAACGACGGCAAACAGCTGTACGTCGCCAACCGTCTGCATAACAGCATCGCCCACTTTACGGTGCAGGCCGATGGCCGCCTGAGCCACCAGGAGGATATCTGGACGCGCGGAGATTACCCCCGCACGCTGACCCTGGATACTCAGGGGCAGTGGCTGTACGTCATGAACCAGCGTAGCGATAATATTACCCGCTTCAGCGTGGCGCCGAAGGATGGCAAATTGACCTTTGTCTCAGACTACACGCCGGTCGGCAGCCCATCGCAGATGGTGATATCCGCCCAACCCTGAGCCGTAACCACAAGGAACTGACATGCGATTTCCCAACCAACGCTTAGCTCAACTCTTCACCCTGCTGCGGAATGAAACGCTGCCGCAGGATGAGCTGGCGCAACGCCTGTCGGTTTCCACCCGTACCGTGCGCGCCGATATTACCGCCCTGAATGCGCTACTGGCGCAGTATGGCGCGCAGTTTATCCTTAACCGCGGCAGTGGTTATCAGCTGAAAATTGATAACCCGGCGAGCTTTCAGACACTGGAGGAGACGTCGCCGAAGGCGCAGCATGTCCCGCGTACCGCCCAGGATCGCATCACGTTTCTGCTGGTGCGTTTTCTGACATCGGCGTTCTCCATCAAGCTGGAAGACCTGGCGGATGAGTGGTTCGTCAGCCGCGCCACGCTGCAGAACGATATGGTCGAGGTGCGCGAGCGCTTCCAGCGCTATCAGCTCACCCTTGAAACCCGCCCGCGCCACGGTATGAAGCTGTTTGGCAGCGAGGTATCGGTTCGCGCCTGCCTCACCGACCTGCTGTGGGAGCTGGCCCAGCAGGGCGGTATCGCGCCGCCGATCGGCGCCGAGGCCTTTGCCGCGGAGGTGCCAGCGCTGCTGGAGCCCGTGCTGCAGGAGACGCTCACCCGGCACCATATTCGCCTCACCGACGTCGGCGAGCGCTTTATCTGCCTGTACGGGGCGGTGGTGGTGCGCCGCGTCAGCGAAGGCTACCCGCTGGCGGATTTCAGTGCTGAAGATGTGGCGCAGAACGTCCGTGATGCCGCGCGCGATCTGGCGGGCGAACTGCAGCGGCTGGCCGGTAAACCTTTATCGCCCGCGGAAGAAGAGTGGCTGTGCGTGCATATCGCCGCCCGTCAGGTACAGGACGTGGACCCGGAAACCATCAGCGCCGACGATGACGAAGCGCTGGTCAACTACATCCTGCGCTACATCAACAGCCAGTATAACTACAATCTGCTGGACGATGCCCAGCTGCACGCCGATCTGCTGACCCACATAAAGACCATGATCACCCGCGTACGCTACCAGATCATGATCCCCAATCCGCTGCTGGATAACATCAAACAGCACTACCCGATGGCCTGGGATATGACCCTCGCCGCGGTCTCCAGCTGGGGCAAATACACGCCTTATACCATTAGCGAAAACGAAATCGGTTTTCTGGTGCTGCATATCGGCGTCGGGCTGGAGCGCCACTACAACATCGGCTACCAGCGTCAGCCGCAGGTGCTGCTGGTGTGCGATACCAGCAATGCGATGGTGCGGATGATTGAGGCGATCCTGCAGCGCAAATATCCGCAGCTGGAGATCGCCGCCACTATTTCCCAGCGCGAGTACGAACAGCGGGACGCGATCGAGGCGGATTTTGTTATCTCCACGGTGCGGATCAGCGAAAAAGACAAGCCGGTAGTGACCATCGCGCCGTTCCCCACTGACTATCAACTGGATCAGATCGGCAAGCTGGTGCTGGTGGACCGCACCCGTCCGTGGATGCTGAATAAGTACTTCGATGCCGCCCATTTCCGGGTGATCGACACGCCGATGGATCAGCAAACGCTATTCGCCGAGCTGTGCCAGCAGCTGCTGGAGGAAGGCTTTGTTGACGCCGAGTTTCATGCTTCGGTGGTGGAGCGTGAAGCGATTGTCAGCACCATGCTCGGCGATGGCATTGCGCTGCCGCACTCCCTGGGGCTACTGGCGAAAAAGACGGTGGTCTATACCGTCATTGCCCCGCAGGGCATCGCCTGGGGTGATGAAACCGCCCATATCATCTTCCTGCTCGCCATCAGCAAGCGCGAGTATGAAGAGGCGATGGCGATCTACGATATTTTCGTGACTTTCCTGCGCGAGCGCGCCATGAGCCGCCTCGCCACGACCCGTAGCTTCGATGAGTTTAAAACGGTGGCGATGGAATGCGTCAGCCGGTTTTGAGAGGCGTTTTCCAGATTCGAGTGTAATTCAAATGTAATGCTATAATGCATTACAAAATATCCCTTTCTGGAGGCATAATGGCCACGCTCAACGTTCGGCTGGATGATAAACTCAAAAAAGAGGCTTATGCCGTGCTGGAGAAACTCGATATGACGCCAACGGAGGCGGTACGCCTGCTGTTTCAATACATTGCGGAAAATGGCCGCATGCCGGTGAAAAGTATGACCATCAGCGATGGCGAAGCGGCGTTGTTACGCACCGTTCGCGAGCGGCTGGAAAACCCACGGCCGGAGGTTAAGGTGAGTCTGGATGACCTATGAACTGGAGTTTGATCCACGAGCCTGGCGCGAATGGCAGCTTGGCGAGACGGTCAAAAAACAGTTCAAAAATAAGCTCCAGCAGATTGTGCAGAATCCGCGAATTGAGTCGGCCAGGCTGAGCGATTTGCCGGATTGCTACAAAATCAAGCTTAAGGCGTCAGGTTATCGGCTGGTGTATCAAGTACGAGATAGGGTGGTGGTGGTTTACGTTATTGCCATTGGCAAAAGAGAGAAAGCGGCCGTTTATCATCAGGCGAATAAACGGCTCTAAACGCTATCGCAAATGATGCACGACCTGGTTGCTGCTGCCGCGCCAGATCAGCGCCGGGTCTTTTAAATCCTGCACAAACTTACCGTCGACCAGCACGTTGATCAGGTTCACCACCTGCATCTGCGCCTCATTCAGCTCATCCAGCTTATAGCCGGTCCAGACCCAGATATCTTTGCCGGGGCATTCGGCGCGCACGCGCTGAACCAGCTTTAAGATCTCCGCGACGTTCTGTGGATGCAGCGGATCGCCGCCGGAGAGCGAAATCCCCTGGCGCTTGATGCGGGTATCGTTGAGGTCGGCAATGATGCGGTCGGCCATCTCGGTCGTGAAGGGCATGCCGGAATTCACCCGCCAGGTGCTTTTGTTGTAGCAGCCTGGGCACTCGTGGACGCAGCCGGAGACAAACAGGGTGCAGCGGGTGCCGGGGCCGTTGACAATATCTACCGGGTAGTACTGATGGTAATTCATTGTTTCCTCTTCTCATTTGCCGCTGCAGCGGCGTTGGCTGCGCTCGCTCGCCCCAGTCACGTACTGAATGTACGCTCCCGGGGATTCCCTCGTTTGCCGCCTTGCTCTGACGCTAATGGCTTTGCGAAAACGGAGGTGCTGTGCATTTGTAAAGGGAACGGCTCCCGGCGTCGCTGCGCTCGGCCGGGCTACGACTCACCAGGCAGTGGTAGCCCGGATAAGGCGCTGCGCGCCGCTATCCGGGAAAAGCACATTGCTCTTTAACCGATCTGCCCATTGCCCAGGTGCTTCACGCGGCGCTTCACTTCTTCCTGCTTGCCGGCGTTGAACGGACGCGCGTCCGGGCTACCGAGGTAGCCGCACACCCGGCGGGTAACGGAAACGCGGGAGGCGTCGTGGTTACCGCATTTCGGGCAGGTAAAACCCTTGCTGGTGCACTCGAACTCGCCGGTGAAACCACATTCGTAGCACTCATCGATCGGCGTATTGGTTCCGTAATACGGCACATGCTGATAGCTGTAATCCCACACGTCCTCCAGCGCCTTCAGGTTGTGCTGGATGTTCGGGTATTCGCCGTAGCAAATGAAGCCCCCGTTGGCCAGCGGCGGATACGGCGCTTCAAAATCGATCTTATCGTACGGGTTGACCTTCTTCTCCACGTCGAGGTGGAAGCTGTTGGTGTAGTAACCTTTGTCGGTTACCCCTTCCACCACGCCAAACTCGGCGGTATCGAGACGGCAGAAGCGATCGCACAGGTTTTCGCTCGGCGTGCTGTACAAGCTAAAGCCGTAGCCGGTCTCTTCCTTCCACAAATCGACGGCGTCGCGCAGGCGCTGGACGATGGCCACACCCTTCTCGCGCAGCGCCTCGCTGTCGTACATGTGCTGATTGCCGTACAGTGCATTGATGGTTTCATGGATACCGATATAGCCCAGCGAAATCGACGCCCGGCCGTTTTTGAAAATCTCGGAGACGTCATCGTCGGCTTTCAGTCGCACGCCGCAGGCCCCTTCCATATAGAGGATCGGCGCCACGCGCGCTTTTACCCCTTCCAGGCGGGCAATACGGGTCATCAGCGCTTTGCGCGCCAGCTGCAGGCGCTCGTCCAGCAGCGCCCAGAAGGCGGCTTCGTCGCCTTTCGCTTCCAGGGCGATGCGCGGCAGGTTGAGGCTGATAACGCCGAGGTTATTGCGTCCATCGTGCACCTGCTCGCCGTTCTCGTTTTCCCACACCCCGAGGAAGCTGCGGCAGCCCATCGGCGTTTTAAACGACCCGGTAACTTTCACCACCTGGTCGTAGTTGAGGATATCCGGGTACATGCGCTTGCTGGCGCACTCCAGCGCCAGCTGTTTGATGTCGTAGTTCGGATCGCCGAACTTATGGTTCAGGCCGTCACGGATCGCGAACACCAGTTTCGGGAACACCGCGGTCTTACGGTTTTTACCGAGGCCGGCAATGCGGTTACGCAGAATCGACTGCTGGATCAACCGCGATTCCCAGCTGGTGCCGAGGCCGAACCCGAAGGTGACGAACGGCGTCTGGCCGTTGGCGGTATGCAGCGTGTTAACCTCATACTCCAGCGACTGGAAGGCGTCGTAGCACTCTTTTTCGGTACGGGCGCGGGCATAGCCTTCGGCATCCGGGATCTGCCACTCTTCGGCGATTTTGCGATGCTTGTTAAAGCTTTCGCTGACGAACGGCGCCAGCACTTCATCGATGCGGTTAATGGTGGTGCCGCCGTAAATATGGCTGGCGACCTGGGCGATGATCTGCGCTGTCACCGCGGTGGCGGTAGAGATAGACTTCGGCGGCTCGATCTCCGCGTTGCCCATCTTAAAGCCCTGGGTCAGCATGCCTTTCAGGTCGATCAGCATGCAGTTAAACATGGGGAAGAAGGGCGAGTAATCGAGGTCATGATAGTGGATCATGCCGCGTTCGTGGGCCATCACCACATCGTGAGGCAGCAGGTGCTGCCGGGCGTAGTGCTTGGCGACGATACCGGCCAGCAGGTCGCGCTGGGTCGGGATGACTTTACTGTCCTTGTTGGCGTTTTCGTTGAGCAGCGCGGAGTTGGTCTGCTCGACGAGGCCGCGGATCTCCTGATTGAGGCGGCCGCGCTTCTCACGCTGGCTATCGCGGTCATGGCGATACTCAATGTAGGCGCGCGCCAGCTGCTTATAGGGGCCGGACATCAGCTGGTTTTCCACCGCGGTCTGGATCTCGTTGATGTCGACCTGGGCGCGGCCCTGCATTTGTTGGCTAACGACTTCTGCGACGGTGGCGCAATAGTCTGCGTCATCGACTCCCGCTGCTTTAGCTGCACGCAGAATTGCTTCCTGAATGCGCTCTGACTTGAACGGCACTTTACAGCCATCACGTTTCATCACATGCGGTGTCATGATCACTCCATATATAGAACAGGTTATCCACAGAGGCGGAGGTTATCCCGAAGGCGCTGCACGCTACGGCTCGTGCTGTTTGCCTTCAGATCCGGCCCGTTTTATCCACATCTCATCACCGCCAGACATCGACAAGATATGGTGACATAATAGACGATTAATACAACATGTAGGGCCGGGACGCATTTTAAGTTCTATATGTAGTGATTTGCATCAAAGATGTTTGCGATTTTATTGACCCAGAACAAGGTAAAAAGGTGAGAGTACGGATGATGGGCGCTGGCGATAAATGTAAATTTATCTGGCTGGAAAATAAGCAAAAATGCCTGGCGTTCGCCACCTGCGCCAGGCATGACCTTCTCATTTCGGGAGGGCAGGGGACACCTTACGCCTGCAGCCACCATACCGCTTCGAACGGCCGCAGCGTCAGCCCGGTTGGGCGGGGCGTGGTCTCGGCATAGTTGCTGATAATCATCTTCCACTCGCCTGGGGCCTCCTCTGGCTGCCAGGCCTGCAGGTCACGGCTCAGGTTGGCGGCGACCACCAGCGTTTGTCCCTGCCACTGACGGCGATAGCACCACAGCGACGGATGGTCAGGCAGGAGATCCTGATAATCACCCCAGGTCAGCAGCGGCAGGGTTTTACGCAGCGTAATCAGCTGCTGATAGGCATAAAACACTGAATCGGGATCCGCCAGCGCCGCCTCGACGTTGATCTCCTGGTAATTATCGCCAAGGCCGATCCACGGCTCACCGTCGCTGAAGCCACCGTTCTCGCCACTATGCCACGGCATCGGCGTGCGGCTGTTGTCGCGCGATTTGCTGGCAAGGATTGCCAGCAGTTCGTCCGGGCTTTGTCCCTGCGCCGCACGTTCGATAAACATATTGTGGCTCTCGACGTCGCGATAATCGCTGATGCTGTTGAAGTGCGGATTGGTCATGCCGATCTCTTCGCCCTGATAAATATAGGGCGTGCCCTGCATGCCGTGCAGCACCATCGCCAGCATCTTCGCCGCCGGCACCCGGTACGCGCCTTCGTCGCCAAAGCGCGAGACGATGCGCGGCTGATCGTGGTTACACCAGAACAGCGCGTTCCATGCCCGGTTGTGCATCCCCTGCTGCCAGTGGCGGAACAGCGCCTTCAGCGCCACATAGTCCGGGCGGGCGAGGGTCCACTTCTCTCCGCCGGGATAATCGACTTTTAAATGGTGGAAGTTAAAGGTCATCGACAGCTCGCGGCCGTCCAGCGCGGCGTACTGCTGGCAGTGCTCCAGCGAGGTGGAGGACATCTCGCCGACGGTCATCAGGTTACGCGGGGTGAAGACATCGCGGCTCATCTCCTGCAGGAACTCATGCACCCGCGGGCCGTCAGTGTAGAAGCGGCGGCCATCCCCTTCCGCATCGCAGGGAAAGGTCTGATCTTTCGAGATCAGGTTGACCACGTCGAGGCGCAGACCGTCGACGCCGCGGTCGGCCCAGAATTCGCAGACCTTTTTCAGCTCGGCGCGCACCGCCGGATTCTCCCAGTTGAGATCCGCCTGCTCAATGGCGAACAGGTGCAGATAATACTGGCCGCTGTCGGCGTGCCACTGCCAGGCGTTACCGCCAAATTTAGAGCGCCAGTTGTTCGGCAGGGCGTCCGGTTCGCCGTCACGCCAGATATAGAACTGGCGGTAGGGACTCTCCTTATTCAGCGACTGACGGAACCATTCGTGTTCGGTCGAGGTATGGTTCAGCACCATATCCAGCACGATGCGGATCCCGCGCGCCTTCGCCTCCGCCACCAGGGCGTCAAAGTCGGCCATCGTGCCGTAGGAGGGATCGATGGCGGTGTAGTTCGCCACGTCGTAGCCGTTATCCACCTGCGGAGAGACGTAGAACGGCGTCAGCCAGATGGCGTCTACCCCAAGCTTTTGCAGATAGTCGAGGCGGGAGGTGACGCCGCGCAGGTCGCCGGTACCGCTGCCGGTGGTATCCTGAAAACTCTTCGGATAGATTTGATAAATAACGCCGTTTTGCCACCAGTGGGGGAGTTGATTCATAGTACTTTCCTGCTGCAACGAGGGGCGCCAAAGGCGCCCCGAAAGAAGAAGTTAGACAATCTGCAAGGTGCCCTGACGGTACTTGCGCTGATACACCACGGTGGTGAGGATAATCGGCACCACCACCGCGATGGCCATCGCCATGGCGTACACCTGCCAGTAGGTTGGCTGGATGGAGAGGATCCCCGGCAGGCCGCCGACGCCGATGCCGTTCGCCAGCACGCCGTTCAGGCCGCACAGCAGGCCGGCGAGGCCGGAGCCGATCATTGCGCACAGCATCGGGAAGCGGTACTTCAGGTTGATACCGTACATTGCCGGCTCGGTGACCCCGAGATAGGCGGAGATCGCCGCCGGCACCGATATTTCACGTTCATTCTGCTTGCGGCTGGCGATGATGATGCCGACCACCGCCGACGCCTGGGCAATGTTGGACAGCGCAATCAGCGGCCACACCGGGGTACCGCCCATGCTCTGGATCATCTGCATATCGATGGCGAGGGTGGTCTGGTGGACGCCGGTTATCACCAGCGGCGCGTAGAGGAAGCCAAACAGCGCGGCGCCGATCGGCGCGAAGCTGCCGGTTAACAGATGGCGTACCGCGAAGGCCACGCCGTCGCCGATCAGGCGGCCGAACGGACCGATAATGGCGTGCGCGAGGAATACCGCCAGGATCAGCGAGCAGACCGGCACAATGACCAGGTAGAGGTAGTCCGGCACAATGCGCTTGAGGCGCGTCTCGATAAAGCCTAAGGTCAGGCCTGCCAGCAGGGCCGGGATCACCTGCGCCTGGTAGCCGACTTTAGCAATGGTAAACAGGCCGAAGTTCCACACCTCCGGCACCTGCTGGCCGAGGAGATAGGCATTCATCAGCTGCGGGGAGACGAGGGTGACGCCAAGGACGATCCCGAGGATCGGCGTGCCGCCCATCTTCTTCACCGCCGACCAGCAGATCCCCACCGGCAGATAGAAGAAGATCGCCTCGCCAATCAGCCACAGGAAGTCATAGATGGTTTTCAGCGACGGGTGCATCTGGGCCAGCGTCTGGCCGTTGCTCATGGGCAGGTCGCCGATAACATTGCGGAAACCGAGGATCAGACCGCCGCTGATCAGCGCCGGCAGCAGGGGAAAGAAGATCTCGGCGAAGTGCGAGATTAACTGTTCATGCCACTTCATATTTTGCCGCGCGGCCTGCTTGACCTGCTCTTTATCGGCGGAAGTCTGGCCGGTGGTCGCCAGCAGGGCTTTGTAGTAATCGCCCACCTCGGTGCCGATGACCACCTGGAACTGGCCGGCGTTAGTGAAGCATCCCTTCACCATGCGCAGCTGCTCAATCTCTTTTGGTCTGGCGATGGCCGGGTCGTTCAGCACAAAGCGCAAACGGGTAATACAGTGGCTGACGGTGGCGATATTGCCGCGCCCGCCCACCAGTTCGATCAGTTTATCGATGTCCTGCTGGTTTACTTTGCTCATGATGAAGCCTCAAAAACAGAGGGGAGAGATGCCGTTTTTACCTTGAGGGCATCCTAACCGTTCCGCTTAATTTGCAAAATGGGAACGTTCCCGAAACCCGGCGACGATCACATAAATCGCCCGAACGAGATTAATTCAGGGCGGCGGGAATGACGATCTGGCGGGGATCGACGCTGCCGGCGATCTGCTCGATCAACTGCCGGGCGGCCCGGCGTCCGGACTCGGCATAGCCCGGATCGACGGTCAATATTTCCGGGTGGAGAAACTTCATCAGCGGCGTGCTGCCGACGCTGGCGAGCTGCAGCGCATCGCGGCCCTGCTGCTGGAGGTACTTACTGGCGCCGAGGGCGAGGGTATCGGTGGCGCAGACCAGGGCGCTGGTCTCGGCCGTCAACACGCTGGCGACGGTGTCATACCCCTGCTTCATGCCCAGCCCCGGCAGGGCGGCGGTGGGCGTCAGACGATGCTTTTTACAGAAGGCGAGGTAGGCGAGATGGCGGCGTTCGCCGGTGGTGACGTCGCTGTGCGGTACGCCAAGGAAGCTGATGTGGCGATGTCCGCGTTCGTAGAGCCGCTGCATCAGCAGCGTGATGGCCCCCTCGTCGTCATAGCACACCGAGGCGAAGCCGGGGGCGTCGCGGGCCATCAGCACCAGGGTGTCGCGCCAGGGGGCGAGCATCGCCTCGTCGATGCCGGTAAAACCGAACAGTACCACGCCGTCAATATTACGCCGGGCGAGCATGCCGAGATGCTCCTCCACCAGCCCCGGGGAGAACTGACTCTCCATCATAATCGGGTCGTAACCCTGCTCATAAAAGGCGGGCAGCATGGTCTGCACGGCGAGGTTTTCCGACAGCGAATCGAGACGGGTGACGATAATCGCCACCACTTTATCGCTCTGGCCGCGCATGGCGCGGGCGGAGCGGGAGGGCGAGAAACCGTGCTGCTGCATCACCGCTTCGACGCGCTCGCGGGTCCGTTCGCTGACCCCGCTCTCGTTGTTGAGGACGCGGGATACCGTTGATTTCCCTACGCCGCTTAAGCGCGCGATATCTTTGATGGTCAGCCGGTTCAGCATGCGGAATTCTCGTCAGGGGGTAGAAGTGAGCATAATGCTACTCAACCAAACCGCAATGAGCAAAGTCTGGTTTACGTTCGGTTTAGTTGCGCGGGTTTATCATCGCCATTATTGCCACACAATCCTTAACGAGGGCGCTATAATCCGCGCCGTTTATATTCACTTACCGGAGATAGTTATGGACCCCGATCCCACTCCTCATCCTCGATGGAGCAACCTTTCTTTCCGGTAAGCCTGTTTAACACTGCTTTACCGGAAAGCGTAAAGCAGTGACGTCCTTGATGTCCCTGCCATAAAAATAACATGCCTGACAGGTAGGTTTTGCTACGCCCGTCGGCAACGCTGCGTTCGCTTTGGCGAGCGCGGAAGGACTGTTTATGCTGAAAAATTATACCCGGCAGCTGTTCGCACAGCTTAGCCGCCATCTGCCACACCGTTTAGTCCAGCGCGATCCGCTGCCGGACGCCCGTCATCTGGCGAGCGGCCCCATTCCTGAGTCGCTGGGCAAACAGTGTCTGGACGTGGCGGCGATGGACGACCAGGAGCTCTGGCGCGCCTTTGACAGCCACCCTGAAGGGCTCAATGAAGGCGAAGTGGCGGCGAAAATCCTCAAACACGGTGACAACCAGATCCCGGCGCAGAAGCCCTCGCCGTGGTGGGTGCATCTGTGGACCTGCTACCGCAACCCGTTCAATCTGCTGTTGACGGTGCTCGGCATCGTCTCCTATTCCACCGAGGATCTGTTCGCCGCCGGGGTTATCGCCCTGATGGTGGGGATCTCGACGCTGCTCAACTTCATCCAGGAGGCGCGCTCGACCAAAGCGGCGGATGCGCTGAAGGCGATGGTGAGCAACACCGCCACCGTGCTGCGGGTGGTCAACGAGCAGGGGGAGAGCCGCTGGCTGGAACTGCCTATCGACCAGCTGGTGCCGGGCGACATCATCAGGCTGTCGGCGGGAGACATGATCCCGGCCGACCTGCGTATCCTGCAGGCGCGGGATCTGTTTGTCGCCCAGGCCTCGCTGACCGGCGAATCGCTGCCGGTGGAGAAAGTGGCCCGCAGCCGCGATCCGCTGCAGCAGAACCCGCTGGAGTGCGACACCCTGTGCTTTATGGGCACCAACGTGGTGAGCGGCTCGGCGCAGGCCATCGTCTTCGCCACCGGCGGCCACACCTGGTTTGGTCAACTGGCCGGCCGCGTCAGCGAGCAGGAGAGCGAGCCGAACGCCTTCCAGAAAGGCATCAGTCGGGTGAGCATGTTGCTGATCCGCTTTATGCTGGTGATGGCCCCGGTGGTGCTGCTGATCAATGGCTACACCAAAGGCGACTGGTGGGAGGCGGCGCTGTTCGCGCTGTCGGTGGCGGTTGGCCTGACGCCGGAGATGCTGCCGATGATCGTCACCTCGACGCTGGCGCGCGGGGCGGTGAAGCTGTCGAAGCAAAAGGTTATCGTGAAGCACCTCGACGCCATTCAGAATTTTGGCGCGATGGACATCCTCTGCACCGATAAAACCGGCACCCTGACCCAGGATAAAATCGTGCTGGAGAACCATACCGACGTCTCCGGCAAGGTCAGCGAGCGGGTACTGCATGCCGCCTGGCTCAACAGCCACTACCAGACCGGCCTGAAAAACCTGCTCGACACCGCGGTGCTGGAGGGCGTTGAGCTGGAAGCCGCCCGCGGGCTGGCGGCGCGCTGGCAGAAGGTAGATGAGATCCCCTTCGACTTCGAACGCCGCCGCATGTCGGTGGTGGTGAAAGAGCAGGACGACGCGCATCAGCTGATCTGCAAAGGGGCGCTGCAGGAGATCCTCAACGTCTCAACCCAGGTGCGCTACAACGGCGATATCGTGCCGCTTGACGACACCATGCTGCGCCGCATTCGCCGGGTGACCGACACCCTCAACCGGCAGGGGCTGCGGGTGGTGGCGGTAGCGACCAAATATCTGCCGGCCCGCGAAGGCGACTACCAGCGCGCCGATGAGTCGGACCTGATCCTGGAAGGCTACATCGCTTTCCTCGATCCGCCGAAAGAGACCACCGCTCCGGCGCTGAAAGCGTTAAAAGCCAGCGGCATCACGGTGAAGATCCTCACCGGCGACAGCGAGCTGGTGGCGGCCAAGGTGTGCCATGAAGTGGGGCTGGATGCTGGCGAAGTGGTGATTGGCAGCCAGATTGAAGCGATGAGCGACGACGAGCTGGCGGCGCTGGCGAAACGCACCACGCTCTTCGCCCGCCTGGCGCCGCTGCATAAGGAGCGTATCGTGACGCTGCTGAAACGCGAAGGCCACGTGGTGGGCTTTATGGGCGACGGCATCAACGACGCCCCGGCGCTGCGCGCGGCGGACATCGGCATCTCGGTCGACGGCGCGGTGGATATTGCCCGCGAGGCGGCGGATATCATTCTGCTGGAGAAGAGCCTGATGGTGCTGGAGGAGGGGGTGATCGAAGGCCGCCGCACCTTCGCCAACATGCTTAAGTACATCAAAATGACCGCCAGCTCCAACTTCGGCAACGTCTTCAGCGTGCTGGTGGCCAGCGCCTTCCTGCCGTTTCTGCCGATGCTGCCGCTGCACCTGTTGATTCAAAACCTGCTGTACGATGTCTCCCAGGTGGCGATCCCGTTCGATAACGTCGATGATGAACAGATCCGCAAACCGCAGCGCTGGAACCCGGCCGATCTCGGGCGCTTTATGGTCTTCTTCGGCCCGATCAGCTCGATTTTCGATATCCTCACCTTCGGCCTGATGTGGTGGGTGTTCCACGCCAATACCGTGGAGATGCAGACCCTGTTCCAGTCCGGCTGGTTTATCGAGGGGTTGCTGTCGCAAACGCTGATTGTGCACATGATCCGCACCCGGCGCATTCCGTTCGTCCAGAGCCGCGCCGCCTGGCCGCTGTTCGCCATGACCCTGGTGGTGATGGCGGTGGGGATCGCGCTGCCGTTCTCGCCGCTGGCGGGCTATCTGCAGCTGCAGGCTCTGCCGCTGAGCTACTTCCCGTGGCTGGTGGCGATCCTGGCGGGCTATATGGTGCTGACCCAAACCGTCAAAGGCTTCTACAGCCGCCGCTACGGCTGGCAATGAGGGGAAGGTTTACGGATGACCCACGTAAAAAAGGCAGCCTGCGGGCTGCCTTTTTTCATGCCGAGGTTAGCGATCAGCGACGCACGGCGATGGCTTCGATCTCGATCTTCACATCTTTCGGCAGACGCGCCACTTCAACGCAGGAGCGCGCCGGGAAGGTGGCGTTGTGCTCGGTGAAGAATGCTTCGTAAGTGGCGTTAACGGTAGCGAAATCGTTGAGGTCTTTGACGAAAACGGTGGTCTTGACGATATCGCCGACGGTGAGGCCAGCGGCTTCAACGATCGCTTTCACGTTGTTCAGCGACTGGCGCGCCTGTGCGGACACGTCTTCCGGAACGCTGCCGGTTTTCGGGTCGACCGGGATTTGGCCAGAGGTGATGATCATGCTGCCGAGGTCAACGCCCTGAACGTATGGGCCAATCGCTGCTGGTGCATTTTCCGTCGCAATAGTTTTGCTCATGTTATCTCCAGATGAACTGAGTAATGTTACGCAAAATCATTCAGGTTGCCGCCAGGCGATAAGCGCTGTATCGCCGGCGCAGACGCCGCCTGAAGGACGAAGCGTAGGGTGGTAGCCATTATAGGGAGGCCTACCACCAATACCAACCGCATTTAGTTGGCCAGCACCACATAATGAGAAAACTCTTTTTCGCAGTATTTACATTTGAGTGCGATGTCATCAGCGCGCTTTTTCACTGCAAAACTGGAAGAAACCGGTTCGGCGTGGCTGATACAGTTGCTGTTCGGGCAGACCAGCACGCTGTCGATACGATCCGGCAGGCTCGGGCGGGATTTGCCCACCACTTCGTAATCATCAATGCGGTTTACCGTCGCCTGCGGGGCGTATAACGACAGCTGGTTAACCTGCTCGTCGGTCAGGAAGGTGTTCTCGATTTTAATCAAGTCTTTGCGGCCCATCTCGCCGGAGGGCAGGTTCAGGCCGATGGTGATGCGCTGGTCGGTTTCGGTCAGTTTGAACAGGGTGAGCAGCTTAAAGCCGACCTGCGCCGGGATGTGGTCGATCACGGTGCCGCGTTTGATCGCTTCTACCTGCAGTTTATTGTCGTGTGTCATCTCTCATTTCCCCCTTACAGAGCCAGCTCGCTATTCAGTACCAGTGCCAGTAACGCCTGGCGGGCGAAGATGCCGTTACCGGCCTGCTGGAAGTACCAGGCGTGCGGCGTTTTATCGACATCGGTGGTGATTTCGTCAATGCGCGGCAGCGGGTGCAGCACCTTCATGTTAGCGCGCGCCCCTTCAAGGTCGGCGGCGCGCAGGACGAACTGCGCTTTGACGTTGGCATATTCCGACGGATCCAGACGTTCTTTCTGCACGCGGGTCATGTACAGAATATCCACTTCCGCCATTACGTCGTCGATGGCGCTATGCAGGCTCCAGGCGATACCTTTTTCATCCAGCATATCGAGGATGTATTGCGGCATGGCCAGCGCGTCCGGGGCGATGAAGTAGAAGCGGTTGCCGCTGAACTTGGCCAGCGCCTGGGTCAGGGAGTGGACGGTACGGCCATACTTCAGATCGCCGACCATCGCCACGTTGAGGTTTTCGAGGCGGCCCTGGGTCTCCTGAATGGTGAACAGGTCGAGCAGGGTTTGGGTCGGGTGCTGGTTAGCGCCGTCGCCGGCGTTCAGTACCGGCACGCCGCCGGAGAATTCGGTCGCCAGACGGGCCGCGCCCTCCTGCGGATGACGCATCACGATGGCATCAACGTAGGTGCTGATGACGGAGATGGTATCCGCCAGCGTTTCCCCTTTTTTGCCCAGCGAAGTGTTGGCGCTGTCGGAAAAGCCGACCACGCTGGCCCCCAGGCGGTGCATCGAGGTTTCAAAAGAGAGGCGGGTGCGGGTCGAGGCTTCAAAGAAACAGCTGGCGATAACCTTATGCTTCAGCAGCTCGGGTTGTGGATTGGCTTTCAGCTTTGCCGCCGTCGCCAGCACCAGTTCGAGGTCTTCGCGGCTGAGATCGTTTATGGAAATGATATGTTTTTGATATAGCGGGTTAGCCATGCTTATCTCCTGACGCCTGGGCAAAAAAAAAGCCCCTTAAATAAGGGGCTTCGGGAATCCAATGAGCAACGGAAAGAAAAACGGCAGGCCAGCGTCTGCATTGAGACGCGCTAAGACAGAATGTCGTACGCAATTGGCCATGCTTCCTCCCGGCAAAACGACTGGCATTATACGCAGACCGTTATGACGATCAAGCGATTCATTCACAATCAGGTAATCGTTTGCCTGCAGAAAAGTGCGCCAGCGCAAAGAACCATGAAACTGTACTGGTATGGCAGCGGCGATGGGGGTATAAAACGCAAAAATGAAATGTTGTTTTATATTTGAGGTAAGCGATGATTATTGGCAATATCCACCATCTGCAGCCGTGGCTGCCGGCCGCGCTGCGCGAGGCTATCGAACACGTTATCGCCCATGTCAGCGAGGCGACGCCGCTGGGTAAACACGATATCGACGGCGACAACCTGTTTTATCTGATTTCCGAAGACACCACCGAGCCGCAGGCCGCACGCCGCGCGGAATATCATACCCGCTATCTCGATATCCAGATTGTGCTCCGCGGCAGCGAGGGGATGACCTTCAGCACCTTGCCGGCAGGAGAGCCGCAGACCGACTGGCTGGCGGAGAAAGACATCGCTTTCCTGGCGGAGGGGACGCAGGAGCAAACGGTGATCCTTAACGAAGGGGACTTTGTGGTGTTTTATCCCGGGGAAGTGCATAAACCGCTGTGCGCCGTGGGCGCGCCGGCGAAGGTGCGCAAAGCGGTGGTGAAGATGCTGATGGTTTAGTTGACGAGCTTTTTTACCCAGAGCTAGCAATTGTCATATTGTGACAATTGCTATTCTTTGTTTTTCCTGGCTATTCCCGATTTTTTACTTCTTATTCCCTCTCATTTGCTGCTTCAGCCAAACGCTCATACCGAGCGCATTGTGCAAATTTTGATGGCGATCTCATTAATACGTTATATAACGTATTAATGTTGTTTCCGCTAATTTGAACAGTCAATAATGAGATCTGGAGTTCTTACTGTATGAATACTAAAGAAATAATTAATGCCGTTGCTAAAGAGATAGAAGACAAAGGCGGAATCCGCCAAGTGTTCCTTGTTGCCTGCGGCGGGTCATTAGTGGATATGTATCCGGCTAAGTACTTCCTGGATAGCGAGGCGACGAAGCTTCATGTCGGCATGTATACCGCCAATGAGTTTGTCTACGCGACGCCGAAAACGTTAGGGGATAATTCGCTGGTTATCGTCTGTTCGCATGGGGGCAACACGCCGGAATCCGTCGCTGCGGCTAAGCTTGCTCAACAGCATCAAGCGCATACTATTACGCTGACTCACAACGCTCAGGCACAGTTGATCGAATACGCCAGTCACAACATTCTCTATGCCTGGGGTAACGATACCAATGTGGTCGATAATCCGATGGCGATTATCCTCAACCTGTGCGTTGATACGTTGCAGCAGGTGGAAGGTTTCAATAATTACGCTGATTTCCAACAGGGAATGACCCAAATTAATGGCGTCATTGCTCATGGCCGTCAGCAGGTTGCGGATCGCTGCCAGCGTTTTGCCCAAAAATATCAAGATGAAAAGCTCTTCTATATCCTCTCCAGCGGAGCTTCTTATGGCCATGCTTATGGTTTTGCTATCTGCTCACTAATGGAAATGCAATGGCTACATGCCGCACCTATTCACTCCGGGGAGTACTTCCACGGACCTTTTGAAGTTACGAATAAAGAGACGCCGTTTATTTTATTGATGAACGAAGGCCGTACGCGGGCGATGGATGAGCGAGCTTTGGCCTTCCTCACCAAGTATGCAGAAAAAGTGGAAGTCGTTGATGCTAAAGAACTGGGCATCGGGGTTCTTCCTCCGTCAGTCGTGGAGTTTTTCAACCCGGTGCTGTTTTACAGCATTATGTGTGAATATCGTTCTGCGCTTGCCGACATTCGCCAGCATCCATTGGATACCCGCCGCTATATGGGGCTGGTGGAATACTAAGGGGAATTATGATGAATGTGATTGGAATTGGCGATAACGTCGTCGATAAATATGTTCATACTCAGACTATGTATCCCGGTGGAAATGCGCTGAACTTTGCCGCTTATGCGGCCATGCTGGGGCACAATGCGGCCTATTTGGGGATTTTTGGTAATGATGCCGCTGCGGAACACGTTATGCAGGTGCTGGATAAAGTTGGCGTCAAGTGGCCACACTGTCTGCAGGTGGCAGGAGAGAACGGCTGCGCACAGCTGAAAATCGAAGAGGGAGAACGGATATTTCTTGGTTCGAACGCCGGGGGTATTCGCAAGACAACTTCGATGGATTTTATTTTTCAGCATGAGCAATACCTGCGTGAGTTTGATCTGATCCATAGCGGCTGTTATAGCTACATGGAGACGCACTTACCTCAGTTACGCGAGCTCAACATTCCTGTCTCTTTCGATTTTTCAGATGACTTTGTACTGGAGCAGGCGCTGCCGCTGTGCCGTTACGTCGACTTCGCCTTCTTCTCATGCGCCGACTACAGCCTGGCGCAAACACGTGAAATTGTGCAACAAGCGCAGGCCAGCGGAAGTCGCATTGTCTGCGCGACGCGTGGAGATGAAGGCGCGATTTTATTTGACGGGCAGGATTGGTATCAGCAGGCGCCCGATTACGTCACTCCCGTCGATACAATGGGTGCAGGTGATGCTTTTATTACCGCTTTCATTTGCCATTTTCTGGCCCAACCTACGGGTAACAAGCGCGAAGCGATTACCAATAGCCTGCAAAAAGCAGCAGCTTTCTCGGCACAAATTTGCCTGAAAGAAGGGGCATTTGGCTACGGGACTCACTACTAACCTATAACGCCATCTCTCATTTTTCCGTACTGATTTCCGTCCGCTAGCCGGGCGGAAAGGGGGATTCCTGCGCTTTTTCCGTGAGGAAAGAACTATGCATAGTGATGCTGCTGATTTGATTTTACGTTCTGATGCTATTTTTACTGCTGCCAGAAATGAGCTATTTAGCGGATATGTAGTCATTAAAAACGGCGCTATCGCGGCGATGATAGCGAATGGGGAAGATATTCAAACCTGGAGAGGTGAAAGAACTCGCTTTATCGAACTTGGCGATCGCCTGATTTGTCCCGGATTTTGCGATAATCACACGTTTTTTACCGGCTATATGAGCATGCAGCGTGGCGTCGATCTCCATGCCGCCCGCAATAGTAATCATGCCCTTGAACTATTACAGGATGCAGAAAAGCTTCTCCCTGAGGGGAAAAGCCTCTATGGCTGGGGCTGGTCTGCTGCCCGTTGGGGAGCGGTGCCTGATGCCAGACTATTGGATGACGCTTTCCCGCAGAGACCGGTTGTCGCCATTAACGATGACAAAAGCTATTGCTGGATGAACCGTGCCGCCGTGGAGCTTTATGGCTTTACCGCTGAAGAGTGCAGCGCGGAAGCGAGAATCGCATTATTGGATGAGATGCTGTCTGATACCGCACAGTTAAAAAAAGAAATGCGGGCATTTATGGCCCGACTTGCCGGGCAGGGAATCACGGCAATAAAAGACGTTTGTTTCAACGATGCGCCGCAGTTGATGAATGCCTGGGATGAACTGGAAAAAGAGGATGCGCTATTGCTGAGAGTAAGCATTGTTTCTCAGCCCGTATCTGCGCCTGTCGATCTTGCTTTCGGTGAACAGGCCCGACGACGCTTTCATTCACCATGGCTGCGGTTTCATGGCTTTAAATTTATGGTCGATGGCGTTATTGCCGATCATACCGGCGATATGATTTACCCCTATGCCGATCGTCCCGGCACGAACAATGAACGACCCGTTGATTATAATGCCCTGCGCCAGCAGGTTTTGTTGGCTGATGCTCGTGGATTCAACTGCTGTATGAATGCGGAGGGCGATGCCGCAATTCGCCGCTGTATTGATATTTTTGCCGAATGCCGTAAGTGTCACCAGCAGAGCGTGGTTAGACATTCTCTGAGCGATCTGGAATGTCCGCATCCAAACGATATTCCCAGAATGGCTGAGCTCGGCCTTTTTGCTGAAGTTTATGCACAAATTCTGCTCCTTAACCCCTGCGAAGCCGAAGCCTATATGCGCGAACGCTATGGGGAAGAGCGCGAAGCGCAATTCTACGATTATGCCGCACTATTTGGGGCTGGCGTGACGGTGACTATTGGCACCGATCTGCCCCTGTTTATTCCTTCTGTTCCTGACTCGATGTATGCCGCCTGCAGTCGTCAGTTCCCTGATGGTTCACCCTTGAATGGCTGGTACCGCGAACGCGGAATGACCCGACAACAGCTCTTAACGGCATGGACGCTGAATAGTGCTCGACACCACGGCATGGAAGAGATGACCGGTAGCCTTGAGCCGGGAAAACGCGCGGATATCGCGGTTTTTGACCGTAATTTGTTGAGCTGCCCGAATGATGAGTTACGGACTTCTACCGTTGTACTGACCCTGGTGGATGGCCGTATTACCCATGACCTTCTGTAACTCTAAAAATGCCGAAAGACGGCAAACATAATATAAACATCTTATCGAGGCGGATTATGCGTATTGCAAAAATAAAGTGGGCGATGCCACACTGCTACGCTCTGATTTTCTTCATTATTATATTAGTAGCGCTGCTGACATGGTGTATTCCCAGCGGCAGTTTTGATTATCACTCAGTGACCTTACCCGGCGGTGAAACTAAAACATTAGTGATCCCAGGGTCTTATCATCTGCTGGACAAAGTCAGCAGCGAGGGCGATTTACGTCAGGGTATTGCCGCCGTACTGGCCGCGCCGATGGAGGGGATTATCAAGGCCGCCGACGTAGTGGCGTTTGTGCTCATTGTTGGTGGCGCTTTTGGCATTATTTTACGTACTGGCGCAATTGAGCGGGGTCTGGTGGCGCTGGCTGAACGCCTGGCAGGTAAAGGAATTTTGGTTATCCCTATCGCAATGACCTTGTTTAGCCTGGGAGGCGCGACTTTTGGTATGAGCGAGGAGGTGATCCCCCTGTATGCGATCTTTATCTCCCTGATGTTCGCGCTGGGTTATGACTCAATGACTGCGATCCTGATTCTTTTTCTGGGAACCCAGATTGGCTACGTTGGCGCAATGACCAATCCGTTCTCTGTACTCATTGCCCAGGGCGTAGCGGGTATTCAGGGAAATCCGCAGCTTTGGCTACGTGCTATTGCATGGCTGGTCTTCACGCTACTGGCGATTGCTTACACCATGTGGTACGCGCACCGTGTTAAACGCACTCCGCAAAAGTCGCCGGTATATGAAAATGATTGTCGCAACCGCGAGCAGTTTTTGTCGATACAGGATACGTCGGTCCATTTTTCCATCGCCGATCGGGTAATTATCATCGCCTTTGTGCTGGCGCTGGCCGTCATCTCATGGGGGTTAATCACGCGTGGCTGGTACATGGTTGAGATCGGCTCTGTGTTCCTGGCTCTGGGGCTGTTTTCCGGGATCGTCGGGCGCATGGGCATTAGCGGGATGGCCGACAGCTTTGTCGAAGGGTGCAAAGAGTTTGTCTACGCCGCCGTAGTGATAGGTCTTGCGCGCGGTATTCTGGTGGTGGCGGAGAACGGACGAATTATCGATACGTTGCTATTTGGTTTGTCTGAAATGCTGGAAGGGTTGCCGCAGTATGCGTTTACCACTCTGATGCTATTAGGGCATAACGTCATCACCTTTTTTGTGCCCTCATCTTCGGGCGAGGCCGCGCTCACTATGCCCGTGCTGGCGCCGTTAGGAGATTTGGTTGGTATCAATAAAGAGGCGATGGTGATGGCTTATCAATTTGGCAATGGCCTGACGAACCTGGTCTCTCCTACCGGCGGTGTATTGCTGGCTGGGTTGTCTATTGCGCGCATTGGGTTTGGTCAGTGGTTAAAGGCCATTGCCCCGCTGTTTCCGGTGTTGTGGATAGTTAGCGCTGCTTTTGCTGCGATTTCGGCCTGGGTCTGAAGGATATGCGCGCCGTCGTAGTTTGATGTGCGCGCTTCGATTATAATCCTGCTTCGCATTAATGGCCGTGCTGGTACCTCTTTTATGTCGAATTTTGGACTGCAACAGAATACTTCCGTACCGTTATACAGGCAGCTTAAAGATAAAATCCTCAGCGATATTTCTTCCGGGAAACTCGCTGAAGGAGAGAAAATCCCCACCGAGATTGAGCTCAGCGAACTCTACAATATCAGCCGTATTACAGTGCGCAACGCAGTGAAAGAGCTGGTAGCCGAAGGCTATTTGGTAAAAAAGCAGGGGAAGGGGACTTTTGTTTGTCTGCCTAAAATTGAGCGTAAAGTTGTTCACTTACTTAGCTTTACTGCCGCATGCGATGCTAACCATCTACCAACCCATAGCGTAGTGACTCGTCGTGAGATTCTGCAGGACTATCGTAATGCGCGTCAGCTTCTTGAGCTTGAGAGCGATGATTCCGTGCTTTATATCCAACGCCTTAGGATCGCTGGCGATGCGCCGTTAATGTTAGAGAATAATTACTACTCTCTAAAACGATTAGGTTTTTTACAGCAGGAGGATCTTAGCGGGTCGCTGTATCAGCTATTGCGTGAAAAATACGCGATCGTGCCTACCTATGCGGGTGAAACGACAGTAGAAATGGTGCGTGCGGATTCTGACAGCGCACCGCTGCTGAAGCAACCGCCCGGCGAACCGTTATTCCTGATGAAAACGCTAATTCTGGATAGCCAGCATCAGCCTATTCATTATGGAGAACAGTATATCGTCGCCGAGCGTTACACGTTTAGTTTCTGATTTCAGCGTGAAAGCGTCGCCACCATCACCGCTTTGATGGTGTGCATCCGGTTTTCCGCCTGGTCAAAGACCACGCTTGCCGCCGACTCAAACACCTCGTCAGTCACTTCCATGCCGCCGTGCAGGCCGTAATCGGCCGCCATCTGTTTGCCCAGCGTGGTCTGGTCGTCATGGAACGCCGGCAGGCAGTGGAGGAACTTGACCTGCGGATTGCCGGTCAGCGCCAGCATCGCGCTGTTAACCTGATAGTCGCGCAGCAGGGCGATACGTTCGGCCCATTTTTCCTTCGCCTCGCCCATTGAGACCCAGACGTCGGTATAGATAAAATCGGCGCCTTTCACCCCCGCGGCGATATCTTCCGTCAGGGTGATGTTGCCGCCCTGCTGTTTCGCCAACGCGGTACAGGTTTCCACCAGCGCGGCCTCCGGCCAGCAGGCCGATGGCGCCACCAGGCGCAGATCCAGACCGGTCAACGCGGCGGCTTCCAGCATCGAATTGCCCATGTTGTTGCGCGCGTCGCCGGCGTAGACCAGCGTCATCTGGTTAAAGGCTTTGCCCGGCAGGTGCTCTTTCATGGTCAGCAGGTCCGCCAGCAGCTGGGTAGGGTGGTACTCGTTGGTGAGGCCGTTCCATACCGGCACGCCGGCATATTGCGCCAGGGTCTCCACCACTTCCTGGCCGTGGCCGCGATACTGAATGCCGTCGTACATCCGTCCGAGCACACGGGCGGTGTCCTTGATCGACTCTTTATGGCCAATCTGGCTGCCGCTGGGCCCCAGGTAGGTCACGCGGGCGCCCTGATCGTATGCGGCAACTTCGAAAGAGCATCGTGTACGGGTTGAGTCTTTTTCGAAGATGAGCGCGATGTTTTTCCCTGCCAGTTTCTGGACTTCGATACCGTTTTTCTTATCGGCTTTCAGCTTTGCCGCCAGCTCGAGCAGGGCGGTGATTTCTGCAGGCGTAAAATCGAGTAACTTTAAAAAATGCTTCTGGTAAAACGCAGACATGGTTCCCTCACCTGGCATAGGCCACTAATTGAATTAAAATTCAATTTATATGTATGAATATTCATTTGCAAGTCTGTGATCGAAATCTTTCACTGAGAAGTGGAGGCAATGACGGCGGTATGTGACAATAGGGATAACTGCCGCACATTATGAGGAACGAGCCATGGCAAACCCGGAACACCTGGAAGAACAGCGTGAAGAGACGCGTCTGATTATCGAAGAGCTGCTGGAGGATGGCAGCGATCCGGACGCACTGTACACGATTGAGCATCACCTCTCTGCAGACGATTTCGAAACCCTGGAGAAAGTGGCGGTGGAAGCCTTTAAGCTGGGCTACGAAGTAACCGAGCCCGAAGAGCTGGAAGTGGAAGAGGGTGAAGTGGTCATCTGCTGCGATATTCTGAGCGAATGCGCCCTGAACGCAGAACTGATCGATGCTCAGGTGGAACAGCTGATGACGCTGGCAGAAAAATTTGACGTCGAGTATGACGGTTGGGGCACCTACTATGAGGACCCGAACGGCGAAGAAGACGGCGATGATGACGAAGATTTTGTCGATGAAGACGACGATGGCGTTCGTCACTAAGTCGCAGATGTTGTAGATGGATACGGCGGCGCCAGCCGCCGTATAGCAAGGAACTTCCATGGATTACCCGCAGATACTCTCCCCGATTATCAACTTCCTGCACTGCCCGACGCCGCAGGCGTGGATTGACGAAGCCCGCAAGCCGGAAAACCTGCCGCTGCTGCTGACCGACCATATGGTGTGCGAACTGAAAGCGGCGCAGAACGCCATGCTGCTGGTGCGTCGCTACGTCGCGGATAAAGCCGACGCCGATGAGCTTCTGGACTGCCTGAAGCCGTATGAAGACTTCACCTACCGCCGGGGGCCGGAGCCGGATTTTGTCGCTCTGCATAAGCGGATCAACAAAAGCGCCATGCCGCAGACCGACGACCTATGGGGCCGTCAGCTGCTGGACAGCATGATTTTGCTGATTAAAGAGGAGCTGCATCACTTCTGGCAAGTGCGGGAGATGATGCTGGCGCGCGATATCCCCTATGTCAAAATCACCGCCAGCAACTATGCCCGCGGCATGCGACGGGAGGTACGCTCACATGAGCCGGTGATGCTGATCGACAAGCTCATCTGCGGCGCCTATATCGAGGCCCGCTCCTGCGAGCGCTTTGCGGCGCTGGCGCCGTGGCTGGACGACGATCTGCAGAAGTTCTATCTGTCGCTGCTGCGCTCGGAAGCGCGTCACTATCAGGACTACCTGGATCTGGCGCAGAAGATTGCCGGAGAAGATATCAGCGAGCGGGTACGCCAGCTCGGCGAGGCGGAAGCGGCGCTGATCCTCCGTCCGGAGGCCGAGTTCCGCTTTCACAGCGGCGTGCCGGCGGCGGCGTAGCCCACGCTATTCGGCCCCTGTAGCCCCGGTAGCCACTCACGCCGGCAGTTTCATTAGCCATGGGGAGAGAGATAGCGTTGAGAGCTTCAGCTCGCAATAGTACGGGCCGTAGGTTGGGTAAGGCGTTAGCCGCCACCCGACAAAAAAACGGCACCGCGAGCACGGGTAAGGTGCCAGCAGTGCCATCCGGGACATACCCCGGCTCGCGCTGCGCTTAGCCGGGCTACCGAACTGTAGCCCCGATAAGCGTAGCGCTACCGGGGACGCCTGCGATATCGAGGCGCTACAGCGTTTTCAACATCCGCACTTCGCAGTCCACGTGGCCGGTGCAGCCCAGCGGACCGTCAATATGTTCGAAGCCAAGATGCTCATATAAGCCGATCGCCTCCGTCAGGAAGGCGGTGGTTTCCAGATAGCAGCGTTTAAAGCCCTGCTCGCGGGCGTAGTCCAGCGCCAACAGCGCCAGCTTCTTCGCCAGCCCCTGGCCGCGGGCGCTGGTCATAAAATACATTTTCTGCAGCTCGCAGATATCCGGCTCGCTGCAGGCGAGCGGCGCGACGCCGCCGCCGCCCACCACTTCTCCCTCTTTCTCCACCACCCAGTAGGCGGAGCCCGGCTGGCTGTACAGCTCATACAGCTCATCGAGATTCGGGTCGGCGACCGTATAGCCTTTATCGGCGGTCAGGCCGTATTCAGCGGAGACCTGACGGATGACCCTGGCGATGGCGGGATTGTCTGCCGCCGTAATGCGACGCAGCAACGTCGCCGCGGGGACGCTCGTATTCATACAATGACTCATTACCCAAAAAAGACGAATGATGATGTTAATAACATCGCGGCAGGGGAGAGCGCAAGCGAGGATGTTTCATAAAAACGCCCCTTGCCGGGTGGCAAGGGGCGGGAGGGTTACAGCGCGGCGATCACCGCCTGCTGTTCAATCAGCTTCGCTTTCGCTTCCGCGTAGCCTTCCAGCTTCTCGCGCTCTTTGGCGATCACCGCTTCCGGCGCTCGGGCGACAAAGCCTTCGTTGGCCAGCTTGCTTTCGATGCGGCCAATTTCACCTTCGATTTTGGCCACTTCTTTCGCCAGACGCGCCAGCTCATCTTCTTTGTTGATGAGGCCCGCCATCGGGATCAGCAGTTCGGCGCCGTCGACGATCTTGGTCACCGAGACCGGACCTTTATCCTCGGCAGGCAGCACGGTAATGCTTTCCAGACGCGCCAGATTCAGCAGGAAGCTGCGGTTGTCGTTCACGCGACGCTCGGCCTCTTTGCTGCAGCCGCGCAGCAGCAGTTCCAGCGGTTTGCCCGGAGCGATGTTCATTTCCGCACGGATGTTACGCACGGCGACGATCGCCTGCTTCAGCCATTCGGTGTCGGCCAGCGCCGCGTCGTCCACCTGAGAGGCATCGTACTGCGGGAACGGCTGCAGCATGATGGTGTCGGCGGTGATCCCGCAGATGACCTTCACGCGCTGCCAGATGGTCTCGGTGATGAACGGAATGATCGGATGCGCCAGGCGCAGCAGACCTTCCAGCACAGTCACCAGCGTATGGCGAGTGCCGCGCAGCTCCGCTTCGCTGCCGCCGTTCATGACCGGCTTGGTCAGTTCCAGGTACCAGTCGCAGAACTGGTTCCAGGTGAACTCATACAGGATGCCGGCGGCGATATCGAAGCGGAAGTTATCCAGCGCTTCGCGATACGCTTTGACGGTGTGGTTGAATTCCGCAAGGATCCAGCGGTCGGCCAGGGAGAGCACCATCTCGCCGCCGTTGAAGCCGCAATCCTGATCTTCGGTGTTCATCAGCACAAAGCGGCTGGCGTTCCACAGCTTGTTACAGAAGTTACGGTAACCTTCCAGACGCTTCATATCCCAGTTGATGTCGCGGCCGGTAGAGGCCAGCGCCGCCAGGGTAAAGCGCAGGGCGTCGGTGCCGTGCGGCTCGATGCCGTTCGGGAACTGTTTCTCGGTGCGCTTACGGATTTTCTCCGCCAGCTGCGGCTGCATCATGTTGCCGGTACGTTTCTCCAGCAGCTCCGGCAGGGTGATGCCGTCAACCATATCCAGCGGGTCAATAACGTTACCCTTGGATTTGGACATCTTCTGGCCTTCGTCATCGCGGATCAGACCAGTCATGTAGACGGTCTTAAACGGAACCTGCGGTTTACCGTTTTCATCTTTGATGAAGTGCATGGTCATCATGATCATGCGGGCGATCCAGAAGAAGATGATGTCGAAGCCGGACACCATCACGCTGGTTGGGTGGAACTGACGCAGGGCGTCGGTGTTTTCCGGCCAGCCGAGGGTGGAGAAGGTCCACAGCGCGGAGGAGAACCAGGTATCGAGAACGTCTTCGTCCTGACGCAGCGCAACGTCGGCGCTCAGGTTGTTTTCCTGACGCACTTCGTCTTCGCTACGGCCCACGTAGACGTTGCCGTCGTTGTCATACCATGCCGGAATGCGGTGACCCCACCACAGCTGACGGGAGATACACCAGTCCTGAATATCGCGCATCCAGGAGAAGTACATGTTTTCGTACTGCTTCGGCACGAACTGGATGTCGCCGTTTTCAACGGCTTCCACCGCCGGCTTGGCCAGCACGTCCGCGCGCACGTACCACTGGTCGGTCAGCATCGGTTCGATAACCACGCCGCCGCGGTCGCCGTAAGGGACGGTCAGGTCGTGCGGTTTGATCTCTTCCAGCAGGCCGAGGGCGTCAACCGCCGCAACGATGGCTTTACGCGCCGCGAAGCGTTCCAGTTTCTGGAACTCCGCCGGGATCTCGCTGGAGTAGACGTCAGATTCATTGCCTTTGGTGTCGTACACTTCCGCGCTTTCGCGGATGTCGCCGTCAAAGGTCAGGATGTTGATCATCGGCAGCTGGTGACGACGACCCACTTCGTAGTCGTTAAAGTCGTGCGCCGGGGTGATCTTCACGCAGCCGGTGCCTTTCTCCATGTCGGCGTGTTCGTCGCCCACGATCGGGATGCGGCGGTTTACCAGCGGCAGCACCACGAATTTGCCAATCAGATCTTTGTAGCGCGGATCTTCCGGGTTAACGGCCACGCCGGTATCGCCCAGCAGGGTTTCCGGACGGGTAGTGGCGACCACCAGGTAGTCTTTACCGTCAGCGGTTTTCGCGCCATCGGCCAGCGGGTAGCGGATGTGCCACATCGAACCTTTCGATTCGCGGTTTTCCACTTCGAGGTCGGAAATGGCGGTGCGCAGTTTCGGGTCCCAGTTAACCAGGCGTTTACCGCGGTAGATCAGATCTTCTTTGTACAGGCGAACAAAGACTTCTTTCACGGCATTGGAAAGCCCCTCGTCCATGGTGAAGCGCTCGCGCTCCCAGTCCACGGAGTTGCCGAGACGGCGCATCTGACGGGTAATGGTGCCGCCGGATTCCGCTTTCCACTGCCAGATTTTGTCGATGAAGGCGTCGCGGCCGTAGTCGTGGCGGGTTTTCCCTTCTTCAGCGGCAATCTTACGCTCAACCACCATCTGGGTAGCGATACCCGCGTGGTCGGTCCCCGCCTGCCACAGGGTGTTTTTGCCCTGCATGCGCTGGTAGCGAATCATGGTATCCATGATGGTTTGCTGGAAGGCATGACCCATATGCAAACTGCCGGTGACGTTCGGCGGCGGGATCATGATGCAGAAGCTCTCCTGGCTTTCATCACCATTCGGTTTGAAATAGCCCTGCTTTTCCCAGTGCTCGTAAAGCGGCTGTTCGATATCTTGTGGGTTGTATGTCTTTTCCATTATTTCCAGGTTGCCGTGTTCAGGTTGAAACCAGCCATGCGGTACGCCTTATAGCGTTCGCGCGCCAGTTGTTTCAGATTTTCTTCGTAAGGGACAAAGTCTATCACTTCTGTGAAAGCGGTGGCAAAATCTGCAAAGTTAAGCCGCAGGCTGATCAGAATATCCCGCGGGCTGCTGTTGCGCTTTTGCGGCCAGGCAATCTCCACCGGCGCGCCGCCTCGCGGGCCTTCGCCCGCCAGATTGTGCGGCACAAAGCTCTCCGGCGGCCGCGACCACAGCGCCTCATCGAGACGAATCGCCTGCTGCTCATCTTCACAGGCGATCAGGACGCGCTTGCCGTTGCGCCAACGTTCTGCGGCAATGTCACACACCAGCTGCTCGACGGCGCTCAGGCCGTCGACGGTGTCTTCGTTGTCCAGAAGGTAGAACGTTGCATTCTTCATATATGGGGCTTCTTGTCGTGGATTTAAATGCAAAGCCGGGTGGCGCTACGCTTACCCGGCCTACAAACGGCATCTTTCCGTAGGCCCGGTAAGCGTAGCGCCACCGGGCATCAGACGGCAATCACTCTTCGCCGTTAAAACCCGCGCGATTGAGCAGGAACTGCGACAGCAGAGCGACCGGACGACCGGTGGCGCCTTTGGCTTTGCCGGAACGCCAGGCGGTGCCGGCGATGTCGAGGTGCGCCCAGTTGTACTTGCGGGTGAAGCGCGACAGGAAGCAGCCGGCGGTGATCGCGCCGCCAGGACGGCCGCCGATATTCGCCATATCGGCAAAGTTGGATTCCAGCTGGTCCTGGAACTCATCGGCCAGCGGCAGACGCCATGCGCGGTCGCCGGCCAGTTCGGAGGCGCCGATCAGCTCATGGGCCAGCGGGTTATGGTTCGACATCAGGCCGGTGATGTGATGGCCGAGGGCAATCACGCAGGCGCCGGTAAGCGTCGCCACATCGATAACCGCTTCCGGCTCGAAGCGCTCAACGTAGGTCAGCACATCGCACAGCACCAGACGGCCTTCGGCGTCGGTGTTCAGCACTTCCACCGTCTGGCCGGACATGGTGGTCAGAACATCGCCCGGGCGATACGCGCGACCGCCAGGCATGTTTTCACAGCCCGCCAGCACGCCGATCACGTTCAGCGGCAGCTGCAGCTCAGCAACCATCCGCATCACCCCGTACACCGCCGCGGCGCCGCACATGTCGTACTTCATCTCGTCCATGCCTTCAGCCGGCTTGATGGAGATGCCGCCGGAGTCGAAGGTCAGGCCTTTACCGACCAGCACGATAGGGCGCGCGTCTTCCGACGGGTTGCCTTTATACTCGATGACCGACATCAGCGACTCGTTCTGCGAACCGTTGCCGACGGCGAGGTAGGCGTTCATTCCCAGCTCGCGCATCTGCTGTTCGCCGATCACGCGGGTGATAACGTTTTTGCTATAGGTATCGGCCAGCTGGCGTGCCTGGGAGGCCAGATAGGCGGCGTTACAGATGTTCGGCGGCATGTTGCCGAGATCTTTCGCCGCTTTGATGCCGGCGGCGATCGCCAGCCCGTGCTGAATGGCGCGTTCGCCGCTGGTCAGCTCGCGACGGGTCGGCACGTTAAAGACCATTTTACGCAGCGGGCGACGCGGCTCGCTTTTGTTGGTCTTCAGCTGGTCGAAGCTGTACAGCGTCTCTTTGGCGGTTTCAACGGCCTGGCGAACTTTCCAGTAGTTGTTACGGCCCTTGACGTGCAGCTCGGTCAGGAAGCAGACCGCCTCCATTGAACCGGTATCATTCAGGGTATTGATGGTTTTCTGGATGACCTGCTTGTACTGACGCTCATCCAGTTCGCGCTCTTTGCCGCAGCCAATCAGCAGAATGCGCTCAGACAGAATGTTTGGCACATGGTGCAGCAATAACGTCTGGCCAGGTTTGCCTTCCAGCTCGCCGCGACGCAGCAGGGCGCTGATGTAGCCGTCGCTGATTTTATCGAGTTGTTCGGCGATGGGGGAGAGGCGACGTGGTTCAAAGACGCCGACCACGATACAGGCGCTCCGCTGCTTCTCCGGGCTACCGCTTTTTACACTGAACTCCATGCACTATGCTCCTGAATCTTAAAGACAACAGTGGTGGCTACGGCTATACTCGTCGCCTTTCAAGTTGCAGATGCGCCGGCTGCGCCTGCTTACCCTGACGTGGCACATTGTGCGCGCCAGGGGCCACAGCCCTGCTGCCTTCTTACAACTCGAAATCCATTGAGTATATAATTGCAAGCTTTCGTAACTCATATCCGCTGTTGCGGTGACTTCGTGTTAATCTTAACGTTATTAAGGCCTGGGTTCGTCAGAAAAGATCCTGACATGCAGAACCGATGAGTCATTTAATCTTAGCGACGTTTTCGACGACCAAAGAGAATAAATGACGTTTAAGCCATGAAACAAGCAATTTTCCTGCACTAAAACGGGTTTTTACGGGCGTATTTATAGTGATAATCATAAGATATCTGGTTCGTGAGACGCTGAAAAGCCAGTTGGCGATCCTATTCATCCTGTTACTGATTTTCTTTTGTCAGAAATTAGTCAGGATCCTCGGCGCTGCGGTGGATGGCGATATCCCAACCAATCTGGTGCTCTCGCTGTTGGGGCTCGGCATCCCGGAGATGGCGCAGCTTATCCTGCCGTTAAGTCTGTTCCTTGGCCTGCTGATGACCCTCGGCAAGCTGTACACCGAAAGCGAAATTACGGTGATGCACGCCTGCGGCTTGAGTAAAGCCGTGCTGATCAAGGCGGCGATGATCCTCGCGCTGTTCACCGGCGCGGTGGCGGCGGTCAACGTGATGTGGGCGGGGCCGTGGTCGTCGCGCCATCAGGATGAAGTGCTGGCGGAAGCCAAAGCCAACCCCGGCATGGCCGCTCTGGCCCAGGGCCAGTTCCAGCAGGCCAGCGATGGTAACGCGGTGATGTTTATCGAGAGCGTGAACGGCAACCGCTTCCATGACGTCTTCCTTGCCCAGCTGCGTCCGAAAGGCAACGCGCGCCCCTCCGTGGTGGTGGCGGATTCCGGCGAGCTGTCGCAGCAGAAAGACGGTTCGCAGGTGGTGACCCTCAACAAGGGCACCCGCTTTGAAGGCACCGCGATGCTGCGCGATTTCCGCATTACCGATTTCAATAACTATCAGGCCATTATCGGCCACCAGGCGGTGACCTCCGATCCGGACGACACCGAACAGATGGATATGCGCACTCTGTGGCAGACCCACACCGACCGCGCGCGCGCCGAACTGCACTGGCGCTTCACGCTGGTGGCGACGGTCTTCATTATGGCGCTGATGGTGGTGCCCCTCAGCGTGGTGAACCCGCGCCAGGGCCGCGTGCTGTCGATGCTGCCGGCGATGCTGCTCTACCTGGTGTTCTTCCTGCTGCAGACCTCGATTAAGTCGAACGGCGGCAAAGGCAAAATGGACCCGGCTATCTGGATGTGGGCGATCAACCTGCTCTATTTTGCGCTGGCGGTGCTGTTAAACCTGTGGGACACGGTGCCGATGCGCCGCTTCCGCGCCCGTTTTAATAAAGGAGCGGCCTGATGCAGGCGTTTGGCGTACTTGACCGTTATATCGGTAAGACGATTTTCAACACCATCATGATGACGCTGTTCATGCTGGTGTCGCTCTCCGGCATTATCAAGTTTGTCGATCAGCTGAAAAAGTCCGGGCAGGGCAGTTACGACGCGCTGGGCGCCGGCCTCTATACCATCCTCAGCGTGCCGAAAGACATCCAGATCTTCTTCCCAATGGCGGCGCTGCTTGGCGCGCTGCTGGGGCTGGGGATGCTGGCCCAGCGCAGCGAGCTGGTGGTGATGCAGGCGTCCGGTTTCACCCGGCTGCAGGTGGCGCTGGCGGTGATGAAAACCGCTATCCCGCTGGTGCTGCTGACCATGGCGATCGGCGAGTGGGTGGCGCCGCAGGGCGAACAGATGGCGCGCAACTACCGCGCCCAGCAGATGTACGGCGGTTCGCTACTTTCCACCCAGCAGGGGCTGTGGGCGAAAGATGGCCATAACTTTGTCTATATCGAACGGGTGAAAGGTAACGATGAGCTGGGGGGCGTCAGCATTTATGCCTTCAACCCGGAGCGTCGTTTACAGTCGGTGCGCTATGCCGCCTCGGCAAAATTCGATAGCGAGAATAAAGTGTGGCGCCTGTCGCAGGTGGATGAATCCGATCTGACCGATCCGAAGCAGGTGACCGGGTCGCAGATGGTGAGCGGTACCTGGAAAACCAACCTGACGCCGGACAAGCTCGGCGTGGTTGCCCTGGATCCGGATGCGCTGTCGATCAGCGGGCTGCACAACTATGTGAAATACCTGAAATCCAGCGGTCAGGATCCGGGACGCTACCAGCTCAATATGTGGAGCAAAATCTTCCAGCCGCTGTCGGTGGCGGTGATGATGCTGATGGCGCTGTCGTTTATCTTTGGCCCGCTGCGTAGCGTGCCGATGGGCGTCCGGGTAGTGACGGGGATTAGCTTCGGCTTTATCTTCTACGTGCTGGATCAGATTTTCGGCCCGCTGACCCTGGTGTACGGCATACCGCCGATCATCGGCGCGCTGTTGCCAAGCGCCAGCTTCTTCCTGATAAGCCTGTGGCTGATGATGCGTAAGGCCTAGCGGGTAAGTCTGAAACCTAAGCCCCCTCATTGATGAGGGGGCTTTTTTTTAGCGCTTGCGTCCGCCCAGCAGGCTGCCCAGCATGCCGCGGACGATCTGATTGGTGACCTGGCGAACTGCGCTTTTCGCCGCGGTCTGCACGATACCGTCGCGTTTGCCGCCGCGCGGGCCGGTGCTGCCGAACAGGATATCTTTCAGGCCGCCGAGCAGCCCGTCGTCTTCCCCGCTCTGCTGACCCTTCGCCGGCGGAGCCGACTGCTGCTCGGTAGTGACCTGCACCCCTTGCTGCAGCATCTCGAAGGCCGACTCGCGGTCCACCTCCTCTTCATACTTGCCGTACAGCGGCGAGTGATTCAGCAGGCCATTGCGCTCGTCATCGCTGACCGGCCCCATCCGCGAGCAGGGGGCGATAACCATCGCCCGCTCAACCACCGACGGACTGCCTTTCTCATCGAGGAAGGAGATCAGCGCCTCGCCGGTGCCCAGCTCCTGGATCGCCTGTTCGGTACTGAAGGCCGGGTTGGCGCGCATGGTCTGGGCGGCGGTTTTCACCGCTTTCTGATCCTTCGGCGTAAAGGCGCGCAGCGCGTGCTGCACACGGTTGCCCAACTGGCCGAGCACAGCGTCGGGAATATCCGCCGGGTTCTGCGAGACAAAATAGACGCCGACGCCCTTGGAGCGGATAAGACGGATCACCTGTTCGATTTTATCCAGCAGCACCTGCGGCGCATCGTTGAACAGCAGATGCGCCTCATCGAAGAAGAACACCAGTTTGGGCTTGTCGAGATCGCCCGCCTCCGGTAGGCGCTCGTACAGCTCGGAGAGCATCCACAGCAGGCTGGCGGCGTAGAGCTTCGGCATCTGGTAGAGCTTTTCAGCGCTGAGGATATTGATCACCCCTTTGCCACTGGCATCGACGCGCATCCAGTCGGCAATATCCAGCATCGGCTCGCCGAAGAAGTGCCCGGCGCCCTGTTGCTCCAGGGTCAACAGCCCGCGCTGGATGGCGCCGACCGAGGCGCTGCTGATATTGCCGTACTGATTCTGGAAAGATTTGGCGTTGTCGCCGATAAACTGGGTGATGGCGCGGAGGTCTTTGAAGTCGAGCAGCAGCAGGCCGCGGTCGTCCGCGATGCGGAAAATAATGTTCAGCACGCCGCTCTGCACCTCATTGAGATTGAGCAGGCGCGCCAGCAGCAGGGGGCCAAGATCGGAGACCGTCGCCCGCACCGGGTGGCCCTTTTCGCCAAAGATATCCCAGAGCACCACCGGGTTGGCGTGCGGCTCCCAGTCGCTGACGCCGATCTTCTCCAGCCGCGCCTGCAGTTTCTCTGAGCTCTGGCCCGCGGCGGCAATGCCGGTCAGGTCGCCCTTGACGTCCGCCATAAATACCGGCACGCCAATCTCCGAAAACGACTCAGCCAGCTTTTGCAGGGTGACGGTTTTACCGGTGCCGGTCGCACCGGTGATCAGCCCATGGCGGTTGGCCATGGCGGGCAGCAAATAGAGCGTGTTATCCAGCGTGCGCGCAATCAACAGGGGTGAGCTCATGATCGATTCCTCCATTTATCCTGCGACGATTATAGGCAACCTCGTCGTCCGGCGTTGGGGAAATCGTCACGCGCCGCGCACGCTTTAGCGAGAGGCCTCAGGCGCAGTGGCGTTGGATAAGCGCGATGCTCTGCTCAATTTCGCGCTCGATATCCGCTTCGCTCCACTGCGCCAGCTCGGGAGCGAAGGGTTCAAAAGCGTATACCCCCTGATAGCCGCGGGCTTCCAGGGCCTTAACCTGCTCGCAGGTGCCGAGACGATCCTGCGGCGTCAGCATGATGCGCTCGGCATCGGTGAGCTGCTCGCGCGGACGGGTATCGTCCACCCCGGAAAGGTGGACCAGCCCGATGTCCGCCACTTCCACCTGGCTGAACTCGTCCGCCGCCTGCGGGTAGAGATGGTGATGGAAGGTGTCGATCAGCAGCTTAAACGGCACGCGCGCGTCATGGATCAGCGTCTGCGCCTGGTGTGCAGATCGCAGCGAGCTTTGCGGGAAGCCCAGCGGCTCCACCAGGCCGTGGATGCCGTAGAAGGCGAACAGCGGGGCCAGATCGCGCAGGGCGCCCAGGGTGTCGCTGGCCGGTATCTCGCTGCCGTCGTTGAGCGGGCAGAGCACCAGCGATTTGGCGCCGATGGCCTGAGCCTCTTTCAGCAGCGACTCGGTCAGCTGCCGCACCTCTTCGCTACGGCGGTTAAAGGGATAGACCGCGTTAATCGTCAGGATCTCGATGTGATAACGCGCCGCCAGCTCGCGCACCTGCTGATGGCTTAAATCGTCGGTCACCTTCCCGCTGGGTAAATCGTTGCGCAGCTCGACTTTATTCAGGCCCAGACGGTTCACCAGACGGAAAAACGCTTCAATGCTGAGCGCTGGCGCGATTTTGCGGTTAATACAAAAACGTTGCATTGCGATGGCCATAGGACACTCCTGACGGAAGAGGGTTAGGTTCGTTCAATTGGCTAACAGTCAAAACGTTTATTCCAAAATAAGCAAGAATGAAAATGATGATTGTTTGAGCTGCCTCGCAAAATATTCCCGGCCGCCGCGGCGGGAGCGACCGGGACGGGGAGCCTGGCATCACGAGGCGGCGCGGCTCGATGGGGGAAGCGCGTAAGCGATGCGTGAGCGCAAAATGCGACTGTTATCACCAAAATGAAATTTCATTTCACAACGATGTTGAAATATAAATTTCATTTTACTACGGTTATAGCACAGCAGAATCAGCGACGGGCCGGTGTGCGCTGGCCCTCTTCACTATGAGGCGAGAACATGACGATCACAGGAAACTTTATTGGCGGGAAAACCGTTATCAGCAGCAGCAACGAAACGATGCCGGTGTACGATCCGGCGACGGGCAAAGCGGTGCGCGAAGTCACGGTATCGACCGCGCAGGAAGTCTCTGAGGCGATTCAGGTTGCTCGCGATGCGTTTGACAGCTGGTCCCGTACCACGCCGCTGCGCCGCGCCCGCGTGCTGTTCAACTTCAAAATGCTGCTGGAGCAGCACGTGGAAGAGCTGGCGGGGATCATCGTCAGCGAGCACGGCAAAGTGTGGTCGGATGCGCTGGGCGAGCTGACCCGCGGCATGGAAGTGGTCGAATTCGCCTGCGGGATCCCGCACCTGATTAAAGGTGAATACTCTTCTGACGTCGGCACCGGCGTCGACAGCTATTCGCTGATGCAGCCGCTGGGCGTGGTGGCCGGGATCACCCCGTTCAACTTCCCGGCGATGGTGCCGATGTGGATGTTCCCGCTGGCGCTGGCCTGCGGCAACAGCTTCGTCCTCAAGCCGCCGGCGCTGGCGCCGACGGCCGCCGTGCGTCTGGCAGAGCTGCTGAAAGAGGCCGGTCTGCCGGACGGCGTGTTTAACGTCGTGCACTGCAGCAATGAAGATGCCGAGCAGCTGTACACTGACCCGCGCATTGCGGCAGTGAGCTTCGTTGGCTCCTCCGGCGTGGCGGAGTATATCTATAAGACCGCCAGCGCCCACGGCAAGCGCGTGCAGGCCTTTGGCGCCGCCAAAAACCACGCGATAGTGATGCCGGATGCCGATCTCGACGCCACCGTTAACGCCATTATGGGCGGCGCCTTCGGTTCCGCAGGCGAGCGCTGCATGGCGCTGCCGGTGGTGGTCGCGGTGGGAGATGAAACCGCCGACAAACTGATCGCCCGCCTGAAGCCGTTGGTGGAGGCGCTGAAAGTGGGCCCGGGCTGCATGCGCGGCCAGGAAGAGAACGAGATGGGGCCGGTGGTTTCTGATACTCACCAGAAAAAAGTCCTCGGCTATATTGATAAAGGCGAAAGCGAAGGGGCAAAACTGGTGGTCGATGGCCGCAAACTGCGCGTGCCGGGTTACGACGCGGGCTATTATGTCGGCGGCACCCTGTTCGATCACGTCACCCCGGAGATGACCATCTGGCGCGAAGAGATCTTTGGCCCGGTGCTGGGGATTGTGCGCGCGGCGGACTATGACAGCGCCCTCGAGCTGGTCAACAGCCACGAGTTTGGCAACGGCAGCGCCGTCTTCACCAGCAACGGCCACACCGCGCGTGAATTCGTCCACGACGTGCAGGCGGGGATGGTCGGGGTGAACGTGCCGGTCCCGGTGCCGATGGCGTTCCACAGCTTTGGCGGCTGGAAGCGCTCAGTGTTCGGGGCGCTGAACGTTCACGGGCCGGACGGCGTGCGCTTCTACACGCGCATGAAGACCGCCACCGTACGCTGGCCGGCAGGGCAGCAGACCGTATCTGAATTCAGCATGCCGACGTTAGGTTAATCGGCGAAGGAGAGCGCCATGTCGTTACTGGCTAAATCGCGAAAAGAGGGACAGATCCAGCATATTACGCCGCAAAGCGCCGGTTGGCGCTATATCGGCTTTGATGTCTGGATGTTGAAAAAAGGGCAGACCGTGACGCTGGAGAGCGGCGACCGCGAGCTGTGCCTGGTGCTGGTCGCCGGCCTGGCGTCGGTGAAAACGCAGCAGGCCGATTTCCCGAATCTCGGTAAACGGATGTCGCCGTTTGAACGCACCCCGCCGTGGTCGGTGTACGTGCCACCGCAGGATCGGGTCGAGGTGACCGCCGATTCCGATCTGGAGCTGGCGGTGTGTAGCGCGCCGGGCAAAGGCAGCTTCCCGGCACGCCTTATTCGGCCGGAAGATGTCGGCGTCGAGCATCGTGGGAAAGGGCGCAACCAGCGTCGGGTGCATAATATTCTGCCGGACAGCGCCGAGGCGGATTGCCTGCTGGTGGTGGAAGTCTACACCGACGAGGGGGCCACCAGCTCGTGGCCGTCGCATAAGCACGATACCGCCCTGCCGGGCAAAGAAACGCAGCTGGAAGAGACCTACTATCACCGCTTCGATCCGCCGCAGGGCTTTGCCTTCCAGCGGGTCTACACCGACGACCGCAGCCTGGACGCCTGCATGGCGCCCTATAACCACGACGTGGTGATGGTGCCGCGCGGTTACCATCCGGTGGCGGCGATTGCCGGTTACGACAGCTACTATCTGAACGTCATGGCCGGGCCGGACCGGAAATGGCTGTTCACCTGGGAAGATGACCACGCCTGGATCAACACGCCGGAGTATCCGCGTCACGACTGATGCGCGGTGCAGAAGCGGATAAAAAAGGCCGGTTAGCGATGCTAACCGGCCTTGTTGTTTGAGAGCAGCGGGTACATTTGTAGCGTAACGCTCCGCGGAATCCCACTCCCTGGCCCGGCAAGCGCAGCGTTGCCGGGGAGGACACCTCAGGCGCCATACCCGTCTTATGCCGGATGGCGCTACGCTTATCCGGCCTACAGGATCCTCTCCTGAGCCCATATACCCCACGCCCGGCAAGCGCAGCGCCGCCGGACAAGATATCAGACTCGATACCTGGGATGTTGTCGGGTGGCGGCTGTGCCTGGCCCGGCCTACAGGGTCCCTGCGACCTGTCCCTGATTTACCCACTTGCGCGACTGAAACTGCCGGTGCTGACGGCCTCAAAATCGCTGAGACGTTCCCGGAAGGCCGGGGCAGCCCGCATGGATGCGGGCTGAGGGCCGTGTTTTGCAGGGACGCTGCCTCGGCCCGACCCGAAGCCTGCAGGGATAAGTCGAAGGGACCGCGCAGCGGCGATTTTGCTGGCCGGAGCCCGGGGGTACAGGGGGCGGCGGCGACTGGCCGCCCCCTGTGCGCTCCCTGCACCATGCCAGGCATAACGCAGACGATTAACCGGGAGCGCAAATTTCGCTGAAGTTACACGTGATAAACGCATTGTCTGGCCGGGAAAGTTGCAAACCGATAACAGTCTCTACGGCGACCCGCAGGTGCACATATCCCAGGCCCGGCAAGCGCAGCGCCGCCGGGCAGGACACCTCCGGCGCCATACCTGCCTTTGTGCCGGATGGCGGCTTCGCCTTATCCGGCCTACCGGCGCCTCCCGCAGGCTTATACAACTCCGCCGGGCAACTAACGCCAGGCGGCTTATTTCACGCCTTCTGCTTGGCCTCAGACTCCTGACTGCTGTTCAGCGCCAGCGAGACCGCCAGCGTCTGGGCCAGGCACAGCGAAGCAACCTGCGAGCGGAAGCCATCCACCTGCGCTTCCCGCACCACAAAGCAGACATCGCTGAAGGCCGCCAGCGGGCTGACCTGGCTGTCGGTAATGGCGATCTGCCGCGCTTTGCGCTGCGCGCCCAGCTCCACCAGCTCGACCACTTCCCGGGCGTACGGCGAGAAGCTCACCGCCACCACCACGTCTTTCGGGCCGACCAGACTCAGTTGCTCGGTGAACATGCCGCCGAGGCCGTCGATCAGAAAGGCTTTGCGATCGAGGTGGCGCAGCGCATAGGTCAGATAGGAGGCGACGCTGAACGACCGGCGCAGGCCAATGACGTAGATATTTTCCGCCTCGCCCAGCAGGGCCACCGCGCGCTCCAGCTCATCGCTGGAGGTCTGCATCGCCAGCTGCTGCAGCGCCTGGTTGTTCACCATCGTGAACATATTGAGAATTTCCGTCGGCGTTTCCGGCGGGCTGGACTCATCGCTGGTGGTCTGGCGGAACAGACGGGCGCGCTCGGTATAGTTGGCGGTCTCTTCCATCAAATGTTGCTTGAACATCTGTTTCATTTCGTTAAAGCCGCTGAAGCCGAAGGCGTTGGCAAAACGAATCAACGTGGAAGGGGGAACGTCCGCCTGTTGCGCAATGGAGGCCACGGTATCGAAAGCCACGCTATTGCTGTTATCAAGGATATAGCGGGCGACCTGTTTCAGGCGTTTGCTTAACGTATCGTAGCGACGCCTGATTTCATCCTGCAGGATGGTCAGCTGTGTTGGGTTATTGGCCATAGAGTGCGCTCTGAGAAAATGGAAGGAATATGGCTTCCAGTGTACCAAATGAAGCGAATTTTTCATTTATTGCGACGAAATACGCGATTCATTTCACGAAGAAACAGAAAAACGCCCGCTCCGCAAGGTGACGGAGACGGGCGTCGGGGGATCAGCGGCGGGCTTCGCGCCAGTAGCCAATAAGCGTCAGGTAGTTGCGTTTCACTTCCTCTATCAGCGCCTCATCGCTGAGCTCACCCTGCATCCAGCGCCGCGACGGCTGGCCAAAGATAGTGCGCCCGACGGCGAAACCTTTGATCATCGGGTGTGCGGCCGCCTCGGCGAAACCGGCGCGCAGTTTGTCGGAAGGCGCGTCGAGGCCGAGGATCAGGATCCCGCGGCTCCACGGATCTTCGCGCTCGATAAGGGCGGTGATCTGCTGCCAGCTGGCGCTGGAGAGCGGCGGCAGCTTCCACCAGTCCGGCTTGATCCCCAGCTGATAGAAGTGTTCCAGCATGGTGTGGTAATGGCGCTCGTCTTTGTCCGGGCCATTTTCCGGCAGGATCACCTCCAGCAGCAATTCATGGCCTGACTTGTTACAGGCCTGCCACACCTCGAGCAGCAGGGCGTCCTGCTCTGCACGCAGCGCCGTCGGGTCATCCGGGTGATAGAAGACCAGACATTTGACGACATGCTCCAGCGGCCAGTCGATCAGCTGCGAGCCGATGTTGCCATGCTCCAGACGCAGCGGTCGCGAGCTGGGCAGTTCGATAGGGCGCCCGATCCACCAGCCCTTGCCGGTAATGGCGTTCAGCGCACGCTGGCCGTAGGTGCCGTCGGCCAGAATACCGCTGCGCTGGTCAAGGCCCGCCTCCTGCGCCGCCGCTTCGGCCGCGGCCAACAACAGCAGCTTGAGCTGCGGAATGCAGGCTTCATCGCGCCCGGCCTCCCGCGCCAGATCGGCCAGCTGTTTGCGATGGTCGAAGGCGAAAATGCACAGCTCCGGCCACTGCTGGCGGCGGCTGGTCACCCGGTGCAGGTGGTTGAGGCGCTCGTCGACGTCCGGGCGCGGCACCGATTCGGCGCGCTGCAGATAGTCATCGAGTTCGACTTTGGTCGGCATCGCCGGCGCACAGCCGTGGCGGGAGACCACCAGCGCCCCGCAGGCATTGGCATAACGGCAAGCCTGCTCCCAGCCCTCGTCGTTAAGCCAGCCGCGCAGCAGGCCAGACATAAAGGCATCTCCGGCGCCCAGCACGTTGAGCACCTCCACGCGCACGCCCTGCTGCAGCGGCACCTGGTCCCAGCTGTCCGGGATGTCGCCTTCCAGCACCACGCAGCCCATCGGCCCGCGCTTGCAGACGAGGGTGGCTTTGGTGGCATTGCGCACATTTTTGAGCGCGGTCAGGGTATCGGTGCTGCCCCCGGCAATATGAAACTCTTCTTCGGTTCCCACCACCAAATCGAACAGATGCAGCACTTCCTGCAGCTGGCTGGTGACCGGCCCGGACTCAATGAAACGGGTTTCTCCATCGCCGAGCGAGGTGAGTCCCCACAGCACCGGACGGTAATCGATATCCAGCGCGGTACGCAGGCCGTGACGGCGGGCGTACTCCAGCGCCTTCAGCACCGCGGCGCGGGTGTTGGCGTGCGACAGATGGGTGCCGGTCACCGCCAGCGCCCGGGAGGAGGCAATATACTCCTCGCTGATGTCGTCAGGCGTTAAGGCCATATCGGCGCAGTTATCGCGGTAGAAAATCAGAGGGAAAGTCTCCTGATCCTTTATCCCCAGCATCACCAGCGCGGTCAGGCGGGATTTGTCGGTAATCAGATACTCAGTATCCACCCCGGCGCGGTTGAGCGTTTCACGCAGGAAACGGCCGTTGTGTTCATCGCCAACGCGCGCCAGCATGGCCGATTTCAGCCCCTGAATCGCGGTGCCAAAGGCCACGTTGCCGGAGGAGCCGCCCAGATATTTCGAGAAACTGGCAACGTCTTCTAGCCGCGAACCGATCTGCTGGGCATAGAGGTCGACTGCCACCCGACCTATACAGATGACGTCGAGCCGCTTTACTGCTGCATTCATAGCTAGGATTTCCTTTTTGGTGTCTGCTGCCTGGAAGGGTCGGGATCCCGACGTTGACTCCGTGAACAGCCTGAGGGTTATTGGTTACCCTTAGTTTGAGAAATAAATATTTCATTTGCAAACTCGTTCGAAATTAAAAAACCAAAAGTGTGAGGGATCTACCACTCTGCCGCACTGAGCCTCGCGTGAGCGCGGATCGTCCCCACTGTTGACCCGGGAGAAAATGAAACGCCACACGACAGCCATTTACCTATGATTTTTAAGGGGATATTGTCGTGTGCTGCGGCAAAAAAGGGCCCGAAAACGTGTCAGGAATGTAAGTGAAACGTATGAAATGGGTAGAGAGTTTGATCCTTCTCGCAAAATGAAATATTTCTTCTGTATTTGTATTTAATGAAAAAAATGTTTGCCTATAATCCACAGGTATTCCAGTGACGTGAACGACGGCCCCGGCGGCATCGGCGCGACGCCACACACAAATACTGAACAATAAGGATTGTGCATCATGGGCAAACTGAGACTGACAACGGCGCAGGCGCTGGTGAAGTTCCTCGATAACCAGTACCTGGAAGTGGATGGCGTAGAGCTGAAGTTCGTGAAAGGCATTTTCGCGATATTCGGCCATGGCAACGTCCTGGGGCTGGGGCAGGCGCTGGAGCAGGACAGCGGCGACATGCGCGTCTATCAGGGGCGCAACGAGCAGGGGATGGCCCACGCGGCCACCGGTTTTGCCCGCCAGGCCTTGCGCCGGCAGATTATCGCCTGCACCTCCTCCATCGGTCCGGGGGCGGCCAACATGATCACCGCCGCCGGCACCGCCAGCGCCAACCGTATTCCGCTGCTGCTGCTGCCGGGCGATGTCTTCGCCACCCGCCAGCCGGACCCGGTGCTCCAGCAGATTGAACAGAGCTACGATCTCAGCATCAGCACCAATGACGCCTTCCGCGCGGTCAGCAAATACTGGGACCGCATTACCCGCCCGGAACAGCTGATGAGCGCCTGCATCAATGCCATGCGCGTCCTGACCGACCCGGCGGAAACCGGCGCGGTGACGCTGTGCCTGCCGCAGGACGTGCAGGGCGAAGCCTGGGACTACCCGGAATCCTTCTTTGCGCGCCGGGTGCACCGTCTCGACCGCCGCCCGGCCAGCGCCGCGCAGCTGGCGGACGCCGTGGCGGCCATCAAAGCCAGTCGTAAACCGCTGATCGTCTGCGGCGGCGGGGTGAAATACTCCGGCGCGGGCGAAGCGCTGTCCCGTTTCGCCGAGCGCTACGGGGTGCCCTTTGCCGAAACCCAGGCCGGGAAGGGGACGGTGGTCTCTTCTCACCCCCTGAACGTCGGCGGCGTCGGCGAGACGGGCTGTCTGGCGGCGAACCTGCTGGCGAAAGAGGCCGACCTGGTGATCGGCGTTGGCACCCGTTTCAGCGATTTTACCACCGCCTCGAAATGGATTTTCCAGCACCCGGAGGTGCGTTTCCTGAATATTAACGTCAGCAACTTCGACGCCTGGAAGCTGGACGGCATTGCCATGCTGGCGGACGCCCGGGAAGCGATGACCACCCTCGACGCGGCGCTGGCGGACAGCGGCTGGCAGGCCGGCTGGGGCGCGCAGATCGAGAGCGTGCAGAGCCGTCAGTTAAAAGAGACCCAGCGCGTCTACCAGGCGGTGTGGCAGGAAAAATCCTTTGTCCCGGAGATCGACGATCATCTCGATCGCGAATCGGTGTATCGCGAGTTCCGCCAGATCACCGACTCCACCCTGACCCAGAGCAGCGTCCTTGGGGTACTGAATGAAACGCTGCCGGCCGAGGCGGTGATCGTCGCGGCGGCGGGCAGCTTGCCCGGCGATCTGCAGCGCGTCTGGCGCAACCGCGCGGAAAACACCTACCACGTGGAGTACGGCTACTCCTGCATGGGATATGAGGTCAACGCCGCGCTGGGCGTGAAACTGGCGCAGCCGCAGAGCGAAGTCTACTCCCTGGTCGGCGATGGCTCGTTCATGATGCTCCACTCTGAACTGGTCACCTCTCTGCAGGAGCGGGCGAAGATCAACGTCGTGCTGTTCGACAACATGGCCAACGGCTGCATCAACAACCTGCAGATGGAGCACGGGATGGACAGCTTCGGCACCGAGTTCCGCTACCGCCAGCCGGAAACCGGCCAGCTGCAGGGCGGCCTGGTGCCGGTGGACTTCGCCACCATCGCCGCCGGCTACGGCTGCAAAACCTGGCGCGTCACCACCCTGGACGAACTGCGCCACGCGCTGGACGCCGCCCGTCGCGAAACGGTCAGCACCCTGATTGATATTAAAGTGCTGCCGAAGACCATGGTGCACAAATACGGCAGCTGGTGGAACGTTGGGGTCGCCCAGACGGCGCTCTCTGAGCGGATCCGCAAAGTTGCGCAAATGATTAATGAAAAGCGCGCCCAGGCGCGTGATTACTAAAACGAACATCCACTCTGAATCCTACAGACTTACGGAGAAAACCATTATGTCGCTCAAATTAGGTGTCATCGGCGCTGGCGCTATCGGTAAAGAACACATCCGTCGCTGCACCCAGGTTCTGCAGGGCGCCACCGTTGTGGCGGTGTCTGATATCAATGCCGACAACGCCCGCGCGGCGGTCGCGCTGCCGGGCGTGCAGGCGGAAGTCTACGCCGACGGCCACGACGTGATTAACGCCAGCGATGTCGATGCCATCCTGGTCACCTCCTGGGACCCGACCCACGAAGAGTACACCCTGGCCGCCATCGCCGCCGGTAAGCCAGTGTTCTGCGAAAAACCGCTGGCGATGACCGCGGAAGGCTGCCGCCGCATCGTCGATGCCGAAATGAAGGCCGGCCGTCGCCTGGTGCAGGTAGGTTTTATGCGCCCATACGACGAAGGCTATCTGGCGCTGAAAAAAGTGATCGACGATGGCGATATCGGCGCGCCGCTGATGCTGCGCTGCGCCCACCGCAACCAGTCGGTCGGCGAGAACTACACCACCGATATGGCGATCACCAACACCCTGATCCACGAGCTGGACGTGCTGCGCTGGCTGCTGAACGATGACTACCGTTCCGTGCAGGTGCGCTTCCCGCGCTCCACCTCGCACACCCATGCGCGCCTGAAAGATCCGCAGATCGTCTCCTTTGAAACCAAAAAAGGCACCCTGATCGACGTCGAAGTGTTCGTGAACTGCCAGTACGGGTATGACATCCAGTGCGAAGTGGTCGGCGAGACCGGGATTGCCCGTCTGCCGGAGCCGTCTGCCGTCCAGATGCGCAAGTCCGCCAGCCTGTCGACCGCCATTCTCACCGACTGGAAAGACCGCTTTATCAAAGCCTACGACGTCGAGCTGCAGGCCTTTATCAACGACGTCAAAGCCGGCCAGCTGCACGGCCCGTCGGCCTGGGACGGCTACGCGGCGTCGGTGGCGGCGGACGCCTGCATTAAAGCGCAGGGAACCAGCGAGCCGGTTGAAGTGACGCTGCCTGAGTGCCCGGCATTCTATAAACGTTAAGCACGTTTTGCTGACGGAACTTCTTTGCACAGGTAACGACGATGAAAATTGCCTTTGATGTGGATGTGATTAAGGACCTCGGGATCACCCGCATGGTCCATCAGGTAGCGGAGTGGGGCTACAAGTACATTGAACAGTCGCCGCACCCGCAGATTAACCCGTTCTACAAGCACCCGCGCGCCAGCCGGGAGATCATGGCGGAGTACAAGCAGGCGCTGCGCGATACCGGCCTTGAGCTGTCGTCGTTTATCTGCGTCTACCGCTGGTCTGGCCCGGACGAACTGCGCCGTCAGGCAGCGGTGAAAAACTGGAAACGGCTGGTGGAAATTGCGGTGGAGATGGGCGTTCAGGTGATCAACACCGAGTTCTCCGGCGATCCGAATCAGCCTGAGATCTGCGATGAAATGTTCTATCGCTCGATGGAAGAGCTGTTGCCGATTTTTGAGCGGGAAGGCATCCGCGTGGAGATCCAGGCGCATCCCTGGGATTTCTGCGAAGAGAACAATGAAACCGTCGATATTGTGAAGTCGTTCCGCAGCGATAACGTGAAGTACGTCTACAGCGTGCCGCACACCTTTTTCTACGACAAAGGCGTCGGCGATGTGGCGAGCATGCTGCGCTATGCCGGGAGCGATCTCTCCCATGTCCTGATTGCGGACACCCGCAATCATACGAAACATTGCCGCTATATCGTTAACCCGCCGGGCGTGGATGCCGTGGTGCACCAGCACGTAGGCGTCGGGGAAGGGGATGTGGATTTCGACGCGCTGTTCCGCACCCTGCGCGAAATGAAATTCGCCGAGCAGACCTTCAAGGTCGGCGGGGAGCCGATTGTCGCCACCTCGCTGTTTGGCTACCCGGAAAAAATGAAATACCAGGCAGTGGAAACCCGTGAACTCATTGAACGTGAATTGCTGCGCCGCTAAGGCGCAGCGGCAGGAGCCCTACTATGAACAAAGATAACGTCAAACTGGCTATCGCCCCGATCGGCTGGACTAACGATGATATGCCGGAGCTCGGCAGCGAAAACACCTTCCAGCAGATCGTCAGCGAAATGGCGCTGGCCGGCTTTACCGGCAGCGAAGTCGGCAGCAAATATCCGCGCGACCCGGCGGTCCTCAAGCCGATGCTGGACATCCGCGGCATTCAGATCTGCAACGCCTGGTTCAGCACCTTTTTCGCCAACGGCCAGCGGGAAAAAACCATTGATGAATTCGTCAATCACATGAATTTCCTGCATGCGATGGGGGCGAAAGTGATTGGCTGCTCCGAGCAGAGCGGCAGCATCCAGGGGCTGGATAAACCGATCCTCGGCGATGCGAAGCCGTGCTTCAGCGAAGAGGAGTGGCAGCGGGTGGCGGAAGGCTACAACACCCTCGGTCGCCTGGCGGCGGAGAAGGGGATGCAGGTCTGTCTGCACCACCACATGGGCACCGGCATCCAGACCACTGCGGAAATCGACAAGTTTATGTCGCTGGTGGACGAGCGCGTCTTCCTGCTGTTCGACACCGGCCACGCTTGGTATTCCGAAGGCGGCGAAGCGCCGATGCTGGCGATCCTCAAAAAGTATCTGCCGCGCATCAACCACGTTCACCTGAAAGACGTCCGTCCGCCGGTGATCGACCAGGTGCGCCGCGACGGCCTGTCGTTCCTCGACGGCGTGAAAAAAGGCACCTTCACCGTCCCGGGCGACGGGGTGATCGATTTCCGTCCGGTTTTCAAGCTGCTGGACGACTTTGGCTATAAAGGCTGGATGGTGGTGGAAGCCGAGCAGGATCCTGCCCTGGCCAATCCTTTCGAATACGCCGTCAAAGCGCGCAAATATATTCGCGAAACGGCAGGGATCTAATCGTTGTGACATTTTCAGGCCATACCGGGTATGGCCTGCTTTTTTTCCTTCCTCAACCGGACCCAGGGCTCAACCACGGCGCCGGACAGTTCCCTCTCTCGGGCCCAGGGCTTAACCACAGCGCCGTACCGTCCCCTCTCCCTCAGGGAGAGGGCCAGGGTGAGGGTGACGATGACGGGTAAAGCGTCACTTCACTTCCGCCAGCGCGGTCTTATCCACATACGGTTTCATCAGCGTGTCGGCTTCCTTCTGCGCCGCCTGCACCGCCGCTTCCGGCGTCACTTTGGCATCATTGACCACCGCCGCCAGCTGGTTCTCCATCGCCTTACGCACCGCCACGGTCTCCCAGGTGGAGTACCACGGATGGGCGTACTTCAGCTGCTCAAGGGCGATCGCCGCCCGCGGATCCTGCTGCAGATAGGCCTTCATCTCCGGCGTATCGTATGACGCCTTGCGCGGCGAGAAGTAGCCGGTAAAGCGGCTCCATGCGCCGTTCACGTCGGGGCTCACCAGATAGGTCAGGAACTGATACGCCGCTTTCTTCTGCGCATCGCTGATGCCTTTAAAGCTCACCAGGCTGGCGCCGCCGATCGGCACCGCGCGCTGCTCTTTGGCCGGCAGCATCGCCACCCCAAGCTCAAAGTCTTTGCTGTTCTCGCGCATAAAGCCCAGCGCGCCAGTGCTGAGCATCGCCATCCCGAGCTTACCGGAGAAGAACGCGGCGCTGATCTGCTTCGAGTTCAGCACCCCGGACGGCATTACCTTGTCCTTGTAAATCAGATCCTGCCAGAAGCGCAGGGCGCCGATGGCGGTCGGCGAGTTGTAATAGACCTCGCCCGGATAGTCTTCGTTAAAGTATTTCCCGCCGTTGGCGCGCACCAGTGCCGAGAAGATCCAGCCGCCGTAGTCGTCATTGGTCGACGGCAGCATGATCCCCCACTGGCCTGTGCTCTCGTCGGTCAGCTTTTTGGCATCGGCTAGCAGCTCGGCCCAGGTCCGCGGCGGCTGTTTGATCCCGGCCCGATCGAACATCGTCTTGTTGTAGTAGAGGATCGGCGTCGAGTTATGGAACGGGATCGCATAAGTGGTGCCCATCACCTGGGCGTTCTTATGCATCGCGGGCCAGAATTCCTTTTGCAGAAAATCGCCGGCCTTTTGATCGCCATATTTAAACAGCTCGTCCATCGGCAGGATCTCATCCTTCAGTGCCAGATCGGTGGTGAAGTTGGCGGACATGATCACCAGCGCCGGCGGCTGGCCGGCCTTCTGCGCCGATTCGGCTTTGATCTTGGTGGTGTCGTAGTTGCCGGTGAAGATGCCGCGTACTTCGACATCCTGCTGCGAGTCGTTGAATTGCTTAATGACGCGGGTCATCTCCATGGTCAGCTTGCCGTCCACCGGCGCCGGGAACATGAAGTCTATTTTCTCTTTTGCCAGCGCCGCGCCGCTCAGGGCAAGACTGAGGCCAACCGCGACTACCGTAAAAGGTTTAAACATGATTACACTCCATCAATAAATTATGCTGGGTCTCAGCATGAAAAAGATGTACATCGGCAGGCGAGAAGCCGATCGGTAGCGACTCGCCTTTCTCCGGCACCGTGCCGCGGTGGCGGCGGCTAAAGCGCAGGGTGCCGATCGGGGTGCTGACGTGGAGCAGGTAGTCGGCTCCCATCAGTTCTCGTTGCAGAACGGTGGCCGGCAGGCGCAGATGGCCCTCCTCCACGCGGTCGGTAATATGTTCCGGTCGAACGCCCAGCCAGACGCGGGTCTGATCCCGGTGGCGCGGCGGCAGCGGATGGCGCTGTTCTCCCAACAGTACTTCACCGTTGGCGCAGGGTAGCGACAGCAGGTTCATTGCCGGCGAACCGATAAACCCGGCGACGAACAGGTTGGCCGGGTTGGCGTACAGATACTCCGGGCGCCCGACCTGCTGTACGTGGCCCCCGTTCATCACCACGATGCGGTCGGCCATCGACATCGCCTCGGTCTGGTCGTGGGTCACATAGATGGTGCTGGTTTTCAGCTGCTGGTGGAAGGCCATAATGCTGTCGCGCACTTCGCTGCGCAGGCGGGCGTCGAGGTTGGAGAGCGGCTCGTCCATCAGGAAAAGCCGCGGATTGCGCACGATCGCCCGGGCCATCGCCACCCGCTGGCGCTGGCCGCCGGAGAGTTTCGCCGGTTTGCGGTCAAGCAGCGCCTCCAGCTGCAGCATCTGCGCCACTTTGTCCACCCGCGGCTGCCAGCTGCTTTTCTCTTCCTTGCGCACCTGCATGCCGAAGGTGATGTTGTCGCGCACCGACAGATGCGGAAACAGGGCATAGTTCTGGAAGATCATCGCGAAGTTGCGCTCGCGCGGCGTGGCGGCGGTGATGTTCTCATCATGCAGCCAGATTTGGCCTTCGCTAACCGGCTCCAGCCCGGCGAGCAGGCGCAGCAGGGTGCTTTTCCCGCAGCCCGACGGGCCGACCAGCACCACGAATTCGCCTTCGTGAATATCCAGCGACAGGGCGCTGAGCGCCGGCTTGCCGTCGAAACGTTTACTGATGTTTTGCAGACTGAGCATGGCGGTTAGCGCTCTTCCGTTGGGCAACTGATGTTTTCGTCGTACAGCCACGGCCCGGCGTAGTGGGCCAGCGAGTGCTGGTAGCTCACCCACTGCTCGCCGACCTGGCGGTGCATCAGGCATGAAGCCGGGGAGAGGTCGTAATAGGGCCGGGTGTCTTCGTGGCAGTACGGCACCTGATGGACGGTACCAGGGATAGTGGAGATCAGCGCCTGGCGATACTGGGTCATGGTCAGGCTGTGGTTATGGCCGCAGAAGATGCGCGTCAGCGACGGGAAACGCTCCACCAGCGCCAGCAGACGGTGGCCGTTTTCGCAGGCGATCGGGTCCATCTGCGCATTGCCCAGCGGCAGAGGCGGGTGGTGCATAAAGATAGTCGCCGGTTTGTCGCCGCCCTCGAACAGCTGGGCTTCCAGCCAGCCGATGGTCTCGTCGGTCAGCCAGCCCTTCGAGGTGCCGGCGCGGCTGGAATCGATAAACAGCAGGCGGGTGGCGAAGTCATCCACCGCATAGCGCATATTTTGCGCATCGTTGCCCAGCTGCGGGCACAGCGGGTGAAGATGCTCCAGAAAATGGGCTTTGTCGTCGTGGTTGCCGGGGATCAGATACAGCGGATAGTTCAGGCTGCCGAGGATCTGGCGGGCCATCTGATACTCCTCCGGGCGGCCGCAGTTGACGATATCCCCGCTCACCACCACCGCGTCCGGGCGCTCGCGCAGCGCGTTAAGCTGGGAGACCACGTCGGCGTTGGCGGCGTTGACGTCGATAAAGCCGTACAGCTTCTCGCCGCGGCTGCGGAAATGGGTATCGGAAATGTGCGCTAACAGCATGAATCACTCCTTATTTGATCCCGGAGAAGCCGAAGCTCCGCAGGAACTGTTTCTGAAAAAGAATGAACGCCAGCATCAGCGGCAGGCAGACCATCAGCGTCCCGGCGCCGATGGTGCCCCACTGGCCGCCGGATTCGGCGCCCATGGCGAAGGAGACCAGCCCGACGGTCAGCACCTGCTTATCGGGATCGTTGAGCATCATCAGCGGCCACAGGTACTCGTTCCAGTGGTAGGTGATGCTGACGGTGGCGAAGGCCAGCACCGACGGCCAGGACATCGGCAGCAGCACGCGGAACAACACCTGCCACCAGCGGCAGCCCTCCATCAGCGCCGCCTCCTCCAGCTCTTTCGGAATGGCGAGGAACGCCTGACGCATCAGGAACACGCCAAACGCCGAGGTGAAGTAGGGCATCATCACCCCGGTGAGGGTGTTGAGCAGGCCGAAGGTTTTCAGGGTCAGCATGTTCGGCACCATCATCACTACCGGCATGATCATCAGCTGCACCAGGAACAGAAGAAACAGCGTCTGCTTGCCGCGAAACTCGTGGCAGGCGAAGACGTACCCGGCGGTGGTGATGGTCAACAGCTGCACGCAGAAGGTGCCGAAGGTGAAGATAAGGGTGTTGGCGTACAGGCTCAGCCAGTCGGCGCTGTTCCAGGCGTCGCGGAAGTTATCGAGGGTTAGCGGCAGGCGCGGCAGCAGCGAGGCCATATCTTCCCCGAAGGTGGTGGCGCTGAACGAGGTGGCCAGCATCCAGATAAACGGGCTGATCCACAGCAGCGCCAGGCAGCACATTAATACTGTAAGCGTAAAGGGCGACGAGCGGCGCAGGCGCAACCACAGTGGACGCGCAGCGGTGGGCGAGCGGACCAGCAGCGGCGAGATGTCAGCGCTCATAGTGGGCTCCTTTCTCCAGCAGTTTCAGGTTAATCAGCGAGAAGGCGAACAGCCCGGCCAGGGTCAGGAAGGTGGCGGCGGAGGCTTTACCGAGGTCGTGGGTATCCCAGGCGAGATTCTGAATGTAATAGAGCAGCACGGTGGTGGCGTTGTCCGGCCCGCCGCGGGTCATCACCGCCACGTGGTCGATCTGGGTGATGGAGTAGATCAGCGCGGTGGTGATCACAAAGCTCAGGGTCGGGCGCAGCAGCGGCAGCGTGACCTTAAAAAAGACCTGCGTGCGGGTAGCCCCCTCCATCAGCGCCGCTTCCCGCGTCGAGGCCGGAATGCTCTGCAGCCCGGCGAGGAAAAACAGCATGTAATAGCCGGCGAACTTCCACACGCCGATCAGCGCCAGGGCCAGCAGCGCGCTGTTGCTGCGCCCCAGCCAGTTGTTGTTCATCGGCCCGAACAGCTTCGCCAGATAGTGATCGAGCAGGCCGAGGCCGGGCATAAAGATAAACAGCCACAGCGCGGCGGCGCTGACCATCGGGATAATCATCGGGAAGAAAAAGGCGGTGCGCAGCCAGCGGTTGACGCGATGGTTCTCGCTCAGCGCCACCGCCAGCAGCAGGGCGAGGGTCACCCCGGGCACCACCGTCAGCAGGATATAGAGCAGGTTATTGCCCAGCGACTGCCAGAAGACTTTATCGGCAAACAGGCGGGCGAAGTTATCCAGCCCGACGTACTGTGCGCCGTCGCTGGCCATGCGGGTATCAAACAGGCTGTCATACACCGAACGCCCCAGCGGGAACCAGGTAAACAGCAGTAAAAACAGCAGGGAAGGCGACAGGATCAGCCAGGGAAGCCAGGTCTTTCTCATGGTGACGCGCATCTCGTTCAGCCATTTATCGAAGCCCGGATTGTGGGAAGCAATGACTACAGAGGCATGGCGGGGAGATGACGGTTTGATGAAGCGACGGGGAAAACGCCGGGCGAGCGGGCCGCCCGGCGGGAGAGAACCATCAGAAGTCGGCTTTCAGCACCGCGCGGTAGCGGGCTTTGCCTTCGCGAACGTGCTTCAGCGCTTCGTTAATCTGCGACATTGGGAACAGCTCGGTGGTCGGAGCCACTTTGCTGCGCCCGGCAAACTTCATCAGCGTGCGCAGTTCGGACGGGTTGCCGGTCGCCGAGCCGGAGATGCTGCGGTCGCCGCCGATAAGGGTAAAGGCCGGCACCGGGAACGGCTTCATCACCGCGCCGACGGTATGGAAGTTGCCGCCGTAAGCCAGGGCTTCGAAGTACGGCTGCCACTCGAGATCCACCGCCACGGTGTTGATGATCAGGTCAAACTGACCGGCCAGCGCTTTTAAGGCTTCCGGATCGCGGCTGTTGACCACGCGATCGGCGCCCATCCCCAGCACTTCCTGCTCTTTGGCCGGGTTGGAGCTGAAGGCGGTCACTTCCGCGCCCATCGCCCGCAGCAGCTTAATGGCGATATGGCCGAGGCCGCCGATGCCGATCACCCCGACGCGGCTGGTGGCGGTGACGTGGTGGGTCAGCAGCGGTTTAAAGACGGTGATGCCGCCGCACAGCATCGGGCCGGCGGACGCCAGATCGATGCTCTCCGGCAGGGGGATCACCCACTGCCAGTCAGCGCGCAACTTATTGGCGAAGCCGCCGCGGTTGAGAATGGTCGGCACTGAGCCTTCCAGACAGTTGATCTGGTTGCCGCTGATGCAGGCGTCGCAATGGCCGCAGCTGCGCGCCGTCCAGCCGATGCCGACCTTCTGGCCAATCTTCAGCCCTTTATCCTGCGCCGCGCTGCCCAGCGCCGCCACCCGGCCAATCACCTCGTGACCGGCCACCAGCGGGTAGCTCGACATCCCCCATTCGTTGTCGATCATCGACAGGTCCGAATGGCAGATCCCGCAGTATTCCACTTCAACTTCGACATCTTCCGGCTGCAGCTCGCCGGCATCGTATTCCCACAGCGACAGATCGGCGCCCGCTTCTTTGGCGGCGTAGCTTTTAATGATGCTCATGTTCATTTCCTTGGGGTTGGCGTGATAACCCAGAAAGTGTAGAGCATGGCATTCCACGGCGCTTGGCAATCGGAGGGGTCGCGAAGCGGGCGGACCAGCCGCCCGTTAAGGTCAGCGGCTGGCGAGCGGCCAATGATTAAGGCGGATGCCGCGCTGCGGGGCGTTCTCAGCAAAATCATCCAGCACCGCCCGCACGTCCGGGTCGAGGTAGCCGACGCTGTCGTGCTCGACGATCACCACGCTCTTTTCCGGAATTTTCGCCAGCAGGGCCAGCAGATGCGGATTGTGCATAAAGGTCAGATTCTGCTGGATGCGCAGCACGTAGTGGTCATCGTAGCGCGCCAGCTGCAGCGAGTGGCGATGGCTGCGCCAGAGGCTGAATGCCATCTGGGTGGCAAGACCAATCCCGATCCCCGCCAGCATGCCGAAGGCGATTATCCCGCCGATGGTGGCGAGGAACGGGACGTACTGCGCCGCCCCCTGGCGGAACTGCTCGATGAACAGCCGCGGGGTCGCCAGCTTATAGCCGGTATAAAGCAGCACGGCGGCGAGGCTGGCGAGCGGGATCAGGGTTAGCAGGCCGCTGAACCACAGGCCGCAGATCAACAGCAGCACGCCGTGAATAAAGATCGACAGTTTGCTCTGCGCGCCGTTGCTGACGTTGACCGAGCTGCGGACGATCACCGCGGTGATCGGCATCGCCCCCAGCACGCCGGAGAGCAGGTTGCCGACGCCCTGGGCGACCATTTCGCGGTTCGGCGAAGGCGGCGGATTTTGCGGGCGCAGTTTTTTCAGCGCCTCCTGGCTGAGCAGGGTTTCGAGGCTGGCGACCAGCGCCAGGGTCAGCGCCACCACCCACACCGACGGATTGCGCCACGCGCTCCATGCGGGAGACTCCAGCTCGCCCAGCAGATCGCCGAGGCTGCCGAACGCCGGCAGGGTAATACGCGGCAGAGCGGCCAGCTGCTGCGGCGCAAAATGGGTCAGCAGCAGGGTGGTCACGCAGCCGAGCAGGACGGCGATCAGCGGCCCGGGGATCCAGCGCAGGCTCTTCACCCGGCGGATAAGCGGCGAACCCCACAGCCAGAGCACGAGCAGGCCGCCCGCGGCGACGGCAATCGCAGTGACGGAGAAAGCGGCGTTGCCCTGAACCACTTCGGCAAGTCCGGTCTCTTCCGCCGTACCGAGCGCGACGGGGATCTGCTGCATAATCAGCAGGATGCCGATCGCCGCCAGCATGCCTTTGATGACGCTGGCGGGAACCAGCGAGATAAAGCGCCCGGCCCGCAGGATCCCGAACAGCAGCTGCAGCACGCCGGCCAGCACCAGCGCCATCAGGAAGAGGGAGAAGGAACCCAGGGATTCAATGGCGGCGACGACGATGGTGACCAGTCCGGCGGCGGGGCCGCTGACGGCGAAGCGGGAGGGGCTGAGGGCGGTGACGACCAGGCCGCCGATGATACCGGTCAGCAGGCCGACGAAAGGCGGTAAGCCGCTGGCCTGGGCGATGCCGAGGCACAGCGGCAGGGCGACAAGGAAGACGACGATGCCGGCGAGAGAGTCCTGACGAAGCGTGTTCATGGGGCGTGCTCCTGCGGTGAGAGGTGTTCGACGAGGGTGGTTAAATGGCCGGAAGCCAGATCGTAGACGCAGCCGTGCAGGCTGAGCGGTCGCCCGCTGGCGAGCACCGTCTGCACCGGTTCACTCTCCAGCAGACGGGCGAACTGGGCGCGAACGTTGGCTTCCACCAGGGCGTCCAGCATACGGCGAGAGCGCTCCGCGTCGGCGCTGGCACTGGCGCTGACGGCGGGGGAGGCCGCAACACAACATTCATCGGCGATCTGCGCCATTTCGTGATGCAGGGTGTGGCGCAGCTGGCCGATGCGGCGAGCCAGCGCCGAGGATTCCTGCGCCAGCGGCAGAGTGGGCAGGGAGAGCGCCGCCTGCACGCCGCCGCAGCCGTAGTGGCCGCAGAGCACCACCCGCTCCACCTCAAGGTAGTGGAGGGCATATTGCAGGACGCTCATGACGTTGTCGTCGGCGGGGTCGAGCATATTGGCGATATTGCGGTGGACAAAAAGCTCGCCGGGCTGGCTGCCGGTGAGCACCTCGGCGGGAACGCGGCTGTCGGAGCAGCCGATCCACAGTGAGTGGGGCCGCTGCCCGTCGACCCATTTTTCGAAATAGTCCGGATCATGCTGACACTTCTGCAGCGCCCAGCTGCGGTTGCGGGCCAGCAAAGGTTTTAACGTCGTCACAAGTATTCTCCTGAGTTAATTCATCGAGTGAATATGTCCATCAAGACTCGTACAGCGACTAGTAAAAATAGTGTTTACCGGAACCCTTCACGCCTGAGGAAAATCCTGGAATAAACGGCAAAAAGAAAACTTTTCATTAATGTAAAGTTATAAAAATATTGATGAAATTGATATTTGACTGCGGAACGGATGAATAACTAAAAGGCATTGGCTAAAACTTTCTGGAATATATAGGAATGGTGTTGGGTGGGGGCGGGGGAATATTGAGGGATTGGATATTGGGGATGGATGGGGATAGTTGGGTTGTGTTGAGGTATGCGGGTGAGAGTGAGGTGAGAAAAATTTGAGATAAGTTTGAGTGGGGTTTGGGAGTGCTGGGGTAGAAGGGGGATGGCTGGCAGGTGGAGTTGGGGTCGCGGGGTTGTGAGAGGAGGGGGGCTGGTGGCCGTCGCGGTATAGAACGGCGGCAAAAGGTGACGCCGCGCAGGATAGCGCTGTTTTTTTCAACACTTAGCGCAATGACGACACGCTGTCGCTTGCATGGCCGCCGCCGACAGGTATAATCCAGAACGTTTCCGCATCCCCTTCAGTGCCGAAGTGGCGAAATCGGTAGACGCAGTTGATTCAAAATCAACCGTAGAAATACGTGCCGGTTCGAGTCCGGCCTTCGGCACCATCGGAACATCAATAGACGTCAACGGACGTCTTTTTTTGTGTCTGAAATCCCCGCCATACAAGGCCTTCCGCGATTTTTCTTTCAACGGAAGTCAATCTGAGTCAACCCACATCTAGTCGCTTGTGAGTATAGAACCGAGTATATATGCTGGTTCGATAATGGTTGTATACTCACGGTGGCTCATGGAAGGAGAACTTTTATGGCTCTGACAGATATCAAAGTGCGTTCTGCAAAACCGCAGGAAAAGGAGTACACCCTTGTCGATGGGGATGGCATGTTTTTGCTTATTCACCCTAACGGCTCAAAATACTGGCGGTTCCGCTTTCGCTTTGGTGGTAAGCAGCACCTGATCGCATTTGGTGTTTATCCTGAAACATCGTTAGCCGAGGCGAGGCAGAAGAGGGAAGAGGCTAGGAGGCTTGTTGCTGCAGGTATCGATCCCCGTCAACACAAACGTGCAGTGAAAGAAGAGCAGGCGAAAGAGGCGATCACTTTTGAGTCTGTGGCGAGAGAGTGGCATGCCGCTAACAAGAAGTGGTCAGAGGATCACAGTCGACGCGTACTGAAGAGTCTGGAAGACAATCTGTTCCCTACAATAGGCAAGTGTAGTATTGAAGAGCTAAAAACTCGCGATCTGCTTGCACCCATTAAAGTTGTAGAAGCAACTGGCCGCCTTGAAGTTGCTTCTCGTCTTCAGCAACGGACAACTGCCATCATGAGGTATGCCGTTCAAAGTGGCCTCATTGATTACAACCCAGCCCAGGAAATGGCTGGTGCAGTTGCTTCCAGTAATCGTGTCCATCGCCCTGCACTTGAGCTGAAACGCATACCTGAATTGCTCCACCGAATTGACGGTTACACGGGACGCCCTTTGACCCGCTTGGCTGTTGAGCTTACATTGTTAATCTTCATTCGTTCCAGTGAATTGCGCTTTGCGCGTTGGTCTGAAATCGATTTTGAAACGGCAATGTGGACAATACCGGCTGAACGAGAAGCTATTGAAGGAGTGAAGAATTCACAGCGTGGCTCGAAAATGCGTACGCCTCATTTAGTGCCGCTGTCTCGCCAGGCATTAGAAATTCTGAAACAGGTTCACAAGCTTAGTGGTGAGCGTGATTTTGTTTTCGTTGGCGATCATAACCCTCGTAAACCGATGAGTGAAAACACGGTGAATAAGGCGCTGCGTGTTATGGGATATGACACTAAGGTGGAGGTTTGTGGGCATGGCTTCAGGACTATGGCATGTAGCTCGTTGATTGAGTCAGGGCTGTGGTCAAGGGATGCTGTAGAGCGGCAAATGAGCCATATAGAACGTAACTCAGTACGTGCGGCTTACATTCATAAAGCAGAGCATCTGGATGAACGCAAACTGATGCTGCAATGGTGGGCTGACTTTCTGGATGGGAATCGGGAGAGAGGGATTACTCCGTTTGACTATGCAAAAGTCAATCGGGGTAATATGTAGTGTATGTGTTTAATTAATATACAACCAATCAACCAGCTTCCAAAGTGAAGCTGGTTGATGGATGGACTTGACCCGGCATCTCTGGATGTGTTTCGTGGACGGACAGGAAAATATACAATTTTGAAAATGCTCGTAATGAATGTGTCAAAGAGCCTATAGATATCAGTGGGTAGCTTTTATAGAATAGGTGTATTCCTACTTTAGAGAACATGAAGTTATGAGCGCAATCACATTACGTAAAGCGTTGGGTGTACTTGCGAAGTCATCTTCGTTTTCCGTCACCACCGTGACACACCGTCAGAAAGATGAGTTCGATCAGTTAAAGGAACAACTCTTTGTTAAACAAGAAATTGAAACTGAATTACAACGCTATCTGGATGTTGCTAAACCCGGTGAAATCATTTTTTTGTGCGGTAGTAGCGGTGACGGAAAGTCCGAAATTTTAACCCGCTGTCAGTCAGATCCGCGTTATCAGCGGCGATTTATTTTCCATCTGGATGCCACTCATAGCTTTGCCCCTCGACAATCAGCCATTGATGCTTTGAATGAGTTATTTACTAATCATCAGCAGCAGTCATCTCCATTGCTCATTGGCATCAACACCGGAATGCTTGCTAACTTTGCCCGAGAAGGTGATGAATGCCATGAGGTGCTCCGGTCTGCAATTGACTCATTTTTATCAGGGCAGCAGGATGCAAGCCGTCCTTACCGTATCGAAAATTGTTCTTTTTTTGATTTTGAACACTATCCTAAATTCCAGTTTAACGAAAATAAAAACTATTCATCATTTATTAAAGCCTTATTAGATAACTTAACTCGTGACGATGATAACAATTTATTTCAGTTTATCTTTCGGCGCGATGAGTTAATTAATCCAGATCTAAAAGAGGTCGCAAACTTTAAATTGCTTTGCATGCCTGGAGTGCAGAATGTATTAATTACGCAGCTCTTTAAAGCGCGGTTGATTAAAGACCAGTTTGTCACGACCCGAACGCTGCTGGACTTTCTGCATCATCTGTTGATGGGGCCTGGCTACTTATTTGATAATCTCTTCATCGGTGCAGAAAATGATCTGATTAAAAAAGTTTCCGATTTTGATCCCGCCAGATTGCACACCTATGAACTTGATCAGTTTGTTTTGCGCTATGAACTGGGACTGGTTGACGCTGATCTCGATGATTTTTTAGCCGCACTTGAGCCGTTGCACATTAAGTTTGATCGCCAGAGCGTTAAGCCCGGTGACGCAACCTCCTTGATCCGGCTTTTCTGGCTGTTGCAGCACGAGTCGTTGGGTAATGATTATCATCGGAGATTTTCCGCGTTCTTTAACGAATCGTTGTTTGAACGTTACTCAGAAATCTGGCATTTGCATAGAAATTACACAGCAGATCCGGAGCAAAAAAGATCACTGAATCGCTTCTATGCTTTTGAGCTTATCGCGGGTATCCAGCGCTATGCTAACCGCAAAGCACCTGAATTAAGTATGCAAAAAGAAGAGTTCTTTTTGGGTGAGTTTGGTGGGGTAAAAATAACCGCACCGGTAGAGGTGAAGCCTGATTGGGATGCTATCCGTAATAAACATACGGCTCATCCAACTGGCTTCGATGTCTATTTAAAGGTGGGGCGAAATCCACTGCCTCATATCCATATCGGGCTTAATTTGTTCGAATTACTGGACAAGTTGAATAATGGCTATCGTCCGAATAAATACGATAAAAATGCCATCGTGTTACTGGATGAAATTGTTGAGTTGATCGCGGAGCAGGCTAAATCCAGCAGCGAAATCAAATTTTATGATGGCAGACAACGGGTTTATCGTGCAAAGGCGGATGACGATATGATCACTATTAGCGGTATGGAGGGTTAGCAGAATGTACCCTATCGCAAACGAGTTAAAAGTGGGTAACAATCAACTGGATAGTTACCTGCCTGTGCGCAATAAAAATAACGATATTAGCTGGCAATTCGTCACCGGTCTGGTCCTTAGCTACGCCCTGAAACGCAAAATCGAAGCTTACGATCCCGAACAATTCCGTGAAGATTGTAAAACACATCTGCAGGAGCTGCTTGATGAGCCTGCATTCTGGTCCGTGCTAGAACGGATGTATTTTTCCAGTCAGGATATTTTCCGTGTCTCCCCACTTTTTTTACTGTTCCACGCCCAGTTTAATGGTGAAAAAATAAGTGCCGGTTCAACGGCAGATAAACGACTTGGCACGCTATTTGCCAATTTGATGGGAGATTTCAGCCTCCGTTATCCCATACAGGACAGACTGAACTTCATCGAGCAGCAAATGCTGAATAAGCTCAATGAAAAAATAAAGCTGTTGGGGAAAGGACCGTTTGCCGAAGAGCAACCGTATCTCCCGTATATGGTAACGTGTTTTCAGTCTGATCTGGCATTTCTGGCAGAACATCCGCAGTACCTTTTACAGGAATTGACCAACACCCTACGTTTGTACGCTTTTAGCTGGTGCGCTCAACTGGCTCTCAATCTGGACAACTGGCAGGATGGCGAACCACAAAGCAAATCACTGTTTTTTATTCTTGATAGCGAAAAAGCCAGCTCCGAACGGGAAAAGGTGAAACGTTATGGTTATAAGCTGTTCGCTAGCCAGAGCGAAAAACTGTTCCCGGTTCTCTCTGCACTTGAGGTTTTGCAGTGGGGAAAAGGACAGAAAAAGCGTCCGTTATGGCAGATTTATCAAGATACTCTGAATGATTCAGACTCATCTGCCCGAGTACTTAATGACCTTAACGTTTATTTGCAGGATTTTATTGTGGATCGAGGCCTCCCGCTTCGTGAACGCGCAACAAACCTGGAAAATGCCTTCAAACAGCTCTTAGCCGTTGCCGTAGAGCAGTTTCAGGGTAAAAAAACTGACCGCGCCACGGTCAATCGTAAATACGTTAACGAGTTGGAAAACCAAATTTGCACTGACTTCATTCAGGTCCGTGGTCGGGCAGGAAAAGTGCTGGTGCTGAATCAGGATCGTCTTCTGTTACTGACCAATCTCACTGTGGGCAAAAATGACAAACTCCGCCTGCATGAACTGCTGCGTGGTTTTGAACAGCGCGGTTTTTATCTTGACAACCAGTCGGCGCAAATGCTGGTGGCGTTTTATGAACGCATGGGAAATGTAGAGCGAATGAGTGATAGTGGAGACGCCGTGTATGTCCGTAAAACAGTATGAAACCTATCTGGCAGAAACCTTTATTGAATGGGTAGGTGGCATCATTCAGCCTGGCGAGCGCTACCAGTTCAAATCTCCCGATCCCGATAATGCCCTAAAACTCTGGGAAGCATTCGTCTCTCTGGCGAACGGCAATCGGCTGGAAATTGCGTCAGGGCAATGTATTGATTGCCTCCCCTGCAATGGTGTTCAGCTTATTCCTGTACTGCATGGTGCTGAGGCTCCAGCATTCACAGAAAACTACATTTCTCATTTGCGCGATGAAGTTGCAGGGCGCAGCGGCATTTTTGCCCAAACAGCGCTGTTGATTATTCACAACAGTATGCTCGATACCCTGATTAACAGCACGAAAGACGTCGCGGCACCGGATGCTATCTGGTACCCACAAACTTTCAGTCATCAACTGGAAAAGCTCATTACCACTGATAGTAACCGTTCGGAATTGTCCCGTTGTTTGCTGGAGGATCAACTGGCGACGGTACTGGATGAAGGCGCGACGGTATTTGGTTTTTCGTCGCTGTATCGCTTGCTGGATGATGGCAATCTGGATTTCTCCGAGCTTCATCTGTTTAAAGATGATGAACTACTGAACTATACCCAGAAGCAGCTACGCACCCGACTGAATGAAAACCGGAAATTATATCGCCAGATAGAAGATAGTGTTGAACGCTACAGTGGACAGCTGGAGAATGTGCTGCCTGAGTTTAGTTCAAAATTCATTCAGGAGCATTTTTACGATAAAGATGACTGGCGTGAGCTCGATTTTTCCGACTACAGGAAAGAGAAAGAACAGAATAGCGAACAAAAACTGGTGCTGGAAAACGTCTCCGTCGAAAACGGCGAGGTTTGGCAACGGGCGAAAAGCGCCAGTAAGGCAGGCAAACGAGACATCAGCCTGCTGGTGCAGGTGCAGCCAGGGCAATCAAAGGCTGAGCTGGAATTCAGTTTCCAAGGTAATGATCTTCAGGATAACCAGATAAAGATTGCCCATAATCGCCAGTTAAAGAATGCATCTTTCTGGCGCACCAGCCGGGCGGGCGGCAAGACTTCCCGCATTATGGCGTCGGTGCCTTTTGACGGGTATCCCTGCTTCTTTAGTCTCGAACTGACCAACCGCAATAATTCAGCCGAAGAGTATAAATTTCGCCTGTTGTTGGTCGAACAAGGACAATTCTGGCTAAACGATATTCAGCACTGCTACCGCGTTGAGCCAGGTAAAGATCAAATAACCCTGCAACTGGAAGATAACACGCTACGTATTGCCGAGTCTGGCAACTTGATATGTACGTTGGATGACGGGAGCGAAGACATCGACTGCCAGCATTATGCTCTGGTGAATTTTGAGACGCTGGCAAATCAAAGTGACCTGGTTCAGTTTGCGCTCGTTTCCGGTGATTCCCGTCTGTCGTTTAACATCGAGGGGCCGGGAGCAGAAGAAGGGCTAACGTTGCCGTTGCTTTTTGACCAAAGTCGTTTCAATAAGTTGTTCAAAGAAGAGGGTAATGCAACTTGGAACCGACTAAAAGGGCGCATCATACTCGATAATACTGAACACAAGGTCGTCGGTGTACGCCAGCAGTTGTTGATACTGGAAGCCTCATTAATTGAACAACGTCTGCTAGGTACGGGAAGTGACGATAGTGAGTTTGCGCTGGATGAACTTCTTGCCAGCTACCCCGATCTCCATAACGCCTATGAGCAGTTATTTGCCTACTATCATCGTCGTAACACCCTACCGAGTCTGGTGTCGTGGTCAGCAGAATATCGCACACTGGTCAGCTACATTGTTACTACGTTTGAACAGTCACTCCAGCAAATCGGCCTGAGCAGAGCGCTGACAGCGCAGGAGAAACGTCTTCTCCATCTGGGGATCTGCCGCAATGATAGCCATGAGCGTCTCTCACCACTGCACCCATTAGTGCTGGCCTACCATCTACAACTGGCAGAAGCTATCGTTGCGGAGTCGGAACAGAACGATTCGGCTTCATTTGCCACACTACCGCCGATCACTCTCGATCGCCTGATAGTTTCCGGATTAATGCCGTTTGTTTACCACAGTGAGCATGAATACGCGCAACTACAGCCGGTGGAAGAAAACCGCTTCTGGATTGACGCAGTTCCCCAGCGGCAGGTCAGCCATGACTACGTTAAACGTCTGGTAAAAGACAAACTCAATGAGTTCACGGACGCTTACGCCCGGTTGTTCCAGAGCGCTGAAAACAGTGCGTTGATTATCAATGCCATTAATCAAGGGAATGCCAAAGAACTGTTTCTGGGATTAGTAGAATATTTTAAGCAAGAAAAAGAGCACGCTATTTCGGTGCATGTGAACTGTTACGATGAACGTTTGCTACCCAATATGTTCGATCACTTTGCCGAAAGTGGTAGCTACGAGCAGCTTAAAAACGATCTCGATCTGAACAGCGGCGTATGGCGGGCAGAAGCCGATATGCTGATTGACCTGCTGCGTAGCCGGTTAACGTTCAGCAAGTTTGTCCTGCCGTCAGAAAGCGACAAGCTGGCCTATGCGCATCTGGCATTTTTCACCAATACAGCACCTGTGGATTGCCGCCAGATCCGCATTGAAGATGCATCCAGCGGGGTATTGTGTCATGGGTTGATCGCTGGGGAAGGTGCCGAAACGCAGGGGGATGCTTACTTTACCGCCTTTGGACTGCGAGATGTGGATACTGAGTCTTATTGCGCCCTGCGTCTTGCCAGACTAATCGGCTGCCTGTGGCAACCCGCACGTCAAAGCAACAGCCAGTATCATGGACAAGGGATCGGCCTGGCCGTGAGCGGTAATTTTAAACAGCTGCTCAATTACTCCTACAACAGTGCGCTCTGGACCACCATCATTGATCCAAAAGTCACCCTCGACTTTTTCACCAGTCAGAAAGATGTGGTGCTTATCCACTATTCTGACCAGTACACCAGTTGCGCAGGCTACGATGCCGTCACCGTCACGAAGCAGGTTGATTTGTTCCTGCGGTTGCTCCAGACAGGAAGTCAGTCAGGGCAACCTGCTGTTGATAGTCAGCATTTGCTGGCTGAATTTAATGCCTTTAACGGTGAATGGCTGCTGAAAATGCTACGCTCCAGTGAAAGGGAGCGTAAAGAGAAACACGGCATTATAGGCGCGTACAAATTTGTGCAATCCATGCTGCACCAGTCCGATATTTGCTGGATTCCGCTATCGGTGGCCGAAATGATCCGCGTGTCCGGCAATGTCGGGCTGAAAATGAAAGAGACTGATTTATCGAGAAATTTACAGGGTTATCGTAAAGGTGCCATCTCTGATGATGTACTCTTTGTGGGATTCAAAGAAGACCGCCTCTATCTGTTGCCGCTGGAAGTTAAAACCGGGGCGCGACCGGACTACAGCTATGCAGGCCAACAGGCTCGTGAGTTGAAACGCTACTTACAGCAGGACATTCTGGAACCACAGACGCTGGCATCACAGCTGTACCGGGCGCTCTTTATACGTCAGGTGCTGATGCAGGTGGAGAAACTGCGCCTGTATGGAGTGCTGGACAGCGACAAACTGGCTCCCTTGCTGGATCGACGCGAATGGTGGTTAACGGGTGACTATCAGTTAGGTGAGTTGACCGACTATGCGAACGGCTTCGTCGTGGCTCATGTAGACAGTGGAACTTGCTTCGATCTTTCTTATAAAGAGACAACTGAGAATATTTTACAGATCGAAATCCCTTATTCACTGCTGCCTTCGCTGATTGCTTCGCAGGGGGATGAACCACCGTTGGCGGAACGATACCGGGTGCCGGAAAAATATCGGCTTAAGCCAGAGTGTGATGCCAGCTCGTCACAACGCGAAGTCGTAGTAGAAGTAGCAATGCCGACTGCTGCACAGTCAATTTCAGAACCAGAGTCGTTACAGCCTGCTGTTCCGGTGGTGACACCTGATATTAGCGATACTCCATTACAGATCCTGTTTGGTCATGATGCAGTGCGTCAGAGCCCGTTACATTGGGAGCCAACCAACACCGCCAAGTTCATGAATACCAATACCGGCATTATTGGAACGATGGGCACCGGTAAAACCCAGTTTACTAAATCGCTGGTCACACAACTGATACGCAATCAGTCCTTTAACGTTGATGGTAAACCAATCGGCCTGCTGATCTTCGACTATAAGTCGGACTATGTAGATGATGCTTTCTTAGATGCAACGGGGGCGAAAAAGTACAAGCTATTTAAGCTGCCTTATAATCCATTATCTCTGTTTGGCGATACGCCAATGCTACCTATCCATACCGCTGGTGGATTATCTGAAACGATGGCGAAAGCCTATGGCCTGGGCCATAAGCAGCAGCTTAAATTAGAAAATCTGATTTTAGAATGCTACGAAGCTGCGGGGATTTCACCAGAGGACTCAACAACATGGTCAAGAACCGCGCCAACGATTGAAGATGTATGGCAGCGCTTCCTTGATCAGGAAAAGGTTGAAGAAGATTCGCTTTACGCAGCGCTTTCTAAGCTGGCGCGTTACAAGATATTCGAAACCATCCCGGAGAAGATGACCAGCTTGTACGAATTGATTGACGGCGTCACCGTGATTGAACTGGCTGGCTACCCGCCAGAAGTGCAAAACCTGGTGGTTGCGCTCACGCTGGATCTGTTTTACGCGCAGATGCAAAAGCGCGGTAAACCGGTGGTGCGGGGGGATTATCGTCAGCTCACCAAAATGATTCTGGTGGACGAAGCCGATAACTTTATGCGTCAGGATTTTTCCAGTCTGCGCAAGATCCTAAAAGAAGGCCGTGAGTATGGTGTTGGAGCGATCCTGTCAACGCAGGAGATTACTCACTTTAAGACTGGGGAAAATAATTATGCCTCCTATATTTTAACTTGGGTGATCCATCGAGTATCCGAGATTAAGAATGCTGATATCAAGGCTGTATTTAACGTTGATGATAAGAGCGAGCAGGAATCCTTGATGGGGAATATTCGCCAGCTTGAAAAGCATTTTAGCCTGTATGTGGATGGGGATAAGCAGGTCAAAAAGATGCGTGATCGAGCGTTTTGGGAGCTTATATAATGTTAATTTACTCTACAATTTTTATTCAAATAAAAATGATGGGTTTTCTAATCTATCGAGGGCTATTGTCATGCCTAAAATAAGAGATAACCAATGGAGAAATGCCTTTGATGAGCTTTTTAATAGGCTTGGAAATGCTTTCAAAAGCATTCTTTTTATCTCATTTTTTGTTGGTGGTGTGGTTTTTATTGGTGGCGTAGGAATCTGGTTCCCATATATTTTGGCTACTAATGCGGGTGATGAGCATGTTTCTTTTCTTGAAAGTATAAATGTTTTCACATATTCATTCGCAATATTAGGAACCCTATGTCTAGATATAATACTAAGCAATAAAAAATCACGTGATCTCTTGGGGTTAGGTGTCCTAACTGGAATGCTTGCATTAGCTCTAAGCATTCTAGGGTACATGGGAACAAAAACAGGTAGCTCATGGCTTGTAAATATTGGTGCATTATTGACTTTGGTTATTTATATTTTTGCCACTGTAAATGATGATAAATTTGACAATAATGAAAAAAGTTCTGAAGACAAATCACCAGGGTCTACAGGGTATGCTACTGCAGAAGTTGCTAAAATTATTGATGGTGGAAATAATGAATAGATTCCCTATGAAATTACCTGCAATAAGGATTGAGCAACCATTAGGGGAGTTTTATGTTGTCTCAATTACAGCGGAAACTTTACTCAAGGTATGTTACACCATAAGAGCGGAGATACTTGATGATGTTGAAGAAAAATCCGTTTCTAATTTTGGTACTTTTATTAATAAAATAGTTGGAAATCAACGTTCAGCTAATACATCTAGGTTGGAAGAAATAAAAAGATACACTGAGACTGTAGATGTTAGCTTTCCAAATTCTATTATACTGGGTGTAAACTATCATCCTGATGGAACCTTGGTTACTAATGAAGATGAGCGTTGGACAATAGAAAATGTTGGGGATGGTTTTTACAATTTAATAATACCTAGTGAAGAAAAAATGGCATCGATTATTGATGGGCAACATAGGGTTTTTGGGTTTGTAAATTCTCGTAGAAAAGATATTAATTTGCTATGTTCTGTTTTCTTGGATTTGCCGTTAGCTTATCATGGGAAAATTTTTACAAATATAAATATCAACCAACGTAGAGTTGATAAAAATTTAGCATATAATCTATTTCAGTTTGATATGGAGCAAGGTGAGCCATCATCATGGTCGCCAGAAACATTAGCAGTTTATTTTGCAAGGGTGCTCTCTGAGGATAAAAACTCTCCGTTGCATGAGAAAATAAAACTTGGTGTGATTAATGGCAACTCAAGTTCAACCATTTCAATGGCATCCATAATTGATGGTGTGCTCTCTTTGATTACAAACAATCCTAAGGCTGATAGAGATAAGTTACAAACTAAAACAGTATCAGAGGGAAGGGATAGGAGTATGCTGTTTGATGTCCCATCGAAGGCTCCACTTCGTAATTTGTATATAGATAAAAAAGATAAAACACTTTATTTGATAATACTCAATTTCCTCGCGTCTATTGTTGATAATTTGTGGGGCTATGATGTTTTTAGAAAAACATTAGGTATACAAGCGTGCTTCGATTTCTTAAAAGTGGCATGCCAAGAAAATTATAGCAATGAAGAAATTAATTTATTGGTTGAGAGAATTAAAGAAATTGATTTTAATAGTGATTTTTTTGGCGTCCAATCAAAACTGAGAGCAAGATTGAAGAATGTCATGTTAATATCTGCAGGAATAAAAAAATTAGAAAATTGTAATATTAGAAATGAAAGTGAAATAAAAGAATACAAGAGAGTATTAAATTTAAGCTAGGCTAAGTTAAGGCTCCCAAGTGGAGCCTTTTATTTTTCGTATTAAATTGAATTTGCCAGAGAGTGTAAAGTGCGATAATTTCTTAACGCCGCAATTCCATCCTCAACATGCGCCGCCCACGCCTTAATCATCGCCTTCTGATCCAATTGCGGATAAAGCATCTTTAACACCAGTTCTGTAGCTTGCAATGTTTCCCCAAGCCACGTAATTTTATCCAGCACTAGAGAACCATCAAGCTTCTTACTATCCAGCTCAGGTGAATAGCGAAACTCACTCTCCACCGAGCGGAAAAATGCCAGTCGAGCCGCGACATTGGGCGTAATCCCGGTATATCCTTTTAACTTCTTGAGCTGGTCTTCAGTCTGACGACTAAGCACCATTCGATTCGGGAGCATCAGACAGCCTCCTTGGTTAGTTCCCAGAAATAACCGGGTTTCAGCGCAGATGATTTGGTATGTGCATTAAATACAATCTCGTAAGCATGAGAAATATCATCACGCAGTCGATCAACAAAATAACGCTCGTCTACTTCCGTATCGGTGGATAACAACACAACCTGATGGCTCGCTTCTGGGAAATAATGATTAATCAACTTATCCCGGTGCTGAGAGTCCAGACGTCCTAACGGCGTATCAATAATTACCGGGAAATCACGCCCAGAGGTTTTTGCCAGCGCCTCAAGAATAGCGATCGCATAAATCTGCTTTTCACCCGCAGAAAGCAGCTTACGATTAATTACCGAACCCTTTTCATCCACCAATTCAACATCAAATGTCTGTGGATTTATGTGCGCATTAAGCTGTAAATCCTCTTTACGAGCCAGCTTGTGGTAGGCAATTTCAAAGTTAGCAGATAATTTTTTCACTCGCGCCTGCGTTAACACATCGCTGTAGTAATCGAGCAGGTTAATGGTCTCCTGCGCATTTTTAAATGCGCTGCTCAAACCATGTTGGCTACGGGTGATGTCATGTGCTTTCTGTACCTGACGAACACAGTCCAGTTGCTGCTGTTTCGTCCGTTTAGCCTCTTCCAGCAACGAGCGATATTTTTGCCGCTGTTTTTCACGCTTATGATCGAGATCGCGTAATGCTGCAAAGAGACCCATTAACTGCTCGTCTTCCGGGGCGCGAGCAATGTTAGCAGCGGCCTGCTCCAGTTGTTGTTCAATATCTGTTAATTGATGGCGGTACATATCAAAACGCTGCCAAGCTTTTTTGCTATCCTGCTCAATTGATTGCTGGAGCATACCGGCTTCACGTTCAGAAATATCAAACAGCAAATCACCTTTTGGTTTGGCCGCCATATATGCGTCCAAATTATTAGTAATCGCTTCGGTAGCAATGGCTCTGGTACTGCTCTCACTACTTGAACGGAACGCGATATCATTTTTGAGTTGAGTTAAAAATTGATTTAACTCCGTCTCAAAAATTTTCGCCTGCTTGATCTGTGCTTCATTGGCAATTTTTTCCAGCAACCGCGCCAACGTATTAGGCGCTAACGCATAGGGCAACGATCCATCGCATTCCTGTCGTAACGCTTTTTCCAGACGCTCTTTTTCTTTTAACAGCGTTTCAACTTTCTTTTTTTCCTGTGCTTTGGTCTGGGCAAATGCGCCGCCCTGCGCATTTAACAATCCCTCATGGCGAATAATGTCCTGGGATAAAAATTCAATCCGCGAGTTGACGAAATCGGCCTCTTCCAGCAATTTCTCTGCCTGACCGGCAAGTGTTTTAATCTTTGTCTCAAGCGCTTCGACCTGCTGTTGCTGGGAGCCACCTAACTGCGCGATTTGCTGGCGTTTGACAAAAATCATCAGGTCATTTTGCAGTCTGGCGATCAGATCCAGTCCCAATAAACGACGCACCGCTGTACGCAGAATATTACCGGATTCATCTTCCGCCAACTCTGCAATCTTCTCTCCATCAAAAAAGAAAAGATCGGCAACACCGTGAGGAATTAATTCATTCAAAAACCCCTGACACTGGTCATAACTGAGTTCACTACGCGGTTGTCCATCCTGCTGCAAAGAGAGACGATCTTTCTTTCCTTTCTTCCAGCTACGCGTGACGGTGAATTCAGTCTCATGGCCGTTTTGGTTGTAGGTGAAGGTCAGTTCTACTGCGGCCTCATCCGGACGCTCTGCTGTATACGTCCCGTTGTGCACTAGTGCTCCAAGTTGTTCAACATACTCCTGCTGTTGCATTGCCGAGCCAAACGCTAAACGCCCATACAGTGCCAGTCGAATTGCCGACAAAATAGATGTTTTCCCTGCACCATTTAAACCACCAAATAGAACAATCGGGCGAGGGTTTACTTCATGCGGACGCTTTCTGGGAGCCAGATCGATAGTGTGTGTGCCGCAAAATACGCGAAAATTATGTAATACTAGTTGCTTAATGAGCACGTTCATTTTCCTCATCGACAAGAACAGACGATTCGCCCGCATCGATAATTCTGCGCTGTAAAGTCTGGAGTTCAGCTTCTAGTTTATCCACCTCGTCCTGATGAATATCCCGATCGTTGCGTTTTTGCAACGTTGCCTGTTGCTGCTGGATCTCTTCCAAGCTGCCCCAGTCTTGCTTCAAAATTGTGCCTAGCTTGTCAAAAATCCCCTGACGACGACTTAACCCTTCCATCGAGGTTTCCAGCTCAATCAGTTTCATTACCATTTCAGGTACTACGTCAAACCCTTGCGTTATTTGTACCAGCAAATCAGCATCGCTGGCATCAAAGCGAGATTGATCGTCAACCACCCAATTTAGATCCTGCTGATATACCTCGCGGTAAATCCCCGGCAATGTATCGTACCAGTCTGGCTCGTTAGGATCTTTCAACCACTCCTGGCGGATAGCGTGTAGCTCCGGCTGGGTAATTAACGTAATCGTGTGGCCCTGGGCGTTTAAATCACGCTCAATTTCCAGTAAGTCTTTTAACCACTGCTGGCGGTATTTGAGCCAGTAGGGGCCAGGAACATGCTTACGCTCTGCACTGCGATCTTCGCCGTCTTTAGCGTACTGATAGCTCACCTTACCGGTGCGGCGTTTATAGTTGCGATAGGTGTCTTTATTCACCGGATCGGTGGTAAAAGCCAGCAGATCACGATATTTCAGCAATGGCGACATCCACTCTTCGCCATTTTTGATCAGACTTTCCATCGCTTTATCTTTGGTGACTACGGTACAGGTCCAGCAGCCAAAGCGAGAGTTCCCGCAAGAGGGGGTACTGTCGTCGATCACTAAGGGACACTCACCCTGCGCGGAAGAGTCCATATACAGCGTCCATAGAGGACGATTGTTTCCACCCCACGGGCTTTCCCATTCGTCGATATCTTCAGGAGCATAGCGGAACGCGCCGCGCAGAAGTTTCCATACGTCTTCTACATCCCAAGTATCAATAGGGGTATAGATAAACGCATTTGCCAGTGTGGTATGCCGGGCCAGGCGTGAGCCATCAATTTTGTGCTTTGCAATGACCTGCGCACGGGAGGCACTTTCGCTACTACGTGAGCCGAGGACAACAATCACCTCATCAAACTGGCTGACTTTATCTTTAATAAAGTCGCTCACCGGATTGATTTTCATACGCTCGGTACACCAGCGAAAACTACGGGTTGGGGCCGGATAACCTTTCCCCAGTAAATTGACCCAGAAGGTTTCATTTGTTTTAGGCGTTACCGCATGTTGAGTGATCGGCAGGCCATTACGCTTTGCGCCTGCCTCAATCTGCAACATCGTTTTCTTAATTAAATCTACTACCACTGGTGTTTCCACCAGCGTATCGGATGACACTACAAAAACATCTTTGCTGCGCATTTCCGGGGGCAAGCCAAGCAAGGCCAGATACACCAGCGTGATCACGGCGGAAGAATCTTTCCCGCCGCTATAGCCAATTACCCACGGACGCTTATCCGCACAATAAATTCTTTGAACCTCAGCAACATATTCGGCCAGAGGGCGGCCAGCGAACTGCTCCTGATTAATAAAATCTTCGTATTCGGCCAAATCGTAGGCCTGAACTAATTTACTCATGAGACAACCATTTGAGCTTCAAGCTCCTGTTCTTCAGGAGTGAGGGGGATTGAGAGCGCAATTTTTAGCGCATTACAGGTGAGCTGGATCGCCGTACTGGTTTTACTCAGTTTGCCGTGCTGCATCGCACGTTTGACGAGATCCGGGTTGTTTCTGCGCCAGTTAAAAGTTTTAAGTGCAGCTATTTTCTCCGGCCATTGCTCAGGATAATCCGTTAGCAGGGAATATCCCAGTTGCCCAAGTGCCTGCAATCCAATGCCATGAGCGTGAACATAATCTTGTCGTAACTGAACCGGTGAAACCTCTTTTTTAGCCGCTAACTGCCAATCCGGCATCACGCTAAAAATAGCTTGCCAATATTGGGTAGCTATTTGTGTGCATTCCTCAAAGTTATTCTCTTTGGGATCTTTACCCAACAATGCGCGGGTAGCCTGCTTGATGCTGCTCAACGTAAATAACTTATTCGACCGCTGACTGATGCCAGATTTTTCCAGTTCTGTCATCCCTACAAACGGCGCTATAGACATCGCCAGATAACGTGCCAGATTTGAACTGGCATCGCGATGATCGTATAAAGACGCCAGCGAAGGACTGGGGCGAATGGCGTATTTATTCAGATCGGCGAACATCTGCTGGCTACGTTTTAAGCCTTCATCAACAAAGAACAACACCGGAATATTATCCTGCCCAAGTTCCGGGCGAGCGTCTAAAGCGTCTTCAATTGCTTTACGGCGATGCTGGCCGTCGTTAATGAGGATTTGTGCATCCATTGGCACACATAACGTCCCCAGATTGTTAGAGCCGGGGAATTCATCAAACTGGACGTCAACAGCGATGGACGCTGTTAGTGCAGAAAACACATAATCTTTCGGGTTTTCCAGAAGATAACGAACCATTTCGGGGATGCGTGATTTATTCAGCGTGCGCTGCGCGCGTAGCTCAGGCGGTACGTCATTTTCATCAAAGCTGAATATTTTGGGGATGATGCGCATCGGGCACGTGGCGATGTAGAAAGGACGACCAGCCTGAATGCCACGTATAGCTGGAAAAGAGTAGCAGTAATCTGCATCAACACTAGCCATGCTGTAATCCGTAAAAACATAAGGTGAATTTAGTTACGTTATATTTTACGTAATAATGGATGGGATTTACAGCGCTTTGACGTGAAATTTTGCGTACTAAGATTGGTTTTACTGTAGATTAGTTGTAAAACGAATATATTAGGAGGTACTGCCCAGCTACTATGCCTTCGAGTAAAACTCGTAGTACGGATAGGATGTATCTGAAATCAGGAAATGGACGCAGCAAGCCTCGGCTAGATAACTAACCGTAATAAAAGGCTTTTCTTCGTGCAATGTAAGACAAGGATAACCAGGCAGGGGGCATGAAAGATAATCGTTTTGATAGATCAGTTTTCAGATATTGATCGTTGGTGCCGATCGATAAGAGGTGTGGTTATGCGACACTGTGCGTTTACAGTACTGTAAAGCTGAGTTCTGCCAGTCGTGGATAATGCGCCATCGACTGTTGTAGTAATGCCCGTATGTCAGGTTTTCTCTCTGCATAACCTACGGCGAGAACACCCCCCTTACTTCGCAAATTTAACTGGTATCGTCAGGGTATCCAGGTCTTTCATTTCCGTGCTGTAGATATGCTGCTCGCACGCCGGGCAGCAGCGGATACCATAATATTCACGCTGGCAGAGTACGCAGAAGTAATCTCTGTCTGAAGGTGCTGTGAAGGACACATCATCACGTTCCATCAGTGCATTTACGGCTTGGTCAAAAGCGGATACTGGTTTATCCCGGGCAATGATCTGGTACGCACAATGCGTTAATCGGCGTTCGTCAGCATCTTCAAGGTCATGTTCGAAATAACCGCCGCTGTCATGCGTCCAGTGCAGACGCAAGGGATTGTTGCAGGAACGGCAGAACCAGAGCCCCCTTGAACGCGGAGTCAGGTCCCGGATGTAAGTTACTTCGCCCTCATGGTTAAGGGCGGTACGAATGGTTCGAAATTGCATGGTGTAAATCCTGTCATGGGATCCTGATAGCAAGTGGCAGATAACGCAGACTCATTCTGCGCAACGTTCGGTACTGTGGTCACCGGTACGGCAGGTCAGACAATAGCGCTCACCGTGATAATCGCTGTCGCACTCCGAACAGTGCCATTCGGCCTTGCGCACCAGCGGGAGGACATCCGGGACGTAACGGCGCAGCATGCGTATCCGCCGTGCTTCTTTCGGCTCAGGGCATACGTACGGGCAATGGTGACGACCGTTCTCGGTCAGGTCTTCCCGTGTATGCTCGAACCACGGGCGATTGGTGGCCCATTCCGGGTGGAATACTAGGGAACTGCCGCAGAGATGGCAGGTGTAGCGGTCATAAGGGTGAAGCTGTGCAGTGGTTGCGCCCGTTAGACGCTGATTGCCGTCAAGGCCGATAAAAGATTTGGCGTAAATCGTCATAGTAATGGGTCCTTTGCCATACGACAGGCAGAGCTAAGCCGTCCCGGGGAGGGCAGCAGTGCAGGTCATACGACTGGTGGCGTTAAATCAGGTGGGAGATGTGATTGCGTTCGATAGATTACTGGCGGGACTGATCAATGCGTTCCTGTAGCCAGGCTTCCACTTCGCTTTCAAGCCAGCGGGAGCTTCTGCCCAGCTTAATTGGCTTTGGGAATTCACCGTCTTTAATCAGTTTGTAGAACCATTTGTCCGTTAAGCCGGTGAGTTGTGTGATAAACGCCATATCGACAAATTTGTTGGAAAGAAGGCAGTCAGGTGTAGTCATCGTTTTTCTCCTTAAGTGAATGGGAGAAGGAGCCAGGTATGGTGAGCGCAGACTCCTTCAAACGATGTGGCACCGGCGTAATTTTTAACTGGCTTTTCGCCGCCTGCCTGCTGTCCGTGGTGTAGGAATATCACTCAACTGGCAGATAACCCCCAGGCTTTTCTGTGCCTGCTTGCTGAGGTAGCTCAGGATATACTGCATACCTCTGCGGCCCCTGGCATCGTCATAAGAGGTCACCCATTCTCCTCGCACGCGATAATGTTCTTTAGGCTCACAACGGTGCGTGTGTCCTTCTCCCCATGTCACATACTTCCAGGTGTCCCTGAGTGCTTCAAAGACAGTCCAGACCTGGCGATGCTTCTGACCGTTGAGGTAAAACGCGGCGTGGATGTGGTAACCATGCTGTTCAGTTTGTTCCAGTACCCATGCGTAACCCACCAGCCCGTTGATATCCCCGCAGCGTTGAATCAGTAATGTGATATCCGCTACTGTCGAATGAATATCTCCCTCACCATGCGAATCGCTGTCCTGAAGGTAAGAGAAGTCCACCCGTAGCATCAGTAGCTTGGAATAACGCTCAAATAACTGGTCCTGATGTCGTCGTAGCTTTCGGCTCAGGGCTGTGTGCTGAACGTAACTGAGATTGATATCGGTCGTGTCGTGGTAGCTCATGTCTGATTCTCCATGTGAGTGTAATCGTCATGGGAATGGACACTGGCGTCAGTTTTGAAATGGGTGCAGTAGAGCGGTAAGTATCGCAGTACCCTGATGATTGCCGTGCCAGGGCATCGCTCATGGGAGTGGAGGGCTACGAAAGTGCTTCTCTATAAAATATCATTTTATTCCTTAATTAATTGATTTCGGCCCCATGGTCATGCACTTCAAGGCAGGAGCACTTGCTCATCTCATTGCGTTGACCTTGTCGGCACCTTCGCCAATTTTGACCAGATGATTTTTAAATTATCTTACCAACTACAGACTCTTCCCCGGACCTGACTCAGCAGCATAAGAGAGACGAGTTTAGGCCGTTTTTCGTTATACTACTGTGATAAATAGGCCAGAAAGAGGCGGAGAAGGCAGTTTGCAGAGCATTTTGGGCATAAAACCCAGTATTAATGGCATCTGTAAGTGAGGGAAATAATTAAAAAACGACAATATACGTCATAAAAGACGACGATTTATTGTATTAAAATCGAGTGGTTTCATACTAAAAAACAAACATGATAAACGTCAGAATTCGTACAGTTTAAGTGTGAGAATTGTGTGATCGGACGAGTGACAATTTCGATGTTGCAGCGAGTTGGGAGGAGCGAGGGATGGCAGGCCTGAAGGATGACTTTAGAGTGTTTGACTTACGCCGGGAAGACCTGGCCTATGAGAGTCCTAACCAAAGGTGGGGGGAAATCAGCCATCAATATTTCTTTGTTGGGTTTGAGCGCCTGGAGGAGGATGAAAGGCCTGGTAAGGATGAAAAGTTCAAAGCTCGCTTCAGGATGTTCGATATGCTGGACAAACTTTATCTGAACCAGGCGACCAGCGATGGGCAAGAGTTTAGAAGACCGAAGACGAAGTTTCGTGATTCTCAGCCAATCCACAGCGAACAGTTAGAGAAAAAGTGGAAAGATGCGCTTGTAAAAGCGATCTCTGATAAAGAAAAGGCATTATCTTATCTCAGCGAGAACTATCGGAAGGTTGTAAGAAAGCATCGTCAGGTTGAAATGTTGACTCTGTGTTTTTATTTACCTCTTGATAAAGGTGAGAAGATGCTGAACATACGGAGGAAAAAAGATGACTCTCGTTTCAGACTACAACTCGCTGAACTTGAACGACGCTTTACCTTGATGAGGAAAAGGATAATTGCGGATCCGCTTTATAAAGCCGTCTGTGGTTATTCGCGAGTGATACTGATAAATGCTAGATTTGAGCCTTTCTATCTGGTGAATTTCTTTTTCAAAAAACATCCAGACAGTCGGATAGACAGCTTAGTCTCATTAGACATTTACAGGAAATGGGTTCAATCGGGTAAGAAAGAAAACAAATCTGGTGAGCAGGTTGGATATTATTGCTTTAAGGATGCATCCCGACCACATGTTCCAGAAGACAGTGGGCTATTTATTCGCAGGCCAGACCGAGTAATCGATGTCGGCCAAATTTCAGACCCGATCTTGTTCGTTTTATCAGAAGAAAGAAAATTCGAAAACAACCGCAAAGATTATCTGGCTTTCTTTCGCCTTCAGGCCCAAATCTATAATGTTATTCCAGGTGCACGAACCCTGACATGTTCTGACGATTTTACCTACATCAATGCAGCCGAGAAGAAACGCAGAAAAGCCAAAAAAGAAGACCTGAAGAAGAAATCCAAAACAGCATTACCTGTCACTGAAACTTCAGCTGCACCCGGAAATGATCTCTATGATAAAAAGGGCTCTCCCGAGTTGGCTTACCTGTTCGACGAAATAAATGATGAGCTGCCTTCAAACTTTGAAGAGCATATCTTCGGGATTTTAAAAGAGGATAAGCCGTAACAATCCTTTGAGTGGTAGCGGATCGACGTCAGAAAATGAGCCAGTGGCTATGGTTTCTCAGGCAAATGCGGCACATAGTTGAAAATTCAACCAGCCACCAGGTGTCATTTCAGTCATGTTACTGGATAGTTCAACGTCTGCTATGAGCGAGGAGCGGACATTTTCTTGGAGCAAATGACTCTGAAGTGGCAAGATGATTATCTGCAATTCATAACAAATTTTTGGTGTACTACGAATGAATGTTGCATCGGTCAAAGGAGATTACTGATGATGAACGAACGCTACCCAGTGGACTTAGTTATTTCGCTTCAGGACTTCAATGCTTCAAACTGGAAGGATTCAATTGCGCAAGCTACCCGTGAGGGTTATCCAGCTATGTGGCAAGCACTGTCGAGTGCTGCGCGTGAGGCTATTGATCAGGGGAGAATTGAAAATGGAAAGGTATTATGGTTGCTTGCAGATGCCTGTTCGATGATGCTTTCGCTATCAAGTCCTAATGAACCCTTCAAACCTTATGCTGTCTACCATGACCGCAGGTCAGTTATTCCTGATGATCTTTCTAATTCAGATATTCAATTCTTCGCTGATATCATTGATGAGGTAGACAATGATTGGCTGAAAGCACGACTCAGTGATTTAGTTTGGTTGAAGAGCAAACCACGTAATATCCGATTCGCCCTGAAGGCTATCGATGCTTACCGCAGTCTTCCTCTAGACACTGAAACATGGCTACATGGAGGACGAGACTGTTGGCCTCGCGCCATAGTCTTGGCCCGAATGCTTAGAGACGGAGCTGGTGATAGACTCCAGCAAATAGAGACGGCAATTGTTGCTGCGTTTAATGCGTCTATCCGAGCCGACGGTTTTCTTGGATTGTGGTTGGCTGACCTTCTAAAATCGAACCGTTTAGGGTTGTCAAATCTGACGGATATCTCTACGAAGCTAGAAATACTGGCTCGCGAGTTTGATGATGAGGGGGATTTGCATAAGTCGAGGGAGTATTTTTCTGCTGCTGCCAGTTGGTATAAGTTGATTCCTGACGAGGCAAAAGCTGCAGAAATGACAGTATTACTCGCTGAAGGATGGGTAAAAGAAGCCGTTGAGCGAACCGCATCTGAAAGCCCTAGCCACATGGTGGCGGCGAGCTTTTATGAAAATGCCATTCAGATATACAGAACAGTTCCTCGGGCCGTACGCTCGGTTTATCAGGTCGATGAGCGAATTGCCGAGTTGCGAACCCACCTAAATTATTCTGGAGAGAGAGCTCTAGGAGAGATGAGTGTATTTCAAACTCGTGGAGTAGATCTTACTCAGCTCATCGAAAACGCGAGGGAATCTGTCACAGGGAAATCTGCAGAAAATGCGTTGCTCGCATTTGCGAACATATATCGTGGCGTAAATGCAGATAAAATGCGCAAAAGTGCATTGGAAAGAATGCGTCAACATCCCTTACAATCATTGTTTGCGGCAACAGTGATGAGTGGTGATGGTAGAGTCATTGCTAAACGTCCAGCTATGGGGCTCGGTAAGGAATTGTCAGAGGAAGATGAAATTGCTATTCGAGCTGAGATGATTCGTGATTATGGAATCTTAGTTAATATTGTCGTTCAAGCCGACATCTGGCCTGCTCTTGAAATACTTTTGCTTGAGCATCGGTTGCGCGAAAGTGATTTTATCGAGTTAGCTCGCTCTTCTCCCATTGTGCCTAAAGACCGAGTTGGCCTTTTTGGAAAGGCACTCTTTGCAGGTTACGAACGTGATTTTGTTACCGCGCTTCATTTATTGATCCCTCAGATAGAACACTTGGTGCGAATGCATCTTAAACAAGCAGGAGCCAAGACCACTAATCTCGACAAGGATGGTATCGAGAACGAAAATGGTATGAGCACGTTGATGGGATTGCCAGAGGCCGTGCAAGTATTTGGCAAAGATCTTGTCTTTGAATTCGAATCGTTGTTCTGTAACGCCTTTGGTCCAAATTTGCGGAACGAATTGGCTCATGGGCTGCTAGATGAGGATGGATGCAATTCCCCCTTCGCTATTTATGCATGGTGGTTAGCTTTAAAAATAACATTCAATACATGGTGGAACTCAGTTAACCCTATTCCTGCCACTCAAGACGGTAGTGAAGAACAAGCTGTGGACTAGTTCGTGCCGCTGAAAAGTGGAGTGTATATAAATAGAATTCTTTATTATCCTAAAAATGCAGGGGGGGCTTACATGTATACATTTGCCCCTTTCATTCGATACCACACTGTGATGTTTTAAGGTCCGCTCCTGGCACAGGGCTGCTGTTGCAGCCCTGACAACCTTAGACTTCAATCGATTCAGAAATCTCTAACGCATCATCGACTTCAATGCCCAGATAACGGACCGTGCTTTCCAGTTTCTTATGACCTAACAGGAGTTGAATCACACGAAGATTCTTAGTTTTCTTGTAGATCAGGTAAGGTTTTGTTCTTCTCATGGAATGTGTACTGTAAAGAGAATTTTCGAGACCAATTTTTGCTACCCACCCATGAAAAATTCGGTTGTATTGCCGGGGTGATATGTGTTGGTTAGTACCGACCCGAGATCGGAACAGGTAGTCTTTACTGCGTAAATTGCCAAGCTTTATCAATGCAGAAACAGCCTCTCTTGTCCCTTTGGTTATCTCAAATTGGACAGGGCTGCCGGTTTTCTGTTGTAGCACCGTAGCTCTGCTTGAAACAGAGTTACCATATGCAACATCAGATACTTTGGGTTTTACCAGATCACAGCCTCGAAGCTTACTATCCAGGGCCATATTGAACAGAGCCAAATCGCGCGTTTTACCTTCCAGTTCAAGCCTGATTCGGATCCCCCAGATATGAGATATCTGAAGTGGTCTTTTTTGGCCGATGATACGGTCTTTGTTCCACGGTGATGTGTTCATACTCAAATCTCCTGAAATGTGGGTGATCTGAGTATGGCTGTCCCTCATGAGCGAAGAACGGGCATTGAAAATCGTTCTGCAGTAGCTGAAAAAATTCTAACGTAGCCATGTGTTAGTCGTCAGGGAGCCGTTCAACCTTAATGGGTGCCTTTTTATTTAATGATTTAAACTCAAATAGGTCAGATATACTGCTATCAGGCTTGCGACTGCCGCAATTGTTGCAACAATCATACTAATAAGCGGAATATATAAAGCTGAATATCTTATAAATTTATTTTTGGGTTCTAGATATTGAATAAAGTACATCTTTGCTTTAAGCCATCTGACTACCCATCTATCTTTAAATGTCTTTCTATAAAGAACACCTGAGTACCTTTGGTAATGGATGAAGTTTTTAACACTTTTTTCAATACGCTTACTTGTGATATTTTTTGCATCATAAGTTTGGTAAAGGATAAGATAACTATGAACTGCGACAGAGTCTTCAGTTTTAGGAGGTTCAACAAGAATATGAATATGACCAACAGCACTATATGTAATGGATAACACCCCACCAGATTGCATATGGTGATTAAAAGTTATTTTATCTGTTTCTATGACCTGCCGCATATTTCCAGTAAATTTAGAATTAAACTGCAAACTCAACGAATCAAAGCCAAATCCATCTGGTTCATCTTGCTGGTCATAAACACTTACCTCTATACCATTTTTATTCAATTCTTCAGCTATACCTATAAGGCTAGCTTTGATAGATGGTTTGAAGTGTTTCCAATTGACTTTTGAAATTAATTTCCTTAAAGCATCCCTTTCAAACTCTTTACTATATTGTTTTATCCATTTCATTTTATAAACCCTAGAGAATATTTCCATTATGATAACCTTTGGAGTTAACAAAGGAAATAGCCTCATAAACCAATATAGATTAAAGTAGTGTTTGTACTCTTGATAGTGGTACAGAACGATACAGATAATCCTTGACTGGCTCCCCGTTGATCAATACATCGTGATGTTAACCATGTCCGCTTTTGGCACAAAGCAGACCCACATAGCTATTTCACTAGCCTTCATCCAGTGTTCGCTTAAACCGATTGTCAGAGCTGAGATCTAAAATTTAGTCAGTTATATATCATCTTACTGAATACCTTTACCTTTCTCTTCAACAGGCCATCTCCACCGGATGGCCTTTTTCATTCAGAGGCCAGCATGAAACATCTCTCGGGCTACGCCCTTATCCGCCGTCACCTGCGGCGCTATCCACGCTCACTACGACAGCATTTGCTGAAAGAACTCAATCAGCTCGTCACGTACGAACCAGTGATTGGCATTATGGGTAAAACCGGCGTCGGCAAATCCTCAATGTGCAACGCGCTGTTCCGTAGCGAAGTCTGTTCCGTTAATGCAGTGGAAGCCTGTACCCGTCAGCCACAGCGTGTCCGGCTGCGTTTTGGTCAGCATTATCTGACGCTCGTTGATTTACCAGGCGTGGGTGAGAGTGTTACCCGCGATGGCGAATACCGCGAGCTGTACCGGGAACTGATGCCACAACTCGACATGGTGCTGTGGGTTCTCAAGGCCGATGATCGCGCATTTGCAGTGGAAGAGCAGTTCTATCAGGATGTTTTCGCAAGGTACTGCGGGGCGTTACCGCCTGTGCTGTGGGTGCTCAATCAGGTGGATAAAATTGAACCTGCCGAGCAGTGGAATTGGCCGTCCGCTCAGCCCTCGACATTACAGGCGGAACGAATTGTGCAGAAGCAACAGGCGGTAGCCCGTCAGTTGGGACTTGCTGAGCAGGACATTCTTCCCGTTTCGGTCCGGGGGCGTTATCGCCTGTCCCGACTGGTGGAGGCCATGATAACCCGGCTCCCAAAGCAGGCCCGCAGTCCACTTGTGCCGCACCTGCAGAACGGGTATCACACCGAAGCCATCATCAGCACCGCCAGCAGCAGCTTTGGCGATGCCGTGGTGGAAGTGATTGATAAGATTATTGACCTGGCCCCGCTACCACAGGTGGCACGCATTGCACTGCAGGCTGCAACACACACTGTCGCCCGCGCAGCACGCTCCCTGTGGGGATTTTTCTTCAGCTAGTCACTTCGCTTTCGATGAGCGGCCTTGCCGTTTTCGATAAGTTTCTTTGTTTCATTACGATCGATTTTGTCGATCGAGCCGATCGATATTCATCGTTGTACATGATTAATCCGGTAGCCACATAATCCACAGGGCATTATGTGATTTGTTAATTTTAACCATCAAAATCAATGCGATGTATTGCAGGGATTGTCACGCATTAAGGAAAGTATATGCCGTTAATTCTGTTATGGGGCGGTCTGGCCTTGTTGCTGGGTTTCGTGGCGTCCGCTAACGGACGCTCGTTCTGGGGCTGGTTCATTCTCGGTCTGATAATCGACCCGATACTGGCGGGGCTGCTGTACTGGCTTATTGCAAAGGACCGCACATGAAAACATTTCTTCGTCTGTTCGGTAAGTTCACCCGCTGGTACATCACCCTCATTCTCTTTATGGCCTGCCTGCTGTTCATTATCACCACCCTGGGCAATATGGCTGGCTTCTGACAGGACACTCCAATGAAAAATAAACTGATTATTTCATTTTTACTGGCTTCAGTGCTGACGCCTTCTGTCTCGCAAGCGTTTGGCAACCGTGATAGCTGGGTAAGTGGCTATGCGCAGGGAACGTCTGAATACACCATCCTCGGTAAAGGGCAATCACAACTTTATCTGGCCTGCGATAGTTCCGGCTCACAGCCAGCGACCATTATCTTCACTGATGTGAACGGCCATCAGGTCAGGATGGACAGCGGCCAGACACTTGCCATGAGAATTGATAACGCTGAAGAAGTGAATATCAGCGAAAGCGAGTCTCATGTGGGATCTGACAATGTCATGTGGGCATGGAACAAATTACGCACCGGCAAACGTGTTGTGGTTTCAGGTAGCGGGGTAAAACCTGTCACTTTCACTTTAGCGGGGGCTGCTGCAGTTATTCCTGCGTTCGGTGACAACGGCTGCGTGCCCGGATTTGCACTGTAGTTCTGCCTCACTCTTACAGGTTAAAGGAAATTTAATGAAGAAAATCATCACAGTCGCAGCACTCTGTCTGCTGTCATTTTCTTCGCTGGCCGCTTCTTCACCGGTCAGTGTCAGTGTTAGTCCCGGAAGCTACAGCCACTACTCATCGATTCGGATTACATCAAAAGTCGATTCGATTGTGATTAAGCAACTCATTGTCAACCGGGGAAACTGCCAGGATGCAGAATTCGCCAGCCCCTGGAAACCGGTACGTCTGGGATTTGGCGGGGCGGTAGCACATGAGTTTACCGGTAAGGGGCTGATGGTTCCCTGTAATGTACTGGAAGTGGTGGTCCAGACAAGCGAAGGCGCATGGCAGTTTGATTTTGACAGCTGACACCGCGCGCTTTTCCACCTTTGTTTTTCTATCTGAACGCCCTGCTCAAACGAGCAGGGCGTTTTCTTTTGCCTCTTTTAAAGGAATTACTCATGAGATTAGCCAGCCGCTTTGGCCGTATAAACCAGATACGCCGTGACCGGCCTCTGACCCACGAAGAGCTGATGAGCCATGTCCCCAGCGTGTTCGGTAGTGAGAAACATGAATCTCGTTCAGACCGTTACACCTACATCCCGACCATCACCATCCTTGAAAGCCTGCAGCGTGAGGGCTTTGAGCCGTTCTTTGCCTGCCAGACAAAGGTTCGCGACCAGAGCAAGCGGGAGCACACCAAACACATGCTTCGCCTGCGTCGTGCCGGTCAACTGACCGGGCATCAGGTGCCGGAAATCATTCTTCTCAACAGCCATGACGGCTCATCAAGCTACCAGATGCTGCCGGGGCTATTTCGTGGCGTTTGTACTAACGGTCTTGTCTGCGGCCAGTCATTCGGAGAAGTGCGGGTACCGCATAAAGGCAATGTCGTTGAGAAGGTGATTGAAGGGGCTTACGAAGTGCTCGGTGTGTTTGACCGGGTGGAGGAAAAACGTGATGCAATGCAGTCACTGGCGTTGCCAGCCCCGGCTCGTCACGCGCTGGCGCATGCCGCACTGAAGTATCGCTTTGGTGAGGAACACCAGCCGGTCACGGTATCGCAGTTGCTGACCCCACGTCGCCGGGAGGACTACAGCGATGACCTGTGGACCGTCTACCAGCGCGTGCAGGAGAACCTGATGAAAGGAGGTCTGTCAGGGCGAACCGCTCAGGGGAAAAGCAGCCGCACCCGTGCTGTTACCGGTATTGATGGCGATGTGAAGCTCAATCGCGCCCTGTGGGTAATGGCAGAAAACATGCTCGATTTTTTCGGGCGTTAAACAACAGTTCCGGCATCAGGAGATAGTTTAATGAATACACAACACCTTCAGTTCGCTGAGCAGGCAGCAATTACTGCCTCAGTCGTCCCTGACGAGTTACGAATTGGTTTCTGGCCGCAGCACTTTGGCTCTATCCCGCAATGGATAACGCTTGAGCCCCGAATCTTTGCCTGGATGGACCGACTCTGCTCCGATTATCACGGCGGCATATGGACCTTTTATACGCTTAACAACGGGGGCGCGTTTATGGCCCCGGAGGCTGACGAAGACAACGAAGATAAATGGACGCTGTTTAACAGCATGAACGGTAACGGGGCTGGACTCACCAGCGAAGCTGCAGGGATAGTCGTTTGCCTGATGGCATACAGCCATCATGCCTGTCGCACCGGGTGTGACGCGATGACTGAACACTATTATCACTTACGTGACTTCGTGCTGAACCATCCTGAGTGCAGCGCCATTATGCATCTCATTGACTGAGGAATGCCTGACATGAATACCTCATTATCCCCGGTGTCATCACAGCCTGAACTTTTTCCACTGACGGTTATGGCCCGGCATGATTGCCAGCTCCCCGCAACATCCGGATTGACACCTTATGCCCAACGGACCATCCGCCGCGCCATCAACCTGCTGGATAAATATCTGCGCCAGCCCGGCATATCCTTTACCTCAAGCACTGCTGCCCGTGACTGGCTTCGGTTACGGCTGGCAGGGCAAGAACGGGAAGTGTTTATGGTGCTCTATCTCGATAACCAACACCGTTTACTGGAGAGCGAAACGCTGTTTGCAGGTTCAGTTAACCATGTGCAGGTCCATTCCCGTGAGGTGGTGAAGTCAGCGCTTCGCTTCAATGCTGCAGCTGTCGTGCTGGCGCATAACCATCCATCCGGCGATCCAGAGCCCAGCCAATGCGACCGCAACATTACGGGCAGGCTTAAAGAAGCGTTAGCACTGGTTGATGTGAAAACGCTTGATCATCTGATTGTTGGTTCAGATGGCATTGTGTCGTTTGCAGAGCGAGGCTGGATATGAAAATCATCAGTAAACGCCGGGCCATGACTCTGTACCGGCAACATCCTGGTTCCCGACAGTTTCGCTTCAGTGCGGGCAAATATAAATGGTCAGGCAGTATCTGCCATTATGCTGGTCGCGAGGTGGAAGACATACGCGGCATTCTGGCCGTCTTTGCTGAGCGCCGTCAGGACCGCAATGGTCCCTATGTCATTTTTCGAAGTGTCACTATTAATTAATCCTTCCCTTTAATCAGGAAAAATAATGAACAATCACTCCGAATCCGGTACCAAGCCGGAGAATCCCGCCTGCCAACAGTGGGGACTAAAGCGCACGATCACCCCCTGTTTTGGAGCTCGTCTGGTACAGGAAGGCAGCCGGGTGCATTTTCTCGCTGACCGCGCCGGATTCAACGGTACTTTCAGCGACGAGCATGCGTTGCGCCTCGACCAGGCCTTTCCGTTGATACTCAAACAGCTGGAGCTGATGCTCACCAGCGGAGAACTCTCCCCCCAGCATCAGCACTGTGTCACCCTATATTACAACGGGCTTACGTGCGAAGCCGATACACTTGGTAGTTGTGGCTACGTATACATCGCCATTTATCCCACTCAACGTTAATTACTTTCACGAGAGAAAAAATGAAATTTCTACCTGCAACAAATATGCGGGCGGCGAAGCCATGCCAGTCGCCTGTGACTATCTGGCAAATGCTGCTTGCACGCCTGCTGGAACAGCATTATGGCCTGACACTCAACGACACACCATTTAGTGATGAGACGGTAATTCAGGAACATATCGATGCCGGTATATCTTTGGCCGATGCTGTTAATTTTCTGGTGGAAAAGTACGGGCTGGTTCGTACCGATCGCAGAGGGTTTAACTGGCAGGAGCAATCACCTTATCTTCAAGTTGTAGATATCCTGCAGGCACGACAAGCGATTGGCAGCTCAAGTAAGTAACCTTGATTAACCAATTATATAGAATTTATTATGCTCGCCAATAGCAGGCAGAGTAATCTGCCTGCTATTGGCGTATACATGAGGTTTGAGAGTTTACAAAATACGGGTCAAAAGTTTAAAACACTTTTATCTACTGCAATGCATTGCTGGGCTGATTTTTTTATTTCTTCTCTGGCCTTTTTTTCTATTTCATCAGACAGTATGTCGAAGATTATGCTTTCACGAAATTTTTGAGTCGTTTCTTTAGGACAGACAAGATAAACTCCGCCATATGAAAAAAAGATAACTCCTGATACTAAGCTAAATTTTCTATCCTCTGATAGCTGATACTCCCATCCTCTGCTATGAAGCATTTCAGAAGGAATTTCATCCGTTTTGACAGCAATTGTAACTGGTTCCATGATTGTCATCCCAGTCATCCGAAATGCAAAGTTGACAATCAGTAACGGAATGACGTGCATGAAGGATGATGACAGTAGTAATAAAGCAAAAACAACACCTGTAGTATTTCTCAGAGGTTTAAACCATCCACTAGAAAAATCTTGTCGTAAAAAGAAGATGCATGGGGATATATTGATTATTATTACTAATGTGCCATATAAAAGGAATAACGAGGTTTGCTGGTAGTCATCCATTCCATTTTCGATGTGTAAGAATTTGCTCAATAATATCATTGGGAAGACTACTAGCCAGCAATTGATTCCCAATAGAAAGGGTTTCATTGAATAATCTAATAGTAGAGCTTTTATCTTCGTTATTGTGTTTAGTGACTTCAGGTGAGTGTGTATATATTTTCTCTGGAGAATTAATGCAATAAAAGTACTAACAATGCCTGTCAATAACATCAAAGTTATGAAGATGAATTCTCCTGAGTCTATGTCAAACAAAGATATTAAAGCGACAAAAGTTATACATAGAAAAGAGCTCCCAGCATAAACACGTGCTAGAATTATTTTCTTTTGCTTTGACTTTGCATTATTTTGATTGCTATGTATAATGAGGCATCCTAACAAGCAAGGTAGAAACAGTACGCCACAGAACAATATAATGCTACTTAAAAATATAATTCCAGAGAAGGAGAATAGTTCGTTAAAAGTGACAGCTTGAAGGAATATATCTAGACGGCCAATCCACGTAAGATAAAACCAGATGAAAATGGCAGTGAGCGTCATCAGAACGATGCTGAATCCTGCTCCAAACCGGAGTATCCCACCATAGCTTTTGATTATTGAGTCTGACATTCTTATCCCTTAGAGCCCCTTGAATGAAGAGTTCAGATATACAGTAATATATGGAGAGAAAAAACATTTTTAACAAATCATTAGCAAAGAAGTGCAACTTCACTAAGCTTTCTTTGTCTGAGATGGAACAATCGCGTTAGGTTGCAGTGCTTCGCGTGATTTTGTAGATTCATTACTGTCTGGTTTTGAAGTAAAAAACAATTGAGTATACAACTGAGTATACATCAACCATACATGGATTATTAATTTCTTATAATTCAGTTGATTAATGTTGAAATTCGAGTCCGGCCTTCGCATCAATATCAAAACAACCAATAAATAAGTCCTTTAATCTAGCCACGACCAATCATTGATCAACCACGAAATCCTCTCCGAAACACATTCACAATCCTTAAACCCTACGCTCAACATTAAACCCCACACACCATCCTCCCTCATCCCCTGAACACCTCCCGCCGGTGCCATGCCACAAACCCCTCCTGCGGATAGCATGCTTTCCCCTGCGGCAAGGTAATCGGCTTACCATCAAAATCCCAGAACAGCCTGCCAACGATGCCCCCGCCGTTCACCGCCGGCGAAACCTGGATGCGCATATCCTCATCCAGACCAATGGATCCCTTATCAAAAGCCTTATGGTGAATCGCGCAGAGCGCCAGGCCGTTAGGGATTTCGCAGGGGCCGCCGTGTTGCTTCCATTTAATATGGGCCGCTTCCAGGGCGACGGAGGTATTATCATGGCGCATATTGAAGCCGCAGATCGCGCACTCATAGTTATAGGCGCGCAGCACCTGCTGGCGAAAATGCGGGTCGCGCTCTTTACGGATCTGCAGCAGATCAAACCCCATCTCTTCAGCCAGCTCTTCCTGAATACTCTCCGGGAAATGCGCCTCGAGGATCTGATGGGCGAGGGTATTGATCAGCTTCTTATTTCTGTTGAGTAGCGCAAAATGCGGCTCATCAAAGCCGCCGGCGACGTGGCAGAGCTCCAGCTCTTTGCCGGGCGGCTGTCGGCTGCCCTGGGTTGAACACTGTTCGCTGTTGTGCAGCTCCCAGAAGCCGTCGCCTTTCAGGCGCCAGAAGGGCATGTCCGGCCGGTACTGGCGGCGCTGCGGGCCAAAGCGTTCCAGCAGGCTATGCAGCTCATCGCGTATCTCTGAGGCGTAGTCGAACATCCGCGCATGGCCGCGCTGGTACTGTGAGAGGACGTACAGCAGCAGCAGTGGCTTATGCGGTGCACGCTGTTCGCCTTTGCGCCAGATGGTGATGTTCTCGATCGCGTGTTGCAGGGTCATGCTGGAGGGCATAGCGTGATATTGGCAGCTAAATAAATGCGATGATGCTCGCAAAATCCTTGCCGATCAACCTACCAGATGCGGCGATTCTACGTGGATCGCTATTTAATTATCACTGCTAGTTATTTGTTCGAAAAGCCCATAGCTTTCTATTTATACTCAAGCTTCGCGCCATCAGATAGCTATGTCTTATGAAAAAACTACCGGACCATTTATCCAGGGAATGCATCATCGCCGCCATTCGCGCTTATGATGCAGGCGTTGCGCATCAGTTTAAAAGCGCGCGTCTGTATGAGATCGAGTTTGAGGGGCGTCGGTATCCTTCAAAAGCCATCGCCGGGTTAGCGGCCACGTTTGCGACAGGAACGGAATTTACCCCGGCGGATTTCAGCGGGGGGATTAAATCCAAATGCGTGCGTCTGTTACTGGAGCAAGGATTTACGATCGCGTCGCAGGGCGCTGGCGATGACGAGGTTGCGCTTTTCCCCGATGAGGGACTGACGACCATGGAGTACGTGGAAGGGGCGGCGATGCAGGTGGTGGTCAATCGCTATGAGCGCGACCGTCAGGCTCGTCAGACGGCGCTTCGCCTGCATGGCTGCCGGTGTCAGGTATGCGGTCTGGATATGGCCAGCCGCTATGGCGATATCGGCCAGGGCTTTATCCATATCCACCATCTCATCCCGCTTTCCGGGATAAAGCAGGACTACCGTCTGAACCCAGAAACCGATCTGATCCCGGTATGTCCCAACTGCCATGCAATGCTGCACCGGCGAGATCCGCCGTTTACTCCAGAAGAGCTGAAGGCCCGGCTGCGCTCTGCTGACTGACATCCGACAGCGCTCGCTTTCATTACATCAAACACCCCACAAATCCCACGCTACCTCACCGGTAGCGTGGGCCCGCTCTCTCTTACTTATCCCGCGTCTCGCCAGCCTCCCAGCTGTAGCTGCCATCGGCCGCTAACCTATCGCCCAGCTCCTGATACTCGAACTGATAAAACTCAGCCTGGGTGCCGTACCCGGCGTAGTCTACCGCCGCCAGGCCGACGAACGCCCCGGTAAAGAACCCGCCGTAGCTCTGCAACACATAGTCATCGGACAGCACCGCGGCATCCAGCTGGACCGGGATCTCGGTGAACGTCACGCCATCGAAGCTGTATTCATAGCTGTAGGTCTGCTTGCGGACTTTGGTCCGGAACCAGACGTATTCGACGCCGTCCGGCACCTTGATGGCGTTATCTTTCAGGTACGATGTGTATTTCCCGCGGTTATTTTCGCCGACTTCGATGACCTTGCCGTTAATTTCATTCCAGGTCAGGAAGACAAAGCTCCAGTGGCGGTCGTTATAGTAATTCGTTAACCCGGCCATCTGCTGATAGCTGAAGGGCTCGAATTTCACCTTCACCGCGGCGTCAAAATAGAAGGCCTGCCAGCGGCGGGCAATCAGCGACAGGTCATGCGTATTGGCTAACGAACCCTGGCCGATTAAGGTTAATTTGCCGTTGCCGGTGGTGCCCATTTTGGCCGTAAACGGCACCCGCAGGGTATTCCAGTTCGGGTCGAGCGCTGGCGACGTAAAGTCATCCTGCTGGCTATTATCGCTGGGGCTTTCGGTGAAGATGGCGTCTTTCGGCCCTTCGACGAAGGTCTTCCCGCCGTGACCGCCTTCAATACGCGGCCAGCCTTCGTCGTCCCAGTACACTTTCTGGATCGAGGTTTCCCGGCCGAGGGTTGACCAGCCGCGCGGGTCGTAGATGGATTCCCCCGGGCGATTCCACGGGCGGGCGCAGAGCGAGGCGTAATACCATTCGCCTTCCGGAGTGGAGACCAGCGCGCCATGGCCCTGTTTCTGGATGTAGCTGTCCGGCGTGTCGACGTTGGTTAAGAACACGTCGCCCGGTTCGGTTTCGAAGCTGTCGGCCTCGAGGGTTTTCGACCGCGCCACCACCTCCTGGTGGGTAAACACGGTGCCGCCCTGGGCGGCAAACAGATAGTAGTAGCCGTTCAGTTTATAGAGGTGCGGCCCCTCGACCAGCGCCACGGCGGTGCCGCGGTAGATGGTGCGCGCGGTTTCCGGCATTAACTTCAGCGTGTTGGTATCCAGCTCCGTTAAGGTAATGCCATCGAAGGGGTGATGGTACTCCCGGTGATCCCAGGTTTGCTGAACGATATATTTCCGGCCATCGTCGTCATGGAACAGCGAGGCGTCAAACCCGACGCCGTTCAGCTTGATCGGGTCGCTCCACGGGCCCCGAATATCCTTTGCGGTGGTCAGATAGTTGGTCATGTCTTTAAAGGCGCCTTCGGTGACCTTCACATCGGTATACACCAACCAGAATTGCCCATCGGCCCAGGAGAGCGCCGGCGCCCAAATGCCGCCGGAGGAGGGGTTGCCCTTCATGTCCAGCAGGGTGGTGGTGGAGAGCGGCGAAGGCAGCAGGTTCCAGTTTTTCAGGTCTTTCGACTCATGTAAACGCACGCCCGGGAACCACTCAAACGTCGAGTTGGCAATATAGTACGTATCCTCGACGCGAATAATACTGGGGTCGGCATTAAAGCCGCGTAATATCGGGTTTTGAATAAGTGACATTTCATTACACCTTTTAAAATGGAAAGTGACGAATCGGTCTGATTTATAATTTTTTTAACTACACGCGGATCTCATCCAGCTGACGGTTGATGTCGGTAACATGTTTATCGGAGATCGGATAAACCTGCATGATCACCATCGAAATAGCGGCCAGCGCAATCGGGATCCACACCGCGGTCATAATGATCCCGTCGATGGCGCTGGCGCTCTGCACGGCGCCGCTTTCATTAAATCCATACACCGCCAGCAGCCACAGCGGGATCGCGCCGCCGATGGTGAAGCCGATCTTGAAGAAGAGTCCCATAATGGCATTGATAATGGCGGCATTGCGTTTGCCAGATTTTAATTCGCCATACGCGATGACTTCCGGTACCAGCGCCCACATAAAGCCGGTGGCGGAGGTTAAGCCCCACTGTTTAATAAAGGTGGCGATATAGGCCAGCCACAGGGCGTCGTGCATCCCTTCGCGGGACCAGACGTAGGTCAGCAGTTCGCCGACGATGAACATGGCGAGGAACAGATGGAAGAAGCCTTTTTTACCAAAGATTTTTTTCAGTTTCGGCCAGAAAATCGGGAAGGCGATGCCGGGAATAGACGCGACGAGACCCACCGCACCCATCCATTCGGAGTGGCCGACGACGTACTGGTTGAAGAAGCCGTTAACGGTGTTCATAAAGAACATGAAGGTAAAGGCCAGCATAAAGAACATGCCGAGAATAACCAGCGGGCGGTTATGTCTGAGCTCGTGGAAAAGGTCGGTGGTTTTGACGTTGGCGGTCTGCTCGGCGGTCGCGACAACGCGTTCTTTGGTGAATTTATAACAGATAAACAGGGCCACCGCGCCGATGATCATATAGATGGCGTACACGCCGAACCAGGCGTAGTTCGCCGACGGATCGGTATAGTTGCCCAGATTCAGCTCAAGGCCGAAAAAGCCGGTGTCTTTCAGGCTGCGATCTTTCGGCGCCGCCATCTGCACAAACATCGGGAACAGGGTATAGACCAGCAGGTTGGCGCTGTTGGCCAGCATCATACGGGTACTGGTCAGCTTATCGATCGATTCCGGGTCGCGGGTCAGCGACGCATTCAGCGAGCCATAGGGAATATTGACTAAGGAATAAACCAGGTCCAGCGCCAGATAAATAATAAAGGCGAAAGCCACCGAACCTTTCACTCCGGGGATGGGGGCGAACAGTAATGCCGACAGGATCACCAGCGGCACGCCGGCTCGTAAAAGCCAGGGGCGATATTTTCCTGCCTTCGAGGTTCGTTTATCCACGTAGGTTCCGACCATCGGATCCCAAAACACATTAATGATGCGGACAAAAAGAAAAATAAAGCCTGCCGTTGCCGTGCTGATGGTATTTACCGTCAGCATATGCAAAGCCAGAAAACCCCCAATGGTGCCGAAAACCAGGTTTTGCGCAAAGTCGCCCATGCCATAACCAATTCGTTCTCCGCGGGTTAATTTATGATATTCATCATGCCGACTGTGCATTATGTTTTTACTCATTCTAAGCAGACTCCGGTTTGTTTTGTGTAGGTGAAACACTTTCTGACACAGTTGACCTGGAAGAATCTATTACGTTTTTAAATTAAGTAATTATGTTTTTTTACTTCTGTGATCCTCGAAGCAAAGGCCTGTATCACCTGCGTTGAATCGTTATCCGCCGCTAATTTTCTGACAGATATGCAATGTGACAAAACCGGCATTTTAATTCGCTATGTTCACCTGAATTCCCCTGGAAGTGTACGCTATACGCGCGCGAAGCGAGATATTTAAAATAGTTTTATTTGCGAGATGGCTCACATTTGAGCATTTTCTCAATCGCTGAGTGAAATAACGTAATTGAGCAACCGACGATGAGAATACACGATGTGTCACAGTTGTTAATTTTCGGCTTCCTCAATTTCGGAGTTCATCATGCAAACTTATTTTGACCAGCTCGAACGCGTTCTTTTTGCCGGACCTAAAACCGATAATCCGCTGGCGTTTCGCCACTATAATCCGGATGAAATCGTGCTGGGAAAACGGATGGCAGATCATCTGCGTTTTGCCGCCTGTTATTGGCATAACTTCTGCTGGAATGGCGCGGATATGTTTGGCGCCGGCTCGTTTGAGCGTCCCTGGCAGGCCGCGGGCGATGCACTGGAAATGGCCAAACGCAAAGCGGACGTGGCGTTTGAATTTTTCTACAAGCTCAACGTGCCGTATTACTGCTTCCATGATGTCGACGTCTCGCCAGAAGGCGCGTCGCTGAAAGAGTATTTGCATAATTTCGCCGTGATGACCGAAGTGCTGGCGGAGAAACAGCAACAAACCGGCGTGAAACTGCTCTGGGGCACCGCCAACTGCTTTACCCACCCGCGCTACGGCGCCGGGGCGGCGACCAACCCCGATCCGGAGGTGTTTGCCTGGGCGGCCACGCAAGTGGTGACCGCCATGAACGCCACCCACCAGCTCGGCGGCGAAAACTATGTGCTGTGGGGCGGCCGCGAAGGTTACGAGTCGCTGTTGAATACCGATCTGCGCCAGGAGCGCGAGCAGATTGGCCGCTTCCTGCAGATGGTGGTGGAGCACAAGCATAAGATTGGCTTTGGCGGCACGCTGCTTATCGAGCCGAAACCGCAGGAGCCCACCAAGCATCAATACGATTACGATGTCGCGACGGTGTATGGCTTCCTGAAGCAGTTTGGTCTGGAAAATGAGATCAAGGTGAACATTGAAGCCAACCACGCCACCCTGGCGGGGCACTCTTTCCATCATGAAATCGCCAGCGCCATCGCGCTGGGCATTTTCGGCTCCGTTGACGCCAACCGCGGCGATGCGCAGCTCGGCTGGGATACCGATCAGTTCCCGAACAGCGTGGAAGAAAATACTCTGGTGATGTACGAGATCCTCAAAGCCGGGGGATTCACCACCGGCGGCCTGAACTTTGACGCCAAAGTTCGCCGGCAAAGCACCGACAAATACGACATGTTCTATGGCCATATTGGCGCCATGGACGTGATGGCGCTGTCCCTCAAGCTGGCCGCGCGCATGATTGAGGATGGCAAGCTCGATCGGGCTCTGGCAAAACGCTATGCCGGCTGGCAGGGCGAGCTGGGGCAACAAATTATGGCCGGCCGCATGTCGCTGGATAATATTGCCCGGTACGCTGAGCAGCATAATCTGAATCCGCAGCATCACAGCGGGCGTCAGGAATTACTCGAAAATCTCGTCAATACCTATATCTTTGGTTAAATTTGGCTGATATGCCCCTGCGGGGGCATATATTCCGCCATCTGCCCGCTGCCAGGAAATAGCGTTTATTGGTTCGTGTTGTATTTATGCTGTCTGCGCCGCAAGGCTATCTGTTTGACTGTCTATAGATGAACAATCCGCTGTGCGGATGGTTCTGCTATTGTGCCACCTGTTTAATATTAGTGAAGGAGGAAGAGTCGCGATAATTGTGTAATGCCTCTGTGACCGTACAAAATAAAAAATAACTTGTTCTGATGATAGCGACATATTCTGTCAGCTCAGAATAGGCTGGTTATTGTCTGAATAAAATTAACCTATATTGAGAAACTCATGACAATGATAAAAAAACTTCCATTAACCATGGCGGTTATCGCCGCGTTTTTTCCGCTTACCTCTGTAATGGCGCAAGAATTTACTCAGGAACAGATCGACGCCATCGTCGCCAAAGCCGTTGATAAAGCGCTGGCCGACCGCCAGGCGAAAATCGACGCCGCGGCCGACAAAAAGGTCGACGTGATCACCAACCCGCAGACCACCGCCGCCTCGCCGGATATGGCCATTCCGTTCGGCCTCAAGTTCAGCGGCTACGCCCGCTATGGCGCCCACTTCCAGACCGGCGACCAGAAATATGTCGGCGTCGACGGCTCCTATAACGGCGCCTCGGCGATCGGCCGCCTGGGCAACGAAAGCAACGGCGGCGAATTCCAGATCAGCAAGGCCTTCAAAAGCGCGCAGGGGGCTATCTGGGATCTTAACGTGATGTTCGACCACTGGAGCGACGAGGTTAACCTGAAGAAGGCCTACGTCGGCGTCACCAACGTGCTCGACTCCAACCCCAACGCCTATCTCTGGGCCGGCCGCGACTTCCACCAGCGTCCGCAACAGGGGATCAACGACTACTTCTGGATGAACCACGACGGCCAGGGCGCCGGGGTGAAGAACTTTGATATCGGCGGCGTGCAGTTCGACGTGGCGGCGGTGTCGCAGGTGAAATCCTGTAGCCCGGAAGTGATGGCCGACGAGACCAACCCGTCGCGCATCACCTGTACCGGCAGCTCCGACACCGGCGACAACGGCCACTACGCGCTGACCACCAAAACCCACAACATCAAGGCCGGGCCGATCGACGTCGAGGTGTACGCCAACTACGGCTTTGATTCAAAGGCGGTGGACAGCGACGCGCGCCTCGAAGCCTGGCAGGGCGGGCTGGTGCTGAGCCACACCAACGACAGCGGGGTGAACAAGGTGATCCTGCGCTACTCCGACAACTCGGATAACAGCGTCTACAACAAAACCGACGACCTGACCACGGTCTACGCCAGCTTCGAGGGCAGCCATAAGTTCACTCAGCAGGCGCAGGTGGAATATCTGCTGGCCTTCCACGACTACGACAACGGCAGGGACAACACCGACAACCGTAAAAACTACGGCGCCATCGTGCGGCCGATGTATTTCTGGAACGACGTGCACTCCACCTGGCTGGAAGCGGGCTACCAGCGCGTGGACTACGACCAGGGCGGGAATAACCACGGCTGGAAGCTGACGCTGTCGCAGAACATCGCCATCGGCATGGGGCCGGAGTTCCGTCCGATGCTGCGCTTCTACGTGACCGGCGGCCAGGTGGACAATGAGCATACCGCGAAGGTCAACGGCACCCAGGACCAGCAGCTGGATTCGCTGAACGTCGGCGGGATGTTTGAGGCGTGGTTCTGATGCGAGAGCGTTGTTGAAGGAGCGTTCCCGGCTGGCGCTACGCTTAGCCGGGCTACGACTGGTGCGCTCCATTTATGCCGGATGGCGGCATAAATGCCTTATCCGGCCTACAGAAAACCGCCTTCCCCCGTAGGCCCGGCAAGCGCAGCGCCGCCGGGCGGTCAGGCGCCGTACCGGCGGTAGTGCCGGATGGCGGCATACATGCCTTATCCGGCCTACGTTCCCTCACACAGGCTCACCCCCCCCAGGCCCGCGCAAGCGCAGCACCGCCGGGCAGCTGGCCCATCCCCCCTCAGTTCACCGTCAGGCGCAGGGCCAGATCCTGCGGATAGGGGTCAAAATAGTTCTGCGCCTGCAGGTAGCGATCCGGATACTCGGCCAGATAGTGCTTAAGCAGCGTCAGCGGGGCGAGGATCGGCAGCAGCCCGGCGCGATAGTTGAGGATCACCTCCCGCAGCTCGCCGCGCTGGCGGCTGTTCAGCTGGTCGCGGAAATAACCCTGAATATGCATCAGTACGTTGGTGTGGTTTTTCCGCGAGGCGGGCCGCTTGAGGATCGCCATCAGCTTCTCACGGTAGACCTCGAAGAAAGCCTCCAGATCCTCCCATTCATGCAGCGAGGCGACGAACGGGCCGATCTCGCGGTAGCCCGCCTGGTGGTGAGCCAGCAGCTGCAGCTTGTAGCGGCTGTGAAAGGCCAGCAGGCCGTGGCGGGTCAGGCCGCGGGCGCGCAGGGCGTTGAGTTCATGCAGGGCGAAAACGCGCTCGACAAAGTTCTCCCGCAGCAGCGGATCGTGCAGCCGGCCATCCTCTTCCACCGGCAGCCACGGGTAGCGCGCCATCAGGGCGCCGGTAAACAGCCCCACGCCTTCCTTACGCCCGCGATTGCCTTTTTCGTCATACAGCCGCACGCGCTCCATCCCGCAGCTCGGCGATTTGGCGCAGACGATAAAGCCCGACAGCTCGCCCAGAGTTGCCAGATGGGCGTTGGCAAAATCGGCCATCTTCTCCGTCACATCCTCGTGCGGGGCGTGGCTGAAGCGCATGCGGATCTCCCCGACCGGAGTCTGCACCAGGCGGAGCGCCGGGCGGGGTACGGGCAGGCCGATCGCCATCTCCGGGCAGACGGGCTTAAACGCCACCCACTGCGCGAGCTCATCCATCACAAAGCCCATACGCTTATGCCCGCCGTCGAATCGCACGGCTGAGCCGGTTAAACATCCGCTGATCCCAATGACAGGTTGCGTGTTCATGGCGCTGTCCTCTCTTCTGCTGTGGTTCGGGTAAAGAAAAGGGTCACGGTGGCGACCGTAATGCCGAATTTCTTCATCTCGGTTTTGTTAAACAAATGGCTGCCGTCCTGCAGGTACATCCAGTCGTCAAAGTGCAGTAGCCACCGGCTGCCGCTGGCCTCGACGTTCATGCTGTAGCGCCAGTGAAAGGCATTGCCTGCCGCCTGGCCGCTGGCCACGCCTTCGATATCCCCGGCGGTGCCCTGATAACGGTTATCGCCGGTGCGGCGAATGCGCCATACCCGCTGCTGCTTCTCGCCATCGTCATAGACAAAGCGCTCATGGAGCGTCAGGGTATCGCCGACGACGTCGCCATCGATCTCAACATGGAAGCGGCGCAGCTGCTTGCCGTTGCGATCCTGCACCATCCCCCACGCTTCGGTTCGACCCTGAAAATAGTGAAAGATGTCGAGGGCGGGCTGCTGCTGCCGGTATTCGGTGACCTCGGTACTGCAGCCGGCGAGCATCAGCATCAGCATCAGCAGCGCCAGGCCAAGGGTCAGAATGCGTTTCATGGTGTACCTCCGATCAACTGCTGACGCAGTTCGGGATAAGTGGTGCGTGGATCGAGCCAGATGGCGAGAAAGCGGGTGCTGAACGCCGCCGACTGGCGCGGGCCGAGCGGGGTAAAGGCGGTCTGTGCGGCGCTGGCGCGGTACCAGAACTGCCCCTCGCCGCCGCGGACCACGAACGCCAGCTGGCTGCCCAGCGCGACGTCCGGCCAGATCCCCTGCAGCATGCGCAGCCAGGCTTCGCTGCGCGGTTCCTGTTGCAGAATGCCCTGCGCCTGCCACTGGTCGCGGGTGGCGTCCACCAGCGCCTCGCGATCGATGTCGCGCTGGTAGGTGATGATCAGCGCCCGATCCTGCTGCGGGCCGTCATACCGACCATTGGGTGTGCGCAGCTGTGAGTGATAGACGGTGAACGGCCCCCAGGTGAGGGTCGCCTCGCCGACGCGGCGCCACGCCAGCCAGTCGGCGGCGTGGGCCGCCGGGGCGAGGACGGTCAGCCATAGCAGTAACAGGGCGAATCTCATTTTTGCCTCCCCATCCCCAGATGGAACAGCAGCATGATCACCAGCCAGCCGCAGGCCATGGCGGCCACGGCAAGCGCCGTCGGTACCAGCAGGGACATGGCTCCGAGGCGAGCGCCGATCAGGTAGGCCACCGGGCCGCCGAGGGTCGCCGCCGTAGCCAGCACCCAGCCGGGAAGCGTCGCGGCGCGGGTCAGTCGGGTCCAGACGACGGCGAACATCAGCCACAGGGCCACCATCCACAGGGGCAGCAGGCTGTCGCCGGGAAAATCAATCAGCCCCGCCAGCGCCCAGCAGGCGTCCAGCCCGCAGCCCGCCGCGGCCAGCAGCAGGGCGGGCGGACGACTGGCCGCCGGCAACCGCAGCCAGGCGAACAGCGCCAGCGTCAGCCAGATCAGCAGGCCGCGCTCGCGCAACATCACCACCAGCGTCCAGTAAACATCGAACGCGATGGCCATCAGCAAGTGCTGCGCCGGGCGTGTCATACCCGCTCCGCGGTGAGCTGCACCACGCTGATGGTGCGGGCGTTAAATCCGGCTTCGCAATAGCCGAAGTAGTAGAGCCACATCCGGCGGAAGCGCTCATCAAAACCGAGCTTTTCAATATCCTGCCAGGCGTGGGTAAAACGCTGCCGCCAGTGCGCCAGGGTGCGGGCATAGTCCGGGCCCATGTCGAACAGGTTGCGCACCACAAAATCGGTATGGCGGGTCATCAGCTCGCTCATTGTCGTGATGCTGGGCAAAAAGCCGCCCGGGAAGATGTAGCGCTGGATAAAATCGACGCTTTTGCTGTAGTCGCGATAGCGCTGATCCTGAATGGTGATCGCCTGCAGGGCCATTTTACCGCCCGGGCGCAGGCGCGCCTGACAGGTGCGGAAGAAGGCCGGGAGGTAGCGCTGGCCCACCGCCTCAATCATCTCCACCGACACCAGTTTGTCGTACTCGCCGCGCAGATCGCGGTAGTCGCAGAGCAGCACCTCGACGCGATCCTGCAGCCCGGCGCGGGCCATGCGCTCGGTAGCCCAGCGGTGCTGCTCCCGGGAAAGGGTGGTAGTCGTGACCCGGCAACCGTAATGGCGGGCGGCGTATTCGGCCAGCGCCCCCCAGCCGGTGCCAATCTCCAGCAGATGATCGCCGGGGTTGAGCGCCAGCTGGTCGCACAGACGCGCCATCTTGGCCCGCTGGGCCTGGGTCAGATCCTGCTCGTCGTCGGTAAACAGCGCGCTGGAGTAGAGCAGGTCGTCATCCAGAAAGTGGGCATAAAATTCGTTGCCGAGGTCGTAATGGGCGGCAATGTTCTCCCGCGCCTGGGCGCGGGTGTTGCGTCGAGTCCAGTGGCGCAGGCGGGCGACAGGCTTACCCAGCAGACGAAAGCCGCGCTCCAGACGCCCCAGCACCTCGCCGTTGCGCGCGAGGATCTGCAACAGCGCCGTCAGCTGGTGGCTCTCCCAGTCGCCGTCCATCCAGGCCTCGGCCGCCGCGAGACTGCCGCCGGTCAGCAAACGCCAGTACACCTCCGGCGTGCAGACCCGCGCCTCAGCGCGCAGCGCGGCGGCGGGGTCGCCAAAATGAAAAGTCTGCGCCCCTTCGCGCACGGTGAGCGAGCCTTCGCGGAGGCCGCTCAACAGACGAAAGAGCAGCCAGCGCGCGAGCCGCACGTTGCGCGGCACATCGGGTTCTAGCGCAAAGACGGGATCGGTCATGAGCGTTCACTCCTGCTGACAGGATGGTTGTACAGCGGCAGGCGCTTCAGCCACAGCCGCAGCGCCTGCCAGTAGATGGCGAGGACGGTTTTCAGGGTCATCATCGGCAGACGCAGCAGCAGCCCGCGCAGATTGGCGCGGGTTAACGGCACGCGGCTCAGGGCCAGCGTGGCGTCGAACACCTTGCTGGCCTGATGGTTTTCAATGTGCATGTGCAGCGTTTTGCCCGGCGCGTTGAAGCGCCAGTGATAGACCATGTCCATCGGGTTAAACGGCGAAACGTGAAAGGCTTTCTCCAGCGGGCGCGCCTGCTGGCCGTCCACCGCGTAGTAATGACGCTCATTCCATGGCGTGTTGCGCACTTCGGCCAGCACCCAGCGCAGGGTGTCGGCCTCGTCATAGCAGTAGTAAAAGTTGACCGGATTAAAATGGAAGCCGAAGTAGCGCAGCTGGGTCAGGAGCATCACGCGGCCCGCCGGGCGGCAGCCGGTCAGGCTCTCCAGCCGGTTCAGCACCTGGGCCTTCAGCGGCGCGCCCAGCGGATAATCGGCGTCGTACCAGGCGGCGGCGGCCAGGCGGTTGCGACGGATGCCCGCCTCAGGCAGCCTGTCCAGTTCGTCAAGGTCAAGCCAGGCCATAAACAGGCGGTAGACGAAGTGGTGCGCCTTCGGCTGCAGGCGACGGTGGCGCAGGACGCCCTGATAGAGGCAGCTGTTCATTTCAGTTGTCCTCCGCCGCGGCGATGCCCTGCACCACGTCGAGCGCACTGCGCACCCCGTCCTCATGAAAGCCGTTGTACCAGTAGGCCCCGCAGTACCAGCTCCGCTGCTGGCCGTTAATCTCTTCGCGCCGCAGCTGGGCCGACCAGCTTTGCGGGTTAAACAGCGGATGCTCATAGACGAAGCGCTGCCAGACATAGCGATCGTCCACTGGCGCGTCCGGGTTCAGAGTGACGCAGAACAGGGGGGCGCCCGCAGGCAGCCCCTGGAGAATATTCATGTTGTAGGTGACGCAGGCCCGGGCCAAATCCCCGTCGCTCAGGCGATAGTTCCAGCTGGCCCAGGCGCGCTGGCGCTCCGGCAGCCAGCGCGGATCGCTGTGCAGCACCACCTCGTTGCGCTGCCAGCCGATATCCCCCAGCACCTCACGCTCGGCGTCGGTGGGCGCCGCCAGCATCGCCAGCGCCTGCGCGGAGTGGCAGGCGAAGATCACCTGGTCAAAATGCGCCTCCCCGGACGCCAGCCGCAGGATAACTCCCGCCGGGTGGCGGTCCACCTGCTGCACCGGCGCGTTGAGCCGCAGGTTCAGGCGATCGCCGAGCCTGGCGAGCAGGGCGCGGACGTATTCCCGGGAACCGCCGGGCACCACGTACCATTGCGGACGATCGCGAATATCCAGCAGACCGTGGTTTTCAAAGAAGCGCAAAAACAGCGGTAGCGGGAAGCGGCGCATCTCCTGCAGCGACGACGACCAGATGGCCGCCCCCATCGGCAGGATATAGTGGCGGGCGAAGAAGGGGCTAAAACGGTGGCGGGAGAGGAAGTTCTCCAGCGTCGCGCCCGGATCCAGCGCCTCGGTCAGCGCCAGTTTTGCCAGCCGGTTGAAGCGGACGATCTCGCTCAGCAGCCCCCAGAAGGCCGGCTTCAGCAGATTGCGTCGCTGGGCGAAGAGCGAGGTCAGGCTGTGGCCGTTGTACTCCAGGCCGCTGGCCGGGTTGTGGACCGAGAAGCTCATCTGCGTTTTTTGCCCGTCGATCCCCAGCTCGCTGAGCAGGCCCATAAAGCGCGGATAGGTGCGATCGTTGTAGACGATAAATCCGGTATCGATGGCCCAGGTGCCCTGCGGCGTGGTGACATCCACGGTGGCGGTGTGGCCGCCCGGCGTGGCGCCCGCTTCGAACAGCGTCACCTGATGGTGTCCGGCCAGCCGCCAGGCGCAGGTCAGCCCGGCGATGCCGCTGCCGATGATGGCGATGTTCATGAGCGCACCATCCTGCGCAACAGCAGGCGCTGCATACCTGACGGCAGGCTGGCCAGCAGCCGCAGGGCCAGGCTGAAACCGGTGGGGAAGGCGATGTGGTTTTTTCCCTTCGCCAGGCCGTGGCGGATCGCCGCCACTGCCCGATCCACGCTCACCCGGCCGGGCATGGCAAAGTCGTTTTTGCGCGTCAGCGGGGTGTCGACGAAGCCTGGAGAGACCACCGTGACGGCGACCCCTTTCGGCTCCCAGTCAAGACGCAGGCTGTTGGCAAACCAGGTCAGCGCCGCCTTGGAGGCGCCATAGGCTTCCGCGCGCGGGAAGGGCAGCCAGTGCGCCATGGAGCTGACCAGCACCACCCGATCGCCAGCCTCCAGCTGCGTCTGCAGCGCCGCCAGGCAGTTTACCGGCCCGAGGAAGTTGGTGGTCATCACCCGCTCCACGAGGGCGGCATCCACCTGCCCGTGGTCGAGGTATTCGCAGGTGCCGGCGCAGAGAATGATCAGGTCGGCAAAACAGCCCGTCAGCGCCTGGCGACAGGCGTCCCTGTCTGTCATATCGAACAGGCGCGCGCTGATGTTGGGGCTGAACTGCTGCAGCGCCGTCAGGCGCGACGCATCGCGCCCGCAGGCGATGACCAGGTGGCCATCCGCCGCGAAGGATTTCGCCAGGCCGGCGCCAATCCCGGAGCTGGCGCCGGTGATAAGCACCGTCATCATGAGCGCACCCTCCGTTTCACGCCGCGTACCGCCCAGCCCAGCAGGGGAAGATGCTCGTAGATCATCTCCCCGGCGTCGTAGTAGTCGCGTTGATGGAGAATCTGCTCCCCAGCGATGTCCACCACCGAGCAGCCCGGCAGGGCCAGCGTTTCTCCGCCGGCAATGCGCGGATGCGACCAGTGCATGGTCCAGGTCACGGCGAACCGCTGATCGTCGCAGAGCGGCGTGTCGATGGTGAACCGGCACTGCTCCACGTTGGCCAGCAGATGGGTAAAGTAGCGCTGGATGGCGAACAGCCCCTGGTGCTGACCAAAAGGATCGCTCAGCGTCGCGTCCGGATGGTACAGCGCGGCCAGCGCCGAGGGCGGCTGCGCATCCAGCCCGGCGTAGTACTCAACGAAACGACGAATCACGGACGGCGAGGTGCTCATGGATCACATCCTGGCTAAACACGGTGGCGTAATGGCATACTTAAAACTTACACAAATAAAATTATTTGTCCAAGTTTGTGGAGAAATATATTTTATTTGTGTTAAAAATCATTTGGTTATGATTGGTGTTTTAAAGGGTGAAAATCACGCGTGGCGCAAAGGGCAAGCGTGCGCCCGCCGCGCCACCGGGCGCTGGCAGAACAGAGCGTGGAGGTAAGTGAAAACAGGGTGTTAGAGCGGGATCACCTCGAGGGAGACGACCTGCTGCTGCCAGAGTTCGATCTGCCTCTGACGAGCGGCGGAGAGTTTACCGCTGGTGACCAGCAGCCAGTTGCGCTGGGGAAAAATCTCCGGCGCCAGGGCGGCGGGAGGCACCGGCAGGACGTCGATGCGATGACCCTGGCCGGTACGCTTGAGCGCCTCAAGCCAGATTTCGCAGGCGTCGGTCAGGTGCCAGCCGGTGATCAGAAAGTTATCCCCGGGCGCCTTCTTATCGCCTTCGAGGCAAAACGAGGTGTAGGCGATGATGATGCCGTCGAGGATTTCGCGCAGGGTCATGATGGCCGGTACGTTGGCGGAGACCTGGCTGCGCAGCGGACGCAGCACCTCGGTCACCAGCTCCTGACGCGGATATTCGCGCCCGGCATCGTAGATAAGCTGGCGCAGGGACTCGATTTTTCCCTCTTTCAGCCGCTGCAGCATGGTCTCCTGCAGCGTCAGCCAGTTGTTGGTGCGCCGCGCGCCGGGGCGCGACAGCAGGGGCTTCACCTGGCTAACCGGCACCCCTTTTTTCACCCAGTCGAGGATCTTCAGCGCCTGCTGGACGTCGTCATCGCTGTACAGACGGTGTCCACCATCGGTGCGCAGCGGCTTAAGCAGGCCGTAGCGGCGCTGCCAGGCGCGAAGCGTGGTCGCATTTATCCCGCAAAGTCGGGCAAATTCGCCGATGGAGTAAGGCATGGAGGCCACCTGTTAACAAAGAATATTCTCAATATACTACGAATCACGTCGGCTGGCGTGAAGTGTAGCGGCTTTGCACTACACTTTCCCCCAACCGCGTAAATGAAAGGAGTTCTCATGAAGCTATGGCCTGTTGTCACTGGCGTCGCTATCGCGTTGACCCTCGTGGCCTGCAAATCGCCCACCCCGCCGAAGGGCGTACAGCCGATTAGCGGGTTTGACGCCAGTCGTTATCTCGGAAAATGGTATGAGGTCGCTCGCCTGGAGAATCGCTTCGAGCGAGGCCTGGAGCAGGTGACCGCCACCTACGGCGCCCGCAGCGACGGGGGGATCAGCGTCGTCAATCGCGGTTATGACCCGGTTAAAAAACGCTGGAATGAGAGCGACGGGAAAGCCTATTTCACCGGCGCCCCCACCACCGCGGCGCTGAAGGTGTCGTTCTTCGGGCCATTCTACGGCGGCTATAACGTGATCCGTCTGGACGACGACTACCAGTACGCGCTGGTCAGCGGCCCCAACCGCGACTATCTCTGGATCCTGTCGCGCACCCCCACCATTCCGGCGGCGGTGAAGCAGGATTACCTGAATACCGCGCGCGAGCTGGGCTTTGACGTCGATCGCCTGGTGTGGATCCGCCAGACGCCGCGCTAGCCTCGCCCCTTAGCGGCTGAGCAGGTGGGTATAAACCACGTACAGCCCGGCCAGCGCCGCCACGTTCAGCGCCACGCTGATGAAAAACCACGTCCGGAAGGGCTGCTTTTGCGTTTTATGACGAAAGCACTGCTGGCCGAGGATGGCCCCCGGCCAGCCTCCCACCAGGCCCAGCACCAGTAGCGTGGTTTCTGGCACCCGGCGCCAGGCTTTGCGTGCCGCCAGCTTGTCGGCGCCATAGATAAGCCATGTCAGAAGGCTGCTCAGTAAAAACCACATCGCCAGCGGGTAGGGCAGCAGGGCGCTGCCCACGGCGGTGAGCAGCAGCAGGGAATAACATACCAGGTTCAGATTCATAGGGACGTTCATGCCGGCCAGAAGAATGGCGCCACTATAGCCAATTTCCCGGACCGGCGTAAACGCGGCGGGCTATCGGCCGCGCTTGCCCCGATGCCGGGACAGCCACATCAGCTTATACGCCGCCGGAATAATAAACAGTGACAGCAGCGGGGCGGTGATCATTCCGCCAATCATCGGCGCGGCGATGCGGCTCATCACCTCCGACCCGGCGCCGGTGCCCCACAAAATCGGCAACAGGCCGGCGATAATCACCGCCACGGTCATCGCCTTCGGCCGCACGCGCAGCACCGCCCCCTGGTACAGCGCCTCGTCGAGCTTATCGACGCTGAAGGTACGCGGGTTCTCCAGCGATGGCTCGGCCTCGATGGCGTGGCGCAGGTACATCAGCATCACCACGCCAAACTCCGCGGCCACCCCGGCCAGGGCGATAAAGCCGGTGCCGGTGGCTACCGACAGATGGAACCCCATCCAGTAGAGAAACCAGATCCCGCCCACAAGGGCGAACGGCACGCTGGCGATGATCAGCAGCGCCTCGCCGACGCGGCGGAACGCCAGGTACAGCAGCACAAAGATAATCATCAGCGTCATCGGCACCATCAGCTTCAGCTTCTGATTGGCGCGCTCCAGCAGCTCGAACTGCCCGGAATACGACACGCTGATGCCCGGCTTCAGCTTCACCGCTTTACCGATGGCCTGCTGCAGATCGTGCACCACTGACACCATGTCACGGTCGCGGGCGTCGATGTAGATCCAGCTGGTGGGGCGGGCGTTCTCGGTCTTCAGCATCGATGGCCCGCTGACCACCTTCACCTCGGCGACGTCGCTGAGGACGATCTGCTGCTTCAGCGGGGTGAGAATCGGCAGCTGGCGCAGGGTCTGCGGGCTGTCGCGATAGCTCTGCGGGTAGCGGATGTTGATTGGATAGCGCTCGACGCCCTCCACCGTTTCGCCGACCATCGCCCCGCCGATAGCGGACGAGACGAACAGCTGCACGTCGCCGACGGTCATGCCGTAGCGGGCCGCCTTCTCACGCTGGATATCAATGTCGAGGTAGCGCCCGCCCACCAGCCGCTCGGCTAACGCTGACGTAACCCCCGGCACGCTGCGCGCCACCACCTCAATTTGCCCGGCGATGGCGTCGATATCGGCCAGGTTAGTGCCGGAAACCTTAATGCCAATCGGGCTCTTGATGCCGGTGGAGAGCATGTCGATGCGGTTGCGGATCGGCGGCACCCACAGGTTCGCCAGCCCCGGCAGGCGCACGGTCTTGTCCAGTTCGTCGACGATCTTCTCCATGCTCATCCCCGGCCGCCACTGATCCTGCGGCTTGAGCTGAATGGTGGTCTCTACCATCTCCAGCGGCGCGGAGTCGGTAGCGGTGTCTGCCTTACCCGTTTTGCCGAACACCCGCGCCACCTCCGGCACCGTCATGATCAGCTTGTCGGTCTTCTGCAGCATATCCGCCGCCTGCGAGGCGGAGATCCCCGGCAGCGTTGACGGCATATACAGCAGATCGCCCTCGTTGATCTGCGGCAGAAACTCGCCGCCGACCCGGTTAAGCGGCCAGACAACCGTCAGGATCGACAGGAGCGCGATCAGCAGGGTGGTCTTCGGCCAGTGCAGCACCTTCAGCAGCAGCGGATGATAAATGCGGATCAAAAAGCGGTTCAGCGGGTTGCTGCTCTCCGCCGGGATCCTGCCGCGGATCCAGAAGCCCATCAGGATCGGGATCACCATGATCGCCAGCAGCGCCGCCCCGGCCATCGACCAGGTTTTGGTGAAGGCCAGCGGGCCGAACAGTTTGCCCTCCTGGCCTTCGAGGGTGAAAATGGGGATAAACGACAGGGTGATGATCAGCAGGCTGATAAACAGCGCCGGGCCAACCTCCACCGAGGCGTCGGTAATGATTTTCCAGCGCCTGTCGTTACCGAGCTTCTCTCCCGGATGCTGATGCGCCCACTCCTCCAGCCGCTTGTGGGCGTTCTCAATCATCACGATGGCGGCATCGACCATCGCTCCCACCGCAATGGCGATCCCGCCCAGCGACATGATGTTGGCGTTGAGTCCCTGGAAATGCATCATGATAAAGGCGAAGCACAGGCCGAGCGGCAGGGAGATAATCGCCACCAGCGCCGAGCGCACGTGCCACAGGAACAGGGCGCAGACCAGGGCGACGACGATAAACTCTTCCAGCAGTTTGTGGCTGAGGTTGTCGATGGCGCGGTCGATAAGCTGGCTGCGGTCGTAGGTGGTGACGACTTCAACCCCTTCCGGCAGGCTGCTTTGCAGCGACGCCAGTTTTTCTTTGACCGCCGAGATCGCTTCCCGGGCGTTCTTGCCGGAGCGCAGGATCACCACCCCGCCGGCCACTTCGCCTTCGCCGTTCAGTTCGGCGATACCGCGGCGCATCTCCGGGCCGACCTGTACCCGCGCGACGTCGCCGAGATACACCGGCACGCCGTTGTCACCGGTTTTCAGCACAATGTTTTTGAAGTCGTCTAGGGTCTGCAGATAGCCGCTGGCGCGCACCATATATTCGGCTTCCGCCAGTTCGACCGAAGAGCCGCCCGCCTCCTGATTAGAGGCGTCCAGCGCCGATTTCACCTCGCCGAGGCTGATGCCGTACTGGGTCAGCTTCATCGGGTCGACGACAATCTGGTACTCCTTGACCACGCCGCCCACCGACGCCACTTCTGAGACGTTAGGAATGGTTTTCAGCTCGTATTTTAAGAACCAGTCCTGCAGGGAGCGCAGTTCGGCGAGATCGTGCTTGCCGCTGCGGTCGACCAGCGCGTACTCGAAGACCCAGCCGACGCCGGTGGCATCCGGGCCCATTTCGGCACTCACCCCGGCGGGCAGTTTGCCCTGTACCTGGTTGAGATACTCCAGTACCCGTGAGCGCGCCCAGTAAGGATCGGTGCCGTCTTCAAAAATCACATACACATAAGAGTCGCCAAACTGCGAGAAGCCGCGCACCGTTCTGGCGCCGGGCACCGACAGCATGGTGGTGGTTAGCGGCCAGGTGACCTGGTTTTCGACGATCTGCGGCGCCTGTCCCGGGTAGCTGGTTTTGACAATCACCTGTACGTCGGAGAGATCCGGCAGGGCGTCCACCGGCGTATGGACGATGGTCCAGGTCCCCCAGAGGCTGAGAAACAGCGCGCCCATCATCACCAGGAAGCGGTTGGCCACCGAGCGGCGGATAATCCATTCAATCATGGTTCCTTTCCTCAGTGCGCGTGGGCGGCAGGGGCAACGGCATCCGGGGCCTGCGCGCGCATGCGCTCCAGCGCGCCGGCGATATTGGCTTCCGAGTCGATCAGGAACAGGCCGCTGGCGACCACTTTCTCGCCCTCCTGCAGCCCGCTGCGAATGGCCGTGACGCCATTGGATTCATGGAAGACCTGGACCCGCTTCGGCACGAAGCGGCCCTCGTTATCCACGGTAATCACTCGCTGCTCGCTGCCGCTGTCGATCAGCGCTTTGGAGGGGATCAGCAGCATCGGTTCGCTTTCACTGGTCAGCTGCAGATAGGCGTTCATCCCTGGCTTCAGCGCTTCATCCGGGTTGTTGACCTGCAGGCGCAGCTGCAGGGTGCGGGTGGCGCTATCGACGCTGGGGAGGATCGTCCATTTGCTGATGCGGAAGGTTTTGTCCGGCCAGGCGGGAACCTGAATACTGAACTGCGAGGCGTCTTTGATCAGCCAGGCGATGGACTCGGGGACCGCCACGCTGACCCACACCGGATCCATGCCCTGAATTTTCGCCACCACGTTATCTTTGGCGATGTTCATTCCGGCGCGCAGATCGAAGGCGGTGATCACCCCGTCGATGGGCGCCTTGAGGGTGAAACGGGTCTGGATCTTGCGCGTGGCTTTCAGGCGGCGGATATCGTCGTCCGGCATTCCGGCGAGACGCAGCCGCTCGAGGATCCCCTCGACCTGGGTGGCGGTGCCCCCGGTCTCCTGCAATAGCAGGTATTCGCTCTGCGCTTCCACCCAGTCCGGGATGGTCAGTTCCAGCAGCGGCGTACCTTGTTGCACTTTGTCGCCGACGGTCAGGGGATAGACTTTATTAATAAAGCCCGCCGCCCGCGCCTGCATAATCACGTACTGGTACTCGTTGTAGCTGATGTTGGCCGGGAAGGTCTGGGCGTAGCGCAGCGGCCCGCGGGTGACGGCGGCGGTTTTCACGCCAAGATTCTGGCTCTGCGTCGGGTCGATACGCACCCCCGGCGCCCCGACGGCGGCACTCTCCTCATCGGCGTATTTCGGCACCAGGTCCATATCCATAAACGGCGATTTACCCGGTTTATCAAAGCGGGTGTTCGGGTACATCGGATCGTACCAGAACAGCACTTTACGCTGCTGCTCGGCCGCCGGGGCGGCTGCGGCAGCGTCGTGGGGCGCCGCAGTCCGGGTATACAGCGCTGCGGTGAGCGCGCCGCCGATCGCCATGCTGCCGAGGATCAGCACCGTGTTTTTCAGTGTCAGGGATGCCATGTGTTGTCCATTCCGTCGTTGAGAGGCTTGCCGTCGCCGGGCCATTAGTGGGCGCGAATATCCTGCAGCAGCGACAGGTTGCCCTGCTGAACGAAGGTGAAGTCCACGCTGTCGCCGTCCTTCACATTGTTGAGCTGGGTCTGCGGGGTGATGGTGAAGCGCATGGTCATCGGCGGCCAGTTCACCGCCGGGATGGCTTCGTGGGCGATGGTGATTTTTTTGCTATCCATATCAATGGCTTTAATGACCCCTTTGCCGCTGATGCTTTGCGTCTGCGCGGCGGCGGGCTGTTCGTGCATCGCCATGCCGGCGTGCGGGTCGGCAGCCTGGACGGCGAACACCGCGCCAGAAATCAGAGTGAACAGGGCGACTTTAGACAGTGAATTCATGATCGGGACTCCTTGGGTTATTCCATCCAGCCGCCGCCGAGGGCGGTGAACAGGGTGATTTCATTTGCCTGACGGGAATAGTTGAGTTCCAGCAGGGTTTGTCGGGTGGTGAAAATATCGCGCTGGGCGCTCAGCACTTCGATGTAGCTGACCGCGCCGTGGCGATAGAGCGCGGTGGCGCGCTGCAGGGTGATATTCAGCGACGCGAGATAGCGCTCCTGTGCGGCAATTTGATCGGCCAGGCTCTGGCGCAGGGCCAGCGCGTCGGCTACCTCTTTAAAGGCGGACTGGATTTTTTGCTCGTAGTTGACCACCTGCTGCTGCTGGCGGATCTCCGCCAGATCGAGGTTGGCCTGATTGCGCCCGGCGTTGAAAATCGGTATGTCGATTTTGGGGATGAAGTTCCACATCGCGCTGCCGGCGTTAAACAGGCTGGCGAGCTCGCTGCTGCTACCGGAGAGCGAGCTGGTCAGGGTGATCGACGGAAAGAAGGCCGCCCGCGCGGCGCCGATGTTGGCGTTGGCCGCCCGCAGGCTGTGTTCGGCCTCTAAAATATCCGGCCGCTGCAGCAGGATCGCTGAGGAGAGCGATGGCGGCAGGGTAACGCCTTGCAGATCGACGGCGCTGCTGGCGCTATCGTCCGGCAGAGGTTGATAGCTGCCGAGCAACAGCTGCAGAGCGTTATTAGCCTGCGCCAGCTGGCCCCGCCGTCTGGCGATATCGGCGCGGGTGCTCTCGATCATCCCCCGCGCCTGCTCCAGCGCCAGCACGGTAGTGCTCCCGGTCAGCAGCTGTTTTTCAACGAACGCGTAAGACTGCTGATAGTTTTGCAGGGTATCGTTGGCCACCTGCAGCTGCGCTGCCGCCAGCCGCTGGTTGAAGTAGCTTTGTGAAACGTTAGCAATCAACAGGATATGCACTGCGCGCCGGGCCTCTTCGCTGGCGAAGAAGTTCTCCCGGTCGGCCTCGCTAAGGTTTTTCAGCCGGCCAAAGAAGTCGAGGTCATAGCTGAGATTCAGGCCGGCAGCGTAATCGCTGCTGGTGGTGGTGTCGCCTTTAAGCTTGCCACCGTAGGTGGTGCTGCCGTCACCGTTCAATTGCGGGTAGCGGTCAGCATCGGTCACCCGATACTGGGCACGGGCTTCCTGCACTTTCAGCGTCGCCATCCGCAGATCGCGGTTGTTGGTCAGCGCGGTGCCAATCAGGCTTTTCACCTGCGGGTCGACGAAAAAGGTGCGCCAGCCGGTCTCCTGATAGCCCGCGGTTGCGGTCACCAGCTTGTTCTGGCTGAGAGAGAACTGCTGCGGTACCGGCGCGGCGGGGCGCTGGTAGTCCGGAGCGAGCGAGACACAGCCGGTTAAGGCGAGTATCACGCTGAGGGTAAGACGCGTTATTGGACGCATGGCGGCAGACGTTTTCGACGATTTATCCATGGCGGCTACTTTACGTAGCGGCCTCTGTTCAGGACGTGACAGGAAAATGACAAAGCTGTCATTTTCCTGATATTTCATTGCTATCCGGAGGCGCTCCTCTAAAATTGAATACCCGCACAGAACGCGCGTGAAGGAGCCTGCGGTGAAGATTTTGATTGTCGAAGATGAGAAGAAAACCGGGGAGTACCTGACCAAAGGGCTCACCGAGGCTGGCTTCGTCGTCGACCTGGCCGATAACGGCCTTAACGGCTATCACCTGGCGATGACCGGTGACTATGATCTGCTGATCCTCGACATCATGCTGCCGGACGTGAACGGCTGGGATATCGTGCGCATGCTGCGCGCCGCCGGGAAAGGCATGCCGATCCTGCTGCTTACCGCGTTGGGCACCATTGAGCATCGGGTGAAGGGGCTGGAGCTGGGCGCCGACGACTATCTGGTGAAGCCGTTCGCCTTTGCGGAACTGCTGGCGCGGGTGCGGACGCTGCTGCGCCGCGGAGCGGCGGTTATTGTCGAAAGCCAGTTTCAGGCGGCGGATCTCAGCGTCGATCTGGTCAGCCGTAAGGTGACGCGCGGCGCCACCCGCATCACCCTTACCAGCAAGGAGTTCACTCTGCTGGAGTTCTTCCTGCGCCATCAGGGTGAGGTGCTGCCGCGTTCGCTGATTGCCTCGCAGGTGTGGGATATGAATTTCGACAGCGATACCAACGCGATAGATGTGGCGGTGAAGCGGCTGCGCGCCAAAATCGATAACGACTTCGAGCCGAAGCTGATCCAGACCGTGCGCGGCGTCGGCTATATGCTTGAGGTGCCGGATGGCCGCTAAGCGCCCCTTTTCCCTGGCCACCCGGCTGAGCTTCTTTATTAGCCTCGCCACCATCATCGCCTTCTTTGCCTTCACCTGGATCATGATCCATTCGGTGAAGGCCCACTTTGAAGAGCGCGACGTTCACGATCTCAGGCAGCTCAGCACCACCCTGGAGACGGTCCTCGACCACGCTGACTACCCGCAGGCGCGGCGGCTGGAGATCGTGAAGAATATCATTGCGGGTTACGCCAACGTCTTTATCTGCCTGGACGATGGGCAGGGCAATATTCTGTTCCAGTCGCCCAACGGGCCGGATCTCAGCCATATGCTGAGTACGCCAGGCCTGGCGATGCAGCTGCGCGACGGGAATGTGATTTCATGGACCGACCCGCAGCCGCGGGCAATGGCGCACGATAATCATCAAATGGAGACCCGCGCCTGGCGGCTGATCATGCTGCCGCTGGGCAAGCAGGCGGATGGCAAACCGGCGTACCATCTGCTGATGGCCTTATCCATCGATTTTCACCTGCACTATATTAATGAGCTGAAAGCGAAGCTGATTTCCGCCGCGTCGATAATCAGCCTGCTGATCATCGCCATCGTGCTGTTTGTGGTCTATCAGGGACATAAACCGATCCGCCAGATCAGCCGGCAGATCCAGAATATTACCTCGCGGGATCTCGACGTGCGCCTTGACCCGCAGGCGGTGCCTATCGAACTTGAGCGGCTCGCGCTCTCCTTTAACCACATGCTGGAGCGGATGGAGGATGTCTTTACCCGGCAGTCGAACTTCTCCGCCGATATCGCCCATGAGATCCGCACGCCGATCACCAACCTGGTGACGCAAACCGAAATCGCCTTAAGCCAGAGCCGCAGCCAGCAGGAGCTGGAAGAGGTGCTCTACTCCAATCTCGAAGAGTTCTCGCGTATGTCGCGGATGGTCAGCGATATGCTGTTCCTCGCCCAGGCCGATAACAACCAGCTGATCCCCGAACAGCGGGAACTGGATCTGGCTGAGGAAGTGCATAAGGTGTTTGAGTTTTTCGAGGCGTGGGCGGAAGAGAAGGCGGTGGCGCTGCGCTTTGTCGGCAGCCCCTGCCGGGTGACGGGCGATCCGCTGATGCTGCGGCGGGCAATCAGCAATCTGCTGTCGAACGCGATCCGCTACACCCCGGCTGGCCAGGCGGTGACGATCGCGCTGAGCGAAAGCGCGGAGACGGTCCGCCTGGTGGTGGAGAATCCCGGTACGCCGATTGCCGCCGAACATCTGCCGCGGCTGTTTGACCGTTTCTATCGCGTCGACCCCTCGCGCCAGCGCAAAGGGGAGGGCAGCGGCATCGGCCTGGCGATAGTGAAATCCATCGTCAGCGCCCACCACGGCAGCGTGGCGGCGCAGTCCGATCTGCGCTCGACGCGGTTTATTGTGGTGTTGCCGAAACAGGCGTAATAACGGCTGAAAGCCAGCGGGCAGCGCCAGGCGGCTGCCCGCAGTACCGCGACTCTCTTACTCTTCGAAGTACCAGTAGCCCTGATTAATCAGCCGCGTCAGGTCGCTCACGAACGCCGGATTCTGCAGGCCGCTGCCGAGCTCTTCCTGACCTAATGAGGTATAGCGGCACAGCGCATCCAGCGCTTCGGCATCGGTGGTGTCCAGCTGTTCGCTATGCACGAAGAAGCTGTCGCCGATATGCAGAACGCGCAGGCCGCTCAGGCGGGAGAGCTTTTCGCCGCCCAGCAGCGCATCGACCACTTCCTCTTCTTCATATGCCGGTTCCGTCGGCGCAATATCCAGCTCGTGACGCGGGGTGGTGACGAAACTGCCGAACCACTGTTTGAAGTCTTCCGGCTGGCGAATCATGTCGATCATCATGCCGCGTAGACGTTCGAGTTCATACTCTTCAACCCGGCCAGGATGCTCGCGGCAGGTGAGGTCCGGATCGCTGTAGTGCTCGCCGCCAAGATCGTTCTCCAGTACATAGTCGGCGAAGCTGCTGATCAGGTCGCGGCCGTTGGGCCCGCGGAAGCCGACGGAGTAGTTCAGCGCGGTTTCGTGGGTGATCCCATCGTGCGGGAATCCCGGTGGAATATAGAGGATATCGCCTGGCTGCAGATCTTCATCAATGATCGGCGGGAACGGGTCGACGTGCAGCAGTGCCGGATGCGGGCAGAACTGACGCATCGGCAGCTTATCCCCCACGCGCCAGCGGCGGCTGCCCATGCCCTGAATAATAAAGACGTCATATTGATCGATATGCGGCCCGACGCCGCCGCCGGGGACGGAGAAGGAGATCATCAGATCGTCCAGACGCCAGTCCGGCAGTACGCGGAACGGTCGCACCAGCTCGGCGGCCGGCATATGCCAGTGGTTTACCGCCTGGGCCAGCAGCGACCAGCCGGTCTCGCCCAGGCCGTCGAAATGTTCAAAAGGTCCATTGCTGGCCTGCCATTTACCGTTGGTCAGACTGACCAGCCGGCTGTCGACTTCCGGCTCCATGGCTAATCCGGCCAGCTCGTCCGGGGTAATCGGGTCGACGAAGTCCGGAAACGCGTTTTTTAAAACCACCGGCTGCTTTTGCCAGTATTTCTCTAAAAACTCGGGCCAGTTAATGTTGAGTTGATAAGCCATCGATTATTACCAGTAAGAAGAAACGGGCCTGATTATAGGAAGGGGGGCCGCGCGGGCGCTTTGTCGTGGGTCAAGAGTGGCGCTTAATTCACCATCGGCGCGATAATGGCGTTGGGTAAGAGAGAAAAATCACTTTTTTGCCAAAAAGCGTTCTTCGCGTTAACTACGCTGCAGGCCGCATGAACACTGGGATGGCGGCTTTAATGGTAGGAAGAGGAATAAGCGAAAAGTTCAAATAATGAGCGGTCGATAAGATTTTTCTATTTTAACCCTTGCTACTTCCGGCGAACTCCCTATAATGCGCTCCCACTGACACGGCGGATGTGAATCACTTCACACAAACAGCCGGTTCGGTTGAAGAGAAAAATCCTGAAAAACGGGTTGACTCTGAAAGAGGAAAGCGTAATATACGCCACCTCGCGACAGAGCGCTAAAGCGCGTCGCAACTGCTCTTTAACAATTTATCAGACAATCTGTGTGGGCACTCAAAGTGACATGGA